>Ga0187766_10002377_pt1 | contig 11094 bp, 7 predicted proteins | sample 0216_QUI02_MP05__4_FD_132971 | JGI IMG/M metagenome (GOLD analysis project Ga0187766, IMG submission 132971) | Tropical peat soil microbial communities from peatlands in Department of Meta, Colombia - 0216_QUI02_MP05_20_MG | ecosystem: Environmental > Terrestrial > Soil > Wetlands > Peat ... | reverse complement strand
GCCCAGCTGCCCGAGCAGCTCGGCCCGCAGCAGCTCGCGCACCTCGGCCGGCCCGCGCACGCCGAGCACCTTGACCTTGGTCCGCAGGTCGTCCACCATCACCCGGGCGGGCGCCACGCCCACATCGGCGGTGATGAGCACCTCTTCCATCTCGTCCCAGGTCTCGTCGTCCAGCCGGTCCCTGGACAGCAGGTTCAGCAGCGCCGACCCCACCGAGGTCTGCGAGCGGGCGAGCCTGGCCCGCAGCCGCACCATCCGCCCCGCGGACGGCGGCGGCCGCTCGATCTCGAGCACTCCGGCGGGGGCGGCCGCCCCGCCTTGAGCCGATTCTGCGCCTGCTTCGGCGCCGCCAGGGGCGGCCCCAGTCGTGGGCCCGGCCGGGGGACCCGGGGCGTGGCCAGGCGGAGCGGAGATACGCCCGCGGCGGGGCCGGACGAACAGCAGCCAGCCGCCGGCCACCACGGCCAGGACGGCGATGACAATGATCAGGATCACGTATTCCATACCGCTCACAGTGTCGCAGACCCGGCGGGGTGCCGTCGCCCGCGGGGGCCTAGGACCGCAGCCTGACGGTCCGCCGCACCCCAGGCCAGGACGGTCTTCAGGTCACGGTCATCGAGGAGGCAGGCGACTACGCCGAACGCGAGCATCGAGTACTAAAAGGCGTCCTGGCCGGACTCGTCGCTGGACGTCTCATCGGCCTCGTCCGGCAGAGCCTCACTGGTTTCGTCCTCGGCCTGAACTGGCTCCGAGTCGGCGCGCGTCTGTCTCACCTTTGCGCTGGTCACGTACTCATCGATGTAGGTCTGCCCGCTCAGCATCATGATCTCGTACATGACCTGGTCGGTGATCGCCCGCAGGACCAGCTGGTCGGCCACCCCGAGCCGGTAGCGGTCGAACGTCAGCGGCTTGCCGAAGCGTACCTGAACATGACCGGCAACCGGCCAGGAACGGCCGGCCGGCATGACGTCGTACGTTCCGGCGATCCCCACCGGCACGATGGGCGCGTGGGCCGACAGCGCCAGGCGCGCGATCCCGGTCTTACCCCGGTACAGCCGCCCGTCCAGCGTCCGGCTGCCCTCCGGGTAGATGACCAGGCACCATTTGTCCGCTAGGAGCTGCTCGGCCTCGTCCATGCTCTGCTTGCTCACGGTACGCCTGTCCATCGGTACCGCGCCGATCGCTACCGAGACGAAGAACCCGCGCGCGCGACTGGAGAAGAAATAGTCGGATGCCGCTGCGACAAGGGTCTTGCGACGCAGTTCCTTGGGCATGCTGTTCAAGATCAGCGGGGTATCCATGTGGCTGGAGTGATTCGCGGCCAGGATCAGCGGCGGGTCCTGCTCGGCCAGGTTCTCCAGGCCGACGACCTCGGGATGCACGTAGTGCTTGATGGCAGGGCGTAGTACCCCGCCCAGGAAGACACGACGTGCGACTCCGGTGCCGGGGGCCTGCGCCAGCGGGCGTCTGCCCTTACGGGCCATAACCCCGCCGGCGCATATGCGAATTCCTCACATCAGTCCCCTTGCCTATCGCCTTTCAGCGGCAAGATAGCCATTCTCGGAGTACCAGCGCACAGTCCTGGTAATAGTCTCCTTAACCGGCGTGTAATGCAGTCCGAGTTCCCGCTCCGCGCGCGATCCGTCGTAAGTGTGTCCGTTAAGTACAGTTCTCATCATTTCCCGGCAGATCGGCGGCTTGCGTCTGGCGACCCGCGCTCCGGCCTCGATGAGGACCGCGCCGGCCATCGCCGCCCGGCCGGGCAGCCACGTGACGCGCCGTTGGATCCCGCTCGTGCTGGCGAGGAGGCCGATCAGCTCACGGGTGGTGAACGTGCCCCCGTTGAGGACATACCGTTCGCCGGGCCTTCCGTGCTGCTCTGCCAGGAGGTGGCCAGCGGTGCAGTCGGCAATATCCAGGAAGCTTATCCGGGTGTCTACCACGAACTTCATTGTGCCGTTGAGGTAGCTCAGCACCAGGCGGGCGGTGCCACCAAGGCGCCCTGGGCCCTGTACTGACGACGGGCTGACGCACACGACATCCAGGCCGCGCTCGGCCGCGTCGTGCAGCACCCGCCGCTCGGCCAGGTACTTTGTCCGCTCGTATTCGGACAGGAACCAGCCGCGGTGCGGCGAGCTCTCGCTGCCGACCGTGCCGGGTACCTCGCCGAGCGCCGCGGCGGACGAGGTGTAGATGATCTTCCTGACGCCCGCGTCGGCGGCCGCGGCGACCACGTTGGCCGATCCGTCCACGTTGACCCGTTCCATGGGCGCGGGATCGGCCAGGCAGAACGCGTTCACGCCCGCGGCGTGGTACACGACCGAGCAGCCCTGGGCGGCGCGGGCCAGGCTGCCGGGATCGAGCACGTCTCCGGTCACCGGCTCGGCACTCCGGCCGCGCAGGGCCTGGGCCGCATCGGCGGACCTGGCCAGCGCCCGAACCGGCCGGCCGGCCGCCACCAGCGCGTCGACCAGGGCACCGCCGACGAATCCGCTCCCGCCGGTGACCAGGACGGGAGCCTGCTCGGCGGCGGTCACTGCGTCCCCCGCAGAAGTTCAGGAAGACGCGACAGGTAGCTCCACGCCGACAGCACGGTGACCACGGCGGCCACGGTCATGGCCCATTCATCCAGATACATGGGTCCGATCAGGCGGTGGTATCTGAGGATGGCGAGGAGGACCGCGACGAACTGCACGTTGAACTTCAGCTTGCCCCAGATCGACGGGTGGACGACCGTGCCGTTGACGGCGGCCGCGGCCTTGAGGCCGAGGATGGCTATTTCCCGCCAGATGATGACCGCCGCCGCCCACGGCGAGGCGTGCCCGATCGCCACCAGTGCGATGAGCGCCCCGCAAACCAGCATCTTGTCCGCGGTGGTATCCAGGAAGACGCCGAGGTCGCTGGTGCTATGCCATCGACGGGCCAGGTAGCCGTCCAGGAAATCGGTCGCCGCGGCCGCCGTGAACAGCACCGCCGCGATCACGAAGCAGTAGCCGACGGTCGGGCCGAGCAGGATGAACGCGATGACCGGCACCCCGAGGACCATCCGGGCCAGGCTGAGGCCGTTCAGGAACGTCGCCGCGCGGCGTCGGCCCATCGGCTTCCGGACTGCCTCGCCTGGCGCGGCCTCGGATGTCACAGGCTTCAGCATGTCACATCGTCGACTGCGTGGCTCCGCACCAGATCCCGGACGGCGTCGGCCGACGCCAGGTCAACGGCCTGCCGGGCCAGCGTGGCCGCGTCGGCCAGGTCGGTGGCCCTGACCATCTCCTTCACCGCGGCGACCGCCCGCGGGCCGACCGACAGCTCGCGCACGCCGAGGCCGAGCAGCAGCGGAACCGCGAGCGGATCGGCGGCCAGCTCGCCGCATACCCCGGTCCAGCGGCCCGCGGCGTCGGCCGCCCCGGCCGCGCGCCCGATCAGGGTCAGGACGGCGGGATGCAGGGCATCGCCGAGACGGGCCACCGCGGCCACCTCCCGGTCCGCGGCCAGCGTGTACTGGGTGAGGTCGTTGGTGCCGACCGAGAAGAAGTCCACCTCGGGCGCCAGCCGGGCCGCCGTCAGGGCCGCGGCCGGGACCTCGATCATGATGCCGACTTCCATGGCGCCCTCGGCCGGCACGGCCACGCCTTCGGCCGCCAGTTCGCGCCGCGCCTGCCGGACCAGCCCGAGCGCGGCGCGCACCTCCTCCTCGGTGGCGACCATCGGGAACATGAGCTTCAGCGGATGGCTGGCGGCCACCCGCAGCACGGCCCGCAGCTGCGGGAGCAGCACGTCGGTCCTGGCCAGGCCGAGCCGGAGGCCACGCTGGCCGAGCGCCGGATTCGGCTCGGCGTCTCGCGGCAGGTAGGGCAGCGGCTTGTCGGCCCCGACGTCCATCGTCCTGACGATCATCGGGCGGCCGGCCAGGGCCGTCGCCAGGTCGGCGTAGACCTCGGCCTGCTCGGCTTCGGTGGGCATGCTCGGCGCGTCCAGGAACAGGAACTCCGTCCGCAGCAGCCCGATGCCGTCCGCGCCGGCGTCGACCGCGTGCCGGACATCCTCGGGTGATCCGGCGTTGGCCGCGACCTCGATCCTCGTGCCGTCGGCGGTCACGGCCGGCTCCGCGGCCCGCTGCCTGGCCCGGTCCTGCGCTTCCCGGCGCTGCCGCGCGGCCTGCTCGGCGGCGGCCAGATCGGCCTGGCTCGGGGCCACCTGGACCGAGCCCTGATCCCCATCGAGCAGGAGCCGCGTGGCCTCGGGCACCGCCAGCACGTCAGGCCCCAGGCCGAGGACGGCGGGGATGCCGAGCGCCCGGGCCAAGATCGCGGCGTGTGACGTCGGTCCGCCCATGGCGGTCGCGATTCCCCTGACCAGGGCCGGGTCGAACCCCGCCGTGTCGGCCGGGGTGAGCTCGGCCGCCACCACGATGCCGGGCCCGCCCAGCTCCCCGCGGCGCGCGCCCAGCAGGTGGCCGAGGACGCCGGTCCTGATGCTGTCCAGGTCGCGGACGCGCTCGCGCTGATAGCTGTCGGTCAGCCGCTGCCATTCGCCTTCCACCTCGGTCACCGCGCTGTCCCAGGCGTCAGCGGCGTTCCTGCCCTCGCGGATACCGCGCCTGGCCGGATCGAGCAGGGCCTCGTCGGACAGGAACAGCAGGTGCGCGTCGAAGATGCCCGCCTCGTATTCGCCGCCGGTCCGGGCGGCCACCGAATCCCTGGCGGCCTGCACCTCACGCCGGGTCGCTTCCAGCGCCGCGTCCAGCCGGGGGAGTTCGGCGGCGGGGTCGGCGGCCGGCTCGCGAGGCACCTGAACCGCGGCCTGCCGCAGATGGACCGCGTCCCCGACGGCCAGACCCTGGGAGCCGGGGATGCCGCGCAGGACGGTGCCGTCGGCGGGCCGGGTGGCCGGCGTCATGGCCTGCGGCTGCGCGGGCCCGGCGGCTGCCGCTTCCTCCTGCGGCCGCAGCGCGGGGCCGGGCCGGCTCGCACCGGGAGGGCCGGCCTCCGGGGGCTCGCCGAAGTCCCGCTCGGCCAGCTCGCGCACGGCGGCGAGCACCTGCGCCGCCTGCGGGCCGGAGGCCTTGATCAGGACTTCGTGTCCCTGCTGGACGCCGAGGGTCGCAACGCCGTTCAGGCTCCGCGCGTTGGCCGGGCCGGCCGGCGCCGTGATGTTCTGGGCCTTCACGGCGGCGTCGAACTGGCCGACGGTCTGCACGAACCTCGCCGCGGGGCGAGCGTGCAGGCCCAGCCGGGGGGTGACCTTGATGCGCAGCTCGAGCTCGGGGCCGACGGCCTCCGTCTGCCCGTGCGGGCCTGGCTCGGCGCCGGGACCGGGTGCCCCGGCGGCCAGGTGCGTGACCTTGCCCGCCAGGCCGCCGCGCGCCTCGGCCGCCACCTGGTCCAGCGGATCGCCGAGCCGGGCCGCGACCGCGGCGGCGACCGCTCCCTCCACCAGGGGGGCCTCGCACAGCACCAACCGGGACCGCCGCTCGTCCGGCGTCATCTCGGCCGCCATCTCGGCGGAGAGCACCGCGCTGCCGAGGTCCATGAGCACGAGCACGCCGTCGTCGGACCAGGCCTGGTCGATGGCCTGCGCGATGAACGCGGCGTCGGTGCCCAGCGGCCGGTCCGGCAGGTCCAGGCCGCCGGCGGCGACCATCGCGACATCCGGCCCGGCCATTTCCCTGGCCAGCTCGACGACGCCGTCGGCCAGCCGGGCACTGTGCGAGACGATCACGATTCCGACCATCGCGCCCCCGCCTCCCGCCCTCGGGCCCGCACCTCAGCTCAGCCCGTAGGCGCGGTACAGGACCTCCACGGGATGGACCGAGGTCCAGCCGGTGCCATGGGTGATCTGCCACCGGCACGTCTCGCTGTCGCAGACGGCCAGGTCGGGCTGGGCGGCGCGGATGTCGCCGAACAGCCCGCTGCCGACCTGCATGGCGATGTCGTACTTCTCCCGCTTGAGGCCGTACGTGCCGGCGATGCCGCAGCAGGTCCGGTCTAGTTCGATCACGGTGAGCCCGGGGATGAGCCCGAGCAGGTCCAGCGCGGGCTTGCCGATGTTGTGCCCCTGCTGCTGGCAGGGCGCGTGGTAGGTGACGGTGAGCGGAACGGGCCGGAAATCGGTCTTCAGCTCTCCGGCCTGGTGCAGTTCGGCCAGGAACTCGCAGATGTCGTAGGTCTGGCCGCTCACTACCCGCAGGTCGTCGTCTTCCACCCCGAGGATCTCAATGGCCTCACGCTTGAGCATGAGACCGCAGCTGGTGGAGGTGGCGACGATCGTGTAGCCCTGCCTGGCGTAGGGAACCAGTCCGGCCACCAGCCGCCGGACGTAGCTGCGCGCGGCGTCGAAGATCCCGTTGGATTGCAGCGGCAGGCCGCAGCACTCCTGCCGCGGCAAGACGACCCGGCAGCCGTTGTGCGCGAGTACCGCGACGGCTTTGCGGCCGAGTCCGGGCTCGAAGTAGTTCGTGCTGCAGCCGTGGAAGTACGCGACCCGTCGCGTTCCAGTGGTGGCGGGCGCCGGCTGGCGGCGCGCCCAGCTTCGGAAGGTACGGCCGGCGAACCTGGGCACCGGCGCATTCCGGTGAATACCGAGCGTCTTCTCGGCCACCAGCCGCGCAAAGCGGTTGGACAGCACGAAGTTGGCCAGCGGGGCGACCGGGGTGCCGAGCTTGCCCTGCAGCGGCGGCCGGGCGATCAGCTGGTCGCGCAGCGGCATCCCCTTCTGCTGCTTCATGACGGCCCGCGCCCTGGAGTTGATTTCCGCGACATGCACGCCCTGCGGGCAGGCCAGCGTGCAGATGCCGCAGGACGAGCAGTAGTCGAGCGAGGCATCGACCGACGGCCCGGCGCCGCGGAAGCGCTCGGCCTGAGGGCCGACGTACTTCGGTCCGGGGAACAGCGGGGTCACGGCCGCAACCGGGCACGCCGACTCGCAGATCGTGCACTTGACGCAGTGGTCGAGCGAGTCGCGGATCAAGTCGAACTCCGGCTCCGCCGTCATCCGGCCTCCTTGAGGATCGCTTCGGCGGCCAGGTAGCCGGTGGACAGGCTGATGCCGTCCCCGGACTTCTCCCGCCACGGCCGGGCGCCGCCGATCACGGCGCCGGCCGCGTACACGTTCTCATACACCGGCTCGCCGTCAGGACCGACCGGGCGCAGGCTGCCGTCGACCCGCAGGCCCGCCGTCTCCATCGGATGATCGCCCAGGTAGCCGGGACCGAAGCCGGCCTGGTCCGGGCCGGGTGCCTGCACGGGCAGCGCGAGGGCCCGCTCGCTGACGGTACCGGACACATCGACCTCGATGCCGCCGGAGGCCAGCCCGCCGGTGGCGAGCACCACCCACCGGCAGGCCCGGGGCGTCACCCTGGCCGCCGAGCGGATCCGCACGCCCGCCAGCTTGCCGTCGCGAAGCTCCGGCCCGGTAGCCTCGGCGCCGAGCATGACCCGTCCGCCGGCCCGGCGCAGCCGGTCCTGAAGCGCCCGGGCCAGCCGCATGCCGGGCACCGACGGCGGGACGGCGGTGGGTATCTCGAACACGGGCCGCCCGGCCGCCTGCTGCAGCTCGGTCCAGACCGATCGCGCTTGGTCCATCCCCAGCACCGCGGGCAGCCCGACCGCCTCCTCGTCGCGGACGGCCTGGCGCAGTTCGGCCGCGACCCCACCGCGGAACGCCGCGTCCTCGAACCGCCGGGCCAGGGCCAGCGCCCCGACGTCGGCCTGGCCGTCGGCCGGCACGTTCAGCAGCACCGGCCTGGCCTCTATCGTCCGGCCGTAGGCGGCGGTGGCCGCCTGCAGGTTCTCGGCCGCGAGCGCGGGGTGGAAGTCCTTGAGCACGCCGAACCCGGCGATAAGGACGGGACCGAGGCTGCGGACGTCGCCGCCGGCCATGGTCTCAGGCACCACCGCGCTCGGCCGGGGAACGCCCAGGGCCGTGGGCAGCAGCATGTTCACGCTGGAGTCGCCGGCGTAGGCGTAGGTGCCGACGTGCTCCTTGAGCCATTGGACGCTGTCGGCCAGCACGGCCGGGCTGATCAGCGCGTAGGGATGCTCCGGATGGGCCGCCGCGAAGCCGGGCAGCGCCTGCGCTGGGCTGTCCACCCGGCCGGGCGCGTACCCGAGGATGTCGATGGTGGCCGGCGCCAGCCGCAGCGAGCCGTATCCCTTGGCCACCGTGACCACCCGGAGCCCGGCCTCGGCCAGCCGGACCGCGGCGACCAGGCCCGCCATCCCGGCCCCGAGGACGATGACGTCGGCGGCCGCGGGGCCAGGCTGCTCGCTCACGTCGCGCGCTCGGCGGCCGGATCGGTCACTGCCTCGGTCGCCGGTTCAGTCTCGCGCGCCGGCGCGGTCAGCGGCAGGTGCTCGACGTCCAGCACGCCCTGGAAGATCCAGTCGTCCAGCCAGGCCTGCCGCAGCTGGTCTCCGTGCAGCAGCGGGTACACGCCCTTCCACCGCTCCTCGAGAAAGGCCAGCAGCGCCTGGTCGGCTTCGGCCGCCGACAGGTGCTTGAGCTGGTGCAGGATCCCGGTGGCCCGGAACATGCAGAATCCGCCCTGGCACGGTCCCATGCCCAGACGCAGGGCCCGGCGCAGGTCATCCAGGCTCGGCGCCGTCCGGCGGATCATCTCTTCCTCGAGCCGGCCCCGACGGACGAGCTCGCATTCGCAGATCAGCTGCTCGTCGGCCAGGGTCCGCTCCCGCTCGGCCAGCCGCGAGCCGAGCTGGTAGAAGCGCCGGTCCTGCGAATCGGGCAGCGGCTCGTCCGCGGTCCGGCAGGGCCGCGTGGTGCCGAGCACCTTGCAGGCGGCGTCGACAGCATCTTCGGCCATCAGCCGGAAGGTGCAGAACTTCCCGCCGGTGATGGTCAGGAACCCGGCTACCCCGTCGCGGGCGCGATGATCGAGCACGGCATGCGCCCGGGTGACGTCCCTGGTCTCGGCCGCCGCGTGGTCCTGGAACAGCGGCCGCACGCCGCCCCAGACCCGCAGCATCCGGGCGGCGGTAAATCCAGGCACCAGGTTCTCGCCGGCTTCGAGCATCTGGTCGATCTCGGCCTTGGTGATCGCCCAGTGATCGGGATCCTGCACCAGCGTGTCGGTGGTGCCGATGACGCTGACCGTCCTGATCGGCACCAGGATGTCGCCGTCGGCCGGCATCTCGCACCGGTTCACGACGGCCTGCACCAGCCGGTGGCTGGAGGCCATCATGATCCCCTTGCCGGGGAGGACCTGGACCTGGCAGCCGGCCATGGCCGCGATGCGGCCGGCCCACGCCCCGGTGGCGCTCACGGTGACCTGCGCCCGGATCTGCACCTGCTCGCCGTCCGGCCGGCGCGCGACGACGCCCGTGACCTGATCACCGTCTCTGGTCACGGCGACGACCTCGTGGTAGGTCAGGATCCTGGCGCCATACTCGGTCGCTGACCTGGCGCAGGTCCACACCGTCTTCCAGGCGTCGGCCGTCGCGTCCGGCACGACGAAGGCCCGGGTGATCCGCGGGTTCAGCCGCGGTTCACGCCGGAGCGCCTCGGCCACTCCGATCTCCTCGGCCGGGACCCCGGTGTCCTGGCAGCCTTGGATGAAGCGGTCGGCGTACTGCGGATCGTCGATGGGCGTGGTGACGAACAGGCCGCCGGTGTCCTCGATGCAGTCGGCGGCGATCCGGCGCAGCACGATGTTCTCCGCGATGCATTCCCGCGCCGCCTGCGGGTCCTTCACCGCGTACCTGCCGCCGGAGTGCAGCAGGCCGTGGAACCGGCCGCTCGTGCCGGTGGCCAGGTCGGCGCGTTCCACCAGGACGGTGGAAAGGCCGCGCATGGCGGCGTCCCTGGCGACGCCGACTCCGGTCGAGCCGCCGCCGAGGACGAGGACCTCGCACTCGATGCGGCCATCGGCCGGCCCGTCCGGCCGGCCGATGGCCGCAGGCGCCGTGTCCGCTACTCGACCCAGTCGAATGTTCTGGTTACGGCCTTCTTCCACAGGGCGTACTCCCGGTTTACCTCGGCGGGATCCATGTGCGGTTCCCACTCCTTGTCCTTACCCCAGTTCGCCCGCAGATCCTCTACTTCGCGCCAGAAACCTACCGCCAGGCCAGCCGCGTAGGCGGCGCCGAGCGAGGTGGTCTCCGCGACCGTGGGCCTGATGACCGGCACGCCGAGGACGTCCGCCTGGAACTGCATCAGCAGCTCGTTGTAGACCATGCCGCCGTCGACCTTCAGGGAGGTCAGGGCCACGCCGGAGTCGGCGTTCATCGCGTCGACGACTTCCTTGGTCTGCCAGGCGGTGGCCTCGAGGACGGCGCGGGCGACGTGGCCGGCGTTGACGTACCGGGTCAGCCCGGCGATCACCCCGCGCGCGTCGCTGCGCCAGTACGGCGCGAACAGCCCGGAGAAGGCCGGCACGAAGTACACGCCGCCGCTGTCCTCGACGGTCTGGGCCAGCGTCTCCACCTCCGCCGAGGCCGAGATCATCTTCAGGTTGTCCCGCAGCCACTGGACCAGGGCCCCGGTGATGGCGATCGAACCCTCGAGCATGTACACGGCCGGCTGGTCGCCGATCTTGTAACCGAGCCCGGTGATCAGGCCGCTCTTCGACGGGACGGGCGACGTGCCGGTGTTGAGCAGCAGGAAGTTGCCCGTGCCGTAGGTGTTCTTGGCCTCGCCGACCGAGAAGCACGTCTGGCCGAACAGGGCCGCCTGCTGGTCGCCCAGGTCACCGGCGACCGGGATACCCGACAGCACGCCGGTGGCATGCCCGTAGACCTGGCTGGAGGGCCGGATGTCCGGGAGCATGCTCTTCGGGATGCCCAGCGTCGAGGTGATCCCGTCATCCCACTGCAGGGTGGCCAGGTCCATCAGCATCGTGCGGCTGGCGTTGGTCACGTCGGTGACGTGGGCCCCGCCGTTCGGGCCGCCGGTCAGGTTCCAGATGCACCAGGTGTCGATGTTGCCGAAGATGAGGTCGCCGGCCTCCGCTCGCGCCCGCACACCCTCGACGTTGTCGAGCATCCACTTGATCTTCGGCCCGGAGAAATAGGTGGCGATGGGCAGGCCGGTGGTGCCGCGGAACCGGTCCTGGCCGCCGTTGGCCGACAGCTCGTTGCAGAT
>Ga0187766_10002376_pt1 | contig 11100 bp, 9 predicted proteins | sample 0216_QUI02_MP05__4_FD_132971 | JGI IMG/M metagenome (GOLD analysis project Ga0187766, IMG submission 132971) | Tropical peat soil microbial communities from peatlands in Department of Meta, Colombia - 0216_QUI02_MP05_20_MG | ecosystem: Environmental > Terrestrial > Soil > Wetlands > Peat ... | reverse complement strand
GCTGGCAGCCGCAGGTCCGCCACGCGAGCCAGCCGGCACCCCGTTCCGGCAGCCGTGCGCGTTCCAGCACTGGCCGGGCGTCCCGATCAAGGTGCTGATCGGCGCCGGCGACAGGTTCTTCCCCGCCGAGTTCCAGCGCCGCCTCGCCACAGGGCGGCTCGGCATCGACGCCGACCAGATCCCCGGCGGGCACCTGGTCGCGCTGAGCAACCCGGCCGGCCTCGCCGACCGCCTCCACGCCTACGCGGCCGAACTGCCCGCCGCTGACCGGGCGCCGGCCCGCCCGGCCGCCCCGCCCGCCGGCGCAGGTGCTTCCGCCGGGCCGGCCGCCCAGCCCGGCTCGCCGGGCGGCCAGCAACCCCGCGGCCTGCCCGCTGGCCTGGCCAAGCCAGCGCAGCGGGCACTCGCCGCCGCCGGGTACACCACCCTGGACCAGCTCACGCAGGTCAGCGAGCAAGACCTCAGCCGGCTGCACGGCATGGGACCCAAGGCGTCCGCCAACTCCGCGACGCACTCGCCGCGGCGGGGCTAGGCTTCGCCACCCAGAACTGAGCCGGCCCCTGCCCCGCGCATCCGCTGGTAGCCAGCACGCTTCGTGAGACGCCGCTCATCCGCCCTGACGTGCGGGAACCGCCGATCTGGCGCGTGGGTGTGGTTCACCTTCGGCAGGTTTGGGCGGTACCGAACCGGGCGATCGGTGCGGAGCCCGGGAACAATCGAGAGATGCGCCGGGCCCCGCCTGCCCGCGCAAGACCCTCGGCCGTCGGCTCAATCCCGGCGGCGGTCGGCAGGGCGGCGGCGGGTAGGCCATGGATCGGCAGCTTCGCTAGCATCGAGGCCGTGGGCAGGATCGAGACTGACTACCTGATCGTCGGGGCGGGCGCGGCCGGGATGGCGTTCGCTGACGCGCTGATCGCCGACTGCGACGCCGACGTGGTGCTGGTGGACCGGCGACACCGGCCGGGGGGTCACTGGAACGACGCGTACCCGTTCGTGCGCCTGCACCAGCCCTCGGCGTTCTACGGCGTCAACTCCCGGGCACTGGGCGGTGACTGCATCGACCGGGCCGGACCGAACGCGGGCATGTACGAACGGGCAACCGCCGCGCAGATCTGCGATTACTACCAGCGGGTACTCGATGAGCACCTGCTGCCCTCGGGCCGGGTCCGCTTCTTCGGCATGTGCGACTGCCCCCTCGACGGGGCGGGCGAGCAGGGGTTCGCCTCCCGGCTGACCGGCGAGACGACCGCGGTGCGAGTGCGGCGCAGGGTCGTTGATGCCAGGTATCTGGAGACGTCGGTCCCGGCGACCCGCACCCCCTCGTTCGGGGCCGAGCCGGGTGTGCGGCTCATCCCGGTCAACGATCTGGTCACGGTGGCCGAGCCGCCGGGCGGGTATACGGTCATCGGCGGCGGCAAGACCGCCATGGACGCGTGCCTCTGGCTCCTGGATAGCGGGGTGCCGCCGGAGATGATCCGCTGGATCAGGCCCAGGGACGCCTGGCTGCTGGACCGGGCGTACCAGCAGCCGCTCGATCTGGTCGCCTGGCTGATCGAGGGGGTGTCGCTGTACGTCGAGGCCGCGGCCCAGGCCGAGGACGCCGGCGACCTGTTCGGTCGGCTCGAAGCCTGCGGGCAGCTGCGCCGGCTCGACCCGGCTGTCCAGCCCGAGATGTACCGGTGTGCCACCGTGAGCGAGTCCGAGCTCACCAGCCTGCGGCGAATCGGAAACGTCGTGCGTCAGGGACGAGTCGTGCATCTCGGCCCCGGCCAGATCGTGCTGGAGCGGGGATCGATCCCGGCCGGGCCCGGGCATGTCTACGTGGACTGCTCAGCGGCCGGCCTGCGGGTGGCGCCTGCCCGCCCGGTATTCGCGCCCGGCCTGATCACCTTGCAGGCGATCCGGTCCTGCCAGCCGGCCTTCAGCGCTGCCCTCGCCGGGTACGTGGAAGCCTCACGTCACGACGATGCCGGTAAGAACCGGCTCTGCCCGCCGAACCCCTATCCGGACGTGGCCGCCGACTGGATCCCGACGACCTGCATCGCCCTGCGCGCCCAGGACCTGTGGCTCCGCGACCCGGACCTGGCAGCGTGGCTGGATCGGTCCCGGCTCAACGCCGCCTGCGGAATCCGCGATCACCTGACCGAACCAAGAATGAAATCAGCGCTCGGCCGCCTGTTCGCCAACTCTGAGCAGGCCGTCACTAACCTCGACACGTTCCTGGCGCAGGCCCAGCAGGCAAGCGCGGCGAGCCGGCACGGCCGGCGGACACGCACCCCTGATACCGCCGGTAGGGGCTGATCGGGGAGCGCCGCGCTCCGCCCTCACCCCCTGGTCACCCAACCGAGCGAACCCCCGCCACGCGGTGGCCGACTGAGCCCATTCAAGAATGGCCGTTCTGTGTCGCTCACGCGCAGCGAACTAGAGATCAGAAGTAGAGCGCATGCTCGGCGCCAGATTACTGGCGCCCGGGGCCCGGCGGATACTCACTGTCCGTGATAGGCGGTCCTGGCCGTCGCCTGGTCCGGGAGCGGCCTGTTGTTCAGGCTGAGACGGCAGGCGCCGGCCCTGGCGTCTGGGCGGGATCTGTCCGGGTGCTCTCGCGGCGGGCTGTCCGCGCGCTTGCCTGCTCTGGCAGACTGCGAACGTGAGCAGCGATAGCCCGCCGGACCTGCACATGCTCAACGTGGTGGTCCGTGACATGGCGGCCAGCCTGGATTTCTACCGGCGGCTGGGTGTCGCGGTTCCCGCGCTCGGGGACGGCGCTGGCGCCCACGTGCAGCTGAAGATGCCGGGCGGGTTCAGCCTGGAGCTGGACACCGCCGAGTCGGCCCGGTGGTGGCACGCGGGCTGGCGCGCCGACCCGGCCAGCGCCACGGTGGTCCTCGGGTTCGTGCTGCCGGACCGGCAGGCCGTCGATGACCGCTACGCCGAGCTGACCTCGGCGGGCTACCGGGGGCGGCAGCCGCCGTTCGACGCGTTCTGGGGCGCCCGGTGGGCGATCGTGGCCGATCCCGACGGCACCGATGTCGGCCTGATGAGCCCGGTGGAGGAGTCCCGCCGGACCTGGCCGCCCCGGCAGTCTCCCGCGCCATGAGGCTGGCCGGCGTGAGGCGGCACGCCGGCGGGCGCTCAATACGGCGGCTCCCGGTCGGGCATGTCCGCGATGTCCGCGCCGGCTGCCTGGCCTGCCGGACCCGAGCCAGCAGGTCGCGGCCAGCGCGGTGATGGCCGCAGGCGCGCCCCGCGGGCCCGGGCGGCTGTCTTGTGCGGGAGCTGGCGCGGTTCCGGATTCCCGTCAGCACTGGGGCCGGGGGGCCCCGGAGGCAACACCGCGGCCGCGCCCCCCATATGCCCGCCGCCCGATGCCTCCCGGACCGGACCCGCTTCACCGCCGGGCAGCAAGGCAGGCAGGCCATCAGGGCGCTGGTCACCCACCGCGATGACCGCGAGGGTCAAGAACGCAAAGAGGCTTTCGTTCTGCGTTGATCATGATGCACGGCCGCTGGGCGGCTGGGACGCACAGAATGATTGATCTGTGTAGGGGCTATTGACGCCGCAAGCGGGCAGGGTGGTTAGCCGCTGACGGCCGCCGGGTCATCGAGTGCCTGCTCGAGCGCGGCCATCTGGAACCAGGCAGCGCCCAGCTGCCCGGCCGCCATGTCTAGCCGGGCGACGCCGAGGTTTGCGTCGCTGAGCGGCATGGCGCACTGATCTCGCTGACGCCCGTACTCGGCTAGCGCCGCCTCCAGGCCGCCGTGCCAGCCGTCAACGACGGCTGAGGCCACCAGGTCCGCGTCGCGGAAGGCATCGGCGATCCCACGGGCGATGAGGGGGTCCTTGTGGTGGCCGGCGTCACCGACCAGTGCCCAGCCCGGCCCCGACGACATCCGGAAGAACGTGGGCAGGGCTGCCGTGCCGCGCAGCCGCTCAGCGATGACCGCGTCTGCGAGCAGGCCAGCCAGCGCGGGACGCGACCGGAACCCGCTGACGTAGCTGGTGAGCGGGTCGCTGCGGAACGTGAGGTACTCGCCACGCGGTCCTTGCACGAAGGCGAGCGCGAGCCCGCCCCCGACCGGGAAGATACCGAAGAACCTGCCAGGTTCGAGCCAGACGTGCACGCCCGCGACTGGGCAGCCGCGCCAGTAGGTGTAGTAGCCGAACGTTACCGGCGGGTGGTCGTGATAGGTGTTCGCTCCAGTAAGCCGGGCGATCCGGGAGTTGCGGCCGTCCGCACCGATCACCAGGCGGGCGCGGCGCTCTCCCGCCGAGGTCGTGACTCCGGCGACTCGCCCGCCGTCCCGGAGCAAGCCGTGCACCGACACCCCCATCTCGACTTTGGCGCCGGCTTGTGCGGCCGCGGTCAGCAGGATCGGGTCAAGCACCGTCCGGCGCGGTGCGACCGGGCTGTTGCCCGGCTCGGGCGCCGGTGCGTGCCGTGGCTGGCCGTCCAGCCACAGTACCCGGTCGTCGAGCCGGGGGCAGCCGGTGGCGAGCACGGCGTCCAGCAGTTTCCACCGGCGCAGCCGGGCAACTCCGGCCGGCTTGATCAGGTGGCCAGACACTACGTCGCCCAGGCGCGCAGATCGCTCCAGAAGCCGTACGGACAGCCCGGCGCGCGCCAGCAGCATGGCGGTCGGGGCTCCCGCGCATCGGCCGCCGACCACCACGACGTCATCGGTCATGCTGTTCATGCCTGGAATCGTGACGGCCCGGCGGATGGGCCAGCATCCCTGAGGTCAGGTATTTCGCGGGGCCAGGGCGGCGAGTTCGGTGCGAGACGACACGCCCAGCTTGGCGAACACGTGCTTCAGGTGAGTCTCCACCGTGTACCGGGACAGGAACAGGCGCTCAGCTACCTCGCGGTTGGCCAGGCCGCCGGCCACCAGCTGGGCCACCCGCCGCTCCGAGTCAGTCAAGGCCTCCCACCCGGTGACCGGGCGCCGGGGCCGGGCCGCCGGCACCGCCGCCACCCGCCGTCCCGTGCGTCCGGCGACCTCGGCCACGAATCCGGCCATAGGCGACACGACGCTGCTGACGTCCCCCACCCACGGGAGATGGTCGCCGCCCTCCAGCTCCACCAACCGCGCCCCACTGATCCCCCTGCTCATGAGCTCAGCCTCGGCGAATGGCACGAAATCCGATCGCCGGTGCAGCACCATGGCAGGAACGGCAACCTCGGACAAAAGGCCCCGGACATCGGTGAGAGTCAACGACTCGACCAGAGCCTTGATCATGGCGGGGCTCGCCGAGGCCCGTTCGAAGACGGCCCGGTCGTGGCGGGCCAGCTCGCTGGCGAGCGTGGGGGCGAACATCCCCAGCGAGTCCCCCCGACCCCACTGCCGCGCCATCACCCGCAGTTGCCGCATCACCCAGCCAGGCGGGCGACGCGGCGAGGTGCCATAAAGGATCAGCGCCCGGACCGACCGCCGATGCGCGACCGCCAGAGCGACGGCCACCGGCCCCCCGTCCGAGAAGCCCAGCACGACCGGCCGCCGGCACCTGGCCGCCGACATGACCGCGATCAGGTCAGCCACCCGCTCATCCAGCGTTGGCGGCTCGGCCACCGGATCAGACAGCCCGGTGCCGCGCTTGTCAAACCGCACCAGCCGACAGAACGACGACAACGACCGCACAAAGCGGCGGTAACTAGGATCTCGCCACTGGATCTCCAAATGCGAAGTCAGCCCCGGGACCATCACCAGATCGGGCCCCTCACCGATCACCTGATAGGCAATGCGAAGGCCCCCCGACTTGGCGTAGTACGTCTCGGGCTCCATATATGAGCGATTCTCGCGCCGACCGCAAGAAACCGCGACCGCGACCAGCCTGCCAGGTTCCGCGCTGATCTCCCGGGATGACTTCGATCGACAGCGGCCAGCACAGCAGAACCGGATGATCCGCGTGGCTTCGCCTGCGCGCCCAGCCCAGCCCTTAGCCGCTCCGAGTCGGCGCCCTGCGTTCCAAATTGTGACGTTCCGTAATCATCTTGGGCCTGGCGAGATGCAAAGTGGCATTCGTTACGTAAGCTCGATGCCTGTTCCCGGCAATCCCTTAGCCGCTTATCCCGGCCAGCCCGTGCCCGGATCGCCGCTCTGCCATGCCAGGCGAGCGGCGGTCCCGGCCGGCTGCCAGGACCCGGTGGCAGGGGTCTGTGGTAAGGGCGGCTGCATGCTTGATCACCTGTCCATTCAGTGCGCTGATGTGCATGCCAGCGCCGCGTTCTACGACGCCGCGCTCGGTGCGCTCGGCGGAACCAGGGTGATGGACTTCGGCGAGGTCATCGGTTTCGGCGCCGCAGGCAAGCCGGAATTCTGGATCGGCCCGCAGACCACTGGCGAGGGATTCCGCGAGTCCCATATCGCATTCGCAGCCCCTGACCGGGCCGCGGTGCGGGCGTTCTTCGCGGCAGCGGTCGGCACCGGAGCCGCGGTGCTGCATGACCCCCGCCTGTGGCCGGAGTATCACGCCAGCTACTATGGCGCGTTCGTGCGTGACCCCGACGGTAACAACGTCGAGGCCGTGTGCCACGCGCCTGAGTAGCGGACGTCCTGGTCGCCCGCCTTGACGACCAGCGTCCCGCCCGCAGGATATCCAGCCGGTAACGGGGCGGAGCTCGTCCGCGCACAGTCCCGCCTGATTGGCTTCGGGAGTCCGCTACCCAACACGGGATCGTAGATGGATCGATCGGGGCAGCCCCGGGGGCCGTTCCCGCGGCCTGCGAGCACACTGTTGTTGTGCAGACGAGCTACGGCCTGGTGCCGATCGGGTGGGTGCAGTCGGCCCTGAGGGTCCCCGACGATGCGCCGAACCAGCGCGAAGGCGCGCCCCGGGCTTGGATCCGCTTCGAGGAGCAGGTCGCCGCGGGCGCCAGGGACCTGCGCCCGGGCGATGAGATCGTGTGCTCACCTGGCTGCACCTGTCGCCCCGCAACGAGCTGAGCACCCATCCCGAAGACGACATGAGCCAGCCGCTGACCGGCGTGTTCAGCACCTGTTCGCCCAATCGGCCCAACCCCATCGGCCTGCACCGTGCCCGCATCGTGGCGCGCGACGGGCTCCGCATCGAACTCGACGCCCTGGAGGCGATCGACGCGACGCCGGTGGTGGATGTCAAGCCGGCCATCGACCCGCCCGCATGACACGCTGCATGTGGCCCGCCTCCGGCTGGGCAGCGCTATGCGTCTGAGGCCCGGTCCGCCGCCGAATGCAGAGCGTGGTCGGCGCTCTGGCGGCAGCCGCGCGAAGCCGCCGCTATGCGCGGCTGCGAAGCATCAACGCTCAGCCGCCATGGTCGTGCATAACTGGGTGATTTGCATGCTGCCGCGGGCGGCCTGGCTCCTGCTGACGGCCGGTTGTTACCGGCGCCGGGCCGCGCCCAGCATCTGGCGGGCTGGCGGTCTGCCGCGTACCGGATGTTCTGCGTTGATCGTTTTGATCACGCGGAGTAGTCCGGTGACGGCGGACAGCCCGCCGATTGCGGCCAGCGCGCAGCTCATGTCCGGGCCGTAGAGGAACAGCCCCTTCCAGTTCACCTTGAACACCGTCGTCGGCACGACGGCTACGGCTGCCGGGATACCGAACTCCCACAGCAGCGGCAGGGCCCGGCGGCAGCCCTGCGCCGCAGCGCCGGGTTGCCGGGCCAGCCGCGCCAGGGACCAGCCCTCGGCGGCCACGGCGGCGGCCACGGCGGCGTCGAACCCGGCGTAGAAGGCGCCGATGCCGGTGTCCCGCACCGTCCCGCCGGCCACCATCCCGGTCACGCTTTGCTCGATCGCCAGCAGCCCCGGCAATGCGCCGCCGTGGAGACCGACGTTGAACAGCACGACGACGCCCCAGTTCCCGTGGGGGACCAGGGCCATGCCGGCATGCGCGCCGGGTTCGTCGCCTGGATGGTAGGACGCGTCCACCCCGCCCCATGGGCCTGTGAACCAGCCCATGCCGTAGCCTGCGCCGGCGAATGCGCCTCGTTCTTGCGGCGGGCCCGGCCGCATCATCTCGGCGATCCCGGCCGCCGACAGCACCGCCTGGCCGTGATAGCGGCCGCCGCCCTGGTACATGGCCAGATAGTGGCTCATGTCCTCGGCGGTGGAGATGATGCCGCCGGTCGGGACCGTGCTGCCGTGCGGGGCCGTGCCGGAGGCGACCGGAAACCCGAACCAGTACCGGTAGCCGGACGCGAGCCCGTCGCGCCCGGCGTCCTCGATGGCGGTGTAGGTGTGGTGCATGCCCAGCGGCTCGAAGATGCGCGTCTTCAGGTGGGCCTCGAACGGTTCTCCGCCCGCCATCTCCACCACCAGCCCAAGCGTCGTGTAGTTGAGGTTGGAGTACTCGAACGCCGCGCCGGGGGGCCGGGCCAGCCCGGTCGTGGCCAGCGCCCGGACGGCGGGTTCCAGCGGGTGCATCCCGGCCGCCAGCGTGGCTGCGCGGCCAGCGCGCTCGGTCAGGCCGCTGGTCTGATTCAGCAGGTGACGGACGGTGATCAGCGCGGATGCCTCCGGATCAGCCACCCGGAACCACGGGATGTACCGCTGGACCGGCGCATCCAGATCGACCTTCCCAGCCTCGGCCAGCTGCATCACCGCCAGGGCGGTGAAGGACTTGGAGCACGACCCGATGAACAACGGTGTCTGCGGGGTGAACGCCCGCCCGGAATCATCAGCCCTGCCGACGCCCCGCAGGTGCGCAAGGTGGCCGTCGTGGACGATCCCGAGCGCAAGGCCGGGGATCCGGGCATCCTTCATCTGCCTGCGGATATACGCGTCGACCGCGGCGAAGCCGGGGCCGGGCGCCTCCTCGGCGGGAAAACCGGCCGCCGCTTCCTGCCGTCGCAGCCGCGTCCGCAGGCCCTTCCCGGCGCGATGTTGACTCGTGCTCGGCATCGTCATCGCCTCCAGGGATACGTGCTGACCAGGGCGTGCCAAGATGAGGCCGCCGGGCAGGTCCTAAAGGACTTGTCAGGGGGCCAATGGTCCCTCACTGCACCCATCAACCCGTCGCCACGCACAGCCGTTTGAGCGTCATTAGCGCTCTAGCGCGGGGACCCGGCTCTGTGGCAGTTACTGGATCCTGGCCGTGTAGTGCCACCACTCACCGAGGGAGAGACATTCGGTCCGGTCGCCCTGCCAGCGCCGCTATCTGCTGATCCAGCAGATTCCCGCCAGTCGCCATCGGGCAGGCTCGGGTCACGCTGACTTCGTGGGTGATGGGCCACCGACACCGGCCAGTGGGTAAGACACTCGATCAACTCAAGCAGGAGCACATTGCCTCGACCCAGCGTGGGTACCCCATCCTGGTGGCCGGGGCGGTCTGACTTGCTGGTCCTGGCGTTGTTGCGTGCACTTGTACCAGTACGGACCGTCCAGCTCATCTGGGTGCTGGGGCTATGCGTCATCTTTCCAGCAGGCGTTCTGCTTGGTCGCACGCTGGGCATCCACGTGATGAGCAGGGGCAACCCCTTGGGGACACTCGGGGGACTCATCGCTGCCACGCAGGTGTTCTACCTGCCGGTGTTCATCGAGGTATATCAGTTCCAGCCATCCTTGCTGCCGCTGACCATCGGGCTGCTGCGGGGCGCCCACTTCCTGCCGTACGGGTGGCTGTACGACAGCCGCGGCTACCTGTTCGTCGCTGTCGCCACGGGGCTTTCTGCATTGATCCTCGGAGGACCGTTCATGGCGTCCTCGCTGACGTCTGTTCCCCTTGCCATTGCGCTGACGTATGCTCCGGCACCCTATGGATCCTGCGCGAGAACCGTAAGCAGTGACGGCACGCGGCAATCTCCGGTACCCCGGCGCTAGTCATGACATCCGGCGTGCGTGCCTGCGAACGGTAACTACGCATCCGGAAGAACACGCCCAGTGGGTCTCGTCATCCACGCCGACGTGATGACGCAGATGTGCACTTCGACGATCTCCGCACTCTTGCTGCTCAACGGTCCGACCTAAACAGATCCGGTCGTTCTGTGCGCAGCTGAAGTTACCGGCGCGCTCATGGCAGACCGCCTGACCGTGGCGGGCATCCGGGTCGTGGAGGTGGATCGCGCGGACAGGCAGGATCGCCACCGCCAGGGCAAATCTGATCCGCTGGATGCGGTCAGCGCGGCGCGGGCCGCCCTGTCCGGCCGGGCGGTCGGGGCGCCCAAGGGCCGGGACGGCGCGGTGGAGGCGATCCGGGCGCTGATGGTGGCCAAGCGCAGCGCCCGGGCCGAGCGGACCCAGGCGATGAACCAGGCCCGGGCGCTGATCGTGACCGGCCCGGATGAGCTGCGGGCCCGGTTCGCCCGGCACACTCCCGCCCAGCTGGTCGCCGAGCTGGCGGAGCTGCGGCCGCGGCCCGGGGACCAGCCCGGCTACGCCACCCGCGTCGCGCTGCGGGAGCTGGGGCGGCGCGCCCGGTTCCTGGGCGCCCAGATCGGTCACCTCGACGGGCTCATCGGCCCGCTGGTCACCGGGCGCGCCCCGGGCCTGCTGGGCCTGCACGGCGTCGGTCCGGACACCGCCGCCCTGTTGCTGATCGCCGCCGGTGACCACCCAGGCCGGCTGCGCAGCGAGGCGGCCTGGGCGCACCTGTGCGGGGCCGCGCCGATTCCGGCCTCGTCCGGGAAAGTCACCCGCTGGCGGCTCAACCGCGGCGGCGACCGGCAGGCCAACCACGCCCTGTGGCGGATCGTGATCACCCGGATGAGCTCTCACCCGGCCACCCGCGCCTACATTGCGCGGCGCGCCAAGGAGGGCCTGTCCAAGAAGGAGATCATCCGCTGCCTGAAGCGTTACGTGGCCCGCGAGGTCTACCCCTACCTGCGCGACGCCCGCTAACGCCACGCTTCCCGGGGGCGGCCTGACCCGATATTCGGCTGCCGCACCCGCTGGCCTGCGAACGATTCGTCGGCCGTCCCCGGGACCCCCCATCCGGCCTGCTGACATCGTGACCTGATAAAAGCCTGCCCTCACCGCGAGCGGCCCATCCCTGTCGTGTCCGCCCTCAGCAATCCAGCTCACAAAACCTTTCCGCCGATTCAAAAAGAAAGTCTTGACAAAACATAGAAGCATCGTTCTGAAAAGCGGAAGGTCGACAGTTCGATCCTGTCCCTGACCACCAT
>Ga0187766_10002375_pt1 | contig 11100 bp, 9 predicted proteins | sample 0216_QUI02_MP05__4_FD_132971 | JGI IMG/M metagenome (GOLD analysis project Ga0187766, IMG submission 132971) | Tropical peat soil microbial communities from peatlands in Department of Meta, Colombia - 0216_QUI02_MP05_20_MG | ecosystem: Environmental > Terrestrial > Soil > Wetlands > Peat ... | reverse complement strand
GACCGCGCCCGGGCCGCCGCCGGCCAGACCCGCTCCCTCCAGGTCCCCGTCGAAACCATCGCCCCCGACTGATCTCACCCTCCGCCGGCGCGCCCGCCGCCGAGGTTCCCCACACCTCCTGGTGACCCTGCAAAGTCGAGAGCGCCCTGAGGGTGCCTCACGGCACCCGCACACTCACCTGCGCCGGCGCCTCGCCGCCTTGTCGGTTCAGAAGTGGGGGGCGGCCGTGCCGAGGTAGATGGCGCCGACCTGGGGGTCCCGGCGGACGGCGTCGGGGGTCCCCTCGGCCACCACCCCGCCGTAGTGGAGCACGCTGACGCGGTCGGCCAGGGCGAAGGCCACGTCCATGTCGTGCTCGATGAGGAGGATGGTGGTTTGGCGGGGGAGGCCGCGGATGATCTCGGCCAGGGCGGCCGTCTCGGCCGGCGAGAGGCCGGCCGCGGGCTCGTCCAGCAGCAGGGCCTTCGGCCGGACGGCCAGGGCCAGCAGCAGTTCCACCTGCCGCTGCTCGCCGTGGGACAGGAAGCGCACGGGCGCGGCCGCCCGATCCCGCAATCCCCACCGCTCCATGAGCGCCTCGGCCTCCCGGAAGAGATGGGGGTAGGCTTCCACCGGGCGGTGGAGGGTGAACCGCGCCGGGTCGGCCGCCTGCACGGCCAGGAGCACGTTGTCCCGCACCGAAAGCTTGGGGAACAGGTTCGTGATCTGGAAGGTCCGGCCCAGGCCGAGCTGCGCACGCCGGTGCGGCGGCAGGCCCGTGATGTCCCGCCCCTCCAGCAGGATGCGCCCCTCCGTGGGGGGCAGCAGGCCGGTGATGATGTTGAACAGGGTCGTCTTGCCCGCGCCGTTGGGCCCGATGATGGCGCGGCGCTCGCCCGGCTCCACGCGCAGCGTCACGCCATCCAGCGCGCGCAGGCCGCCGAAGTTCTTGACCAGGCGCTCCACCTCCACGCCCGCCCCGATCACGTCGCGGCCCTCCGCCCCCCGCCCAGGCGGTCGCGCAGGATGCCCAGCACGCCGCGCGGCGCGTAGAGGGTAACGACCACGTAGATGATCCCCAGGGTCGTCAGCCAACGTTCCGTGTAGGCGCTGAGGAAATTCTCCAGCAAGACGATGATGGCGGCCCCCAGGGCGGGCCCCACCAGCGTGCCCGCACCGCCCAGGATCACCATCAGCAGCGCTTGCCCCGATACCACCACGCTCAGGTAGGCCGGCCCCACGTAGCCGTTGTAGTAGACGAAGAGCACCCCCGCAACCCCGGCGAAGAACCCGGCCAGGATCGAGGCCACGTATTGGTAGGCCCACACGTTGTAGCCCAGCACGCGCATCCGGGTCTCGCTCTCCCGGATCCCCACCAAGGCCCGGCCCAGGGGCGACCGCACCACGACGGAGAGGAGCCACAGGCAGACGCCGAAAACGACCACCGCGAAATAGTGGAACGGCACCTCGCCCGCCATGGACCAGCCGCCCAGCATGGGCCGGGCGATGCCGGGTAGCCCGTCGTCGCCGCCGGTAAAGGAACGCCAGCCGAAGGCGATCCCCCACAGCACCTGGGCCAGCGCCAGCGTGATCATCAGGAAGTAGCTGCCCCGGGCCCTGATGGTCAGCAGGTTGAAGCCCAGCGCCACCAGCGTGGGCGCCGCCAGCCCCGCCAGCGCGTTGATCCAGAACGTCTTGACCACCCGGAGCGAAAGCAGGCCCACCGTGTAGGCCCCCGTGCCGAAGTAGGCCACGTGCCCCAGGGACGGCAGGCCGGTGTAGCCCAGCAGCAGGTCCAGGCTCATGGCGAACAGGGCGAAGATCAGCATCTTGGTGAGGAGGCCGAGGTAGTACGTGGAGAGAAAGGCGGGGGCCGCCAGGATGAAGAGCGCGGCGAAGATGCCGACGAGCCGGGCCGGCCTCATGCCTTCCCGAAGAGGCCCGTGGGTCGGACGGCCAGGATGGCCGCCATCGGCGCGAACACGGTGAAGAGGGCCAGCTCGGGGAAGAAGGCCTTGCCGAAGTTGTCGATGAGCCCCACCAGGAGCCCGCCCACGAAGGCCCCCTTGAGGCTGCCCAGCCCGCCGATGATGATGACCACGAAGGCCAGGAGCAACACCTCGAAGTCGGCGCCGGGGTACACGCCCAGCAGGGCACCCCCCATGACGCCCCCGAAGCCGGCCAGGAAGGCGCCCAGGGCGAACACGGCCGTGAAGAGGAGCGGCGTGTTCACCCCGATGCCGCGGGCCATCTCCTCATCGTCCACGCCGGCCCGGATCACGGCCCCCACCCGCGTCCTCTCCTGGAGCCACCAGAGCGCCGCGCCCATCACGACGCCCACGGCGATGACCAGCAGGCGGTAGGAGGGGAAAATGACGTCTCCCAGGCGCACGGAGGCGGTGAAGCCCGCCGGCTTGGGCAGGGTCTGGGGGTTCCCGCCCCAGATCCAGAGGGCCTGGTCCGCAATGATGAAGAGCACGCCGAAGGTGAGGAGGGCCTGGCGCAGTTCCTCGCCGTAGATCCGCCGCAGCACCGTGCGCTCCAGCAGCAGCGCCAGGGCGGCCACGCCCAGCGCGGCGGCCGCCAGCGCCAGCAGGAAGCTGTGGGTGAGGCGGAGGACGGTCAGCCCCAGGTAGGCCCCCAGCAGGTAGAAGGACCCGTGGGCCAGGTTCAGGACCTTCATCACCCCGAAGATCAGGGAGAGGCCGGCCGCCAGCAGGAAGAGGAGCATCCCGAAGGAGACACCGTTGAGGGCCTGGACGACCCAGAAGGTCATGGACCTACTGGGCCCCCGTCGCCTTCATCTCAACGCAGGCGGCCCCCCATCCCCCAATCCGCATTCCGCAATCCGCATTCCGCAATCTCATGGCTTCTGCCACCACTTCCAGGTGTCCTCCTGGCTGACCGCGGGGATCCGCTCCACGACGGCGTTCACCAGGCGGTCCCCCCGGCGCTCCACCCGCATGATGTAGATGTCGGTGATCACCTGCTGGTATTTGTCGAACCGGATGGGCCCCCGCGGGGCCTGGATGCGCTCGGCGGCCGCCAGCAGGGCGTCCCGCAGCTTGGCCCGATCCTCCACCGCCCCCTGCAGGTCCGCGGTGGCCTGCGCGATGAGCTGGGCCGCCGTGTAGCCGGCCTCGGCGTACCGGCTGGGCCAGTTCCTGTACTTCTGCTCGAATTCCTGGACGAAGGACCTGTTGGCGGGCGTGTCGATGGCCGCGGTGTAGTGCCCCACGGTGGTGATGCCCAGGGCGGCGTCGCCCATGGCGGGCAGCGCCACGTCGTCCACCATGGTGTTGTAGCCGTATAGGGGGACCTTGCCCTTGAACCCGTACTCCTGGTACTGCTTCACGAAGCGGGGGCTGTCGGACCCGCCGATCCAGCCCCACACGAAGTCGGCCGGGGTGGCGGCGATCTGGGTCAGGTAGGGCGCGAAGTCCAGCGTGTTGAGGGGCGGGTAGACCTCCTTCACCACCTGGCCCCCCGCCGCCTTGAAGCCGGCCATGAAGGCCTCAGCCGAGTGGTGGCCGATGGCGAAATCCGCGCCCATGGCGAAGACCTTGCGGTAGGGCGTGTTCTTCATCATCCAGGCGCCCATGGGGTAGCAGCCCTGGTCGCTGGTCTCGATAAGCCGGAGGATCCACCGGCTGGCCTTCCCGGGCGCCGTCAGGATCCGCGTGTTGGCCTGGGGAACCACCAGGGGGATCCGCTGGGCGTCGATATAGTCCCGAAGGGCCAGGGCCGTGGCGCTGTTGGTGGGCCCGAGGACGAGGTGCACGCCGTCCCGCTCCACCAGCTTCTTGGCCTTGGTCAGGCCGACATCGGGCTTCCCCTCCTCGTCCTCCTTGATCACGAGGATCTCGCGGCCCCCCGCCCTCAGGCCGATCTTGTTCATGTACAGGTCGAAGCCCCGGACGGTCTCCTGCCCCACCACGGCCAGCGGGCCGGTGTTCGGCAGCACGATGCCGATCATCACGGGGCCGCTGGCCGCGGCCTGGGCCGCCGCCGGCGCCAGCGCCGGCGCGAGGAGCGCGGCCAGACAGAAGACAACCGGCCTGGCCCGGCGGAGCCCGGAGAAGGGAATCTCGGAATGCATCCGCACCATAAGCGAACCACCTCCTAAGATGGCCGGCCCGCCCCGCACACCCCGGGGCAGCCGCGGGCCCTCCGCTCGGTCGCGGCGGCCGGCCGACGCCCGGTCGGCTCAGAGCGGCCGGAGCTGCGGCATCACCTTGCGGGCGAACAGCTCCATGCTCTTCACCGTCTGCTCGTGGGGCATCGGCCCGAACTGCAGGAGACCCGTCATGATCCCGAAGCCCAGTTCGGCGTGGATGGCGCGGATGCGCTGCGCCACCGTCTCCGGGCTTCCCGCCACGACGTAGCCTTCGTCCTCCAGCTCGCGGAAGGTCTTCTTCCCGAACTCCAGCTTGTCCTTCATCTGGAGCTGGCGCAGCATCGAAGGTACCGTCATGTATCCCGGAGGGAAGAGATATTCCGGCGGGTTCTTGAGCCCCCGGCCGAACAGCCAGAGGGCATGCGGCTCGGCCTCGGCCCGCGCCTGCCGGTCCGTCTCGGCCACGTAGATCAGCGTCATCCACCCCAGCTGGCCGGGCGGCGCCTCGTAGCCGACCCGGCGGGCGCACTCCCGATACTCGTCGAAGATCTTCTTGATGGAGGGGATGGAGGAATAGACCATGAGGTAGGGGTACCGCCGCTGGGCCGCCCACTCCACCGTCTCCCGGCTCCCCTGGGACGGGATCCAGATGGGCGGGTGCGGCTTCTGCAGCGGCCGGGGCCAGATGTTCACGTACCGGTGGCGGTAGTGCTTGCCCTCGAAGGCGAAGGGCCCCTCCTCCGTCCACGCCCGCACGATCAGCTCGTGCGCCTCCAGGAACCGTTCGCGGGAGAAGGCCGGTGACATGCTGAAGGTGTGGTATTCGGCGCCGATGCCGCGCACGTGCCCCGCGATGATGCGGCCGCCGGAAAGGACATCCAGCATGGCCACCTCCTCCGCGATGCGGAGGGGGTGGTCCCGCAGCGGGAGGGCGTTGCCCAGGATGGCGATCTTGGCCCGAGTCGTCCGCCGGGCCAGGGCGGCGGCCATGATGTTCGGGGCCGGCATCGTCCCGTAGGCGTTCTGGTGGTGCTCGTTGACGCAGATGCCATCGAACCCCAGCGCCTCCGCATACTCCAGCTCGTCCAGGTAGCGGTTATACAGGGAGTGGCCCCGCTCCGGGTCGTAGTATTTGTTGGAGAAGGTGACCCAGGCGGATCGCTGGGCCGTGTCGAAGTCGTCCGGCAGGTGCGGCCAGGGCATGAGGTGGAAGAAGTAGAACTCCATCTCACCTCTCCGCGAGGAACCCGGTGACGGCCTCCACGAACTCGTCCGGCCGGTCCAGGGGCGGGACGTGGCCGCAGCCGGGCAGCACGGCCAGGGCCGCTCCGGGGATGGCCTGCTGGAAGGCCCGCGCGTGCTCCAGCGGGAAGAGCCGGTCGTCCTGCCCCCACACCACCAGGGTGGGCACGCGGATGCGGTGGAGCCGCCGGGGGAGCTTCGGGTTGTGCAGGTAGGGGTTCCAAGCCAGGCGGGCCATGCTGCTCCGCTGGCGAAGGAGGATCTCGAGCTGCTCGGCGGTCGGGTTCGGCGGGGAGATGGCCGCGGCGCTGGCGGGTTCCGCGAAGATGGTGCGCGCCGCTTCATCCGGCGGCATGATGAAGAGATCCGGGACGGTCACCCCGTCCACCCGGATGCCGGCCGCGTCCACCAGGACCAGCCGCCCGATGCGGTGCGAGCAGACGGCGGCCAGCTCCGCCGCGATCCAGCCCCCCAGGGAGAGGCCCACCAGGTGGACCTGCGGATGGCCCAGGTCGTCCAGGAAGTCGAGGTAGAAATGCACCAGGTCATCGATGGCGTCCAGCCACTCCGGGTCCTCGGAGCGGCCGAAGCCCGGGTGGGAGGGCGCGTACACGGTGAAGCGACGGGCCAGGCCCGCCAGGAACGGGAGCCACATCCCTGCGCCGGCGGCGCCGTGGAGGAACACCAGGGGCGGGCCCTCCCCGCCGCGCAGGAGCTGGATCCGCGCCCCGCCGACCTGCCGGAACTCCTCCACGTGCCCGTCGTGCGCCATGGCCCTCTCGCCGATTACGGAATGCGGAATGGGAGGCCGCCGGCCGCTCCCCTGCGCCCCTGCCCCCCTGCTCCCATGCTATGACGTCCCCCGCCAGTGGGCGGCGATGGCGTGGGAATCGAGCACGCGCCCGAAATACGTGCGCATGTTGTGCAGGGTCGCTTCGTGCTCCGCCTTGGTCGCGGCGCCGCAGCAATCGTCCACCATCACCAGGTGGTAGTCGCGCATGTAGGCGTCCCGCGCGGTGGATTCCACGCAGACGTTGGTGGCCACGCCCGTCACCAATACGCTCCGTCGCTCCCGCGCCCGCAGGATCACCTCCAGGTCCGTGCCCAGGAAGCCGCTGTAGCGGTGCTTCACCACCACCGGTTCCCCGGCCGCCGGGGCCACGCCGTAGAACTCGGCGCCCCACGACCCGACGACGCAGATCTCGCCGGCCCGGCGGGGGCCCCGCGTGAGCCAGGCCTCGGAGTTGGTCCAGGGCCCGTGGTGCGTCTTGATGAAGACCACGGGCACCCCGGCCTGCCGGGCCTCCTCCAAGAAGGCGCCCAGCGCCCGCACCGACGTCTGGATGGGCCCCATGTCGAACCCCAGGCGGCCGAAGGCTCCCTGCTCGTGGCAGAAGTCGTTCTGCACATCCACCACCAACACGGCCGCCCACTCCGGCGAGAGGATATTCGGCACCATGGGGTCGGACGTCACTTGTTCCACCATTTCCACGTATCCTCCTGGCTCACCGCGGGGATGCGGTCCACGATGGCGTTGACGAGCCGGCCGCCCTGCCGCTCCACCCGGGTGATGTAGATGTCGGTGATCACCTGCTGGTACTGATCGAAACGGATGGGGCCCCGCGGCGGCTGGATCTTCGTGACGGCGCCGCGCAGGGCATCCCGCAGCTTGGCCCGGTCGCCCCCCTCGCCTTTCAGCTCCTCCAGGGCGGCCAGGATGAGCTGGGCCGAGGTGTACCCGGTCTCGCTGTAGCGGGTGGGCCAGCGGCCGTATTTCCGCTCGTAGTCCTGCACGAAGGCCTTGTTGGCCGGCGTGTCGATGGTGGCGCTGTAGTGCCCCACGGTCACCACGCCCAGGGCTGCATCGCCCAGCGTCGGCAGGATCACATCGTCCACCAGCGTATTGTACCCGTAGAGCGGCAATTTGGCCTTGAGCCCGTACTCCTCGTACTGCTTCACCAGGCGAACGGGGTCCGCGCCCCCGAACCACGCCCAGACCGCATCCGCCGGCGTCACGTTGACCTGCGCCAGGTACGGCCCGAAGTCCGCGCTGTTGAGCGGCGCGTAGATCTCCTTCACCACCTGGCCGCCGGCGGCCCGGAAGCCGGCCATGAAGGCCTCGCCCGAGTGCCGGCCGGCCACGAAATCCGAGATCATGACGGTGAGCCGACGGTGCGGCGTGTGCTTGACCATCCACCCGCCCATGGTGAAGTTGGATTGATCGGTCGTCTCGATCACGCGGAAGATCCAGGGGCTGTTCTTGCCGGGGGCGGTGATGTCCCGGGTGAAGGCCACCGGGATCACCTGGGGCACGCCCTGGGCCTGGACGTAGGGCTTGATGGCCAGGGCCACGGCGCTGTTCACCGGCCCCACCACCACATCCACCCCGTCGCGCTCGACGAGCTTCTTCACCTTGGTCAACCCGACGTCCGGCTTTCCCTCGCTGTCCTCCTTGATCAGGACGAGGTCGCGGCCGCCCGTCTTCCCGCCCGCCTTCTCCACATACAGGTCGAACCCATTGATGCAGTCTTTCCCCAGCACGGTGAAGGGACCGGTGGTGGGAAGGAGGATGCCGATCTTCACGGGGGCTCCGGCGGCCGAGGCGGGCGGGGGCGCGAACAGCAGGGACAGGATGGCGGCCAGGCCCAAGGTGGCGCGGGGGGCCTCCCTCCGGAGCCGGCCGGGGGGAACGGGGTCGTGGTCCTGCGGCATCTGCGTTCCTCCTCTCGGAGAGACCCTCACCTCCCGCGCGCGGGGCGGGGCGCGTCCGGATGCGCTTGGTGGCCTTCATTCGTTTTCACATCCGGTGGTGAAAGTCAAGCCCCGCTCCCCGGCGGCGCCACCGCGCGCATGGGGGTGCCCGCACTCCGGAAAGCCAGGGGCCCACCGGCGCGGCGCCGCGGCCTCCCGGCGGGGAGCAGGCCCGGCCTTCGAGGGGGCCGATCACCTTGCCTTTTCACCGACGATGCAATAGGGTGAGGCCCCGCCGATCCCCCGGCAGGGGCTATCCGCACCGTGTGCCCCGCCGCGCGCCGCGCGGCGCGGCAGGAGGGCCGATGGACTATTTCGTGGGCGTGGATACGGGGGGCACGTTCACCGACGTCGTGATCCTGGACGCCGCGGGGAACCTCACCTTCGACAAGGCCTTCTCCACCCCCCAGCGGCCCGCCCTCGGCGTCATCGCGGCGCTGGAGAACGCCGTCCGGCCGCTCTCCCGCGAACTCGGTCCCCTGCTGCAACGGACGGGACGCTTCGCCCACGGGACCACGGTGGCCACCAACGCCCTCATCCAGCGGAAGGGGGCGCGGGTGGGGCTCCTCATGACCCGCGGGTTCGAGGACACCCTCCTGCTTGGCCGCGGGCCCATGGCGCGGAACCTGGGCATTCCCCCCAGCCAGGCCATGGACTTCATCCACACCGAGCGACCGGATCCCCTGGTCCCCAAGGCCCTGTCTCGAGGGGTCGCGGAGCGCGTCGCGGCGGACGGCCGGGTGCTGGCGCCGCTGCGGGAAGAGGACGTGGTGGCTGCCCTCGGCCATTTCCGGGCCGAGGGGGTGGAGAGCGTCGCCGTCTGTCTCCTCTGGTCCTTCAAGCATCCCGCGCACGAGGAGCGCGTCAAGGCCATCCTGGGACGGCTCGCCCCCGACATCCTGGTGACGCTCTCCTGCGAGGTCTCCCCCTTCCTGGGCGAGTTCGAGCGCGCCACCACGGCCGCGGTCAACGCCTATATCGGGCCGGTCCTCATCCGCTACGTCAGAGACCTCCAGTCGGAGCTGGAGGCGCGGGGCCTCGCGCGCCCCGTCCAGCTCATGAAATGCTCGGGCGGCCTCACGCTCCCCGAGCGGATCGAGCGGGAGGCCGTGGCCCTGGTCAACTCCGGGCCGGTGGGCGGCCTGGTGGCCGCCCGCTACCTCGGCCGCGTGCTGGGCCACGACAACGTGATCACCACCGACATGGGCGGGACCAGCTTCGACGTGGGGGTGATCTACCTCGGGGAGTTCGAGGAGGAGCGCACCCCCTTCGTCGGCCAGGGCCTCCCGCTCCAGGTGCCGGCGGCCAGGGTGGTGACCATCGGGGCCGGGGGCGGGAGCATCGCGTGGACCGACGGTCGCCGGCTCATGGTGGGGCCGCAGAGCGCGGGCGCGGCCCCGGGCCCCGCCTGTTACGATCGGGGAGGAACGGAGCCCACGGTCACCGACGCCCTGGTGGCGCTGGGCCTGCTGGATCCGGACTATTTCTTCGGCGGGCGCATGCGGTTGAGCCGGTCCCGCGCGGAAGAGGCTATCCGGGGCCGGGTCGCCGGCCCCCTCGGGTTGGATGTGCGGGAGGCCGCCGCCGGCATCTACGAGATCGTGACCGCCAAGATGAGCGATCTGATCCGCAAGGTGACGGTGGAGAGCGGGTTCGACCCCCGGGAGTTCGTGGTCTTCGCCTACGGCGGGGCCAGCCCGGCCCACGCGGCCCTGTACGGGCACGAGGTCGGGGTACGGGAGGTGATCGTCCCCCACGCCGCGCCCGTCTTCTCCGCCCTGGGGGTGGCCCTGGCCGACCTCCTCTACACCTTCGCCCGTTCCGAGCCGATGCCCCTCATCCCCGACCCCGCCGTGCTGGAGCGGTTCAACGCCATCTTTGAGGCGCTGGAGCGCCAGGCCCACGAGACCGTGGCGGCGTCCGGCTTCCGGGCGGACGAGGCCGTGCTCTCCCGGAAGCTGGACCTGCGGTACGAAGGCCAGATGAACGAGATCACCGTGCCGTGGCAGCCGGGCCGTCTGACGGAGGGGAAGCTCCCCGAGGTTCGCCGCGTCTTCGAGGAGGCCTACGGGGTCCGCTTCGGCCGGGCCACGGCCCGCGGCGAATCGCCGCTGGAGGTGATCACCTTCCGCGTGGAGGCCCTGCGCGTCGCCCAGAAGCCGCACCTCCACGCCGAGCGCGACACGGCGGCCGACCCGGCCGGGGCCCGGAAAGGCGTGCGGGAGGTCTGGCTCCGACCCTTCGGGGCCTTCGCCGCCCAGGTATACGACTTCGACGGCCTGGGCCCGGGCAGCCGCCTGGCCGGCCCAGCGATCATCGAGCGCCGGGACACCACGGCCTTCATCCCGCCGGGCTTTGAGGCCCGGGTGGACGGCTACCGGAACCTGCGTATTTTTCGCTGAGACACTCCTTCGAGGGTTTGCTACGGCGCCGGCACGTCCCGCGCCAAGCCCACCCTCGAGTATTCGCCAGTCCACGAAGACATGATGTCGGGGTTGGCACCCGGTAGTCTCCCCGAGAGGAGGTTGATCATGTCGCCGTGTGATCGCTCCACGAGTCGTCGCCGCTTCTTGCAATTCCTCGCGGCGAGCCCTCTGTTCGCATATGGGGGCGTCGCCAGCCACGCGGCCGAAGGCCCGAAAGCGGCCACGAAGCTTCCCGATCCCATCCCATGGGCGCCCCTCAACACGCAAGACCTCATCGCGAGCCCCAAGGACGCCATCAATGTGTTCGATTTCGAGCCCGTGGCCCGTCAGAACGTTCCCCCCGCCCACTTCGGCTATATGGCGTCAGGCATCGACGATGAAGTCACCTTGCGCGCCAACCGCGAGGGCTTTCTGAAATTCCAGCTGCGGCCCCGCCGCCTCAACGATGTCTCCAAGGTCGACACGAGCATCGAGCTGTTCGGCGCGCGATGGGACACCCCCATCGTCATCGCCCCAACGGGAGGCAACCGGGCCTACCATCCCGAGGGGGACATCGCCGTCGCCAAGGCGGCCCGTGTGGGCAAT
>Ga0187766_10002374_pt1 | contig 11102 bp, 8 predicted proteins | sample 0216_QUI02_MP05__4_FD_132971 | JGI IMG/M metagenome (GOLD analysis project Ga0187766, IMG submission 132971) | Tropical peat soil microbial communities from peatlands in Department of Meta, Colombia - 0216_QUI02_MP05_20_MG | ecosystem: Environmental > Terrestrial > Soil > Wetlands > Peat ... | reverse complement strand
CGCCTGGATACAATGGCAGCGCCGCATACTCGTCCGCTGGGAATTCCACACTCAAAACTTCCTCGGCTTCGTCCAGCTCGCCTGCCTCGTTATCCTCTTCAGACAATTTTGAGATAGGTTCTACTCATTAAGCGAAACGAATACACGACTGCATGATCAGCGAACTGGTTCTAGTCGTCGATTTCAAATGCCGCGACCAGCGCGTCTCGTTCTCATATCGAGCTAAGCAAACGATACCGGCCAATTCCAGCGGCGTTTGAAATTAACGTTTCTAGGCCGGAGGCCTTTGAACAGAACTCGATACAAATTTAGTGGAATGCGCCGGCGGCATTGTCGCCCAGCCGGCGTAATCTGAGCGACTTTAGTCGCTCTCCGCCGGATGATTAAGCTGCTCCATGATCTGGTCGAGATTGAAGCTCTGCGGCCTCTGCCGCGGCGGATATTCCTTGAGCGAATCGACGAATGCCGCGGCAATCGCTTGCGCTCCGTAGGCCAGATAGGCCTTATGCAGCGTCCACGCGTAGTACTCGTTCGACGTGATCTGCGCGCGTTCATACGGGTCCATGCGCAGATTGAAGAACAGCGGCAGTCGCCGCGCCGTGAACGGCTCACCCCAGATGTCGAGCGTGCCGGGCGTCTTCTGCTCGAAGAAGACGAGCTTCCAATTATTGAACCGGATCGCGACGAGCTGAGCGTCGTCGTCGAAATAGATAAATCCTTTCCGCTCGGAGTGATCTTGCTGACCGGTCAAGTAGGCGAGCTGATTGTAGCCGTCGAGGTGCACCCGATAAGTACGGTCGCCGATCTTCCAGCCTTGCAGCAAGCGGTCCTTCACGCCGCCGTCGCCTGCGGCTGCGAGCAGCGTTGGGAACCAATCGTGGCTGCCGAAGATATCGTTGGAGATACTGCCCGGCTTGATGTGGCCCGGCCACCGGATCATTGCCGGCACGCGGAACGCGCCTTCCCAGTTCGTGTCCTTCTCGCTGCGGAATGGCGTCATGGCCGCATCGGGCCACGAGTTCATGTGCGGGCCGTTGTCGGTGGTATAGAGGACGATGGTGTCGTTGGCGATGCCGAGGTCATCCAGCGTCTTGAGCAGTTTGCCGACGTCGCCGTCGTGCTCGATCATGCCGTCGGCATATTCATTGTCAGGCATCCCGCTCTGGCCGCGCATCGACGGGCGCACATGCGTGTAAAGATGCATGCGCGTCGTATTCATCCAGACAAAGAACGGTTTGTTGGCCTGCACCTGCCGCTTGATGAAGTCGATGGCCGCATCTGTTGTCTCGTCGTCGATCGTTTCCATCCGCTTTTTGGTGAGCGGGCCGGTGTCTTCGATGGTCTGCTTGCCGACCTTGCCGAAGCGCGGATCGATGGTCGGATCGTCGACATTGGTGGCCTTGCTTCTAATAACGCCGCGTGGACCGAACTTCGCTTTGAACGCCGGGTCCTTCGGATAGTCGGGGTCCTCGGGCTCCTCTTCGGCATTGAGGTGATAGAGGTTACCGAAGAACTCGTCGAAGCCGTGCACCGTCGGTAGATATTCATTGCGGTCGCCGAGATGATTCTTGCCGAACTGGCCGGTGGCATAGCCGAGCGGTTTGAGCGCTTCGGCGATGGTGATGTCTTCCGGCTGTATGCCGACCGTGGCGCCGGGAACACCGACCTTGGATAGACCCGTACGTATAACTGACTGGCCGGTAATGAACGACGACCGCCCCGCCGTGCAACTCTGCTCGGCGTAGTAATCGGTGAACAGGCCTTCTTTGGCGATGCGGTCGATATTCGGCGTGCGATAGCCCATCAGGCCGAACGTGTAGGCGCTGATGTTGGACTGACCGATATCGTCGCCGAAGATGACGAGGATGTTCGGCTTCTTGCCCGAAAGCGCGGCCGGTTGCTGCGCCTGCGCCACCTGAACCGGATGACTTGTTGCAATCGCCGATGCGGCGGCGAGCGTGGTGCCGCCAAGCAACATGTTACGGCGGTTGAGCGCGGTTTGTTTTAGATTCGAATTACCGCCGTTGTCTTGACTGGACATCTTTCTCTCCCTGTTCTGATGACGGATCGAAAACCGAGTTAGGCCGCGCAGGACGCGCCAAGACGCGAGCCGCCGTTGCGGACCTTCCGTGGACTCTCGATTTGCGATTGGTTGGGCCGTCGCTCGCGGCTTCAGACCCGCTGTGCGGGATTGCGGCAGGATGGATCGACCGACGGTTCGAGCCCATGCGAAACGCAAACATTTCCTGCACAGACTTACGGCCTTACGCGAAGCACCGCCGCAGCCGTCGCACCGAGCGACACTCTTAGTGTTAGTCGAACGCCGCCGCCAGTAAGTTCATGCAAATGTTCAAAGAGTTACTGCAAAAACGCAGACCACGTGCCTCGGTTCCATCACAATCTGGACCGTACCGAACCGGGCTCTGTTCGCGAACGACACACTCGGACACAACTACTGATAGTTTGAGCGAGCGCTTCGTGCATTAGATCGTTCGATTCGATCCAATGGAGCAAACAACTCAAAGCCTTAGCTTCACTGTGATCGGGAAGTCACGCCGCTCCTAAAATCGCATTATGGCGATGGAAGTCGAGGGGAATTCCACTGCCATGCCGATTTTGGCTGGCTAAGCTGCTGGCGCGATTCACGTGAGCAGACGGCAAAATCGGGGGTGCTTATGAGACCATCCAGCGTGCTAACAGGTAGAAAATCCCCTGCCCTGTCGCGCGCGTGGTTTTGCCTCGCCACGGCATTGTTCGCGTTCGCAGCCGTTGCGTGCTCAACAAACATCTCCTTCGCCGACGAGGACGGCACGAGTTTCTGGATTCCTGGATTTTTCGGCAGCTTGGCCGCCGTTCCGCAGCAGCCTGGATGGTCGCTGACGTCGATCTTCTACAACACCGACGTTTCAGCCAGCGGCAATGCCGCCGTGGCGCGTGAAGTCTCGATCGGACAAATACCCAAATTCCCGGTTAGCATCACCGGCAGTGCCAATGTTCACGCTGACGCAACCCTCGGGTTTGTCGCTCCAACCTACGTGTTCGCCACCCCGTTCTTGGGCGGACAAGCATCCGCCACCCTCCTTTTCGGCTACGGCAACAACAACACATCCTTGAACGCGACGGGGACCGCCACCGCATTTCTACCTACTCCGATCTCCATCACAAAATCCGTTGCGCTTCAGCAAGACACGATGGGCTTTACCGACCTCATTCCGCAATTCGCCGATCGCTGGAATGCCGGCGTCAACAATTACATGGTCTATCTGACCGGCGACATTCCGGTAGGCCTGTACAGTTCGAGCAATCTGGCGAATATCGGCCTCGGCCATGGCGCCATCGACGGCGGCGTCGGCTACACCTATTTCGATCAAAAGACCGGTCATGAATTCTCGGCGGTGTTGGGATTTACGGGAAACTTCCAGAATCAATCGACGGGCTATACGAGCGGCATCGACTCCCATCTCGATTGGGGCGCGTCGCAGTTTTTGTCCAAACAATTGATGGTCGGTCTGGTCGGATATTTCTACGAGCAGCTTACGCCAGACAGCGGCTGCGCCCCGGTGCTATGTCCCTTCGAATCCCGCGTCATCGGCGTCGGGCCGCAGATCGGATATATTTTTCCTGTCGCCGGTATGCAGGGATATCTGAACTTGAAGGGCTATGGCGAGTTCGACAACGAAAACAGGCCGGCTGGCTGGAACGTTTGGCTGACATTCGTACTGTCGCCGGCGGCGCCCTCCTCCCAGTCCTCACTACCGCCTCTCCTGACCAAAACACCTCGGAGTTGACGCGGTCTTTATATGCGGGAGTGAGCCCGCCCATGTCCGCTTTGGGGTCATAAGCGGACATTTCGAAATGTCCAATCAATGTCTGCTTTACCCCCGAAAACGGACATCGCTGAGCGCGTCAGGTATGTCCGTTTTATGCCACAGCGGACCAAGTGCATTGCAGAAAAATAGGGCTATTCAACCACCTCGCTGGAAAGGCCTACGCATTTGCCATAGCATCGATATCAGCAGACGGGAGGTGCGCGCCTATGGCAACTCATTATGGGGAATGCTTTTGCGGTGCCGTGAAGGTCGAAGTCTCCGGAGAGCCGGAAGGTATCGGGTATTGCCATTGTAGATCATGCCGTTCGTGGTCCGGGGGACCGGTCAATGCTTTCACGCTTTGGAAACCTGATGCGGCGCGGATCACGGCCGGTGCAGAACATGTCGGCATGTATCAAAAGACCCCAGTCAGTCGGCGCCAATATTGCAAAAAATGCGGTGGTCATCTGATGACCAATCATCCTCCGCTCGGCTTAGTCGATGTTTTCCCCGCTACCCTGCCGACGCTCCAGTTCACACCGGGGGTCCACGTCAACTATGCAGAGACCGTTCTGCCCATGCGAGATGGGCTCCCGAAGTTTAAAGATTTTCCGGCAGAGTTTGGTGGATCAGGCGAGCACATCGCCGAGTAGGCACGAGGTCGCGAAAAATTTCGCGACGGCCACTCCACTTATGTGCGGTGACGATGTCCGCTTTACCTCCGAAAGCAGACATGCGTCAGCAAGATTAGTACGTCCGCTAAGTGCCAAAGCAGACTACGATGGCGGCACGTCGTTTATTCGATGACTTTATCCGCACGCGTCAGAAGACTTGAGGGTACAGAGATACCGATATCGTTAGCAGTGCGCTTGTTAATGACCAGTTCGAAAGTAGTGGGCTGTTCAATCGGCAAATTACTGACAGGCGTTCCATGCAACAATTTGTATGCATAGGTAGCGAGCTGGCGATAGGTTCTGTCAATATTCGGTCCGTAAGACATTAACCCACCGGCCTCGACGTATTCGCGCGCGTCGAACACTGCGGGCAAGCGACGCTTTCGCGATAGGCCTGCAATTAGCTCCAGATAGGTCACGACCGTCGGATTACGGAAGGTTACCATGCCCTGCACACCATTTGCCGATGCCTGATCAAACGCTGTCGTAACCTCATCTGCCGTGCGAACATTCAAAGCAAACAGTTCAAGTTCGAGTTGATGAGCCGCCAATTCTTCATTTTGCCAATCACGTTTCGCAATGCCTTCACTTGGAAAATCCTGGCGCAACAACACGCCGACACGGCGCGCCGCGGGTGCCACTTCTTTAAGTAAGGCCAATCGCTTCGGGTTCATCTCCTCTGTCATCGTGTAGACGCCGGTGACATTACCACCTGGCTGAGCCAGCGATTGCGCCATGCCATCTGTGACTGGGTCGTCCACCATTCGTCCAATCACCGGCACGCTTTTTGTTACCCGCCAAGCTGCGGCGATTGAAGGTTGGCTGGTTGCCAATATGACGTTTACTCCTAAGGCAATTAGCTCTGCTGCAAGGCTCTGCAGCCGAGTTTCATCGCCGTCTGCATATCGCTCTTCAAGTACAAAATCCCGCCCTTCGATCATCCCGAGCGCCCGCATACCTTCTCGGAACGCCTGCAATTGTTCAGGCGTGTGCAGTGGGCCTTGAATTTTGATCCAGCCAATCTTCGGCACTGAGTGGGTGAGTTGCGCACGCGCTGCGATTGGCCAAGCGGTCGCCGCACCGCCAATTATCCGGATGAATTCACGTCGCCTCACGCGCGCCACTCCGAGGCTCGGCACCGAGCACACTATCGGCCCAAGCTAGCATGTTGGATCCTTAGGCGTGCACTCCGATGTCCGCTTTGGGTGGTGAGTTCAACCGGTCACTGCACCAAAGCGATGTTGTCCGGTCGCCAAGTTTGCTTGAACCATGGCTCCAACGGCCCGTAGAGGCGCAGGAGAGTGAACCAGCCCTTGCCCGGTATTGTTTGCACCCAGTTGTTTTCCTCACCCGGAGGTGGCTTCGGGCCGAAATACACATCCACTGAGCCGTCGGCATTGACGTGGAGTGCCTTGCTCTGGCTGCTGACGCTCGGATACTGCTGGTCTGTCTGCACCATCGAGCGGAACTGAGTGTCGTAAACAATCACTGACCAGAACGTCTTGACCGGGATGTTCGGCGGCAGGTGCAGTTTGTAGGTCTTGCCGCCATCCAACGGGTTGTTGTCGGCGTCGACCGCCGTCCAAGGATAGGCTGAGCCCTCTCCAACGATCTGCGTATCCATAGCCGGCGTTACGCCTGTCGCCACAAAGAAGAACATTGCGCTCGCGCTCAGGTTAGCGACGCCTGGCTGCCATTCGAACTTGTAGCCGCCAATAAACGGTCGCTTCCAATTGCGGTCGTCGCAATAGTAGGCTTCTTTCTGCCGCACTCGGTAACCCAGGGCGCGCCCGGTCGCATCGCCAACCGCGGCCGCTTCGGTCAGAATCTTCTTCATTCGTTCGTCAGGAGCGAAGGGTTTGCCCTTCTGGATGCCGACCGAGGCCCAGAAGCCGAGCGTCGTTGCGTCGACCGTCTCGGTCGGCTCGTCCTGCACGGCCTGGTTCAGCATCTCCCAGAATCTAAAATCCGCCGGCGCAACCATGTTGAACGGCTTGCCGGACATATCGATGAAATTCAGCTTGGGCGGATTGGATGCCTGCGAAAGCGGGTAGATCTTCATGGTCTTTTTGGTCATCTCGACGCCGGGTTTCGGGCTCCCATCGACCAGGAAGCTTCGCCACCCTGTCCAGACGCTGTAGGAACCCGGGCGCATGACAAAGTAGCCCTGAGGCACTTCGCTTTTGTATCCGGGCGGCAGAAAAAGAAATTTGCCACCCTCGCCGTGATCCGGCCCGGTGAAGCCAATATCGCCGTTCCAGTGGTACCAGATGTCGTCTGCGAGACCGAGCACCTTCGGGGGCGCTTCAATCACCAACGGGCCGTTATGCAGGTCGATCCACAACCAAGTCTATGGCGTGTTGTCGTTAGCAGTCAGCTCGACCGTGCGGGAGTCGACCATCGTTTCCCAGATCGGGACCGTCGTATTCGCCGGCCCCAATGCAAGGATGGCGTTGCGATTCGCCACTTGGTTCACCACCGGCAAAGCCAAAAGGTAGGCCTGAACGGCGCGCTGAAAATCCAGGTTGTCGTAAATCTTCTCCGTGCTTGTCACGTCCGGGACACCATCGAAAAACCGCAACGTGCCGAATCTGGTCTCGACCGTATCGGGCGCCGCAACGTCGGATGGCAAAGGCGTGGAGAATTTGAATGCAGGATTCGCCGGCGCCGCTCAGCACTTGTGCGCTGCTGGGGGTGACGGGGGCAGTAATCATCGCCAGCGTCATCCAAGCTATGACGTGATGATGGGTTCTCATTTTCCCTCTGGATGCATGGGCCTCGCGTGCTCACATGTACGGACTGCCGCCTGTCGTCATTGACCTGAATCAATAGCCGCCCTCGCTGGTCTGAGTCGAAGCGACGGATCATAGGTGCGTCAGCAAAATCGGTTGCTTGATGTCTGGTTATGGGTCTCAAGCGGACATCCCGGTCGCTAAGCGGCATGTCCGCTTTCCCCTCAAAAGCGGACATGAAGTGGACGTCAGACGATGTCTGCTTCGTGGGACATCAGCTAGTCATTCGATCACCTCGTCAGCAAGCTGCTGAAGCTTATCAGGCACGTCCAGACCTAGCGCCTTAGCAGTCTTAAGATTGATCACGAGCTCATACTTGGTCGGCGCTTGTACGGGCAGATCCGCTGGCTTTTCGCCCTTCAGGATGCGATCGACGTAGCTCGCAACGCCACGCTGCTGCTCGATTGTATCGAATGCGTATGAGACCAAGCCTCCTTTTTCAGCATCCAGACGGAACGGATAGATCGCCGGTAAATGCAACCGTGCAGCCCGCTTCAATAATCGTTTGGTTGTTCCTTGCATTGAGCGGATTGGGCGTCACGATAAGACCGCCATTTGGCTCTTGCGCAAATTCAGCAAGAACGCGATCAATGTCAGCGGCATCGTGCAGTTCAGTTGGTTTTACCGTCACACCGACTGAAGCTGCTAGACCCTGCGCCACGCGCAGAAAATCAACATTGGCTGGGATGTTCTGATTGTAGACGAGGCCCACGCGACGCAGCCCGGGCGCGATCTCCTTCAGAAGCTCGAGCCACTTTCCGCTGGCGGTGGGCTCGAAATTCTGAAAGCCAGTTATATTCCCACCCGGACGTGCCAGGCTCGCCACTAAGCCGCTTCCCACTGGGTCACCCACCAGTGCGAAAACCACGGGGACGCTCTGCGTCGCCTCCTTTATTGCCGCCAGACCTGGATTGGACCAAACGACGATCAACTCCGGCGCAGTCGCCACGAGTTCTGCGGCACCTACGCGGATTTTCTCGTTGTTTTGAGTGGTGAAATGCACATCGTACTGGATGTTTCGTCCTTCGACCCAGCCAAGTTCAGCGAGCCGTTGCGCGAACGCAGGCCAGAGCTGTCGCACTGCACCATCATTCTCGTTATTGAAGGGCAGCAGAACGCCGATGCGCCGTATCCGTGCGGGTTGTTGCGCCCGCAAGTGAAGCGGCGACACGACGATCGCGGCACCGGCCAACGTGATGAATGCGCGCCGTCGCATGACCTCCCCCTTGGCTAGGGCGAGGCATCGTAACGAAGCAGACCCGGTGGTTGGAAGTGGGTCGGCTGGGGGATCGGGAATGTCCAATATGGGGCAAAAGGCGGCTCTCCAGAGCACAACAGCCGCGGCGTCATCCGCGCGATGTCAACCGAATTGTTCAAACAACTTCCACGCGGCAAGCTCAGATTGCAGACGGAACCGCAAAGGTGGATGGCGACGCCGGCATTTTGAAGCAGGTGGCTTCGACCATGGTCGACTTCGACCCGCGCTTCGAGATCATGCCTGGCACGAAAACTGCAACAGTTGTGGCAAAGGAAGAGCCATACGAAGCCGATGCGCCATGGTCCTCTCCTCTACAAGCGGCCTATCGACACGGTCCCTCAATCCAAATGTCATTTGGACGTAGTCCTGCGGAAGGTCCCGCACTTTGACTAAGGTCAATTGGCTTTGCGAAATTTCTGCTTTTGGCACTTAACGGACATCGAAAGCGCGTCCACCGATGTCGGACATCGATTGAACACAGGCGCATGTCGCGCCGCCTAAAGCATACATCCCGTACAGCGCTCGGAATGTCTGCTTAGCGCCGAAAATTCTCGCACTCGCTTGGGACGATCCTTCGCGAGTTTAGCGGTTCCACGGACTCGCCGCCGCTAGGCCGCATGACGATAGTGATTATTCGCGTTTGGCGATGTTGACGTGAAAATCAATGCTTGTGCAGTAGGTTCGGCAACTTCGGAAAGTTCGCCGCTATCCGCCTTTGCTTCATCCCTTCTCGGCGGGACTATACGACCGTATGGATTGACTCAATCAATGTGCAATAGACGGCTGCCGTGGCGCTGTCTCCAAATCATGTCGCAACCGGGTTTTTATCCCCAACCACCCGGTATTGCACGCGGCCCCGGACACCCCATCCCCCGACACCCTGTTCCGGGGTCGCCCCGCAGCGAACATCGGCGCGCGTAATGACCGAACCAGCAACAGCCAAACATCATCAGCGGCTTCTCTTTGCCTTAGCGGTCGCAGCGGGACTGGGACTCGGCCTGGCGCTGGTAGCGTTCTGTGACGCTTGGTACGGCGGTTTCAACGGGGTGCAGTTCATTGACACGCGCTGATCGACCGCAATTTCGCAGCGCTGTCACGGCGGACTTCTAGGGTGGTTATGTGTGCCGGCATGCCCCCGGATCGGATGTGTTTTTCCTATGGCGGGCGTGCAGGGATATTTGAACCTCTGAACTGAAACCTTCCCTTCTTCGCCGCCGCCGATCGTGACTAGGTCGGCTTTTCACAATTGAAGCTGCGCCCGACAATAGGCTACGAAGGCCGCGCGTAACTTTGAATCTCTGAATCGAAAGGCGCTTTGATGCGGAGCCATCGCCTGGATGCGGCACCGGATACTGTGCATTGGGGCTTTTTCGACGCTGCGCTCAAGCCTCTTGTGACGATAGAGCCCGGCGACGAAGTCGTCATCTCTACAGTTTCAGGCCCACCCGAGGCGATGCCGAAGCCGGAATCCGGTCTGATCGTGCCGCCGGCATTGCCCGCGATTCACGCCGGCGTGCCGCAGAAACTGGGTCCGCACATGATGACCGGACCGGTCGCGGTGCGCGGCGCCAAGGCCGGACAGGTCCTGGAGGTCCGCATCAAGGCGATCGATCTCCATTATGACTGGGGCTACAATACCATTCGCCCGCTCGCCGGCGCGCTCCCGGATGACTTCGAACGCACGCGCATCATCCATATTCCGCTCGATCGCACCCGCATGGTCGGGCGGCTGCCGTGGGGGTTGGAACTGCCGCTGAGACCCTTCTTCGGCGTTATGGTCGTGGCGCCACCGCCGGCGTGGGGACCGATCGGCTCGCCGCCGCCGCGCCGCAACGGCGGCAACATGGATAATAAGGAGCTCGTTACCGGCACCACGCTCTATCTGCCGATTTACGTCGACGGCGCGATGTTCTCGGTCGGCGACGGTCACGGCGTCCAAGGCGACGGCGAAGTGTGCATCACCGCCATCGAGACGGGGCTGATCGGCACCTTCGAACTGCACGTGCGAGATGATATGGCGTTGGAATGGCCGATGGCGGAAACGCCGACGCATTTCATCACCATGGCTTTCGATCCCGACCTTGACGACGCCGTGGTGATCGCGCTGCGCGACATGATCAAGTTCATTTGCGCCCGCACCGGACTCACGCGCGAGGACGCCTATACGCTATGTAGCCTGGCGGCCGATCTGCGCGTCACGCAGGTGGTCAACGGCTCCAAGGGCATTCACATCATGTTGGAGAAATCGCTTCTGCAAAATTCGGCGCATTCCCAAGCATAAGACGCTCGGACCCTTCGAACCGAAAATCAGCCCATCAGCATCACCGGTTCGCGGCCGATCAGCCGCGCCAGCGAGCGCAACCGGTTGAGCACGCGCTCACCGGCGAGCGCGCCGAATTCGCCCGGCAGGCGCAGCGCCAGGCGGTGGCGCTCGATCGCGAGCTCCGGCCCGCGAAGCTCCTCGGGCTCCACGCCGGCCTCGACCCGGGCGTCGAGGAGATCGCGATGGATCCGAAGGCGCCGGCGGCGCCGATCACCATCCGCACCCGGACGTCGCGGCTGCGCGTCG
>Ga0187766_10002373_pt1 | contig 11104 bp, 10 predicted proteins | sample 0216_QUI02_MP05__4_FD_132971 | JGI IMG/M metagenome (GOLD analysis project Ga0187766, IMG submission 132971) | Tropical peat soil microbial communities from peatlands in Department of Meta, Colombia - 0216_QUI02_MP05_20_MG | ecosystem: Environmental > Terrestrial > Soil > Wetlands > Peat ... | reverse complement strand
GGCACTCGTATCATATGCTTTGTCGGTGAGTCAGCGCTCAAATCAGGTTACTCCGCGGTTGCCATAGTTCGAAAATTCGCTTCTCGTCTGGGCGGTTCAGGAGGAGGGACACCATCATTCGCTCAAGGAGGGGGGTCGACGACGGATCCAGACAGAGTGCGTGAGATAGTCAAGGATGCAGCGAACATCATAACCTCGTCCAAGGGGTAGTGGAATGCAAGCGCGAGAAAAGTACTGGCTAAAGGTATGGAACGAAAGGCACGTCTTCGAACCCGACCCTGTCGCCGGCAAGAAGAAGGTTTTCGTGACTGTCCCCTTCCCCTACATGAACGCGGCCGTTCACGTGGGTACCGCCTTCACCGCCGCCCGGGTCGAGTTCTATGCTCGCTTCAAGCGTCTTCAGGGATACAACGTTCTGTTTCCCTGGGCTTGGCACTGGACGGGAAAAACAATCGTGGGAATGAGCCAGCGGCTCAAGCAGGGGGATCTTTTGGCCAGGAGGGCGTTTGCCGCTGACGGGGTCCCCGAGGAAGAGGCCGATAAGTTCGTGGAGCCCGAATACCTGGCCTCCTACTACACCAAGGTGAGCCGGCAGGTGATAAAGGACACAGGATTCTCCATAGACTGGCGCCGCGAGTTCCGGACGGTGGACCCTGCCTTCAGAAAGTTTGTCGAGTGGCAGTACCTGCACCTGAGGGAGTTGGGCTACGTCGTTCAAGGGACCCACCCGGTTGTCTGGTGCCCCTTCGACAAGAGCCCCACGGGAGACCACGACAGGATGGAAGGGGAGGGTGTCTCGCCAGAGGAATTCAATCTGATCAAGTTCCATCTGGGCGAGTTCGCCCTTGTAGCCGCTACTCTCCGTCCCGAGACCATCTATGGCGCCACCAACCTATGGGTTAACCCCGACGCAGAGTACAGCGAAGCTCGAGTGGACGGCGAACTCTGGATCGTGAGCTCCGCTGCCCTAGCAAAGCTATCCGAGCAGAAGCACTACGTCGACCCTGTGCGCTCCTTCAGAGGCTCCGACCTGGTTGGAAGGCACGCCATGGCCCCCCTGACGGGGAAGTCCCTCCCAATTCTCCCCGGGAAGTTCGTCGACGATTCGCTCGCGACAGGTGTTGTCTACAGCGTCCCCGCCCACGCCCCCTACGACCTCATGGCCCTCCGTGACATCCAGGCTGGCAGGATACAGGTGCCCAGGCAAATCAAGGAGATTGCAGACAAGTTGGCCCCGGTTCCAATACTCACCGTGAAGGGCTACTCCCAGGTCCCGGCCGAGGACGCCATCAAGCGCCACGCAATCACTGATTCCACAGACCCGAAGCTAAAGGCTGCGACCGAGGATGTGTACAGCGCCGAGTTCCACAACGGCGTCCTCACCCAGGCCTCCGGACCGCTGGCAGGCCTGACTGTTGAGGAGGCGAAGGCCAAGGCGCTGGAGCTGATAACGAAGACCGCCCGCCTGAGCAAGATGTACGAACTCCCCGAAAAGGTGGTCTGCCGCTGCGGGACCCGGTGCTACGTGAAGATTCTAGAGAACCAGTGGTTCCTGAACTATTCCAACTCCGATTGGAAGGCGAGGGCGAAGCTGGTGGTGGAGAAGGCGGCCGTCTACCCCGAAGAGGCACGCCAGTGGTTCTACTCAACCATCGAGTGGCTCAACGACTGGCCCTGCGCTCGGCGGTCGGGCATGGGGACCAAGATCCCGTGGGACAAGGACTGGATCGTGGAGACCCTCAGCGACTCGACAATCTACATGGCCTACTACAACATCAGCAAGTTCGTCAACCTCGAGAGGATCGGACCGGACAACCTCACGTCCGGTGTGCTCGACTACATCCTCCTCGGGAAGGGGAGTCCTGCCAACGTGGCCAAGGCGGCGAAGATGACCGAGAAACGGCTCCGGGAAATCCGGGGAGAGTTCGATTACTGGTACCCAGTTGACCTTCGCAACTCGGCGAAAGAGCTGATACCCAACCACCTGACATTCTACGCCTTTCACCACGCTGCGCTCTTCCCCGAGAGGGATTGGCCCAGGGGGTTTGGCATCAACGGGATGATTCTCATTGAGGGGAAGAAGATGAGCAAAACTCAGGGCAATTTCGTCACCTGGAAGGGCGCACTAGCGAAGTACGGGGCGGACGGGTTCAGGCTGGGGCTTGCTCTCACGGCAGATGGCATGGACGACGCCGACTGGAGAGACAGGACGGCCCAGGACGCCAAGGCGAAGGTCGAGTCTGTAATCCCGTTCGTAAGGAAGACACTGAAGGCCGCCACCTCCAGACCAGAGAGCGAACTCGACTCCTGGCTCATCTCCTCACTTCACAGGAGGATAGTCACGGCCACGGAAGCAATGGAGGAGATGAAGATACGCCGCGCCTCCGCTACAGTGTTCCTAGACTTTTGGAACGACATCAGATACTACCTCCATAGGTCGGAAAGCCCGAGGAAGCAGACGCTGACCGAAGTCTTCACCGCCTGGGTAAGGATGATGTCCCCGTTCACCCCATTCATGGCAGAGGACCTGAACCACGAACTGGGCGGGAAGGGACTCGTGTGTCAAGCCGACTGGCCATCGCCCAAGGACTTCCCCCTAGACGAGGAGGCGGAGCTGGCCGAAGCCGTGCTAAACAGGGTGATCGAGGACGCCCGGAACGTACTGCACGTCGTGAAAGGCCCAAGAACGCGGCTCAACATCTATGTCTCCTCCGAAATGGCGAGGGACTATTTCTTCGAGTTGGTAACCGCCAAGAGGAAGAATGGAAACGTGGGACTGGTGGTAAAGAAGTTCGCGTCGCTGAAGATCCAACCAGACAGGGTGTTCAAACTCGGCTTTGAAATCGGAGACGATATGCTGACGAAGCTGCTGTTCCACAGGAAATTCGACGAGTTCGAAGTCCTCTCTGAGGCGTCGGGGTTCATGTCCAACGAACTCGGAATCCCTGTTGTCGTCCAGTTAGCAGGGGGGAAGGAAATCCACGACCCATCGAACAAGTCGAAAGACGCCCTCCCCACAAAGCCAGCTTTCTACCTCGAATAGTCCACAGGCCCGCAACATTCATCAATTCAGACGATGCCCGAGTCAGGATTCAAATACGCCCGTCGAAGCTGCGCCCTAGTCAAATGTCCTCCGTCAACGCGACTCTGAGGGATGTCGCCAGAGTCAGGATGTCGGACGTATGGTCCGATTACACCCTCTACGACCGCCTGTCCAAGACGGTCAGTTCCGACAGCCCCTTCAGAGAAGTCCTACAGAACCTCTCGGCTACCGAGCAGAGACACTTCGAGTTCTGGAGGAGGTACGTCCCGGGAGAGGAACCGAAGCTCGCGAAGCTCAAACTCTATTGGGTCCTGTTCCTTAGGAAGTTCTTCGGGCTCACATTTGCAACCAGGTACCTTGACCGGCACGAGACCAACGTCGTGAAGGAGTATCAGGGGCTCGCGCGGCTGATTCCCGACGCAGATAAGCCCGCATATGGCGAGATGGTCGCCGACGAGAAGGAACACGAGAAAGCGTTCGCCATGAAGGTCGAGAGCTCCGCTGTCCGCTACATAGCCTTCGTCGTCCTAGGGCTCGCAGACGCCCTTGTCGAGATATCAGGCATCCATGCCGGATGGCTCGGACTGTTCGAAAAGACGGAGATAGCGGGTCTCGCCGGAGTAGTAGCCGGAGGAGCGGCGTCGCTGGCGATGGCCTCTGCAGCGTTCGCCCAGGCAAAGCAAGGGTTCAGCGGCTCCGCCAGGCAGAGCGCCGTATACACAGGCGTATCCTACTTCATAACCGCAATAATCCTGGCTACCCCTTACTTTCTTACTTCTAGCATGCTTCTCGCGCTTGGTTCTTCATTGACACTGGCCGTGGCTATCCTGGCCGTTACGACCTGGTACAGCACCGTAATCCAGCAGAAGCCGTTCTTCAGAGACTTCGTCGAAATCCTCGCCATCCTTTTCGGAACAACAATACTCGTTTTCCTTCTGGGCGCATTCGTGAGCTCCGAGTTCCCAGGCATCAAGGGCGCGCTTGCGGTTACCATGTGATCACGCTCAGTGAAGAGTCTGCGTTTCGCAAGATTCAGACAAAACGGCTTATTACTGAACCACGTCAGCATCGGAGCGACTGGAGATGCAGCACATGCTCACAGAGTCGAAGGGCATTTCGAGGAACGCGGAGCTTGTCAGTCGAATCTGTGATTTCATTAGGGAGAATTCCACATCTAAAATCACCCTTCAGAGCCTAGGCAGGCGGTTCGAGACGAGTCCCTTCCACCTCCAGAGGATCTTCTCAGAGGTAATGGGGATGTCCCCACGCAGATACTTGGAAGAGTGTCGCCTCCACGACCTGAGGTCGCGCTTGGCCAGGGGGGAACCCGTAGTCAATGCCCTCAGAGGCACAGGATACTCTGCCCAGAGCTGGCTTTACGAGGACTCCAGGACGCGGCTGGGAATGACACCTGCAACCTACAGGAACGGAGCGCCCGGGACCTCGATAACATTTGCGACGGGCGAATCATCGCTCGGTCGCCTCCTCGTGGCTGCAACAGAACACGGTGTGTGCTCGGTCAAAGCCGGCCGAAACGACGCCGAGCTGGTCAGTGCGCTTCGCAGGGAGTTCCCTCGGGCTAAGATTACCAAAGGTCAAAGGGCCCGTCTGTTCCTTGACGCGCTGAACAATCATCTCAACGGCCAGGAAGTGAGACTCCCGGTGGACGTCAGGGGCACGGGCTTCCAACTGAAGGTGTGGAGGGCGCTTCGCGATATCCCGCCGGGCGAGACACGATCCTACAGCGATGTGGCTCGCACGATAGGGGAGCCCAAAGCGGTCCGGGCAGTCGCAAACGCCTGCGCCTCCAACCCCGTGCCACTGATCATACCCTGCCACAGAGTAATCAGAAAAGACGGGAGTCTAGGAGGGTATGGATTGGGAATCGGTCGCAAGAAGACCCTGCTCTCGAATGAGCGGATGCTGGCCACCTCGGCGGTCAACTGAGCTGGGATGTCACAGCTGAGGAAGAGCATCACAGCATACTCTGGGCTTCTTGTCCTGAGCATTATCTGGGGGCTTGCTTTTGTGGCCATCAAGCAGGCGGTCACGGAGCTCACTCCGGTCAATCTCGCCCTGCTCCGTTGGCTCGTCGCCAGCGTCCCATTCCTTATCCTCCTCCCAATTATCGGCAGACCAAAAGCCAAGTTAGAGCGAGGGGACATCCCCCGGCTCCTGGTGGTGGCCTTGGCAAACGTGGCAGGTTATCACATTTCCTTGTACTATGCGGAAACCACCCTGTCAGCCGGTCTCTCGGCCCTCCTGACTTCGTTCGGCCCGATTTTCATCGCAATACTGTCCTATTTTCTCCTGAGTGAAAAAGCAGGGAAGAAAGTGCTGATCGGATTGGTCCTTGCCATAGCGGGTACCGCTGTTCTTTCGACGGGTTCCATCTCTGTCAACGACCTTTCGTCGTACGTGGGCATAATCGAGAACCTCATCACTGCGTTGTGCTATGCCCTGTTCACCGTTCTCGGCAAACCGCTGGTACACAAGTACGGTTCGGCGTCGACGACGATAATGGCTGGGCTCATCGGCACCGCCATGATGCTTCCGCTCCTCTCACAGAGCTTTTTCGTCCAGGCATCAGCTCTCTCCTCCCTGGGGTGGGTCAGCGTCCTGTACCTCAGCCTGCTCAGCACGGTCTTCGGGTACCTGATGTTCTACGCCCTGGTCAGTCGGGGAGCTGTAACGCGACTCTCGATTCAGCTCTACCTTATACCCGTGGTAAGCGTGATCGGAGGAGCCCTACTGCTTAACGAGCCGATCACCGTCTCCATTGCGGTCGGCGGTGGAATGATGCTGGCAGCGGTGGCAATTGCTACTTGGAAGTAGACTGGCATTCGGGTCTAGGAAGCGTGGTTAAATCAGACGGAGAATACTCACTCCCCTGTGCGCCTCATAGTCGGCATCTCAGGTGCCAGCGGTGTCATCTACGGGATACGGGCCCTGCAGGCTCTTAGGGAGCTTGAGGTCGAGACTCACCTCGTCCTCACCGATGCAGCTCTGGAGACGATGCGCCTAGAGACCGACTTCAAGAAGGCGGACATCGTCAGACTAGCCACAGAGACCCACAGGCTCGACGACATAACATCGAAAATCGCAAGCGGATCGTACGAGACGGATGGGATGTTGGTCATCCCCTGCAGCATGAAGACGCTGGCCGGTATCGCAAGCGGCTATTCAGACAACCTGCTCCTAAGGGCAGCGGACGTGACGATCAAGGAAAGGCGCAGGCTCGTCCTCGTTGTAAGAGAGACCCCACTTTCCCTCATACACATCGAAAACATGGCGACTGCGACGAGGGCGGGGGCCGTGGTTCTCCCTGCCATGCCTGCTTTCTACCACAAGCCGAAGACTGTCGCAGCTCTGGTGGACCAAGTTGTTGGGAAGGCCCTCGACGCGCTGAAGGTCGAGCATAGTCTTCTGAAGAGATGGGAAGGACCCAGAGGGAAGCCTTCCGCCCGTTCCAAGTGAGATCTGTCCTAGAACTCTAGGGTGGCGCCATCCACACTGACCCTGACCCCCGGTTTGATCTTGCGTACGTCGACCATGTCCACACAGGGTATCTCGGAGATTATGGCCCCGACGGCCACTATGGTCTCGCACTTCGCGTTGACGATGGCGCTGGGAGCGACGCCGTTCTTGGCAAGCCTGTAGAGAACGTATGATCCGACCGTTGACCCTTTGCCGTGGGGGAAGACAAGCACTTTTCCTTTGACCGTCTGGCCTGCGAGCTCGCTTCCACGTTCAACTATCTCGCCAGTGTCGGGGTTCACCCCACCATAGAAAGACATGGGGGAGGAGGAAACCAATGCCTGACCCTCGGCCTTCCCTTCGAAAATAGCCCGCCCCTTCAGCTTCAATCCTTTCTCGTCGCCTCCGCCACGCACTCCTCTAGAGGCATGAACCTGACCTTGAGGCCTGCGTTACGCAGGTAGTGACATGCCTTTGCCGAGTTCGTTGAAACCACCTTGTATCCAAGTTCCTCGACGGGAGCGACTACCATGCATGTGTCTAGTGCAAACTTGGCTCCGCTCGCCTCTATCAGCTTGGAGTATCCTGCTTCGTCCCCCTGCCGCTTGACCTCCCTGCTGCAGCAGACCCAGAACTCACGCCTCACCCGCCGCCCATCGAGGAGTTTGGCAAGGGTCGCCAGCTCTGTCAGCGAGCAATGCGGGCAGCCGATTGAGACGAAGTCCGGCGCTCCTTCGTCGTTCAGCAGGGCATCGGTCTCGGCCAACTCCTTTCCGGTGAAAGTCAGGGCCTCAAGGTTCTTTGCCCCCATTCCATACTCAGGGGTCAGTCCCTCCAAATGGAACATGGCGACCCCCCCTGAGCTCGCCAGCGCAGCCGAAAGGGTCTTCAGATCCTCGAGGCCGGCTCGTCGGACTCCCCTGAAGTATGGGATGCCGTCTTTCGCCTCCCTGCCCACGAAGTATCCCATGGCGGAGAAGTCTTCTGGCAAACTCAGTTGTGCTTCCACGTCCACTGCGATCGTCGGAACCCTGTTCTCACTGACGTGCAATCCGTAGAGGGGTGTTCGCCCCGTGAGACTCGCCGCCAGGGCGCTGGGTCCCCCTTCCCTGTTCGTCCTGGCCCCGATGACAGAGTTGGCGTATGCCACTGCAGAGCTCTCACCCCACGCGATGTGTTGGCCGAAACTGGGTTCGTTGCCCGCAAGGTAGGGTGTGCAGGTGCACGTAATCTCTACCCCGAGCTTCCTGTAGGCATCTATCACCTGGAGCTGCTTTTCGGCGAATCCGCTGTCTATTCCCTGAGACTTCCAATCGGTCAGGCTCATGCCCGCCGGGTTGAGCGTGGTCTTCACGCGTGCTTTCCCATCACTGGCGAGCTCGGTCAGGAACTCCAGTCCTGCGTCGCCCAGGTTCTTGTATGAAACGCCTGACACCTGCACGCTCGAGACCTTAACCAGCCGTTCGGCGTCGTAGATTTTTCCAAGTGCGACTAGGATCTGCATCGCTATCCGGGTCGCATGTCCCTGTTCCCCGGCGAGCATCGCTTCTTCCTCTTTCGTGAGGTGCAACCGACCCTACTCCAGGTAGTCTTCCACCCTGATTTTCTCCGCCCCAGGGATTATCGACTTCAGGAACCCGTCTTTCATGGCTCCGAAGGGTATGGTGGCGTCGACTGCCACCTTGCATGTCTTCCTTGTGACCTGATCCGCGGAGGGGTCGAGGGACGACCCGAGCTCCCCCGGCTTGAGCGTGAGGTCCTTGTCCATCTGCGTTCTCGTAGCCATGGCCCATTCCACCGCGTTCGGGTCCCCGATGTCTATGTCCTCGTCAACCACCACGGCCTGTTTGAGGCTCGGGTGCCCCCTGAAGGCCGCTTCTAGCGCGTTACTCGCGTCCTCTTCCCTCCTCTTCCTAATCTTCACAACGCCGTGGAGCCACGATGACCCCCCTGCGGTAAGTCGGACGTCAAGGCACTCGCACACCTTACTGACCTCCCTGAACATCGTCGCCTCTCTTGGAGTCCCCATGAGGAACATGTGTTCGATCCCACCGGGGAGGATTGCCTGATAGATCGGGTTCTTGCGATGAGTCACCTTACGGATTCTGATCACCCTTTGCTTCCTCACGATGTCGTAGGCGCCGACGATGTCGGGGAACGGCCCCTCCTCGACATACTCATCCGTAACCACCCCCTCGAGGACGATCTCGCAGTCCGCAGGCGCCAACGAATCGACTGTCATGCACTTCACGTAGCTCATTTCTTTCAGCCCATTCGCAATCGCAAGCTCGCTCTTCCCAATCTCGCAGGAGACAGCGGATGCGAACAGGAACGCGGGAGGGTTCCCTATTGCGATACCTACCTCACGGTTCCCTCTTTTGATGAACTCGTCCAGATGGCGGGGGAGTATCCTTGCAGCGACCCTGTCCTTCCCTAGCAGCATAAGCCTGTGATAGCTTGCGTTGTAGCCATACTCTCTGTCGTGCGCAACTGCTATGCCGGCCGTGACGTAGGGCCCGCCGTCCTTCTCACAATGAGTAAGGATGGGAAGCTTGTACAGGTCGACCTCGTCCTCAATTACTTCTTGGCATGGAGCGTGATCCACGATTCGGAATGGCTTCGGGTTCTCTATGCTGTCGAGGACTGTGGTTAGAAGGTCACCCGGATCCACCCCCATGGCTCTGGCGAGCAGGGGCCGCGTTCCGCAGACACCGGTGGCAACCCTGTAGCCTTCTGACTCCCCGATTTTCTCGAAGAGAATCGGCTTGCCATCCAGTCTGCTCGACACCCCAGCGATTTCGTATCTCCTTGATACTTCCCTCCTGACGTGCGCCAAGTCGTGGGTGGCATCGAGATCGGCAAGAAAGACTCTCATGTCCGCCCGTCCAGGAAGAATCGGAGAGAACGACGGTCACTCACGGGTTCGCTTGGGGTGCCACGCGATTAATCAAAAGTGTCCCTAAAACCTCGCTGGGTGTGGGGGTTGCATCGAATCCTCGTTATTACGTTCGGGGCGATACGGCAATTTCGTAGTGGTCCACCGTCGGGACCATATCCAGGAGGAACTTCCTGTCCTCCGGATAGTAGACTGCTTTCTCAGCTTCCTCCCCCGCGAATCCCTTAATGTCATCCATGGATTTCCAGAGGGACAGTAGCAGAAACTCTGTGTTCGGACCCGCCTGCCGGGTCAGCACATAGTTTCCTAGGTTGCCTTTGGTCGCGGCGTAGTCCTTCAATCCGGTGGCCTTCAGGTATGCGAGATACCTCTTTGTGTTCTCCTTCTTGGTGACCCCCTTCCAGATTCGTGCAATCATTGAATCTTGTACCCTTGATACCGTTGTAAGGATTTTCTTGCCTAACATTTGGACGCAACAAGCAGCAGCCAGATTGCCGTCATACCGGAAGTGACCGATTCTTGGATTGCGACTCCGCTCCAGGGCCAACCGTTGAACCAGATGAAGGCCGACAGGATCCCGAAGGCCAGCGCGACTGCACCGATACGGGGAGACCCGAGGGGCCAGGAAACGTAACTGTAGGCGAGCATGGCCACGACAATCATCAGGAAGAAGATCTCAGAGACTACTCCGTGTATGTGCCCCGTGTTTTCCGAGAAGACACCCACCGTGGCAAGGTCGAAGGAAGCAGCCATCAGTGGGGCTGTCCAAACAAGGGTCCTCCGATCACGTGAACGATTGGAGACCAAGACCGCAAATGTCAGCACAAGGGCACCTGCGACGACGAGGCCTGCGTCATACACATAACCAACTTGCCCGTTGGTGACTGTGTTCCCCAGGTCGCTGAGCGCATTGTTGTAGATGTTGAACCAGGGGGAAAGTGCTATTGAGGTTAGTATGAACGGATAAGCAGCGAGGGCCGCAACAACTCCAAGCACCCGAAGTCTGGCCAACAGGACCACACTTTCCATCTGATTCTTATCTCTTCAACTCCTCAGATTATGGCAGGAACCAAGTTACAAGGGCGAGAAAAGGGCGGCCATGCTAGGAATCGAAATCCCTCCGTTTTCCCACTCTTTTTTCACGCAACCATTCCCTGTCAGTCCTACGCAGCCAAGCGATGAAATCGTTTGTTGTCCGTCCCCTTGAACCTCTTCAAAGCCCGCCCTCTCACTCCATCGGTCTCGCCCCATCGTTTGGTCGAAGTCAGAGGCGTACAAGGTCAGTAGCCTTCCGGAATTGAACCCCAGGATTCCTCCGGATGGTCGTAGAGTTCGATGAAGTTGCCGTCGGGGTCCTTGATGTAGGCCACATTGTGGCCGCTCGGGAGCACCCAAATGTCCTTGCCGTCTGGTTGACCTTTTTCATCCAGCGCCCCGAGCTCTTCTGTGGCCGGGAATATCCCCAAGGTTGACAGCCGCCCAAGTGTCTCTTCGAGGCTCTTGACCCTCACACCTATGTGGTCCAGGCCTTCACCCGGGAAGTAAGGTGTGCAGAACTCTGACTCGCTCCCGTACCAGTTCAGCTCTATCCGCTGTCCGGACATCCTGTCTTTGAACAGAACATACTTCTGAACATCATTCCCTCCATGCGCTATCTCCACCAAATCGAAGACCTTCGTGTAGAATTC
>Ga0187766_10002372_pt1 | contig 11106 bp, 9 predicted proteins | sample 0216_QUI02_MP05__4_FD_132971 | JGI IMG/M metagenome (GOLD analysis project Ga0187766, IMG submission 132971) | Tropical peat soil microbial communities from peatlands in Department of Meta, Colombia - 0216_QUI02_MP05_20_MG | ecosystem: Environmental > Terrestrial > Soil > Wetlands > Peat ... | reverse complement strand
CGAGGGGGGAAGGCCCACCACCGAGAGGAGGTCGGCGACCCGTTCGGCGCGGCGCCGGCCCGCCGGCACGATGCCGTGGGCCTGCAGCGGCTCCGCGATGATCTGGCCGGCGGTCATCCGGGGGTTGAGCGAACTGTACGGGTCCTGGAAGATGACCTGGATCCGGCGCCGCAGGGGGCGCAGGTCGGCCGGGGAGAGCCGGGTCAGGTCGCGCCCCTCGAACAGGATCTCTCCGGCCGTGGGCCGATCCAACTGCAGGATGCAGCGCCCCGTGGTGGTCTTCCCGCAGCCCGACTCCCCCACCAACCCCAAGGTCTCGCCCCGGCAGACGCTGAAGCTCACGTCGTCCACCGCCTTCACGAGGCCGACCACGCGCCGGAGCGCGAGGCCGCCCGCCACCGGAAAGTACTTCTTGAGGCGGCGCACCTCCAGGAGGGCCTCGGGCCTTTCGGGCGTGGGGCGTGAGGGGGCAGGCGTGAGGGGGTAAGAGGGGCTCGGGGCGGTCACGGGACGGGCGTGGCGGAGGCAGGTTCGGCCAGGCGGTCCGCGGCCCAACACGCGGACCGGTGGCCCGGCCCGACCTCGGCGAGCGGCGGCACCTCGCCCGCGCAACGCTCCAGCGCGAAGCGGCAGCGCGGGCGGAAGGCGCAGCCGGCGGGGAGCCGGGCCAGGTCCGGCGGCTGTCCCTCGATGGGCTCCAGGGCAGCGCGCCGGGGCTCGTCCAGCCGCGGCACGGAGCGGAGGAGGCCCAGGGTGTAGGGGTGGCGCGGGCGGCGGTAGAGGTCGCGCGCGGTGCCGGACTCCACCACCTTGCCGGCGTACATCACGTGCACGCGGCGGGCGTACCGGGCCACCACGCCCAGGTTGTGGGTGATGATCACCAGGGCCACGCCGAGGCGCCGGCCCAGCCCCTGCAACAGCTCCAGGATCTGGGCCTGGATGGTCACGTCCAGCGCCGTGGTCGGCTCGTCGGCCAGCAGCAGGCGCGGCCGGCAGCTCAGGGCCATGGCGATCATCAGGCGCTGGCGCATCCCGCCGCTGAACTGGTGCGGGTACTGGCCCAGGCGCCGCCCCGCGTCCGCGATGCCCACCAGGCGCAGCAGTTCCAGGGCCCGCGCCGCCGCCTGGTCCGGGGTGGCGCCCTCGTGCACCTCCACGGCCTCGGTGAGCTGGCGGCCGATGGTCAGCACCGGGTTGAGGCACGTCATGGGCTCCTGGAACTCCATGGCGACCTCGCGGCCGCGCACCCGGCGCATCGCCTCCTCGTCCAGGGCCAGCAGGTCCCGGCCGCCGAAGAGCACCTGCCCGCCCACGATGCGGCCCGCGGGCTGGGGCACGAGGCGCAGGATGGAGAGGGCGGTCATGCTCTTGCCGCAGCCGCTCTCGCCCACCAGGGCCACCGTCTCGCCCTCGGCCACGTCCCAGGACACGCCGTCCACGGCCCGCACCACGCCATCGGCCGTGAAGAGGTGCGTCCGCAGATCCCGGACCTCGAGCAACATTCGCATGCGTCCTGCGCCCGGCGCCGCGGGCGGCCGGTGCGCCGGAGCCGGGCACGGCCTCGAGGCCGGCCCGGGAGTGGCGGCCGCCTGCCGGGCGGAAAGCGGCCTACTCTAGGATTGGTTCCGAGACCGTGTCAAGGCGATTCGCCGGTCGCCCCCGACGGCACGGTTTTCTCTTGAGTTTTGCGCCCTTGTGTGTTACCAAAAATCACTTGCGGATCCTTGCCGCAAGGCCGATTCGCCCCCGAGCTATCCGGATCCCTGGACCTCACACGCCGTCCGCCACGGAGGGAGCTGCGTGGAATCCCTCGTCACCGGGGCCAATGGGTTCGTGGGGGCCGCCCTCGTGCGCACCCTGCTGGAGGCCGGTCACCGGGTGCGCGCCTTCGTGCGCCCCACCGCGGACCGCCGCAGTTTGGAGGGCCTGCCGGTGGAGATCGTGCAGGGCGAACTGCGGGACCGGGAGTCCCTCCGCGCCGCCGTGAAGGGCTGCGGCCGGGTCTTCCATGTGGCCGCCCTCTACCAGCTCTGGGCGCGGGATCGGCAGGCCTTCTACGCCAGCAACGTGGAGGGGACGCGCAACATCCTGGAGGCGGCCTGGGCTGCCGGCGCGGAGCGGGTGGTGTACACCAGCACGGTGGGCGTGTTCCCGCCCGCCCCGGCCGGCCGGGCCATCACCGAACAGACCGAAGGCACCGCCGAACAGGTGTGCGGGGATTACAAGCGGTCCAAGTTCCTGGCCGAGGCCGAGGTCCGCACCCTGGCCCGGCGCGGCCTGCCGGTGGTGATCGTGAACCCCAGCGCCCCCGTGGGCCCCGGCGACTGGAAGCCCACGCCCACCGGGCAGATGATCGTGGACTACCTGAACGGGAAGATGTGGGCCTCCGTGGACACCGGCCTCAACATCATCGCCGTGGAGGACGTGGCGCGGGGTCACCTGCTGGCGGCGGAGCGCGGCCGGCCCGGCGAGCGATACATCCTGGGCCACGAGAACCTGACCCTGCGGCAGATCTTCTCCGTCCTGGCCGACGTGTCCGGCGTCCCGGCCCCCCGGGTGAAGGTGCCGCGCGGCGTGCTGCTGCCGCTGGGCTATCTGAGTCAGTGGGTGGCCGAGCACGTCACCGGCCGCCCGCCCCAGATCCCGCTGGACGCGGCCCGCATGGCCCGTCACTTCATGTTCTTCGATAACCGCAAGGCCCGCGACGAGCTGGGCCTCTGCCCCCGGCCCGCCGGGGATGCCCTGCGCCGCTCCGCCCACTGGTTCGCGGCCCACGGGTACGTACGGGGCCGGGTGGCGGCGCGCGTGCTGCAGGCGGCATGACGGACCTGCTCGCCCTCCTGTGGGGGACGGTGTGCCTCCGCCCCTACGTCTTCGCCTTCCTGGCCGTCCACGGCTGGTCGGCGGTGCGCGGGCTGGGGGCCCGGCGGGCGGTCGCCCTCACCGGCATCGTATGGGGCGTGGCCTTTGCCGCCGAGTGGACCAGCACGCGGGTGGGGTTCCCCTTCGGCCGCTACGCCTACACGGAGGCGACGCGGGGGCAGGAGCTCTTCCTCGGCAACATCCCGTTCGCCGATTCGCTCTCCTTCACCTTTCTGGCCTGGGCCAGCTACGCGCTGGCCCTGCTCTTGACGCGCCCGCGGGAGGGCACGGGCGCGCCGTCCATCGTCCGGCGCGGGGCGCCGGGCACCCTGGGCCTGGCCGTGGCCTGCTTCGTGCTCATCGACGTGATCATCGATCCCCTGGCCGTGCGGGGGGACCGGTGGTTCCTGGGCAAGATCTTCGAGTACCCGGACGGGGGGGCCTACTTCGGCGTGCCCCTCTCGAACTTCGTCGGCTGGGCCGTGGTGGGCGCCCTGGGCTTCGCCCTCTACGCCCGGCTGGACCGGCGGTGGGAAGCCCGCGGAAGGCCCCTCCCCACCCGCGCCGGGGTCGCGCTGCCCTGGGGCGGGGCCCTCTGGTTTGCGGTGGCCGCCTTCATTCTCCTGATCACCTTCGCCCTCGGCGAGGTCGCCCTCGGGTTCGTGGGATTGACCATCGCCGGGATGCTGGCGGGCCTCCTGGCCGCCCGCCGGGCGGAGACCTTGCCGGGCCGGGCCGCCCGGGCGTGGCAAAGGGAGACCTCGAATCCATGACGATCGCGACGCGCTTCCCCTGGCAGATGTACTGGTCGCTGGGGCGCCACATGGCGGCGAACGCCCTGCGAAGGAACAAGCACTACCCCCTGGTGCTGATGCTGGAGCCCACCCACCTGTGCAACCTGGCCTGCGTGGGCTGCGGCAAGATCCGCGAGTACGAGGCCACCATCCGCGACATGGCGCCCATGGACCGGCTGCTGGAGGCCGTGGAGGAATGCGGGGCGCCCATCGTCTCCATCTGCGGGGGCGAACCCCTGGTCTATCCCAAGATCGCCGAGCTGGTGAACGAGATCCTGGCCCGCGGGCGCCACATCATCCTCTGCACCAATGCCATCAACCTGGACCGGTTCCTGCCCAAGTGGAAGCCGAGCCCGTACTTCACCATCAACATCTCCATGGACGGGTCGCGGGAGACGCACGACGTGGTGCGCACGCGCAAGGGCCTCTACGACCTGGACCTGCGCATGATCAAGCTGGCCAAGTCCCAGGGGTTCCGGGTGATCACCAACACGACGGTCTACCAGGAGACCCGGCTGGAGGAACTGGAGGGGATGTGGGCCGAGCTGGAGGCGGCCGGGGTGGACGGCTTCCTGGTGTCCCCGGGCTACAGCTACCAGGCCGTGAAGACCAAGGACCTCTTCCTCCAGCGCCGGGACACGCATCGGCGCTTCCAGCACATCGCGGAGCTGGGCCGCCGTTTCCGGTTCACCAACACGCCCATGTACTTCCGCTTCCTGCGCGGCGAGTTCGACCTCCCCTGCACCCCCTGGGGCAATCCCACCTTCAACCCCCAGGGGTGGAAGGGCCCCTGCTACCTCATCACCGACGGCCACTACCGGACGTACCGGGAGCTGATGGACCGCACCGACTGGGACAAGTACGAGGCCAAGGCGGATCCCCGCTGCGCCAACTGCATGATGCACTCGGGCTTCGAGCCCACGGTCACCCGCATGGTGGGCCGCCGCTGGCGGGACGCGTGGGAGATGATCCGCTGGAACTTCTCGTGAAGGGGTACACGCCGGCCGGCCGAGCGTGTCGAGGACGGGAGACCGCCGGCCGAGCGTGTCGAGGACGGGAGACCGCCGGCCGAGCGTGTCGAGGACGGGAGAAATGATCGGGGACGTCCGGCAGAGCACGGCGCAGGCCCAGACGCCGCGCCCGCGCCCCGCGCCGCGCCCGGGTGCGGCGGGGGAGGCCGCAGTCCGCGGCGCCGCCGCCACGGCGATGGGCGGCCTCACCACCATGGTGGACGCGGCCATCGCGCGGGCCCAGGGCTTCCTCCTGCGCACCCAGCGCCCGGACGGGGAGTGGGTGGAGGAGCTCCAGGCAGACACCACCCTCACCTCAGAGTACCTCCTCCTGCGGCACCTCCTGGGCGCGGTGGAGCCGGCCCGGGAGGCGCGATTGGCCGCCTACCTGCGGGCCACCCAGCAGGCGGACGGCGGCTGGGTCATCTACCACGGCGGCCCCAGTGAGATCAGCGCCACGGTCAAGGCGTACTTCGCCCTCCGCGCCGCCGGGGACCCGGCGGAGGCCCCCTGGATGGTGCGGGGGCGCGACTGGATCCGGGCCCACGGCGGCATCCTCCGCGCCAACGTCTTCACCAAGATCCTGCTGGCCCTCTTCGGACAGCTTCCCTGGGAGCGCGTCCCGTGCATGCCGGTGGAGATCTTCCTGCTTCCCCGCTGGTTCCCGTTCAACATGTCCGCCATCTCCTACTGGTCTCGCACCGTGCTCACACCGCTGCTCATCCTCTTCGCCTTCCGGCCGGTGCACCCCAGCCCGCGGGGCGTGGCGCTGGACGAACTGCACGTCCCCGGCGAGGCCGACTCGCGGTTCACGCCGGACCCGATGGCCTTCACCTGGCGGAATTTCTTTCTGGTGGTGGACCGGCTCCTGCGCCTCTACGAAGCCTTCCCCCTGCGCCCGCTGCGCCGGCGGGCGCTGGGCGCGGCGCAGCGCTGGATGGTGGAGCGGATGCAGGGCGCCGGCGGCCTGGGGGCCATCTTCCCGGCCATGGCCAACTCGCTGCTGGCCCTGCGCTGCCTGGGCTGCGGCCCGGACCACCCGCAGGTGGTGAAGGCCTTCCGCGAGATCGAGGCCCTAGAGGTGGACGACGGGCAGACGCTGCACCTCTCCCCCTGCACCTCCCCCGTGTGGGATACGGCCCTGGCCATCAACGCCCTGCTGGAATCGGGCCTGCCGCCCAGCCACCCCGCCCTGGCGCGGGCCTCCGAATGGATGCTGGGGCGCCAGTGCCGGAAGCCCGGCGACTGGGCGGCCAACGCCCCCGAGGTGGAGCCGGGGGGTTGGTACTTCCAGTACGAGAACGAGTTCTACCCGGATTTCGACGACACCGCCGTGGTCCTCTCGGCCCTCTGGAAGTGCGAGGTGCCGGACGAGGACGCCAAGCGCGACGCCGTGGCCCGGGGCCTCCGCTGGCTGCTGGCGCAGCAGAGCGAAAACGGCGGCTGGGCCTCCTACGACAAGGACAACAACCGGGTCTACTTCAACCACATCCCCTTCGCGGACCACGGGGCGCTCCTGGACCCGCCCACGGCAGACGTGACGGCCCGGGTGGTGATGGCCGCGGGGGAATTGGGCTTCGGCCCGGATCTCCCGCAGATGCGGAAGGCCCTGGCCTTTCTCCGGGAGGGGCAGGAAGCCGACGGGAGCTGGTACGGGCGCTGGGGCGTGAACTACCTCTACGGCACCTGGTCCGTGCTGGCGGGGCTGGACGCCATCGGGGACGACCTGGGCGGCGCCCCGGGGAGGGCGGCGGCCTGGCTCACCGCCCAGCAGAACTCGGACGGCGGCTGGGGCGAATCCTGCCTCTCCTACGAGGATCCGGCGACCCGGGGCGTCGGGCCCAGCACCGCGTCCCAGACGGCGTGGGCCCTCATGGCCCTCATCCTGGCCGGACACGCCGAGGGCGAGGCCGTGCGCCGGGGGATCGGGTGGCTCATGGATCGGCAGCGGCCGGACGGCGCCTGGGAAGAGCAGGCCTTCACCGGCACCGGGTTCCCGCGGGTCTTCTACCTGCGCTACCACATGTACTGCAAGTACTTCCCTCTCTGGGCCCTCGCCCTGTACCGGAACCGCCTCCACGCGGTCGTCCCCCCCTGGCGCGAACGGCTCTGCGCCCTCGGCATCCGCCCTGCCCTCTCCTGAGTTCCGGGTCTCGAGTCCTGCGTCCCGAGGCGTGCCAGGATCGCGAAGCTTCCCCCTCGATGTCGGCCCCCTCGTGAGCGCATGGCCCAGCCGCCCCTCGTGATCGTCGCCGCCGCGGCCCGCGAGGTGGCGGCCGTGCGCCGCGCCCTGCGGGTGCAGCGACGCGGAAGATGGATCGCGTACGAGTATGCGCCCAGCGACGCGGAGGGGATCTACCGATGGTGGGAGGGCGAGGCGGGCGGATGCCCGCTGGTCCTCATCCGGAGCGGGATCGGGCCGCGGCGCGCGGGCCGAGCAGCAGAGGAGGCGTGCGTCGAGTTCCGCCCTCGGGGTCTGCTGGCCCTGGGGCTTGCCGGCGCGTTGCGGGCCGACCTGCGGCCCGGCGCCCTCATCGTGGCGGAACGAACCAGGCCGGACGGCGTGGCCGGGCCGGATCCGGTCGCCGTGACCGCCGATGCCGGGATGCTGCGCGCAGCCATTGCGGCCGGGCGGGCGGCGGCGATCGCCACGGCCTGCGGGACGCTGGTCACCTTGCCGGGGCTGGTGGCGACGCCCGAGGCCAAGGCGGCTCTGGCGGCCTCCACCGGTGCGGTGGCGGTGGACATGGAGTCGGGCGCCGTGGCCGCGGTCGCCGCACGGGCGGGCCTGCCCTTCCTGGCGGCCAAGATCGTCTTCGATGCCGCCGACGAGCCGTTGCACCCCGCCCTCCTGGAGGTCGTGCGGGCCGACGGCTCGCCACGGTTCCTCCGCGCCGCGGGCCTGGCCGCCCGGGATCCGGCGGCGCGTGCCGCGCTCCACTGGGCCGGCCGCCGTTCCCGCCTGGCCGCCAGCATTCTCACCCGCTTCTGCCGCGTCTTCCTGCCCATGGTGGCGGCGGGGGGCCACCTTGACGGTGGTGGGCCTTTCCCTTAGGCTTCTTGCAGGGCGTCGCGCCGGGAACGCGCCCTCCGTGGAGACGGTGCCTGCACAGCATCGAGCCCGAGCACCGCTGGTGGCGGCCCTTTGCCCTCTGGCGGCGCTCCTCGCCGGGTGCGCCGCCGGACGTGTGGTGGACGGGGTCTACGAGAACGCGGCCACGGGTTTCCGCATCCCCGTGCCCCCCGCCCCCTGGGTTCCGGCCTCCATCCCCGACGCGGACGTGGCGTTCCGGCGCCCGGCTGCCGTCGGGACCATGGCCGCCTTCTCCAGCTGCGAGGGGCCGCAGCGGGCGCCGCTCCGGATCCTGGCCCGCCGCCTCTTCTTCGGCCTGAAGGAGCGCGAGGTGGTGGAGCAGGAGCCCATCTCCCTCGACGGGGGCGAGGCCCTCCGTACCGTGGTGCGCGCCGAGCAGGACGGCACGCCCGTGGTCGTGGAGAGCGTGGTGGTGCGCCGGGGAGCGTGCGTGTACAACCTGGTGCTGGCGGCCCCCCCGGCCGACTACCCCGCCCTGCGCCCGGACTTCGACCGCATGGCGGCAGGCTGGCGCGCCCTCCCATGAATGCGGAATGCGGAGCGCGGAATGCGGAATAGGGGACGGCGGGAACCGGCGCGGAGGCTCGGGGATTCGCCCAGGGGTCATTCCGCATTCCGCATTCCGCAATCCGCAATGGGGGGCCGGTGATGCGCGCCCTGGCGCTGCGGGTGGGCGGGCGCACGCTGACCATCCTGGAATATCTGGGAGGCCTCTCCCAGCTCGGCTGGCAGGCCCTGGTGCAGGGGCTTCGCCCCCCCTACGATCTCTTCGTCCTGCTCCGCCAGATCGACCTGGTGGGCGTGAAGTCCCTGGGGATCGTCGGCATCGCGGCCGTGTTCACGGGGCTCGTCCTGGCCCTGCAGACGGCCTACGCCCTGGCCCGCTTCGGGGCCAAGGCCGTGAGCGGCATGATCGTGGGGCTGGCCATGACGCGCGAGCTGGGACCCGTGCTCACGGCCCTGCTGGTGGGGGGTCGGGTGGGCTCCGGCATCACGGCCGAGCTGGGCTCCATGCAGGTGACCGAGCAGCTCGATGCCATGCGCGTGATGGGGACCAGCCCCATCAAGAGGCTGGTGGTGCCCCGGGTCATCGCCACCATGTTCGCGCTGCCCATCCTCACCCTCATCGCCGACGTGGTGGGGATCCTGGGGGGCATGCTCATCATGCGGTACGAGTTCGGCGTCGAATACCAACAGTACTACAATTCGATGATCACCTATCTAAAGCTCTCGGATCTCTTCAGCGGCCTGGGGAAGACGGTCTTCTTCGGCCTGATCATCGGCCTGGTGGGGTGCTACGAGGGGCTCAAGGTCACGGGGGGGACCGAGGGGCTGGGCCGGGCAACCACGGCCACGGTGGTGATCTCGTCGGTCCTCGTGCTCGTCTCCACCTTCTTCCTGACCAAGTTCTTCTGGTGGCTCGAAACCTGGTGAGGGAGTTGGGGGATGTGCGAGCGTGCATGGGCGAGAGGCGGTGGGAAGGACAGGGGGACGGCTTGCCTTGCCCGCGGAGGTGCGTGAGGGCGAATGGCTGATGGGGCGATGAGGGGGACGGCCGGCGCGGCCGGAGCGACCGCGGCGGCAGGGTCCCCAGCCGAGGACCGGCCTGTGGTCGAGTTCCGCGGCGTGCGGAAGACCTTCGGCCGGCTCCAGGTATTGGACGGCCTCGACCTCCAGATCCGCCCTCGGGAGACCCTCACCATCATCGGCGGCAGCGGCACGGGCAAGACGGTGATCCTGAAGCTCGTGGTGGGCCTCCTCAAGCCCGAGGCCGGCCGAATCCTCGTGGGGGGCGAGGACATCGTGCCCCTCAGCGAGGAGCAGCTCTTTCGGGTGCGGCGGGGGGTCGGCTTCCTCTTTCAGGGGGCAGCCCTCTTCGACTCCCTGACGGTGGGGGAGAACGTGGCCTACCCCTTACGGGAACACACCCGGATGGACGATGCGCAGGTGGAGGCCCGGGTGGGCGAGGTGCTGGCACTGGTGGGGCTGGACGGGATCGAGGGCAAGGCGCCGGCCGCCCTCTCGGGCGGCATGCGCAAGCGGGTGGGGCTGGCCCGCGCCATCGCCCTAGCCCCCCATCTGATCCTCTACGACGAGCCCACCACCGGACTGGACCCACAGAACGCGGAGAAGATCAACGACCTCATCCGGGACCTGCAGCGGAAGCTCGGCGTCACCTCCGTGGTGGTCACCCACGATATGCACAGCGCCTTCAAGGTCTCAGACCGCATCGCCATGCTGCGCGGCGGGCGCATCGCCGCCCTGGGCACGCCGGCCGAGCTGCAGCATTCCGCGGAGGGATTCGTGCAGGACTTCATCGCCGGCCACCTGGAGTAGGCCGGGGGAGCGCGCCATGAGCGAGCAGGAATCCCGGGTGCAGTTGCGGGTGGGGATCTTCGTGCTGGCGGCCATCATCCTCTTCGTGGCCTTCGTCCTCACCATCGGCAGCCAGACGCGGGTCTTCGAGGGGCGCTACGCCCTGCGCGCCAGCTTCAATGCCATCGAGGGGCTCATCGTGGGGGCGCCGGTGCGGCTGGCCGGGCTCAGCGTGGGCCACGTGGCCCACATCGGCTTCGGGCGCGACCCGGGAGACCGGCGCCTGGTGGTGGACCTCTCCATCGATCGCCGCTACCAGGACAAGATCCGGGAGGACTCGGTGGCCACCATCAGCACCATCGGCCTGGTGGGCGACAAGTACGTGGAGATCACGGTGGGGAACCCGGACCGCAAGGTCCTGGAGCCGCTGGCCTTCGTCCACAGCGTGGACCCGCTGGACTACGGCAGGCTCTTTAAGGAGGGCGCGCAGGCCATGACCGGCGTGAGCAAGCTGTCCGCCGCCCTGGAGGAGTTCTTTGCCGGGCCCAGCGCGGCGGAGACGCGCCGTAACCTGGTGGCGCTCATCGGGTCGCTGCGGGCCACCCTGGCGCAGGTGGAGCAGGACGGGCTGGTGGAACAGCTCACGCAGGCGGCGGGGTCCGCGCGCAAGGCCGGGGACGCCCTCGCCCGCGCCGCCGGCACGACGGATGCGGCGCTGGCGGACGCGCAAGGGTTGCTCCGCGAGGTGAAGGAAGGCAAGGGCCTGCTGCACGCGCTGGTCTACGACCCCGAGGGGGGCGCGACCCTGGCGCGGCTGGCCAGTGCCTTGGGCGCGCTGGACGACGTGGCACGCGAGCTCAAGGAAGGCAAGGGCCTGCTGCACGCGCTGGTCTACGACCCCGAGGGGGGTGCGATCCTGGCGCGGCTGGCCCGCGCGGGGCAGGCCCTCGAGGACCTGGCGCGGGCGGCCAAGGAAGGGCCGGGGCTCCTGCACGCCCTCATCGCAGACCCGAAGGGCGCCAACCTGGTG
>Ga0187766_10002370_pt1 | contig 11113 bp, 8 predicted proteins | sample 0216_QUI02_MP05__4_FD_132971 | JGI IMG/M metagenome (GOLD analysis project Ga0187766, IMG submission 132971) | Tropical peat soil microbial communities from peatlands in Department of Meta, Colombia - 0216_QUI02_MP05_20_MG | ecosystem: Environmental > Terrestrial > Soil > Wetlands > Peat ... | reverse complement strand
TCCTTCTCGGGCGGGGCCAGCGAGAGCTTGTACAGCTCGAGCGGCCAGTACTCGACGTCGAACGCCTCGCGGGCGGTGAGCGAAACGTAGCCGCCGAAAGCGGTGGCGGATCCCAGGACCGAGACGGTGTGGTGGTAGATGTCGTTGACGATCCCGGCGGTCCGCCGGTCCTTGCCGGTGCAGAAGAGACCCAGTCCGCCCACCACGATCACGCGGGGGAACGGATCGGTGAGCCGGGTGGTACCCGTGACGTGCGCGTCGAAGTAGGCCGAGTAGTCCGCCACGAAGCGCTGGACCGCACCCTCGATGCCCGTCCGCACCGCCTCGGGGTCGGCCGGGTCGGCGACGGGGGCGAAGCACGGGAGCCGCTTGGTGAAGATCGTGTGGTCGGGCGTGGCCGGCCCGATCCGGCAGAGGGCCTCCGCCTGGCGCGAGCACGCGAACTCCAGCACGTCGGGCGCGTCGTCGAAGAAGAGCACCTGGCGCCGGTCCCGCCCGACCAGTCCGCGCAGATGCGGGGCCACCGCCAGCGCGATGCTCCGTCGAACATCCGCCGTCGGGCTCGCCGCGGCGACGCCGCCGAAGCGCGTCCGCCCGCGGGCCCGGTGAGCGATCGCCTCCTCGGCGCGGCTGATCAGCTCGATCGTGGCGAGATACGCTTCCTTTACGCTCCCGCCCCAGCAGATGGTCCCGTGCTTCTCGAGCAGGATCGCGCGCGCCCTGGGGTGCGCGGCGAACACCTGGGCCACCTCGCGGGAGATGAGGAAGCCGGGGCGACGGTACGGCAGCGCGACGACCTCGTCGCCGTACACCTCGCGGAGCACCTCGCGGCTTCGATCGTTGTTGGTGAGCGACACCACCGCGTCGGCGTGGGTGTGGATGACCGCGGCCGCAGGCAGGAACCCGTGCAGCAGGGTCTCGATCGACGGGCGTGGGCTCGCCGGCTCCTGGAGGGCGTGGGCCAGGTAGTCGACCATCTCCTGGTCGCCCATGTCGGCGCGCTCGAGCAGGGCCAGCACGTCCTCCATGCGCACGCCGGGGAAGTCCTTCGGCTGGATGCTCTTGAGATCGGACCCACTCCCCTTCACCCGCAGCACGTGCGTGGGGCGGCCACGATGGTCGCGCTCGTCGCGCTTGACCGAGGTGTTGCCCCCGCCCCACACCACCAGCGTGGACTCCGCCCCGATCAGGCGCGAGGCGTAGACGAGGAGATCGAGATCGTTCTTGCCCTGCGCGTCGGCGTCGCTCCATCGGGAGTTCATCGCGCCCTCACGATACCCGAATCCGCCAGGGCGGTAAAGGTTGCGCGGCGCGTGACGACCGCGGGCGTCTGCCCGTATGATAGGAGCGCCGCGGCCCGGCCCCGACGCCGCGCCGGCTCGCGGCATACCACGTCGGAAGACCCGGGAGGACGAGGACGTCATGAGAGGCCTGATGATGGACTACCCCCTCACCCTGACGCAGTTCTTCGAGCGGACGCGCCGGCTCTTCCACCGGAAGACCATGGCCACGCGGGTGCCCGGGGTCGGGCTGCAGCGCTACACCTACGCCGACTACGCCGACCGCGTCTGTCGCCTCGCCGGCGCGCTCCGCGGGCTCGGGCTGCAGAAGGGCGCGCGGGTCGGCACGTTCGCGTGGAACTCGCACCGCCACATGGAGGTCTACTTCGCGGCGCCCCTCGTGGGCATGGTGCTCCACACCGTCAACATCCGGCTGTCGACCCAGGACATCACCTACATCGTCAACCACGCGGGCGACGAGGTGCTGATCGTCGACGCGAGTCTCTGGCACGTCCTCGAGCCGATCCGGAAGGACCTCCCCACCGTCAAGCACGTCATCGTGATGAAGGACACGCCGGATGCGGTCGTGCCGCCGGGCGCCCTCGACTACGAGCAGCTCGTGACGGGCACGCCGCCCGTGACCGAGTGGCCGCGGCTCGAGGAGACCGACGCCGCCGGCATCTGCTACACGTCCGGCACCACCGGCCACCCCAAGGGCGTGATGTACACCCACCGCGCGATCTACCTGCACTGCTTCGCGTCCTCGACGGTGGACGTGCTCGGCATCTGCGAGCGCGACGTGATCCTGCACATCGTGCCGATGTTCCACGCCAACGCCTGGTGCGTGCCGTTCGCGGGCGTGATGAACGGGGCGACCCAGATCTTCGGGGGGCCGAACCCGCAGCCGCGCGACATCATCGAGATCGTCCACCACGAGAAGGTCACGGTGGTGGGCGCGGTGCCCACGGTGTGGATCGCCATCCAGGGCATCCTCGAGAAGGAGCCGCGGTGGGACATCTCCTCGATCCGCTGCATCCCGATCGGCGGCTCGGCGGCGCCCCGGACCCTGATCGAGCTGTTCGACAAGAAGTACAACGCCTACATGCTCCACGCCTGGGGTATGACCGAGATGACCCCGCTCGGCAGCGTGTGCCGGCCCCGGTCGTACATGGACGCACTCCCCGAGGACGAGCGCTACGCGGTGCGGGCCAAGCAGGGCGTGCCCGTGGCGGGCGTCGACATGCGGATCGTCGACGACGCGGGCAACGTGCTGCCGTGGGACGGCAAGAGCGCGGGCGAGATCCAGGTCCGCGGGCCATGGGTCACGAGCGGCTACTACAACAACCCCGAGGGTGCGGTCCAGTTCACCCCCGACGGGTGGTTCCGCACCGGTGACGTGGCCTCGATCGACCCCGACGGCTACATCCAGATCACCGACCGCACCAAGGACCTGATCAAGTCGGGCGGCGAGTGGATCTCGAGCGTGGACATGGAGTCCACGATCATGGGCCATCCCCAGGTCCTGGAGGCCGCGGTGATCGCGGTGCCGCACGAGCGGTGGGTCGAGCGCCCGCTCGCCTGCGTCGTACCCAAGCCCGAGTGGAAGGGCACGCTGACCGCCGAAGACATCTACGAGTACCTGAAGCCCCGCGTGGCCAAGTGGTGGCTGCCCGACGGCGTGGTCTTCATCGACGCGGTGCCCAAGACCAGCGTCGGCAAGTTCGACAAGAAGGTCCTGCGCGAGCGCTTCAAGAGCTGGCAGCCCCCGTCCTGAGGGGCGGCCCGGCGGTCCCTCAGCAGCGCCGGGCCAGCGCGGACCAGTCCACGCCGGGAAGGAGCGGCTCGGCGGGGCCCTTCCAGCCGGCGGCCATCGCCCTCAGCCGGGCGGTGCGCTCGACGGCAAGCGGGTGGTTCGACAGATACGCGAGCGCGGTGGGATGCTCGCCCTCCTCCTTCACCATCGAGTCGAAGAACGCGATCATCCCGCTCGGATCCACCCGCGCGGCCAGGAGCATCCGCATGCCCCCGACGTCCGCCTCGTCCTCGGCGTGACGGGAGTAGCGCAGCCCGCCCAGCGTCCGCGCGGTCTGCAGGCCGTAGGCGAGCGGCCCGGTCACGTCCCCGGTCAAGGCCACGAGCAGGAGCCCGGTCGAGGCGTCGTGGATGACCGCGCGGGTCGAGTGCCGGCGTAGAACGTGCTGCAGCTCGTGGGCCAGGACGCCCGCCAGCTCCTCCGGAGTGTGGGTCCGCTGGAGCAGCGGACGGAAGACGACCACGTAGCCGCCGGGCAGCGCGATCGCGTTGACGACCGGACGATCCACCACGTACACCCGGAAGGTGTAGGGCGAGGCGGGGCCGGCCGCGGTGAGCCGGCGCACGATGGCGTCCAGCGCCGCCGCCAGCTCGGGATCCGTGCAGCGCCGCCCGGCCGGGGCCAGGTAGTCGAGCGCCGACTTGCCCGCGCTCTCCTCCCAGGCGACCGGCACGCGCGGGGCCAGGACCATGGCCAGGAGCGGGATGCCCCAGAGGTAGATCGCGGCGGTCGCCGCGACGACACCAGCCGCGGCGGCGATCGTCCAGCGCACGCGGGCGGCGCGACGGCTCGGCTTGTGGAAGCGGAGACCCAGATTGGGCGCGGCCTCGTGCAGGCTCTCGAGGAACGCCACGTCGGGGACGAGGAGCGTCTCGGGCAGCGCGCCCCCCCGCTCGAGGCGCACCTCCTCGCCGGCGTAGAAGCCCTGGGTCTGGCGCACCTCGCGATAGGGCCAGAGCCGCGTCCAGCCCCCCGCGGTGGTGACCTCGAGCCCCTCGCGCATGAGCCGGATCGTGGCGGGATGGCGAGCCGCGGTCTGGCCGTCGAGATAGGCCCCCTGCCAGTCAGTGCGCATGGGCGGAGCGGAGAGCCGGGATCAGGCCAGGTCGAAGCCGGTATCGAAGAAGCCCGACAGGCCCTCGCCGATCGCCGAGACGTCCTGGGCCTGCTGCTGGATGCGCTCCAGGTCGATGGGCCCCAGCAGGGCCAGGTTGCGGAAGGAGAAGCTGATGTTCCGCACCCGCACCCACGGCCACGCGATCCCGAGCGTCGCGACGAGCAGGAGCGCGTTGACGGCCCAGAGGCCGAGCAGCGCCCCGCCGGTGATGCTGCAGGAGAAGCGCGCCTCCCCCAGGCGCGTGGAGTCCCAGAAGTAGCGCCGCTTGCGGGCGACGTACCACACCCAGCACAGCCCGAGCGTGGGCAGGGTGAGCAGCAGCGCGATCAGGTAGTGCTTGAACAGCTGGCGGCCCCGCCCGGTGAAGTCGAAGCGCTCGCTGCCGAAGTAGGAGTGCGACACCATGAACGCCTGCCGGGTCACCAGGAAGAACGGATAGTAGAAGCCGAAGGTGATACCGATCAGCAAGGTGCCCACGATCCAGATCCTGATGAGCTCCCGCACCCGACCGCGGAACGAGAAGCGGATGCCGCGCCAGGAGGTGCGGGAGAGCCGGTAGCGGCGCGCGCCCACGATCGCGACCGGGAAGAACACGAAGATCAGCGTGGCCGACACGAGGCCCGCCACGATCTTCATCGCGATCGGCACGTCGAGCACGTCGCGGATCACGTTCATGGCCAGGATCGGTAGGCCGAAGACCAGGACGGCCTTCAGTGTGCCCAGCAGCAGCTCGCGCGCGGTGCCGTGATACGCGAAGCGATCCCCCTCCATCTCGGTCTGGCCCGCCAGGTACTGCCGCACCCGGGTCTTGGCCCAGAAGTAGTAGATCCCGAGCGTGACGATCATCAGCAGGACGTTGACCACGTGGATGCCGAACAGCGTGCCCCCCGCGCCGTGGAAGATCGGCCGGCGGATCGAGCCGGAATAGGGAGCGCCGGGGCCGGTCACCTCGGGACCCGGCGGCGGGAGCGGCGGCACGGGCGGCCCGACCGGCAGCCGCGGCGGCGGAGGAGCCGGCGGCGGAGACTCGGCCGGCCCGCCCCACTGCGCCGGCGGAGCGGGATCCGGAGGCCGGGGAGTCGGAGGAGGCGGCGGAGCCGTCGGCGACGGTGGGGTCAGGCGCGCGTCGGGCGGTGATCCGGGCTTCCGGAAGAACGACGGACGCCCCGCGGGATCCTGCCCGTCCATATCCATGGACTATGGGCGCGAGGCGCGACGGGAGTCAACTTTTGCAACGTCAGGCGCCCGCGACCTCGCTGGCCGCGAAGCGCTCCAGGTGATGCTCGGCGTCCCCGAACGTCTGCCCGATCATCGTCAGCCGACGGAACGTGTGGCTGACCTTGAGCTCCTCGGTCATGCCCATGCCGCCGTGGAGCTGGACGGCCTCCTGGCTCACGTGGCGGCAGGCGTCCGCCACCTTGATCTTGGCCGCGGAGACCGCGTGGCGTCGCTCGGTGGGCGGCGCGGTGTCGACCTTCACGCACGCCAGGCACGCCATCGAGCGGGCCTGCTCGTAGCTGATGACCATGTCGACCATGCGGTGCTGGAGCGCCTGGAAACTGCCGATCGGCACCCCGAACTGCCGCCGCGTCTTGAGGTAGTCGAGCGTGGCCTCGTTGGCGAAGCGGATGGCGCCCACCGCCTCCGCGCAGAGCAGTGCGGTCGCGTAGTCGGCCGCGTCCTCGATGAGCGGCAGCGCGCGGCCCTCGTCGCCCAGCTGCGCCTCGGCGCCGACCGCGACGTCGGAAAGCCACACGTCGGCGGCCCTTAGCTCGTCGATGGTGCGGTACTCCTTGACGGTCACGCCCGGCGTCCCTCGGTCCACCAGGAAGAGGCCGATACCCGTCGCGTCGGTGTCGCCGCCGCTCGTGCGGGCCGAGACGATCAGGGTGTCGGCGGAGCCGCCGTGGAGCACCGCGCGCTTCTCGCCTTCCAGCATGAACCCTCCCCCGCTCCGCTTCGCGCGGGTCCCGACGTGGGCCAGGTCGTAGCGCGCGGTGCGCTCGGTGTGGGCAAAGGCCAGCCGCTGCTTGCCCTGGATCAACGCGGGCAGGATGCGCTTCTGCTGAGCCGCGGAGCCGCCCCGCACGAGCAGCCGGCCCGCGAGCCCCACATTGACCCAGTAGGGCTCGACCACCAGGCTCTCGCCGAGCGCTTCCATGACCAGCATCACGTCGACCGCACTCCCACCGAAGCCACCATGCTCCTCGGCGAACGGCACGCCCAAGAGCCCCATCTCCGCGAACGCCGCCCACACCGCCTCGCTCCATCCGGTCGCCGAGTCGACGATCTTCGCCCGCTTGTCGATCGAGTACTCGTTCCCCAGATACTTCCTGAGGCTATCCGCCAGCAGCTGCTGCTCCTCGGTCAAATCAAAATTCATCCAGTCACTCCCAGAGGGCGTTTAGTTGTCGAGACCGCTGCGCTGGCGCGGTCGGGGGGTGGGGACCGGGTGGTCCGGTTGACCCGTTCCCGCCAAGGAATATGACGATGAAACCCTCCCGGATTGGGAACTCCGAACCGGGCCGCCGGAGAAGAGCGGGCCGTGGTCAGAGGACCACTTGGTCCCCACCCCCCGACCGCGCCCGACGTCGCCGCCTCGGCCCACTACAGCCCGAGCGTCGCCTTCGCGATGATGTTGCGCTGGATCTCGTTCGAGCCCGCGTAGATGGTCGCCTTGCGCAGGTTGCAGTAGCGCGGGGCGAGGCGCGCGGTGAAGTGGTCGAAGTCCATCGCGTCGACGGGCCGGAAGGCCTGGGCGAGCGGACCGGCGGCCTGCATCATCAGCTCGGTGATCGCCTGCTGGATCTCGGTCCCCTTGATCTTGAGCATCGAGACGTCGGCGCCGGGCGGGCGGCCGCTGCGGCGCATCTGATCGAGGAAGCGCAGGTTCGTGATCTCGAGCGCCATCAGCTCGACCTCCACGCGGGTCAGCCGGTCGCGGAATCGCGTGTCCTCGATGAGCGGGCGGCCGTCCTTCAGCTGCTCGGCGGCGAGCTCCTTCAGCTTGGCCAGCTCGCGCTTGGAGGCGCCGATGCGCCCGGTGCCCATGCGCTCGTAGCCCAGCAGGTACTTCGCCACCGTCCACCCCTTGCCCTCCTCGTGCACGAGGTTCTCGACCGGGACCTTCACCTCGTCGAAGAAGACCTCGTTGACCTCCTTGCTGCCGTCCATCAGGACGATCGGCCGGACGCTGATGCCGGGGCTCTTCATGTCGATCAGCAGGAACGAGATTCCGTCCTGCCGCTTGCCGGTGTTGGGATCGGTGCGCACCAGGCAGAAGATCCAGTCCGCGTGATGGGCCATCGTCGTCCAGATCTTCTGACCGGTGACGACGTAGTGGCCGTTCTCGCGCACCGCGCGGGTCTTCAGCGAGGCCAGGTCCGAGCCCGAGCCAGGCTCCGAGTAGCCCTGGCACCAGAAGTCCTCGCCGTTGTAGATGCGCGGGAGGAACCGCTTCTTCTGGACCTCGGTGCCGAACTGCAGTAGCACCGGCGCGCACATGCGCACCCCGAAGGGCACCACCATCGGCGTCGCCGCGTAGCCGCACTCCTCCTCGAAGATGTAGCGCTGCACGACGTTCCAGTCGGTGCCGCCCCACTCCTTCGGCCAGTCGGGCGCGACCCAGCCCTGCCGGGCCAGGATCTTGTGCCAGCGCAGGAGCTCTTCCTTGGACAGCTCCTGGTAGCTCTCCATCTTCTGGCGCAGATCGGCGGGCAGGTTCGCGCGGAGCCACCCGCGCACCTGGTCGCGGAAGGCGAGCTCCTCCGGGGAGTAGTTCAGATCCATGTCAGGCTCCTTTGACGGATGTCGCGCGGGCGGAGCAGTGGCTCATGCTATCCCAGGGCGCGGACCAGGTCCAGCAGCCGCCCCAGGGTGGCGAGACGCGCGGCCAGCCCCTCACCCGCCGGCTCCACCCGCAGCGTGGTGATCCCGGCTCGGCGGTAGGCCTGCAGGCGCTCCCGGACCATCGCGTCGGACCCGAGCAGGTTGGTCTTGACCACCAGCTCGTCGGGGACCCGCTTGGCCGCGTCGTCGCGCTTGCCCGCGAGCCAGAGCCGTTGCACCTCGAGGGCGACGTCCTCGTAGCCCGCCCGGCGGAAGGCGTCGTTGTAGAAGTTGTGCTGCCGCGAGCCCATCGCGCCCAGCGTGAAGGCCAGGCCGGGCTTGCGCAGAGGGATCAGCCGCTCGAGGTCGTCGCCGAAGGAGACCATGCCCCCGGCCTGCAGGTCGAGCTGGGTCAGCGACCGGCCCGCCCGGGCCGCGCCCGCGGCCAGGTGATCGGTGAAGACCCGGGCGTGATCGGGCATGAACGAGGTGCCGAGCCAGCCGTCGGCGATCTCGCCCGTCATCTCAAGGCTCTTCGGCGAAAGGGTGGCCAGATAGATGGGAATCCCCGGCTGCGGCGGGGCCGCCGAGCGGATGGCCTTGCCCTCCCCGCCGGGCAGTGGCAGCTCGTAGAGCTTGCCCTTGTAGGCCAGGTGCTCGCCGGTGATCGTGCGTCGGACGATCTCCACGATCTCGCGCATGCGCTGCACGGGCCGGTCGAAGCGGATGCCGTGCCAGCCCTCGATGACCTGCGGGCCGCTCACGCCCAGACCCAGGATGAAGCGACCGTTGGACATCGAGGCCAGGCTCATCGCGGTCATCGCGACCAGTGCCGGCGTGCGCGTGCCCGCCTGGATGATGCCGGTGCCGAGGCGGATGCGGGAGGTGCGCGCGGCCATGAAGGCCAGCGGGGTGACCGCGTCGTGGCCCCACGCCTCGGCGGACCAGACGTCGTGCACGCCGAGGCGCTCGGCCTCGGTCACGTAAGCGCTCGCCTCCGCCCAGTCGGTCTGGGCCAGGCGCAGCGAGATCGAGACGCGCATCAGGCCGGGCGCGGGGCGCCGAGGGCCGCCGCGATCTTCTGGAGCTGGCCGGCGTGGTCGAGGTCGTGCAGCCGGGTGAAGAGCAGGGTCTCGCGCCAGCTGAGCGGGCCGAACATCGGATGGTCGATGCGCACGTCCGCCGCCGCGGACGGGTCGGCCGCGCGCACCCGGGCGAAGAGGGTCGCCCGCTGCTTGGCCAGGATCTCGTACCAGGCCTCGGCCGATCGGCGGGGCGCGTTCTCGATCCCCCGCCCTTCGGGCCGTGGGGCCGGCGGGAGGCCGTCGAGCGCCCGCACGATGCCGCCGCCGAAGTAGGTGTCGGCCGCGACCACGTGGGCCATGACCTCGTTGCCGCTCCACTCCTCCGGCGCGGGCCGCTCGTCGAACCGAGCCGCGGGCACCGCCATCGCTCCGGCCCGAAGGTCGGCCATCGCCGCCTCGACCTTCTCGATGAGGGCGGCGGGCAGGAGCTTCGCGCCCTGCGCGACCAGGTAGCTCCGGATCCGTGTCTGCTCCTCGTTCATCGCGGCTTGGACTCTATCCCGGCCCGCGGCCGCCCGCAACCGCGGCCGTGCCCGGCCCGCGAGGCGTCACGACCGGGGAGCGTGGACGCCGATCGAGTCGAAGAAGGCGCCGATGACGGCCTGGACCTCGGCCCGGTGGCTGCGGTTCGGGAAGTGCGGGCCGCCCTGCACCACGTGCAGCCGCGCGCCCGGGATCGTCTCGGCCACGCGGCAGGACATGGCCTCGGTGGGGAAGCTGTCCTCGGAGCCCGAGATCACCTGCACCGGGCAGCGGATGCGAGCGCAGTCCGTGAGCCACTCGGTCCGGCTGTAGGTCTCGTCGAGCAGCGCCAGCAGCGAGGCTACCGAGTGGCGGCGGAGCCCCGCCACGAGCGCCCCGTAGCGATCCGGCCGGGCCTTGAGCCGGGCCAGGGCGTCCTCGCCCATGCGCAGCCGTACGTTGGCGTCGAAGTACGCGTCGAAGCGGCCGGCCTCCACGAGCGGGCGGTGACGGGCCCACCACTCCTTGTCGGCCCGCGTCGGCTCGAACGGCGGGCCGCTGATCGACACCACCGCCCGTGCCCGCGCGGGCGCGTGGACGGCGATCCAGAGCGAGAGCGCGGCGCCCATCGACGCGCCGCCCCAGATCGCCTCGCGCACGCCGAGCCCGTCGAGCCAGCGCAGCAGGTCCTCGGCCTTGCGCGCGTAGGTGTAGTCCTCCACCCGCTCGAAGCGCGAGGAGAGGCCGTGGCCGCGGGTATCGGGAAAGAGCGCGCGCACCCGGTCGAGGAAGGGCTCGAGGTCCGGCAGCATCACCGACGAGTCCTCCACCGAGCCGCCGTGGATCCAGACCACCACCGGGGGCGTTCCGGAGGGACCCGCGGCGAGGCCGGCTTCCCGCCAGTGCAGGCGGACGCCGTCGGGCAGGACGACTTCAGGCAGGGCCGATCCTCTTCTCCAGGTGGCGGGCGTAGCGGGACATCGAGTAGGTGCAGACCCAGTAGACCACCGCGATGAAGAGGTAGATCGGGAACGGCCGGATCTCGCGGTTGTTCACCACCTGCGCGGCCTTGGTCAGGTCCATGAAGCCGATGATCGAAGCCAGCGAGGTGTCCTTGAAGAGCACGATGAACTGGGTGACCAGCGAGGGAATCATGTTCTTGAGCGCCTGGGGCAGGATCACGAAGCGCATGCCCTGAGCGCCGGTGAGGCCCAGCGCGGTGCCCGCCTCGACCTGCCCGCGCGGCACCGACTGGATGCCGGCGCGGACGATCTCGCCGAGGTAGGCCGCCTCGAAGATCACGAACGCGCCCAGCGCCACGCCGAACTCCGGGATCGTGGTGTGCAGCACGATCGGCATGATGAACCACATCCAGAAGATCACCATGACCAACGGCACGCCCCGGAAGAACTCCACGTACATGGTCGCGGGCACGCGGATCCACCACGGCCGGGCCAGGCGCGCGATGCCGATCAGGATGCCGAGGAGGAAGCCCAGGATGATCGAGGGGATCGCCAGGCGCAGCGTG
>Ga0187766_10002368_pt1 | contig 11115 bp, 8 predicted proteins | sample 0216_QUI02_MP05__4_FD_132971 | JGI IMG/M metagenome (GOLD analysis project Ga0187766, IMG submission 132971) | Tropical peat soil microbial communities from peatlands in Department of Meta, Colombia - 0216_QUI02_MP05_20_MG | ecosystem: Environmental > Terrestrial > Soil > Wetlands > Peat ... | reverse complement strand
CCCGCTCGAGCAAAGAGACCAACGGGAGGCGCTCACCGTTCAGCGCCACCGGGACACCCCGCTCGAACTCGACCGTCACGACCTCGGCCTCATCGGGCGCCTCCTCGGGGCGGGTGACAAGCTGAAACACGTCGTCCTCGGGCGCGTGGTCGAGGTGCTCGATCCAACGGCCCTCGCTGGAGCGCCCCCACAGGTTGTCGTCGATCGAGTAAGGCGCGACCTCGGTGCCACCCTTGACCGGAATCCCGTGCTGGCGAGCGTACGCAACCTCCTCCTCGCGGCCCATCCGCCATCCGCGAACCGGCGCGATCACCCTGAGCTCCGGGCCGAGCGTGGCCACCGTCGCGTCGATCCGGACCTGGTCGTTGCCCTTGCCGGTGCAGCCATGCGCGATCGTGTCGCAGCCGGACTCCCGCGCGTACTTGACCGCGAGCTTGGCGATCAGCGGCCGGCCGAGCGCGGTGAACAGCGGGTAGCCGAGCCCGTAGATCCCGTTGGCCTTGATCGCGGGCACGATGTACTCGCGGGCGAACTCCTCGCGCGCGTCGACCACGTGGCATTCGAGCGCGCCGAGGTGGAGCGCCTTGCCCCGGATCACGTCGTAGTCCTCGCCGGGCTGACCGAGGTTCACGGTCAGCGCCACCACCTCGGCGTTGTACTGCTCCTGGATCCACTTGAGCATCACGCTCGTGTCGAGCCCGCCGCTGTACAGCAGCAGCACGCGGTGCACGTGCGAAGGATCCGCTTCGTAGGTCGTCGTCGGCAGATGGCCGAAGTCCGACGCGCTCACGCGAACGTCTCCTTGACCAGCCGACGCTGCTCCGCGGCGGCGAACTCGGCAAACCGGCCGGCGAATTCCCCTCGGGCCGCACCCGCATCCTCGCCGAGCCGCGCCACCAGCGCCCCGATCGCCATCAGCGCGGCCTCCCCGCCCGGCGCCTCCCCCACCTCGGGCCCCAGCGACCGCAACAGCGCGACCTGCACCTCGCGATCCTGGTGGCGCCCGAGCACGTCCTGGAGCGCCTTCAGCGTCTTGATCATCGGCTTGACCACCTCCTCGGGGAACAAAGGAGCGCCGAACAGCTCGAGCAGGTACCTCAGCTCCTTGCCCTTCTTGCGGAGCTCGTGGTAGGCCTCGGCCGGGCTCGACTCGTCGATCGCGCCACCCATCTCCAGCATCTGCCGGTAGACCTTGCGGATCCGCTCGCCGGCGACCTCGCCGATCGGCCGAGCCGCATACGGACGCTCGTCGGCAGGCATCCCCTCCAAGCCGTCGAGGAACGAACCCCACTCCGACAACAGCGTCGCCGTCCGCTTGGAGCGCAGCGCGCGCACCATCGCGCGGCGCGCCGCCACGCGCCGCGCCTGCAGCACGCGCAGCAGCGGCTCGAGGTCGTCCCGCATCGCCTCCGGCACGAGCGCCCGCATGTCGTCGAACTCGAGCACGTGCACGTCGAGGTCGCGGACGTCGCCCGTGACCTGCTGCAGCCAGCGGAACTCGGCGCGGTAGTGCGCGAGCTCGTCCGGCGGGAACACTCGCTTGAGCTCACGCTGGACCGAGCGCGAGCGCCGTACCGACACCCGCAGGTCGTGCAGGAACTCGCTGTCGACGTCGGCGATCGTGCCGTCGAAGTTCGCCTCGATCACCTCGAGCATCCCGCGCAGAACGGCGGCGGCGGCGCTGTCCGAGCGCTGGCCGGCCCGGAGCGGAACCGCGACCTTCGTCGGCAGGCCACCGGGCACGCCACCGGCGGCTCTCACCGCCTCGTCGACCAGCGGCTGGTCGGCCGGCTTGAACCCGAGCTCGGCGACGAGCGCCCTGCGCACGCGGCCGAGCTCCTTGTCGTAGCCGCGGATGCCGGTGACTCGCAGGCGCGGCCGCAACGCCGCGCGCCGGCCAGCCGAGCCGAGGAGCGACGTCTCCTCGAGCGCGAGCCGGACCACGGTCTTTCGCTCATCGTCGAGCACGGACAGCAGACGCTCCTGAGTGTGCAGGTGTACAAGCGGCAGCAGCGCGCGCACGTCGGTGATCGGAAGCAGCGTGTCGCGGAGTGGGCCCGCCGGCAGCTCACGCGCGAACAACGGCTTGGTCGGCGCTCGCATCGGGAGCGAGGCGACCACCACCCCGGACTCCTGCGAGGCCGCCGACAGCGTCCCGTTGGCGTGAACCAGCGTCAGCCCGGCTTCGCGCAGCAGGCCGTCGAAGGTGTCGAAGTAGATGCGGTCGCGCTCGCACCGCACGCCGTCCTCGATCGACAGCCCCGCCGCGATCGCCTCGCCGGCGCCGCGTGGCGTCATCTCGTCGGGCAGCAGCAACTCGGAGCCGCTACCGCTCACGGCGTCAGCTCCCTCAGACGCGCGAGCGCCTCGTCGAGCTCGTCGTCGGACACGATCAACGGCGGCTCGAGCCGGATCGTCGCGGGACCGGTGGCGTTGACGACCAGCCGCTGCTCGAGCAGCGCTCGCTGGGCCAGCTCGGCGGCGTTGATCTCGGGGTCCACGTCGATTGCCAGCATAAGTCCCCGCCCGCGCACGGCCGTCACGTACGGCAGCGTCGCGAGCCCGGCGGCCAGACGCTGGCCCGCGACCCGCACCCTCGCCAGCAGCTCCGGGTCCGAGCAGATCTCCAGCGCGACGAGCGCCGCCGCCGCCACCACCAGACCACCGGCGAACGTCGAGCCGTGGTCGCCGGGGTGCAGCGCATCCGCCAGGCGCGGGCCGGTGACGAGCGCGCCGATCGGCAGCCCGCCGCCGAGCGCCTTGGCGCTGGTCAGCGCGTCGGGAACGACGTCGGTCTGCTCGTAGGCCCACAGCGTTCCGGTGCGCCCCATCCCGGTCTGGATCTCGTCGAACACGAGCGCCGCGCCGGTCCGGTCGCACGCCTCGCGCGCCGCCACCAGCAACTCGTCCGACAGGACGTGGATCCCGGTTTCCCCCTGGATCGGCTCGAGCAGCACCGCCGCCGTCCGCTCGTCGACCGCCCCGGCCAGCGCCGCCGGATCGCGAGGGACGACCACGAACCCCGGCACCAGCGGCGCGAACGGCGCCTGCTTGGTCTCCTGCGGCGTCGCCGACAGCGCGCCGTACGTACGCCCGTGGAACGCTCCCTCGAGAACCACGACGTTTCCGCCCGGCCGCGCGCGACGCACGAGTTTGATCGCCGCCTCGTTCGCCTCCGCGCCCGAGTTGCAAAGGAACACCTTGCCCCCGAGCGAGCTCCGCGACAGCGCCGCCGACAGCTTCAGCGCCGGCTCGGTGTAGTACAGGTTGCTGACGTGCGACAGGCGGCCGGCCTGGTCGCGCACCGCCTCGACCACCCGCGGATGGCAATGCCCGACGTTCAGCACCGAGATCCCGGCGAGGAAGTCGAGGTACTCGTTGTCCTCGGCGTCCCACAGGTGGACGCCCGAACCGCGCACGAACTGCACCGGGTTGCGGACGTAGGTCGGGAGCGCGTAGTCGCGCTCGAGGCTCTGGAGCTCGGCGACGCTCATACCGACGGCCTGATCTTCGTGCCCTGGCCGGCAGTGGTGAACAGCTCGAGCAGCAGCGAATGGGGCACGCGGCCGTCGACGATATGGGCGTAGGAGACGCCGCCCTGGATCGCGTCGACGCACGCCTGCAGCTTCGGCAGCATGCCCCCACCGATCGACGCGAGCGCCTCGAGCACGGAGTCGACGCCCGCCTCCGACACCACGCTCCCCGGGTCGTCGGGGTCGGCGAGCCAGCCGGGCACGTCGGTCAGGAACATCAGCTTGTACGCGGTGAGCGCGCGGGCGACGGCGCCGGCGGCCTCGTCGGCGTTGATGTTGTACGAGTTGCCGTCGCGGTCCGCGCCGACGCTCGCCACCACCGGGATGTAGTCCTGCGCGACGTGGGTCAGCACGTCGACGTCGACGCGCTCGATCGCGCCCACGAAACCGATGTCCTGGCCGCTCGGCGCGGTCTTTCGCTTGGCCCGGAACAGCAGACCGTCGTCCCCGCACAGGCCGATCGCCGGCTGGCCGTGGCGGTTGATCAGCAGCACGATGTCCTTGTTGACCTTGCCGACGAGCACCATCTTCGCGACCTCGACGGTCTCGGCGTTCGACACCCGCAGACCGTCGACGAACTGCACGGGCAGATCGAGGCGCTGCATGTAGCTGGTGATCTCCGGGCCGCCGCCGTGCACGATCACCGGGTTCATGCCGACGTACTTGAGCAGCACCACGTCACGCGCGAACTCCTCCTTGAGCGAGGGGTCGATCATCGCCGCGCCGCCGTACTTGATCACGACGGTCCTGCCGTGGAACTCGCGGATGTACGGCAGCGCCTCGAGCAGCGTGCCGACGTCGCGCAGGCTGTGCTCGTCGTAGGTGCTAGGTGGTGTACTCGGCATTCAGCGTCACGTACTCGTGTCCGAGGTCGGAGAAGTAGCGCTCGGTCTCGGCGCCCTCGCCGGGAAGGTCGACCTCGTACTCGACCTCATCCCCCTGGACCGCCGCCTTCAGGGCGTCCTCGTCGTGCGGCACGTACTGGCCGCGAGCGCACACCTGAATCCCCTCGATCGCGACCCCGACCGGGAGCGGCGCGGTGCCGGGCATCGCCATCCCGACGGCCTGGATGATCCGACCCCAGTTCGGGTCGCCGCCGTACAGCGCGGTCTTGACCAGGGGCGAGTCCGCGACCGCCCGCGCGACGCGGTCCACCGCCTCGTCCTCGCCCCCGTGGACGACGACGCGACCGACCCGGCGCGCGCCCTCGCCGTCGCGCACGATGTTCAGCGCGAGCTGCCTGAGCACCGCGTCGAGCGCCTCGCCGAAGTGGAGCTCGTCGTCGGTCTCGGGCTCGATCTCGACGCCGGACTCGCCGCTGGCCTGGAGGATCACGGTGTCGCTGGTCGAGAGCTGACCGTCGACGCTGATCCGCTCGAACGATCGCCTGACGGTCACCCCGAGCAGCAGGTCGCACGTCTCGGGCGACAGCGCGGCGTCGGTCTGGACGAAGCACAGCAGCGTCGCGAAGCTGGGCGAGATCATCCCCGCCCCCTTCGCCTGCGCGGTCAGACGCACGGTGCCGCCGCCGAGCTCGACGTCGAGGCAGGCGTGCTTGTCGAGCGCGTCGGTGGTGCGGATCGCGTGCGCGAAGTCGATCTCGCCGTCGGCACGGAGCGCGTGCGTCGCCCTCACGATCCCGGTGATCACCGAGCCGACGGGGAGCGGCACGCCGATCACGCCCGTCGAGGCGACCGTCACCGCGCTCTCCGAGCAGCGGCTGGCCAGCGCCGCCGCGCCCTGCATCTTGACGGCGTTCTCGAACCCCGGGCGCCCGGTGGCGGCGTTGGCGTTCCCGGAGTTGACGACGACCGCGCGGATCGCGTCGAGCGTGCACCGCTCCCGGCACAGCAGCACCGGCGCCGACTGCGTGCCCGAGCTCGTGAAGCGGGCCGCGCTGGTCGTCGTCGGCGCGCTCGAGACGAGCAGCCCGAGGTCGAGCCCGCCGCTCGGCTTGATCCCGCAGGCCACGCCGGCCGCCGTGAACCCCTTCGGCAGCCCGCCCCCGGGTTCGCGCACGTTCCCGGGTGCCTGCACCCAGCGGGATCCGAAGAACGAGTGCGTGGCGGTCATCGGACCGCCGCGCGCGCGGGAGAGACGGTCGGCCCGATCCCCTCGTCCTCGGGCAGCCCGAACATCAGGTTGAGGTTCTGCACCGCCTGCGACGCCGCGCCCTTCCACAGGTTGTCGATCGCGCCGAACACGATCACACGCCCCGTCCGCTCGTCGTGGTGCACCGAGATGCGACAGATGTTCGTCTCGCGGACGTCGCGCACGCCGGGCGGCACGGTGGCGAGCTCGACGAACGGTTCGTCGGCGTAGGCGTCGGCGTACAGCGTCTCGAGGCTCCCGGCGACTTCCGGCCCGCCGGACGCCGTCACGTAGCAGGAAACCAGTTCTCCCTGGTCGAGCGGCACCAGATGCGGGATGAACGTGATCCGCACGTCGGGGTGGGCGGGATCCAATGTCGCGAGCTCCTGCTCGATCTCGGGGATGTGGCGGTGACGCGGGACGCCGTACGCATTCAGGTTCTCGTCGACGGTGACGAAGTGGGTCTTGTCGGTCGCGGCCCTCCCCGCGCCCGACACCCCGGACTTGGCGTCGATGATTACGTCCGCGACGATCCCCGCCCGCGCCAGCGGCGCGAGCGCGAGCAGCGACGCGGTCGGATAGCAGCCCGGGTTTGCGACCAGCGTGGCGCCGCGGATCTCCTCGCGGTACAGCTCGGGCAGGCCGTACACCGCCTGGGCGAGCAGCTCCGGCGCCTGGTGCTCGCGGTACCAGCGTCCGTACACCGCGGCGTCGCGTAGGCGGAAGTCGGCGCTCAGATCGACGACGCGGACGCCCCGCGCGCGCAGCTCGGCGACCAGCGGCGCGGCGGCGCCGTGGGGGTAGGCGACGACCGCGGCATCGACGTCGGCGTGGCGGTCGAGATCGAGCTCCTCGAGCTCGAGCGACACCCGGTGATGGGGATACAGATCGACGAGCCTGCGCCCCACGTCGCTGCGGGCGGTGAGCGCCCGGAGCTCGAGCGACGGATGGCGGTGCAGCAACCGCGCGGTCAGCGCGCCCGTGAAGCCGGCGGCGCCGAACACCGACACGCTATGAGGCACGGATCCTCCCGCCGAGTTGGTCGGCCACCGCGTCGGCGATCGCCTCCCGCCGCTCGGCGACCTCGTCGTCGGTCAGCGTGCGGTCGCCGGCCCGGTAGGTGAGCCGGAGCGCCAGCGACACGTTGCCCGCGCCGAGCCGTCCGGGATCGCGATATACGTCGAACACCTGCGCGTCGGCGAGCAGCCGGCCGCCGGCGTGACGGACGAGCGCGAGCAGCTGCGCCGCGGTCACGTGCTCGGGGACGACGACCGCGAGGTCCTCGCGCACGTCGGGGAACCCGCTGACCTCGCGGTAGAGCTGTGTTGGCGGCTCGGGCACCGCGTCGAGGTCGAGCTCGAACGCGGCGACCGTGTCGCGGAGATCCCACTCCGCGGCGACGAGCGGGTGGACCTCGCCGATCCAGCCGGCCGCCGCGCCCGCCACGACGATGCGCGCCGATCGGCCCGGGTGCAGGAACGGCTCGGGTGCGACCTCGAGGCGCCAGTCCGCCCGGAGCGCGTCCATCAACCCCTCGAGCACGCCCTTGGCCGCGAACAAGTCGACCGCGGGAGGCTGGCCGTCGCGCCAGCTCGCGGGACGGACGGCGCCGGCCAGCACCGCGCCGAGGTGGTAGGGCTCGCGCGGCAGCTGCCGCGAGGCGCCGCCGCCAGGCGCCGCCGACTCAATCCCATCCTCCGTCGGCAGGTACACCGCGCCCGCTTCGAACAGGCGCACCGTGGCGGCGCCGCGGGCGCGGTTGTGCCGCGCGGTGTCGAGAAGCGAGCCGAGCAGCGTCGTGCGCAGCACCGACAGGTCGGTCGACAGCGGGTTGGCGAGCCTCACCGTACGGCGGAGCGGGTGGTCGGGCCCGAGGCGGAGCCGGTCGCCGAGCTCGGGGTGGGCGAAGCTCCAGCCCACGATCTCGTGCAGCCCCTGGCCCGCGAGCACGTCGGCGGCGCGCCGGCGGAGCCGCTGGCGAGCGGTCAGCCGCCCGGACACGCCGTGGCGCGAGGGCAGCGTCGAGGGCAGCTTGTCGAGGCCGTCGATGCGCGCGACCTCCTCGATCAGGTCGGCCTCGCGCGTGACATCGTCGCGCCGGAACGCCGGCACGGTCACGTCGAGACCGTCGTGCGCCTCGACCGTCGTGAACTCGAGCGCGTTCAGGATCTGGGCGCAGCGCTCGCGTGAGATCGGCGCGCCGAGCAGGCTCTCGACCCGCGCTTCGCGCAGCCGGATCGTCTTGGGCGGCGGTCCCTCCCCTCCGACGTCGATCGTGCCCGGCACGAGCCGCGCCCCGCACAGCTCGACCATCAGCCGGGTCGCGACCGCTTGGGCCTCGATCGCCTGCTCGGGCTGGAGTTGCTTCTCGAACCGGCTCGAGGCTTCGCTCCGCAGCCCGAGCTTGAGCGAGGTGTGGTGGATGTTCGCGCCGATCCAGTTGGCGACCTCCATCAGCACGCGCGTCGTGTCCTCGCCGACCTCCGAGCGCGCACCGCCCATCACGCCGGCGATCGAGGTCGGGCCGGCCGCGTCCTCGATCAGCACCGTGTCGGCGTCGAGCGTGCGGGTCAGGCCGTCGAGCGTCTCGATCCGCTCGCCGTCGCGGGCCCGGCGGACGGTGAGCGTCGCCCCCTCGACGCGGTCGAGGTCGAACGCGTGCAGCGGCTGCCCGGTGAGCAGCATCACGTAGTTGGTGATGTCGACCACGTTCGAGATCGGGCGCTGTCCGGCGGCCATCAGGCGCGCCTTCAGCCACAGCGGGCTCGGCCCGATCTTCACGTCCTCGAACACGCGCGCGGTGAACCGCGGACACAGCTCGGGACAGTCGACCACGACCGTCGCGCCGGTGACCTCGCCCGGGTCTCCGAGGTCGTCTCGCCACGGCGCCGGCGCCAGCGGGGCTCCCGTCGCGGCGTGGACCTCGCGCGCGACGCCGTAGATGCCGAGACAGTCCGGCCGGTTCGGCGTGATCTCGAGCACGAGCACGTCGGTGGCGATCGGAAGCACCTCCTCGAGCGGCATCCCCGGCTCGAGCCCGTCGCGCTCGAGCACCATGATCCCCGCGTGGTCGGTGCCGATCGCGACCTCGTCCTCGGCCAGGATCATCCCGTTCGACTCGACGCCGCGCAGCTTCGCCTTGCCGAGCGTCGTTCCGTCCGGCATCACCGCGCCGGGCTTCGCCACCGCCACCGTCTGCCCGGCGGCGACGTTCGGCGCCCCGCACACGATCTGCTGCGGTTCGCCGTCGCCGACATCTACGACGCAGACTCGTAGTCGGTCGGCGTCGGGATGCGGCTGCGCCTCGAGCACGCGGCCGATCACGAAGTTCTCGAGCGCGGCCACGCCATGGCGCTCGACGCGTTCGACCTCGGTGCCGGTCAGCGCCAGGCGCTCGGCGAGCGCGTTCGTGTCGAGCGCGGGCTCGACGTATTCGTGCAGCCACTCGAGCGGGACGCGCATCAGGCGAACTGCTCCAGAAAGCGCACGTCGTTGTCGTACAGCAGGCGCAGGTCGGGGACACCGTGCTTGAGCATCGCGATCCGTTCGATCCCCATGCCGAACGCGAACCCCTGGACGCGTTCAGGGTCGTATCCGTAATCCCGCACGTACTCGAACACGTTCGGGTCGACCATCCCGGAGCCGAGGATCTCGATCCACGCCGTCCCCTTGCACAGCGGGCAGCGCTCGCCGTCGGCGGTCACGCCCTGCTTGCAGTTGAAGCACGACACGTCGACCTCGACGCTCGGCTCGGTGAACGGGAAGAAGTGCGGCCGCAGGCGAACCTCGCGCTCCTCGCCGAAGTATGCGCGCGCGAACCTCAGCAGCGTCCCCTGGAGGTCGCCGAGCGTGATGTCGGTGTCGACCGCGAGCCCCTCGAGCTGGTGGAACTGCGGCGTGTGGGTGGCGTCGTTGTCCGGGCGGTACGTGCGCCCCGGCATGACGATGTACAGCGGCGGAGGCTGGCGCTCCATCGCGCGGACCTGCACCGGCGAGGTGTGGACGCGCAGCAGCAGCGCGCTCGGATCGAAGATGTCGGGCGTCGGCTCGACGTAGAACGTGTCGGTCATCAGTCGCGACGGGTGCGTGGGCGCGTGGTTGAGCGCGTCGAAGTTGTAGTAGACGGTCTCGACCTCGGGCCCCTCGGCCACGTTGAAGCCGAGGCCGATGAAGATGTCCTCGAGCTCGCGCCTGGTCTGCGTGATCAGGTGGAGGCTGCCGGTCGCCGGCGCCGGCGTACCGGGAAGCGTGATGTCGACGCGGTCGCGCTCGAGCCGCTGCTCGAGTTCGTGGGTCCCGAGCTGCTGCGCGCGCTCGTCGATCGCCGCTTCCAGGGCCTTGCGCGCCTCGTTGGCGGCCTTGCCGGTGGCGGCGCGCTCGGCGGCGGGGAGCTCGGCGACGTTGCGCAGCAGGTTTGGCAGCTCGGCCTTGCGCCCGAGGTACTGGATGCGGACGTCTTCCAGGGCTTGCGTGTCGATCGCCGCGGCGATGGCGTTTTCGGCCTCGGCTCGGATGTCCGCGATTCGGTCGCTCATGCCGGCGCCATCCTACGGCTCAGCTCGTAGAGAGCAATCGTGGCGGCCATCGCCGCGTTGAGGGAGTCGGTTGCGATCGGAATGTGCGCGACGCGGTCCGCTTGCGCCACGACCTCGTCCGGCAGCCCGTCACGTTCGGCGCCGATCATCACCGTCGCTTCGCGTGGTTCTTTGGCGATCTGGTTGACATATACGTGACCTGAGCGCCAAACCTCGTTCAAGGGCACACCGGCGCGGGGCACGAGCGCGATCTTGGCGCCCGGGAGCTGATCGACCCCGGCGCGGGCGAGGGGGACCGCGAACACGGCGCCCATCGATGCGCGGACGGCCTTGGGGCTGTACGGGTCCGCAGTTCCAGGACCGAGCGCGACGCACGACGCCCCGAACGCCTGCGCCGAGCGCAGCACCGCGCCGACGTTGCCGGGGTCGTGGACGCCGTGCAGGTACAGACACAGCGGCCCCGCCGCCGCCGGCGCCCACCGCTCCTCGTACACCGCGAGCGCGCGCGTGCCCGAGCTGAGGCCGGAAGCGCTGGCCAGCAGCGCCGGCTCGACCTCGACGCCTTCCAGACCGCTGCCCGCCGCCACATATCGCTCGATGGCGATCCAGCCGCTCGCGTCCGCCGAAATCAATAAATCCTCACCCTCCGCCACGAACTGCCCGGCGCGCTCGCGCCAGCGCCGCCGCTGCCGGAGCTTGCGGATCTCCTTGAGCTTCTGGTTGTGGGAGCTTGTGATCATCAAAAAAGGCGCCCTCCTGAAGGAGCGGCGCCCGGGTGGCGGTGCTGGTGGGTCGGCTTCTCGTCAGCCGGCCGCTAGCGCCTCGCGGGCGCGGTCGGCAAAGCGTCGGAAGGTGTCGGCGTCGCGAACGGCAATGTCCGCGAGGATCTTGCGGTCGAGCTCGACGCCGGCGAGCTGAAGACCGTGCATGAACTGCGAGTAGGACATGTCGTTCTG
>Ga0187766_10002366_pt1 | contig 11124 bp, 7 predicted proteins | sample 0216_QUI02_MP05__4_FD_132971 | JGI IMG/M metagenome (GOLD analysis project Ga0187766, IMG submission 132971) | Tropical peat soil microbial communities from peatlands in Department of Meta, Colombia - 0216_QUI02_MP05_20_MG | ecosystem: Environmental > Terrestrial > Soil > Wetlands > Peat ... | reverse complement strand
CTGCCGCTCGGCAGCCCGATGGACGTCAACCTCGCCTACGGCATCACGCCGATGGAGCATCGCGAGCGGTACCGCGAGGCGTTCGAGCTGGTGTTGAAGGCGTGGCAGGCGAAGGAGATCTTCGCGTGGAACGGGAAGTACTTCCAGCTCGGCACGGTCAACCTCTGGCCGCGGCCGGTGCAGGAGCCGCATCCGCCGGTGTGGGTGCCCGGCTCGGGCTCCATCAGCACCTTCGACTTCGCGACCGAGCACAACGTCTGCTACTGCTTCCTCTCCTACGCGGGCGCACGCGCGGCCTCCACCATGATGGACGGTTACTGGGACGTGGTCGACAAGAAGGGGCTCGACCGGAATCCCTACCGCGCCGGCTTCCTGCAGCTGGTGGCGGTCTCGGAGACCGACGCGCAGGCCGAGGCGGACTACGCGCGCCACGTCGAGTACTTCTACCACAAGTGCCTGCACGTCCCCGCGCAGTGGTTCGCCCCGCCGGGCAACCAGGACTACCGGAGCCTGCTCGCGGCCAACCGCAACCCGGTGCGCCGCGCCGAGGACCCGAAGACCCTCCGCTACCGCGACTTCGTGAACAAGGGCTACGTCATCGCGGGCAGCCCGGCCACCGTGAAGGAGCGGCTGATCGAGGAGGTCGTCAAGCGCCTCAACGTCGGCAACCTGATGGTGCTGGTGCAGATCGGCTCGATGCCGCACGAGCTCACGATCAAGAACATCGACCTGTTCGCGCGCGAGGTCCTGCCCGGGCTGCGCGAGATCTGGGACGACAGGGGCTGGGAGAACCACTGGTGGCCCCGGAGCCTGCGCGGCAGCCGCCAGCCGGCGGCCGCCGCGCGGTAACCGCGATGGCCGCGGCGACGCAGACGGTCACGGTGTGGCAGCAGCGCGTGCCGATCCGCGTGCACGTGAAGGGCTCGGGCCCCGCGGTGGTCTTCTTCCACGGCCCGTGGGGGCTCACGTGGGGGCCGTTCCTCGACGCGCTCGCGCAGGGCTTCACGGTGTACGCGCCCGAGCATCCGGGCACCAGCCCGGACGAGCCGGACGCGATCCAGGCCGTGGACAACCTGTGGGACCTCGTCCTCTGCTACGACGAGCTGCTCGACGGCCTCAAGCTGCGGGAAGTCATGGCGGTCGGCCACTCCTTCGGGGCGATGGTGGCCTGCGAGCTGGCGGCGCTCCAGCCGGCCCGCGTGACGAAGCTCGCGCTGATCGATCCGATCGGGCTCTGGCGGGACGACGCACCGGTGATCAACTGGATGCTGCTGAGCCCCCAGGAGATGCCGGGCCACGTCTTCCACGAGCCGGACGGCGCCGCGTCCAAGGCGCTCTTCGGGCTGCCCGAGGATCCGGAGGCCGCGGCGCTGGCCCGCACCCGGCTCACCTGGGCGATGGGAGCAACCGGCAAGTTCATCTGGCCGATCCCCGACAAGGGGCTCAAGAAGCGGATCCACCGGATCAGCGCGCCGGCCCTGCTCGTGTGGGGTGAGGCCGACCGCCTGGTGCCGCGCGCGTACGCGAAGGAGTTCGCGGGCCGGCTGGCCCGGACGCGGCTCGAGGTGGTGGCCGATGCCGGCCACGCGCCGCACCTCGAGCAGCCGGAGGCGACGACGCGGCTGGTGCTGGCGTTCCTCAAGGGCTGAGACGGCCTCCGGCTCGCCCGCCCGTCGCGGCGATGCCCGGCACACGGGCCCGGCACACTGGAGTGAAGGGACGCGCGATGAGACCACTTGCTCCCGTACGCCCGCGCGGCGAGGCCACCTGGTGGCGGATGGCCGTGCTGGTGCCCGTCATCGTGGTCGCCCTCGTGGTCGGGCTGCACGCGAGGGCGCGGCTCGGTGTCCTGGGCGAGCGGCTCGCCGACCACGGCGGGGCGCCGGCCCGCTGCGTCGGCGGGCGCGTCATCGGGGCGATCTCCCTGTCGCCCTCGCGGCCCGAGGACATGCTCTGCCTCGAGCTGGCCTTCACGGCCACGAGCGCGAAGGCCGTCTTCGCCGGCTGGAAGATCCCCGGGAGCGTGTCAGGAGGCCTCGACGCCAAGCTCGAGATCGCCAGGGCCAGCATCGACGCCGACTGGTGGCTGATCGCGAGCTACAGCGTCGGCCTGAGCGCGGTCGGGCTCCTGCTGATGTGGCTGCTGCGCTTCGACCGGCGCACGTTCGCCCCCGTGCTGTTCTGCTGCCCGCTGATCGCCGGCCTGCTCGACGTCGCGGAGAACGCGAGCCTCCTCCAGATGCTCGCCCGGCCCGACGATCCGTCCCCGGTGGTGGTCCTGCTGGGCGGCGCGGCCGCCCTGCTCAAGTGGGTCCTGCTCCTCGTCGTGGTGCCGATCGCGATCGTCTGGGCCATCGTCAAGCTGCCCGGCCGGTCCCGGGCGGCCGAGCAGCGGATCGAGGGGTTCCAGGACGTGGTGGCGACCGAGCGCGTGTACCTAGCCGAGCGTCGCCGCCTCGCCGATCCGAATCGGGATCTGCGGGCCGCCGAGCAGTCTCGCCCCATCGGCCTCGCGCTGTCGGGGGGCGGAATCCGCTCGGCCACCTTCAACCTGGGCGTGCTGCAGGCGCTGTCGGGGCTCGGGATCCTGCGCTCCGTCGACTACCTCAGCACGATCTCGGGGGGCGGATACATCGGCAGCTGCCTCTCCTCTCTTCTCTCGCACCGCGAGGGCCCGCTGCTCGGAGACGACTCCTACCGGTTCGCGGCCGGCACGAGGGCGCACTTCACCACCGAGCCCACGGGATTCCCCTTCAATCCCGACGCGGCCCAGCCGGATCTGCCCGACCTCGACGGGCGCGACCAGCTCCGCCACCTGCGCACGCACGGCGACTTCCTGATCGCGCGCCGGACCATCCTCTCGCGCGACATGCTCCGCGCCGTGGGCTACACCGTGGGGTCGACGCTCTATCACGTGCTGGTCGCGCTGCTCTTCATGGTGGGCATCGCGGGGCTCTACCTGGCCATCGTCGAGGCCATGGTCGGCGACGTCGTTGCCCGGGTCGCGCCGCTGCACGCGCCCGGCCTCTACGCCCGGGCGCTGTTCGACGCGGACGCCTTCGGCTACCGCCCGTTCGTCGAGGCCGTGCTCGTCGGCTGCGTCGCGAGCGCGGTGGGCCTGCTGCTGGGCGCGCTCACCTACCATCTCCCGGCGCGGTGGCTGAACAGCGACGGCCAGTCGGTGGAGGAGAGCCGCGGCTACCTGGCGCTCTGGACGATCTTCTGGGTCACCATGGTCAGCGCCTCGGCCATCTCGTGGAGCTGGATCCATGGCCACGAGCCGCGCCTCGCTTTCCTCTCCATCCCGATGGGGGTCTACGTGGGCGGCCAGGCCGTGTCGCTCGTCCTCCATCCGCTCGTGGTGATCCCGAACGATGTGGGGCGCGACGCGCGTTCCCGCTTCGCGAGCGCGCACGGTCTCTACATCTACCTGAACCTGATCTCGCTCGTCGTGCTGGTCTTCCCGTACGCGATCGTCACGGTGCACGAGTACAACCCGGGGCCGAAGCTGACCGCGACCTGGCTACTGAGCATCGTGGCGGCGCGGTTCTTCGCGTCCGGGTCCAAGCCGCCGTCGCCGTCGCAGGCGACCGGGATCATCGCGCGGCTGCGGAAGCTGGGCGCGTCCACCCGGAACGCCCTCCTGAACGTGATCGTGGTCGCGCTGGTCCTGGGCGGCCTCATCCTGCTGTGCGTCGATATCCTCAAGCTCCAGCCGGTGGACCCCGACCACCTCGTGAAGTTCCCGCTGGTGATCGGTCTCTTCGGGCTCGCCCTCTTCGTGCTGGCGGGCGTCGCGCTCGACTTCAACAAGCTCTCGCTGCACTACTTCTATCGCGACCGGCTCGCCGAGACGTATCTGCAGACCTTCGCTCCGGCCACGATCGGCACGCACGTCGAGGTGATCCGTCGCGACGACGCGGAGATGCCGCTCACCTCGCTCCACGGCGAGCACGTCGCGGGAGACGGGCGTCGCGACGACCGATGCGTCACCACCGCGCCGTACCACCTGACGACCGCGGCGCTGAACCTGACCGCGAGCCGGGACATGACGCGGCGCGATCGCAAGTCCGACTACTTCCTGTTCTCGCGGTTCTACTGCGGGTCCGACACGACCGGCTACATGCGCACCGAGCAGTACCGGAGCGGGGAGACGAAGCTCGCGCGGGCGATGACGATCTCGGGGGCCGCGGTGTCCTCGGCGATCGGCGCGCAGACCTTCCTCGCGCAGTCCTTCGCCCTGACCCTGCTCGGGGTGCGGCTCGGCCAGTGGATGGAGAATCCCCGGTACCGGGGCGGGCGGCGCGCGAACCGGAACGAGGGCGGCGTGTTCTGGCCGTTCTACCTGCTGCGGGAGATGATCGGCTCGACCGACGCGAGCCGCCGGCTGGTGAACCTGTCCGACGGCGGGCACACCGGCGACAACGTCGGCCTGTGTCCGCTGCTGAAGCGGCGGTGCGCGCTGATCGTCGCGTGCGACGCCGAGGCCGACATGCTGTTCGCGTTCGGCTCGCTGACCGAGGCGCTCCGCCAGGCCTACATCGACGACGACATCCGCGTGGAGCTCGATCTCGACCAGATCCGGGTGGACCCCGCGACCAACCGGAGCCGGCGCCACTGGGCGGTCGGGAAGATCCACTACCCGGAGATCCGCGGAGTGGGGGGCGTGATCGTGCCCGCCGAGACCGGGTACCTCATCGTGCTCAAGGCGTCGTTCGTGGGCGGGGCGGACGACTCGGAGCCGGTGAAGAACTACCGGCAGGAGCATCCGGAGTTCCCGCACCAGTCCACGGTGGACCAGTTCTTCGACGACGACCAGTTCGAGTCGTACCGAGAGCTGGGTATGCACATCGCGCGGGACACGCTCGCGACCCTGCCCGCGGTGGCGTGGCGGCCAGAGGCCGGGCCCGACTGGGCCCGCGTGTGGGATCAGCGGATCGGCGCGGACTAGTCGCAGGTCGTGGTCAGCTCGTACCGCGACGCGAAGCCCTGGAGCTCGGAGCACACGCCGCTCTGTCGCCGCACCGCGCTCTTGAGGTAGGCGTACTGCAGGCGGACCGCGTCGTTGTAGCTCATGTCCCAGCCGGTCATCAGGATCTCCACGCTCGTCACCCGTGCTTCCAGGTCGCACTCGGCCTGGCGGTCCCGGCAGCGGTCGTCCGCGTCGTGCTTGAGGACGAAGTGGGCCAGCTCCTGGCTGAGCACCGCCTGGGCCACGAAGTCGTCGGCCAGGGCCCGGCGGTTGAGCACGATGACGCCGGGCCGGCCGTAGTCCGCGAATCCGGTCTTGGTGGAGTAGTAGGCGGGCGGGCGGCCCTGCTCCCACAGATCGCCTTCCCAGCCCACGCGCACCGCCGGCCACGGGCCCGCGATGTCGCGGGAGCGGAACACGCGCTGGGCCGCTCGGTCGTACTCGTCGATCCGGGCCTGCTCGCCCTCCGAGTAAGAGACGGCCGGCGCGGCACAGCCGGCCGCCGTCACGACGACCAGCAGAGCGACGGTGACGTGGGCGAGGACGCGAGGCGTCATGGGTCGGTCGCCAGTCTATCAGCCCGACCGCCCACCGCTTGCCTTCCGCGCTGCCGCTCGACTATTCTTGGCCACCTCGTGCGATCGGCCGCCGTGACGCGCCGCGCGGCCGTTCCCCCATGGACAAGGTGAGCGCATCGGCAAGGAGGCCGTCAAGTCATGAGCAGCAACACCCCCGTCGCGAGCTACAGCCTCACCGTCCGCGTCCGTATCGCCAACAAGCCCGGGATGCTCGGCAAGGTGACCTCCGCGATCGGTGAGGCCGGCGGCGACATCGGCGCGGTGGACCTGGTCGAGGCGGGACAGAAGGACCTGGTGCGGGACATCAGCTTCAAGTCCTCGGACGAGGCGCACGGCCAGCGCATCGTCGAGAGCCTGCGGGCGGTGCCGGACGTGACGGTGGTCAACGTCTCCGACCGGACCTTCCTCATGCACCTGGGCGGCAAGATCGAGGTCAACGGCCGCGTGGCCGTGAAGACCCGCGACGACCTCTCGATGGCGTACACGCCGGGCGTGGCGCGCGTGTGCATGGCGATCCACGACGACCCCGAGAAGGTCTACAACCTCACGATCAAGCAGCACACGGTGGCGGTCGTCACCGACGGCTCGGCGGTGCTGGGCCTGGGCGACATCGGCCCCGCCGCGGCGCTGCCCGTCATGGAAGGCAAGTGCCTCATCTTCAAGTCGTTCGCGGGCGTGGACGCGTTCCCGATCGCGCTCGCCACCAAGGACGTCGACGAGATCGTGCGCACCGTGAAGGCGATCTCCCCGATCTTCGGCGGGATCAACCTGGAGGACATCTCGGCGCCGCGCTGCTTCGAGATCGAGGAGCGGCTGCAGGCCGACCTCGACATCCCGGTCTTCCACGACGACCAGCACGGCACCGCGGTGGTGACGCTGGCCGCGCTGCTCAACGCGCTCAAGATCGTGAACAAGAAGCTCAACGAGGTGAAGATCGTCTTCACCGGCGCGGGGGCCAGCGCGATCGCCACCGCCAAGCTGATGATGCTGGAGGGCGCGCGCAGCATCATCGCCTGCGACCGGGCCGGCGCGCTGTATCGTGGGCGCACCGAGAACATGAACTCGATGAAGGCGTGGTTCGCCGACCACACGAACGCGGAGGGCATCCGCGGCACCGTGCGCGACGCGATGGTGGGCGCCGACGTCTTCATCGGCCTCAGCGGCCCCGGAGTGGTCAAGGTGGACGACCTGGGCGCGATGAAGCGTGACGCGATCGTGTTCGCGATGGCCAACCCGACCCCGGAGATCATGCCGGAGGAGGCGGGGAAGTTCGTGCGGGTCATGGCCACCGGGCGGTCGGACTACCCGAACCAGATCAACAACTCGTGCGGCTTCCCGGGCTTCTTCAAGGGCATGTTCGACGTGCGGGCCCGCCGGGTCAACGACGAGATGAAGCTGGCGGCCGCGCACGCGCTGGCCAACATCGTGAGCGATAGCGAGCTCTGCGAGGAGTACATCACGCCGTCGATGTTCGACCATCGCGTGGTGCCCGCGGTGGCCTCCGCGGTCGCCGACGCCGCGGTCCGCACCGGCGTGGCGCGCCGCAAGCGCGGGTAGGCCGCCGGCAGAAATCGCTTCGGGCCGGCCGCGCCTGCCTCGTACCATCGGAGGATGAAGCGGGGAGGATGAAGCGGGGTGGGATGAAGCGGGCGCTCGGCGCGCTGCTCGCTCTTCTGCTGGTGCTGGGCGCGGCGCTCTACTTCTTCGTCGCCCGTCCGCTGCTCCGCCCCTCCGAGGTCACCGCGGTCGCCGAGCGGGCGCTCGCCACCGACGACCTCGTCCTCCTGGGCGGCGTCAACGTCAAGCAGGCCGTCTTCCTCGAGCGCTGGTTCTTCGGCCGCCCGCCCGCCGCGCCCGGCGCCCCCGCGCCGGCTCCGCCGGCCGCGGACCGGACGCTGCTCGATCACCTGCCCGCCGCCGGCGTGGACCCGCGCCACGACGTGGACTACGCGCTCTACGCCCTCTACCCGGCCACCGGGGAGGCGGTGCGGCACGCGCTCGTCCTGGTCGGTCGCTTCAACCCCGGCGCGCTGAACGTCTACCTCGGACGGGAGCTCCGGGCCACGCCCAGTGGCGGCCCGGGCTCCGCGACCTCCCCCGCGACGTTTGAAGTCACGCGCACCGACCCGGTCACGTGCCGTCCGGACGCGGCCTGGCTGGTGACCACGACGCCCGAGTGGATCCTCCTCGCCGATCCGGCCTCCCACGCGCTCCTGCTGCCGCGCCTCGCGGACGCGCCCCCGGCGGCCGGCGACAAGCTCGCCTGGTGGCGCGGGCTCGCTCGCACGGACGTGGCCGGTGTGGGCATCCCGGGGCTCGACGGGCTCGAGTCGGGGGCGACGCAGCCCTTCGCCAGGCGGTCGGCGAAGTCGCTGGCGACGGAGGCGGACGCCTTCGGGCGCCTCTACGTTGGCGTCGGCGTCAAGACGGTGCCGCCGCAGGGCGTGCTGCGCGTGGTGATCGACGCGAAGGACCCGGCGCGGGCCGCCCAGAGGATCGCGGCGTGGGAGAAGGCGGTGAACGAGTCGCGGGCGCGATGGGCCCAGCAGATGCCGAGCGTGGCCGCGCTCTACGACAGCTTGAAGGTCCACGTGGACGGGGCCCGGAGCTCCATCGAGTTCACGGTCGACCGCACCCTGGCCGCCAACTCGCAGCGGGTCGTCAATGAGCTGCTCGGCGCCGCCCTGGGCGGCCTCGGCGTCCGCATGAGCGGGCCCACCGCGGCGGCCGGCGGCGAGCGCATCGATTCCGACCCGGTGGCCTTCGTGCCCGCAGTCGCGCCGGCGGCGCTGCCGCCGTACGACCCCGGCGCGCAGTTCGCCGAGGACGTCGACCAGATCCAGGGCCCGTTCGGGCTGCGGTTCGGGGAGATGCGCGTGAGCAGCGAGCCGGGCGTGGGGCTCGAGCTAGTCGTGGAAGGGTTCGCGGCCGAGATCCCCAACCTCGGTGGAGGCGGCGACCGAGCCCGGCTCGTCGTCTCGAGCGTCAAGTCCGCCTCGGGTCAGGAAGTGCTGAGGCCGGAGGCCTGCGGCCGCGAGCGCAACGACAAGCCGGTCGCCTTCACCACGTGGGGCGCGCACCGCCTCCGGGCCGCCAAGACGATGCGTCTCATCGAGGGCGTGGATCCGGGCGCGCTCCAGAGCCTGTCCGGGCGGGTGGAGCTGCGGTTGCCGACCCGCACCGAGATCGTCGCCCTGCCCCATCCGGCCGCGGGAGCGGTGGCCGAACGGTACGGAGCCACCTTCACGGTGACCCGCCTCGGCGAGGGCAGCGTCGCGTATCAGATCGCGGGGGCGCGCGATCGCGTCCTCTTCTTCCGCGCGCTCAACGCGAAGGGTCAGCCGCTCGCCTCCCCGAGCAGCTTCTCGTCGGAGTTCATGTTCGGCGAGGGGATCTCCGGGCAGAAGGACTACGCGGGAGCGATCGACCGGCTCGAGGTCGTCTTCGCGGCCGAGGAGCAGTCGATCGACCTGCCATTCACGTTGACCGACCTGAGCCTGGCCCCGAAGTCGCCCGGCGCCGGCTCGCCGGACCGGACCGCGCCCTTCCGACCGTACGGCTACCAGGCGCTCTCGCGGGACTACCCGCGCCCGCGCGGGGCCGCCGATCCCCTGGCGCCCTTCGAGCTCTCGCTCGATCGGGTGCAGGGGTTCTTCGGGCTCAAGCTCGACTTCACGCTGCGGAGCCCGGACGTCCCGAACTTCCAGCGGGCCTTCGCGGTCGGGCGGCTCCGGCTCACCCGGCTCCTGCTCGCCGACGGCACCGTGGTCGTGCCGTCCGAGCCGGACCCGGCCGCCCAGCCCGGATCGTTGCGGTCGAGGTGGGAGACGTCGATCCGCTTCACCGGTGGCCCCAAGGACGGCGTCCTGTCGACGCCGGTCAGCGTCTTCACCGACGCGAAGGCGAAGCCAGAGGATCTCAAGACCGTGCAGGGGATCCTGACGATGCAGTTCCCGCGGACGCTCGAGACGCTGGCCATCGAGGATCTGGGCGTCGGCCGCGAGGCCCGGCTCGGCGAGCTGACCGTGACCGTCGTCGCGCGCGGGCGCAAGAGCGTCACGCTCCAGACCAGCCGGGACGGGGATCGCGTCATCTATGTCCGGCTGATCGGGGCCGACGGGCAGCCGGTGGCCTTCTTCACCCCCAACGTGGTCGAGGCACCGGGCGGCGTCTGGCGCTTCGAGCTCTCTCCGCTCGGGACGCCGGTGCGGGCGGAGGTCGTCTTGGCCCGGGATCTCGACCGAAAGGCCTACCCGGTCACGCTCGCGCCCCGATAGCCCGCGGTGGTATTCTCGCGGTCCCGACATCCCAGGAGGCCAGCCATGAAGACCTTGATCGCGCTCGTCCTGCTCCTGCTCACGCCGCTCGGTGCCTCCGCCCAGGCGCCCATCCAGCTCAAGGCGGGAAGCGGAGTGGGCCCTGGGAATCCGGTGAACGACGCGCTGCTGGATCTCGCGCGCACGCTCGACCAGAAGAGCGGCGGCAAGCTGAAGCTCGACGTCGTGATGAGCAACGGGCTCGCCAAGGGCGAGGCGGCCCACCTCGAGGGCGCGCAGCTCGGGACCATCGACATCGTGCCGATCGGCTCGGCGCCGATCGGCGGCATGTTCGACCCCGTCTACCAGGCGCTCGACCTGCCGTTCTTCTGGTCCTCGCGCGAGCAGGTGTGGAAGGTGATGGACGGCCCGATCGGCCAGGAGCTCCTGAAGCGGATGGAGAGCAAGGGCGTGAAGGGCTTCTGCTTCGGGGGCGGGTGGGGCTTCCGCAACATGATGGTCAACAAGCGGCCGATCGTGGCCCCGGAGGACATGAAGGGCCTGACGATCCGCGTGCAGGAGTCGCCCGCCTACGTGGCCTTCATGAAGGCGCTGGGGGCCAACCCGGTGCCGATGCCGTACGTCGAGGTCTACCTGGCCATGAAGCAGGGCACGATCGACGGGATGGAGCTGCCCTCGTTCACGCTCACCTCCGACAAGTTCCAGGAGGTGACGAAGTACTACTCGCTCACCCGTCATTCCTATCCGCCGATCGCCTACTTCATGAACCTCAAGCGCTACCAGGCGCTCGCCCCCGATCTGCAGAAGCTCGTGGCCGACTCCATGCAATAGACGTGCGCCGCGCACCGCCGGTACGAGGTCGAGCGCGAGAAGCAGGACTACGACGTCATGAAGAAGGCGGGCGTGCAGATCAACGAGGTGAAGGACCTGAAGTCGTTCCAGGCGCTCGTGAAGCCGGTCTACGCGAGCGTCGAGCAGCAGGTCGGCACGGAGTTCATGGACCGGTTGACCACCGCGGCCGTGCAGGCCGCGAAGTAGCGTTCCTCGAGGGAGGCGACTCATGGCCGCGTACGTCATCGTCGATCTCGTCGTGACCGATCCGGTGGAGATGGAGGAGTACCGCAAGCAGGTGCCCGCCACCATCGCCAAGTACGGCGGGCGCTACCTGGTGCGCGGCGGCGCCCACCACACCGTCGAGGGCGACTGGAAGCCCAATCGCGTCGTGGTGCTGGAGTTCCCGAGCATGGAGCAGGCGAAGCGCTGGTACGACTGCGAGGAGTACCGGGGGCCGAAGGCG
>Ga0187766_10002364_pt1 | contig 11143 bp, 13 predicted proteins | sample 0216_QUI02_MP05__4_FD_132971 | JGI IMG/M metagenome (GOLD analysis project Ga0187766, IMG submission 132971) | Tropical peat soil microbial communities from peatlands in Department of Meta, Colombia - 0216_QUI02_MP05_20_MG | ecosystem: Environmental > Terrestrial > Soil > Wetlands > Peat ... | reverse complement strand
CGCCCGCCGAAGCAGTGCCCGAAATGCCGCGCCGAGTATCTGTACTTTGTAGGGGACGGCGCCGAGCGCGTCGATGAGTACCTCCGTCGAGCTTTCCCTGACGCTCACGTGGCGCGCCTGGACCGTGATACGGTCCGCACCAAACGCGCCTACCAACAGGTTCTGGGCGCCTTTGCCAAAGGCCAAGTCGACATTCTGGTGGGGACCCAAATGGTGGCAAAGGGCCATGACTTTCGCCGCGTGACCCGGGTCGGCGTGGTCTCGGCAGATCTCGCGCTGGGCCGTCCGGATTTTCGCGCCGCGGAGAGGACATTTCAGTTGCTGACCCAGGTCGCCGGGCGTGCCGGCCGTGGCGAATTACCCGGTGAAGTGTTCGTGGAGACCTACTATCCCGAGCACTACGCGATCCAATACGCGGCCCGACAGGACTACGTCTCGTTTTACGAAAAAGAGGCGGAATTCCGTCGCCTTCTGCACTATCCTCCTTTCATTGCGCTGGCCAACGTAGTCGTGCGCGACCGCAAAATCGAAAATGCGATTCGTTGGTCACGCGCTCTCGCCGCCTGTTTCGCTCCCTTCGAAAAACAAGCCGTAAAGATTCTCGGCCCTGCCGCCGCACCGCTGGCGCGGCTGCGTCGCGACTATCGCTTTCAGTTCGTACTGAAATCTCCCCACCGCCCGGCGCTCGCGAAGGCCCTCGCGGCCGCCCTGGATTTCTGTGAGGCAAAAGAGATTCCCGCAACCGCCGTTCTCGTGGACGTCGATCCTGCCAGTCTGTTCTAAGCGAGAGGTTCTTACTGGACCGGCCAGGGAGTGAAGCACGACACAAAAATCACCAGCGCAACCACCGCCCAACCCCGTCGCGCGCCGTCGAGCGGCTCCCAACGGTCGTAGAGCGGCGGATGTCGAAAGCGCAGGGTCAGAATGAGCAGGATGGTCCCCCACGCATACCAAAGGGAAAACGGATCGCTCGTGCCCCGCGTGGTGAGCCAGCCCATGATGAGCAGCGCAACCGACACGCCAATCGAGATTCTTCTGTGCCACTCGCTCAGTAGACTGAACATGATGTGTCCGCCATCGAGCTGCCACACCGGCAGCAGGTTCAGTGCCGTGACGAACAGACCAACCCAGGCCGCCCGCGCGATCGGATTCAGCAGCACCCAGCTCACATCAATGTTGGGATGAAACACGCTGGCGAACCATCGCACCAGCAGCGGATGGCCGAAAACAAGGGCGGCCCGATCCTCGGCGCCGGGCACAACCTTGGAGGTCGCAACGCCGTACGCCATCGCCGGAAGGGCCACCAAAAACCCCACCACAGGGCCGGCCAGGCCCACGTCAAACAGGGCGCGCCGCGTCGTAATGGGTGACCGGATCCGTATGAAGGCGCCAAATGTGCCGAAAAAGTTCGGCGCCGGAATAAAATAGGGATAGCTCACATCGATTCCGTACGCCCTGCCCGCAAAGTAATGCCCGAGTTCATGCGCCAGCAGGATGGCCATCAGCGTAAAAGAAAATGGGATGCCCAGCACGAGCCACGCTGGATGCTCGAACGGCAACGCCATCATCGTCACGGGGTTCTGATCGCCCGAAAATGGTTCTCGGTTCTCCGCATACGACTGTGCGAATTCCGATCCCACGGCGAGTGTGGAGATAACGGTGAGCAGAAACAGGATGAGTGCGGGCCAGAGCGGCCTCCGTCTCAACCGCGGCGGCTGAATATCCAGGAGTGTCGGAAAATTTCTTTCGAGGACTTCGACCGGCATGCGGCCTTGTCCGTTTCCACTGCTCATCTGCGCGCACTCGTTCGGCTGGGCATCACGCGTTGGATGCGCCGATCTTAGAGAATGCTTCGCGCCCGAGGCGCGAAACCCTACGGCTTGGCAGCGGGAGCCGGAAGCGCCTGAAGCTCTTTGCCGGGCTTGAAGCGAACCGCTTTGCCCGGCGGGATGTTCACCTGCTGTCCGGTTCGCGGGTTACGTCCGATGCCCGTTTTGCGTGGTTTCACGTTGAAGACGCCGAAGCGGCGCAGTTCAATGCGGCGCCCACTGCCGAGCGCATTCTTCATCGCTTCGAATACGGTCTCAACCGCCTGCTCAGCCTTGGTGCGCGTGATGTTGGTCTTCTGGACGATGGCATTGACGATGTCTAACTTGATCACAACACCCTCCGGGCAACTCTCCCATCAGGCCGGAAATCTATGCTAGTCAGTGGGTTGCAGGTTGTCAAGCATCGCGCCGGCGAAGCCCTCCCGACCCATGGCTCGCCACAGCGCGCCTGATCGGGCTACGTCTTAACGTCCGCTCCGGCTCTAGCGGCGCGTCCGCCGTCTCGCCACTCGGGTCGAACTCGTGATCTAGGGCAGGACGTGTGCCACGGGTTGGCGAACGCTGCGCGGTCTCAAAAAGAATGAAAGGTGACCTGCGCGTAACAAGCCATTCATTCGCTCACCTGCAGAGAAGCCAAATAGTCACAGAGGCTCTTGATGCGCTGTTTGACGACCTTTTCGTTCCGCTTGTCATAGTATCGGAAGATCGGGCCCCAGGTAGGCATATCGGAGGAGCCGTGCGAGGGGAACTCCACCCCAAATTCAAGCACGCTCGCAACGTAATCAAAGGGGAACTTGCCTTGATGGCGCTTTGCTAGGGTGCTTAAGTCGGCCGGAGCCGTCTTGAGGACAACGGCGAGCGGACCATGGCCTTTGCCGTCGGTACCGTGGCAGGCGGCGCAGTATTGCTTGAACATCTGCTGACCCGTCGGCATATAGTTTGGCGGAAGCTCGGTCTCATTCACGGCCGGAGTGGCGCCGGCCACGAAGAAGGCGATCGACAGCAACAGGACGCGGGCTAGAACGGCACGCCTGATCCCCACGATGGACCCCTGGAATCTGCGTCTCACCTTAATTCGACTGCTCGCTTAAATCAATAGCGCAGCGGCAACATCTCTGGGATAAGCTCGCCTGTCGGAACCACCCGTTCCGCGAGGCGTCCCAATGAAAGCCCCTGGCATCGCCATCGACATTCCCGGCTTCGGCCGACGCATCCTTCGCACCGTCGTGAGCGATTACACCGGCACGCTGTCGTGCTATGGACAGCTGACTCCCGGCGTCAAGCCCCTACTGCGCCGCTTATCGAAGCTGGTCGAACTGGCCATCGTCACCGCCGACACCTATGGAACGGCGCTCCAACAACTCCGGGGAATCGCCATCCCACACATGCTTGAACAGAAAAGGCAGGATCTTGAAAAGCGAGACTTTGTAAACCGATTTGATCTCTCCTCCGTTGCCGCCTTCGGCAATGGCAACAACGACCGTCTCCTGCTGCGGCGAGTGCGCGAAGCGGGCGGTTTGGCAATTGCCGTTGACAATGGAGAAGGCTGCGCACTTGACACCGTACGGAGCGCTCACCTTTTCATCTCCGGCGCGAGAAATGCCCTCACCCTCCTTCTCAATCCCAACGCCCTGAAAGCCACCCTCCGCTTTTAGGGAATCGAGGGCTTGTCTTACTTCCCCGTGACCGGATTCTTATAGTGGTACGGCGGCACGTACACGTCGGGATAGAGCTTGTACGTCTCGGTCGGAGGCTGATCGGGAGGCAGACCGGGGATCGGTCCCGGCGGCGGATCGCCACCCTTGTCCCAGCCTTTGTAATAATCCGAGTAGTAGGTGAAGTAGGCGTGGAGCTTCTTGATCTTCCAGGTGCCATCCTCTTTCACATATTCGTTTTCGTAGGTTGCCTCACCCCACTGCGCGGAACGGTTCAGCACGCCGACCTGCATGATGGCCCGCCAGCGTCCCTTCGCCGTCAGGCCATCGGCAGCAATGTCGATCTTCGGCTGCAGCTGCATATGGTTGAACAGAGTGCCGTAGGTCAGATCCGGCAGCCTGTGCAGGTAGGCCCGCACACGATCTTGCCCGACATAGACGCCGCGCAATCCGATCTCCAGCGTGCTGTCCTTGGCGAACAGATCGGCGGCCTCGTCCCACCTACACTTATCGACGTAATAGCCATAGGCGGTTTGCAGATTCGAGATGGCGATGTAGTCCTGGGCATTCTGGACCTGTTTCTGAAGCGCCGTCACTTGCGCTTTGAGAACCGCCACCTCGGCGGCAAGGTCTTTCGAGCTGTCAGATCTGTCTCGGTCTTCGTCTGCTGCAAAGGCAAGGCCTGCTGGAAACATCAGCAACATCAGAAACAAAAGTTCGAGAGTCGGAATTCTCATAAAAGAGATGCCTCCTTCGTGACATTCGAATCGAATCTCATTTCCCGGTGACCGGGTTCTGATAGTGGAAGGGCGGTACGTACACATCGGGATACAACTTATAGGCGTCGGTCGTGGGCCGGTCCGGCGGAAAGTTGGGAATGGGTCCGGGAGCGGGATTCCCGCCCTGATCCCAACCCTTGTAGTAGTCCACATAAAAGGTCATGTAGTAATGCAGCTTCTTAATTCTCCACACACCATCTTCCTTCACATATTCGTTTTCGTAGGTTCCCTCGGCCCACTGCGCGCTTCGGTGAAGCATGCCGAACTGCTCAAACGCGCGCCAGCGGCCCGCGGCGGTCAGTCCGTCGGGAGCAATGTCGATCTTCGGCTGCAACTGCATGTGATTGAAAAGCGTTCCGTACTTCAAATCGGGAAGCGTGTGTAGATAGGCGCGCACCCGATCCTGGCCGACCCACACACCCCGCAGGCCGATTTCCAGCGTGCCGTCCTTGGCGAAAAGATCCGCGACCTGGTCCCACAGGCACTTGTCGACGTAATAGCCGTACGCCGTTTGCAGATTGGAGATGGCGATATAGTCTTGTGAATTCTGAACCTGCCGCTTCAGGAGCGCGACTTCGGTTTTCAGAGTATCGAGCTCCGTGGCGTCCTTCTTGTTCCCTGCGGCGAGCGCCAACGCGACCGGAATCAGCAGCGCAAGAACGAGCGCAACCCTCAGGGTTTTCCTGTTCATCTGAGCCACCTTCCGTCTCGGGCGCAGGGACCGCACGCCCTCGGGTGATCACCGCAAATCGGACCGGAGAGTATCAACCAGCGGTGGGCCGTGCAAGGCGGTTGTCCCCGTTGTTCGGAAGATGAACCGGGCTTGCTCAGTTCGGGTATAGTGTGTCGTCTTCGGGAGGTGATCCATGCCAGCGCGCACCCGTCGTGAGATGCTGATGACCGCGGTCGGTTTCGGCCTGGGCGCCGTCTCGGCGGATTTTTCCGTGACTTCCGCCCGCCCGGCCGTTTTCCAGACAGCACCCCCTCGGACTTCGCCGTTTTTCCCTGGATTCAAAACGGGCACGTTTGAAGGCTCTGGGGCAACGATCAACTACGTCACCGGTGGCAGCGGATCACCGCTACTGCTGCTGCACGGCTATCCAGAAAACCACCTGATGTGGCGGAAGGTTGCTCCCCGGCTCGCCGACAGCTTCACCTTGGTTGTCGCCGATCTCCGAGGCTACGGCGACAGCAGCAAGCCTGCCGGCGGTGGAGACCACTCCGCGTATTCCAAGCGCACCATGGCACAGGATCAGGTCGAGCTGATGTTGCGGCTCGGTTTCCCCAAATTCGCCGTCGTCGGCCACGATCGCGGCGGGCGCGTGGCGCACCGCATGGCTCGCGATCACCGTGATGCGGTCACTAGGCTCGCTGTGCTCGATATCATACCGACCTACACGCTCTACCACTCGGTTAACAAGGAAGTTGCCACGGCCTACTATCACTGGTTCTTCCTGATTCAGCCGGAGCCGTTCCCCGAGACCCTGATCGGAAACAGCGTCGAGTTTTATCTGAGGCGATCGCTCGGTCCGCTCGTACCCAACGTGATCTCAGAGGACGTTTATGCGGAGTATCTGCGAACGTTTCGCGAGCCGGCCGCGATTCACGCGACCTGCGAGGACTATCGCGCCGGCGCGTCGATCGACCTGGATCACGATGCCGCCGATCTGGAGGAGAAGATCACCTGCCCGCTGCTGGCGTTGTGGGGCGAGCGCGGCCCGATGCACCGTTACTACGATGTCCTCGGTACCTGGAAGGAGCGGGGAACGAACGTCAGCGGCCGGCCGATTGCCTCCGGCCATTTTCTGGCCGAGGAAAAGCCCGACGACGTCGCTCGAGAGCTCGCCCAATTCCTGAAAACGTGAAAAGCGGTTACTTCACCATCGGCGACAGCTCGCCCCACTTGCCGGTGAAAACGAACGAGGAGACCGGTTTCCGCTGACGCGGTCCGGTCTCGGTATCCCGCAAACGCCCCTCCGGGAGCGTCAAGGGGTCGCCTGGATAGCCAAGGGCCAAGCCTGCGACCGCTTCGTAGTCCGCCGGAATGGCGAAAATCTCGCGGGCCTTGTCGGGAAGGATTCCGGCCATCTGGTGGATCTGAAGGCCGAGCGCCGTCGCCTGCAGCGCCAGAGTTGCGGCGGCCTGGCCCACGTCGTGGAAGGCATGCCGGTTGGGCGCGCCATCCTGGGGCATCTTCAGCGCTGCTGCGCTCAAACCGATGACCGGCGCGCTTTTTGCCCAGCCTTGATTGAATTCGACGAAGGCATCCAGAACCTTCTTGTAGTTTTCCGGATCGTCCTTGGTCGCCACGATAAAGTACCAGGGCTGCGCGTTATAGGACGATGCGGCCCAACGCGCCGCTTCAAATAGAGACCGTAGTTTGTCTCGCTCCACCGGCCGCGAATCAAATGCTCGCGGACTCCAGCGATGACCAATTACGTCGTGGATCGGTACGGCCGCTGGCGCGGGTTTCTTGTGGTCCAGCATCATTCCTCCTTGAATTGAGACACTTCTAGATCAGAAATCGGATGCCGGTCGACTGTCGAGCGATTCAACCCGACCCCCCAAACACGGTCGCGTTTTCAGGTCGTTTTCTGGGCGCGAGAGGAGTCGATCGAAAGTGCGCCGGCACCAAACGTCGCCAAAAACAGGAGGCCGCCCATGATCGCGAGATTTTTCTCAAAGTGGATCATGTTGTCGATCCGGTCCATTCCCTCCAGCGCCCAAAAGTTATGGAACAGGAACGTCACGGGGATCAGGTAGAGAAACAGAATCCAGGCGGTAAATCGCGTGAACAGTCCAACAAGAATGGCGAGGCCGCCGACCAGCTCGATGACCAGGGCGATGGCTAGCGCGACGGCAGGCATCGGCAGATGCTTCGCCGCCGCCATTCCCTCTTCCATGGAAAAGCCCATGATCTTGCCGACACCACCTAGAATGAAGACCGCGCTAACCAGGATCCGCCCCAACAACGGCACCGCACCCGCTGAAGAGTTCGCCATCGAAGTTCTCCTTTTTGAATCGAAGAGCTTTTGCTGGGGTCCCAAACCAGGTGCAAGCTACCACAAAATCTCAGTCTAAAGGGAGATTAGGCCAGATCGAAAAGCAGGAGTTCCGAGGGCCGGTCTGCTTGGACGCGGATCTCGGTCTCTTCCGAGACGGCCGCGCCGTCGCCTGCCTTCAGCGTGTTCTCGTTCAACTGCACTTCCCCGCGTGCCACTTGCAGCCAGGCGTGGCGACCCGCTTCGAGCGAATGCTGGGCTGCCGCCCCCGGATCCAGACGCGCAATGAAAAGATCCGCATCTTGGTGAATGGTCACCGGCGCATGGGGCCCGGCAACGAGGCTGAATCTGCCGCGCAGATCGGCATCGGCGAACGCAAGCTGCTCGTAAGAGGGATCCAGGCCCTTCCGCTCCGGCAAAATCCAGATCTGCAGCAGATGCGCGGGATCCTTCGACGAGGGGTTGAACTCGCTGTGCCTCACGCCGCGACCTGCCGTCATGTGCTGCAGCTCTCCCGGACGGAGGATGCCGCTTCCGCCGGTTGTGTCACGGTGCTCGAGCGCCCCGGCCAGGATCCAGGTGAGGATCTCCATGTCGCGATGGGGATGCGTCGGAAAGCCGCTACTGGGCGCGACGATGTCCTCATTGATCACTCGCAACGACCGAAACTGTACATGCTTGGGATCGTAGTATTGGTCAAACGAAAATGTGAAACGGGAATCCAGCCAGGAAAGTTTTGTGTGGCCTCGCTCCTGGGACGGACGAATCTCAATCATGATGAGCTCCTGTTTTTCAGTTGGATGCTTCGTCGAGTCGAGACGATGCGGGGTCGAGGCTACGGTTTCTGAGTGGGCCGCAGAACCACTTCGCTGATGAAGCTTTCTGGTCGCTCGGTCAGGATCATTTCGACGGCGTGCGCTACATCCTCAGGTTTGAGCATCTTCTCGATGGCTTTGCCCGCATGGGGGGAAAACTCGGTCGCGACCGTGCCGGGACACACCGCGCTCACGCGGATCCCGAACGGCCGAAGGTCCTCGGCCATCGACTGCGTGAGGCCCAGCAAGCCCCATTTCGACGCGCAGTACGTTGCACCGCCGGCAAAGGCGTTCTTCCCGGCCAGCGAGGCGATATTGACGATATGCCCGGCGCGGCGGCGAGTCATGCCGGGCGCGACGAGCTTGCTCAGCAGGAACACGCCTTTCAAGTTGGTGTCTAAGATACGGTCCCAATCGGCTTCGCTGGTATCCTGGACGGGTGCGAAGTATCCGACGCCCGCGTTGTTGACGAGAACGTGGATCGGGCCGAGCGACGCTTCCACCCGCTCCACGAGCGAAGCGAGCTCCTCGGGGTGAGTCACGTCGGCCGGCACGGCCAAAACCGGGAATCCGGAGCGTTCCAGTTCGCCCGCTGCGCCGAGAAGTTTTTTGGAATCGCGAGCACACAGCGCGAGTTTCGCGCCCATCTGCCCGAGCGTGTGGGCAATCGCCAACCCGATCCCGCGGCTCGCCCCGGTGATGAGGGAAACTTTCCCGGCGAGTGGCCTTTCGGGCATGGCAGAGGCGTTTCGAGAGGCGACATGTCGCCTCAAGGCGTCATCTTATCATGCAGATGGGAGGGTGACGAACGCGGCATCTTGCTGCAGAGAAGCAGGTTTTGGCTTGCGCAGCTTCGGAGCTTTCCCTATAATCCCGTGGATTTCTTTCTATTGCGCCGTCGTCCTGCTGTGGTGGCCCCGAGTTCGGCCAGGAGTCCAGAGTTAGCCCAGGAGGCAGGGAAGTGATCATAGGAAATTATTATAGGATGAACAAGTTCGCGATAGCTGTGTCCGCTCTTTGCCTCCTGTCCCTGCCGGCAAACGCCGCTCGACCGAAGACGCCACAACCGGCCCAGCAGAGCCAGCAGCCTAGCTACACTCTGCCGGAGTACAACGCCGAGCAAGCCGCGGCGGCGGAAAAAGATCCGCAAGCCAAGCTGAAGCTGCTCGATGCCTTTGTCGCCCAGTACCCGAACTCCACCCTGATGCAATACATCTATCAGTTCTATTACACCGCCTACTACCAGCTGAAGAACTACGGAAAGGCCATCGAGTACGCGGACAAGCTGATCGCACTCGGCGACAAGGCCGATCTTCCCGTTCGAGTACAGGCCATTCAGGCGCGCGTCCAACTTTTTTCAGGGGCTTTTGATCCAAAAGCCGCAGACGCTCATGATCAACTCGCCAAGCAACGGGACGCCGCTCTGTTGGGCGTGAAGCTGTTTCCAGACCTACGGAAGGTACCGAACAGCACCGTGACCGACGATCAGGTGAAAGCGGGCATCGCCTATTTGGAAGCAGCGGCCGGCGCGGCCAGCATTCAATTGAAGGACTACCCGGCAGCCATCGAAGCGTTCAAGACCGCTTTGGCAAATAATCCCAAGGACGCGGTGGCGAGTTATCGGCTGGGCCTCGCCTATCTCAGCTCGAATCCGCCGCAGGCGCTCGACGGCTTTTGGGCGCTGGCGCGATCCATCGCTTTGAAAGTTCCCGATGACGCCAAGATCAAGGACTACCTTCGTTCTCGGATCCTGCAGTATGAACAGCCCGGCTGCGACAATCAGGTCGACGCGCAATTGAATGAACTGCTGCAACTCGCAGCGAACTCCCCCGATCGGCCGGCAACCTACGTGATTCCGAGCCACGACGATCTGGTGAAGATCAGCCAGTCCAGCACGATCATTACGGTGATCAATGACCTGTCCGGCGGGGGCGACAAAGCCAAAACAACCTGGCTGGCCATCTGCGGCGCAGAATTTCCGGAAGTGGTCGGGAAGATCATTGACATTCAGAAAGCGGAGACCGCCATCAATTTCATGGTTTTCACCAGCGACAATGCCGACCAGATGCAGGCGGCCACAACGCCGAACATGAGCGTAAAGGTCTGGACGGCACCGCCGCCCGCTGGCACGGCAACAGGACCAGGCAACGTGGCCGATGTTCCGCAACCGGACGTGGTGCGGTTCCAAAAGGACGACCCGATCCGATTTTCAGGCGCGCTCGTCAGTTACGATCCCTCTCCCTTCCTTCTGCACTGGGATCAGGTAAAAGTCGACCCCACGACGATCCCCGGTGCGACGGGCGCTCCCAAGCGCACCCCGACGCGCAAGCCCACCGCGAAGCCAGAGTAAGGGCGAAGACGAGCCGGTTGGGACAGTCCTGTTTTGCGCGGCTGTTGTCGGTGCCTAGCGGCGGCTGGATGAGTCCAGGTGATACTGGGAGATCTTGCGGCTCAGCGTGTTGCGGTGAATTCCAAGAATTTTGGCGGCACGGCACTGATTCCCTTTGGCGTGCTCCAGCACGCGTTTGATGAACTTTTTCTCGAACTCGGTGAGTGCTTCTTCGAGCAGGATCCCGCGATCCACCATCATTCCGACCAGCGATTCTAGTTGCTCTTTCACTGTGCACGCTCCGCAAAACCGCTCGGAAACGGGATACCCAGGGTTCAGTCGAGTGCGTGGCCGGTAAGGCGCTGATATGCTTCTCTATATTTTTCTTGTGTGCCGGTGACCACGTCCGGCGGAAGCGCCGGAGCCGGCGGTTGCTTGTTCCAAGCGATACGCTCCAGATAGTCGCGAACGTACTGCTTATCGAACGAGGGCTGAGCTTGACCCGGCTTATAGCGGTCGGCGGGCCAAAAACGCGATGAATCAGGGGTTAAGGCTTCGTCAATCCAGACCAGTTCCCCCCCTAGAGTGCCGAACTCAAACTTCGTGTCCGCAATGATGATCCCCCGCATCAGGGCGTGCTCGGCGGCGCGCCGGTAGAGCGTGAGGCTCGTCTCGCGCAAACGCTCGGCAAGCGGGAGCCCGAGCTGGGAAACGACCTGGTCGAATGAAATGTT
>Ga0187766_10002363_pt1 | contig 11147 bp, 10 predicted proteins | sample 0216_QUI02_MP05__4_FD_132971 | JGI IMG/M metagenome (GOLD analysis project Ga0187766, IMG submission 132971) | Tropical peat soil microbial communities from peatlands in Department of Meta, Colombia - 0216_QUI02_MP05_20_MG | ecosystem: Environmental > Terrestrial > Soil > Wetlands > Peat ... | reverse complement strand
TCATCGTGATCCATTCATCAGGCGCATCGGCCGCAGCGGACCGGAACCGCTCAGGCGATGCGAACAAGACCGCGAGGATCATTCCGGTAATGGCGATCCGGCCCCAAGAACCCATGCTCCCTCCGAAGATCTGGGGTTCCGCTGATGGCGTCCAGGACGTTGGCGGGGCCAACATGGTACCGAGGCCCGTTTCGGCACCCCATAGCGCTTCTACTACCGTCCAGTGGATCGCGAAATCGGACCTAGGTCCTACGCGCCCCGACTCGTTCCCTGTTCAAGCCCTCTCCCGAGAAAAGCGACTCTCCCCGGTCGCGTGATGCCGGTCCGAAAGTGGCCTACCTAGCCCCGAACGTCCTATCATCCGTAGGCGGGGTCCTCTCGGGAGTTGGAACCGTTGCGGGCCGTGAAACTGGCTCCGCCGCCACAAACGGCCTATCATCTATATGTATGTGCAGAAAGCCGCACTGGAATTGAACGTTTCGGAGAGTCCACCAGTTACGGGTCGGAGGCCCTTGGTTCATCCGTGGAGCGTTCCCTCGGCCTGATCGCCGGCGCCGGGACGCTCCCCGGCCGCGCCGCCGCGGAGGCCAAGCGTCGCGGATGGCGGGTCGCCGCTTTCGCCTTCGAGGACGCTCCGGGCCTCGCCGAGGCCGCGGACGAGGTCGTCCCGTCCACGATCACCGATATCCAGGCGACGCTCGCGGGGCTCGCGGCCCGCCGGGTGGAGGCCACCGTCTTCGTCGGCAAGTTCTGGAAGTCGCGCGCGTTCTCCCACTACGACCGGGCCGACGATGTCGGTCGTGGCCTGGCCAGCGGCGGGCTCTCCGACGAGGCGCTGGCCGGCATGGTCGTGGCCACGCTCGGCGGCATGGGCATCGAGGTGCTGGACCAGCGCGACTTCCTCGGCCCATGGCTCATGGCCGCGGGTACGCTCACGCAACGGGGGCCGTCGGCGACCGAGTGGGAGGAGATTCGCGAGGGCTTCCGGCTCGCCGCCCGCCTCGCGGGGGACGGCATCGGGCAGACGGTGGTGCGCGCCCGCGGGGTGACGGTGGCCGTCGAGGCCGCCGAGGGCACGGACGAGACGATCCGCCGCGGCACGCAGCTGGCAGGGCCCGGCGCGGTCGTCGTCAAGGCGGTGGCCGCGGGCCACGACTACCGGTTCGACATCCCCACGGTGGGCCCGGCCACGCTGGAGGCGATGCGAGCGGGTGGGGCCACCGCCCTGGCCGTGCCGGCCGGCTGCGTGCTGCTGATCGACCGCGAGCAGGTGATCCGCGTCGCGGAGGACGCCGACATCGCGCTGGTGAGCCATGACGGCGGGTGAGGCCCGCGCCGTCCCGGGGCCGATCATGCTCTCCTCGGGCGAGGCCTCGGGCGACCTGCACGGTGGTACGCTCTGTCGCGCGCTGCGCTCGATCGAGCCCGGGCTCCGCCTGATCGGCATGGGCGGCTCGCACATGCGCGCGGCGGGCATGGAGGTGCTGGCGGATCCGACCGCGCACGCGGCCGTCGGCATGAGCGAGGCGCTCGGGCGCATCCCGACGCTCTACCGCGCGTACCGGCTGCTCGCTGCGCGGCTCCGCGCGGAGCGACCCAGAGCGCTCGTGCTCATCGATTTCCCGGAGTTCAACCTGCGCCTGGCCGAGCGGGCGAAGCGCGCCGGCATCCCGGTGATCTACTTCATCCCGCCCCAGCTCTGGGCCTGGCGCCATGGACGCATCCGGCAGGTGGCCCGGCGCGTCAGCCGGGTCCTCACCGTGTTCCCGTTCGAGTCCGCGCTCTACGAGCGCGCACGGGTGCCCTTCGACTTCGTCGGCCATCCGCTGCTCGACGTGCTGCCGCTGCACCTCTCGCGTGACGAGGCGCGCCGGCGACTGGGCGCGGACCCGGGCCACTCGCTGATCGGCCTCCTGCCGGGCAGCCGGCGCGAGGAGGTGGAGCGGCTGCTGCCGGCCATGGTCGACGCCGCGCGGCGGCTGGCCGCCGCCGACGGGCGCCGGCGCTTCGTGCTCGGCCTGGCCCCCACGGTCGAGCCGGCGCAGGTGCGCCCGCATCTGGGCGGCTCACCCCAGACCCCGGCGATCGAGCCGGTCGTCGGGCGGACCTACGAGGTCATGGCCGCGGCCGACGTGCTGCTGGTGGCCTCGGGGACCGCCACGCTCGAGGCGGCGCTCCTCGGCACGCCGCTCGTGCTCTGCTACCGCGCCTCGCGCCTCACCGAGATCACCGCCCGCCTCCTGGCGCGCGTGGAGTGGATCGGGCTGCCGAACCTCGTGGCCGGGCGGGCGGTGGTGCCGGAGCTGGTCCAGGATCAGGTCACGGGCGCGCGGCTGGCCGAGGAGGCCGCGCGGCTGCTCGACGACCCGGTCGCCGCGACCGCCCAGCGCGCGGCCTTCAAGGAGCTGCGAGCGCGGCTCGGGGAGCCCGGCGTCGGCGTCCGCGCGGCGCGCGCGGTGCTCGAGACGGCGTGCGCGGGATGAAGATCCCGGCCTCGCTGGCGCTCGCGCTCGGACCCACGCTGGGGGCGGTCGGGCTCCGCGCGCTCGCGCGAACCCTGCGCGTGAGGCGCGAGGAGGCCGCGGTCGCTCCGCTCTGGGCCGCGGGGCGGCCCATCATCTACGTCGTGTGGCACGGGCGCGGCCTGCTACTGCCCCATCTCTACGGTCACCGCCGCTGCCACGTGCTCGCCAGCCGCTCGCGCGACGGCGAGCTGCTGTCGCGCTGGATCCGCCACTTCGGGCTCACGCCCACCCGCGGCTCCTCCTCGCGCGGCGGGAGCGAGGCGCTGCGTCGGCTCGTGCGCGTGCTCCGTCAGGGCCACGAGGTCGTGGTGGTGCCGGACGGCCCGCGCGGCCCGCGCGAGGTGCTCAAGGCCGGCGTGATCGCGCTCGCCCGCCTGTCCGGAGCGCCGATCGTGCCGGTGGCGGTCGGCGCGTCCCGGCGGTGGCAGCTCCACTCGTGGGACGAGTTCAGCGTCCCGAAGCCCTTCGCCCGCTGCGTGGTGCGCTTCGGCGATCCGATTCACGTGCCCGCAGGTCGGGACCGCGCCGGCCAGGAGGCCGCGCGCAAGGAGGTCGAGGCCGCGCTCCGCACCCTGGGCTGGCGCGTGGACGAGGAGGTGCGCGCCTGATGTACGCGCTCTACTCGATCGCGCTGCGCCTGCTGCTCGTGGCCTACCTTCCATTCTTCCTCCTCCGTCGGCGGCGCGCCGGCTACGCGGCGTCGCTGGGCCAGCGGCTGGGACGGCTGGGGCCGGGGCTGCCACCCGAGCCCCGCGGCTGGGTGCACGCGGTGTCGGTGGGGGAGGCGACCGCGGCGGTGCCGCTCGTCGAGGGCATCCGGCGCCGGTGGCCCGAGATCAGCCTCGTGATGAGCACGATCACGCCCACGGGGGCGCGCATCGTGACCGAGCGGCTGCCCGGCGTCGCGGTGCACCGCTACTTTCCCGTCGACCTGCCCGCACCCGTGCGTCGCGCGCTCGACGCGGCGGCTCCGCGCTTCTTCATCGCGATCGAGACCGAGCTGTGGCCCAACTTCCTCCGCGCGCTCGGCCGTCGGGGCATCCCGGCGATGATCGCCAACGGTCGGATCTCCGACCGCTCCTTTCACCGCTACCATCGGGTACGCTGGCTCATGCGGCGCGTGCTGGCCGACGTGCGGGTCTTCGCGATGCAGAGCGAGGAGGACGCCCGTCGCATCGTCGCCCTGGGCGCGCCGCGAGACCGAGTGGTGGTGACCGGAAACCTCAAGAACGACCTGGTCCCGGAGGAGCGCGAGAGCGAGGCGGTGTGGCGCGTCCGACTCGGGCTCGAGCGCGGCGGGCGGCTCTGGATCGCCGGGAGCACGCATCGCGGGGAGGAGGCGCTGGTGCTCGACGCCTTCCTCCACGTCCGGGCTCGCGTGCCGGAGCTGGCGCTGCTCGTGGCCCCGCGGCATCCGGAGCGTGGCGCCGAGGTCGAGGAGCTGGTCCGGGCGCGCGGCCTCGCCACGGTCCGGCGCAGCCGCCTGCCCGAGGGCGGAGCGGCGCCGGGGTCGGTGGTGATCCTTGACACGGTGGGCGAGCTGGCCGATCTCTACCGGCTGGCCGACGTGGTCTTCGTCGGCGGCAGCCTCGTCCCCATCGGAGGCCACAACGTGCTCGAGCCCGCGATGCGCGGCAAGCCCGTGCTCTTCGGGCCCCACACCAGCAACTTCCGCGAGGGCGCCGAGCTGCTGCAGCGAAGCGGCGGCGGCCTCTTGGTGAAGGACGGCGCCGAGCTGGAGCGGGAGCTGCTGCGATTCCTGGAGGACAGAGACCTGGCCCGGCGCGCCGCCGCCGCGGCGCGCGACGCCTTCGCGGGGCGCGAGGGCGCGGTGAGGGCGACGCTCGACCTCGTCGCCCGTCACCTGTGGCCCGGGGCCGGCGCGCGGGCGGCGGCTCCATGACCACGCCGCGGCGCGCACCCGAAGTCCTGCTGCGCCGGTACTGGGACGACCCGGACACGCCGGTGGTCACCGCGGGGCTCTCCGCGCTCAGCGTCGGGTATCGGGGCGCGCTCCGGGTACGCGACCTCGCGTATCGCTGGCGGCTCTTGCGCACCGGTCGGCTGCCCGCGACGGTGGTCTCCGTGGGCAACCTCACGCTGGGCGGCAGCGGCAAGACCCCGACGGTCGAGCTGGTGGTGCGCACGCTGCAGGAGCTGGGCGCGCAGCCCGCGGTGGTGAGCCGTGGCTACGGGCGCAGCAGCCGCGGGGTGCGGGTGGTCGCCGACCGCGAGGCGGTGCGCGCGGCTGCGCGTGTGTCCGGCGACGAGCCGCTCCTGCTGGCCGAGCGGCTGCCGGGCGTCCCGGTGGTGGTCGGCGAGAACCGCCACGAGGCCGGGCGCGTCGCGGTCGAGCAGCTCGCGGCCACCGCGCTGGTGCTCGACGACGGCTTCCAGCACCGGACGCTCGCCAAGGACCTCGAGATCGTGGTGGTGCAGGGGCGCGAGCCGTGGGGCAACGCCCGCGTGTTCCCGCGCGGGATGCTCCGCGAGCCGCTCTCCGCGCTCCGGCGCGCCCACCTCGTACTCGTGACCAACCCGCCCGAGCCCTCGCGGGTCGAAGCGGTCACCGAGACGGTGCGGCGCTACAACCCCCGCGCCCCCGTTCTGTCCGCGCGCTATGCGCTGGAGAGCGCGATCGAGACCCGTGCGAGCCGGCGCGTGCCGATCGCGGAGCTGGCCGGTCGCCGGCTGCTCGCCTTCGCGGGACTCGGCTCCCCGCAGGGATTCGCGGACACCCTCGACGCGATCGGGATCCGACGGGTGGGCTTCGTCGAGCTGCCGGACCACCACTGGTTCACCGCGCGCGACGTGGAAGAGCTGACCCGCGACGCGCGCGCCAGCGGCGCACAGGGGCTCGTCACCACCGAGAAGGACTGGGTCCGCATCCGCGCCCTGGCCCCTCCGACGCTGCCGCTCTGGGTCCTGCCGGTGCGACTGGCGCTCGACTCGGGCCGCGAGGTCTGGCAACAGGCGCTCGCCGCCGCGCTGGCCAGCGAGCCGCTCGGCCGGCCGCTGTCGTGAGACGCCACCCATGAGCGAGCACATCGTCGTCCGCACGCCGAACTGGCTCGGCGATACCGTGATGGCCCTGCCTACGCTGGCGGCCCTCCGCAGCGGGCGGGCGGAGGCGCGCATCACCCTGGTCGGCCGCTGGGCCCCGCTGCTGGGGGGGCAGGGAGTCGCCGACGTGCTGCTCCCGTATCCGCAGGCGTTCGCCGCCCGGCACCGGTTCGCGCGCGGTCTCGCGGCCGAGGGCGCGGAGTGCGCGGTGCTGCTACCGAGCTCGTTCGAGTCCGCGCTGGCGGCCTGGCGCTGGGGCGCCCGGCACCGCATCGGCTACGCGACCGACGCCCGCGCGATCTTCCTCACCGATGCCCTGCCGCTGCCGTCGCCGAGGCGCCACCAGATCGACGAGTACGCGGCGCTCCTCGAGCCGCTCGGCGTGACGATCGCCCGGCCCGTGCCCTCGTGGCGGCTCGCCAAGGACGCCGACGCCGACGCCCGCGTGGACGCGCTGCTGGCCGGGGCGGGCGTCGATCTGGCTCACGTGCCGGTCGGGCTCCACCTGGGCGCAGCCTTCGGCAGCTCGAAGCTCTGGCCCGCGGAGGCGTTCGGCGACCTCGCCCGCCGGCTCCGTGACGCCGGACTCTCCCCGGTGCTCCTCGGCACGACCGACGACGCCGACACCGCGGCCCGGGTCGAGGGCGCGGCGGGTGGGCCGCTGCCATCGCTGGTCGGCCGCGACCATCCCGCGCTGCTGCCGCGCCTGCTCTCCCGGCTCCGGTGCCTGGTCAGCGGCGACACCGGCGTCGCGCACCTGGCCGCCGCGGTCGGGGTGGCCACCGTCACGCTGTTCGGCCCGACCGACCGGCGCCTGACCGCGCCGCGTGGACAGCAGGCGCGCACGCTCGATCGCGCGGTGCCGTGCTCGCCGTGCTTCCTGCCCACCTGTCCCATCGACCACGTGTGCCTCACCCGGATCGCCCCGGAGGCGGTCCTCCGCGAGGTCCGGCTCGCCGTCGCATGAAAACCGTGCTCCACACCGAATCCTCGCCGGGCCTGGGCGGCCAGGAAGTTCGCACGCTCAACGAGTCGCGCTGGACCGCGGAGCGCGGCTGGCGCGTGCTGCTCGCCGCGCAGCCCGAGGGCAAGCTCATCGAGCGCGCCCGCGCCGCCTCGATCGAGACTGTGCCGGTGCGCATGCGGGGCGCTTTCGATCCGCGCGCGCTGATCGCGCTGGTGCGGCTGATCCGCCGCGAGCACGTGAGCCTGGTCCACACGCACAGCTCGGTCGACGCCTGGCTGGGCGGCGCGGCGGCACGCCTCTGCCGGGTGCCGGTGGTCCGCACCCGCCACGTGTCGATCCGTATCCGCCGCGGGCCGAACCCGGTCTATCGCTGGCTCTCGGATCGGGTGATCACGAGCGGCGAGGCGATCCGGCGCATGGTGATGGACGCGGGCGTGCCGCCCGAGCGCGTGGTGGCGATTCCCGCCGGCGTCAACCTCGAGGCGTTTCCCTTCGGGGCGCGCGCGCCCGGAACCGCGCGGGATCTGGGGCTCGGCGCGCCGGTCATCGGCTCGGTGGCGATGTTCCGCGGCTCGAAGGGCCATCCGCAGCTCCTGCAGGCCTTCGCCCTCGTCCGCGAGAAGCGCCCGGACGCCTCCCTGCTGCTGGTGGGCGACGGCATCCGGCGGAGCTGGGTGGAGCAGCTCGCGCGCGAGGCGAAGCTGTCCGACGCGGTGGTCTTCACCGGCTTCCGACCCGACGTGCCGGCCCTGCTGGGCACGATGGACTGCTTCGCACTGGCCTCCACGCGCACCGAGGGCGTGCCGCAGGCCCTGCTGCAGGCTTTCGCGGCGGGCGTCCCGGTGGTGGCGAGCCGGATCGGCGGAATCCCCGAGGTGGTCACCGACGGGTGCACCGGGCTCCTGGTCGAGAGCGAGTCGGTCGAGGCGCTCGCGGCCGGGATCGCGCGCGTCCTCGACGACCCGGCGGCGGCGGCGCGGCGCGCCCGGGCCGCGAGGACCCTCGTCGAGGAGCGCTTCTCGCACGGCAGCTCGGTGGACCGGCTCCTCCACCTCTACGACGAGCTGCTCGCGTGAATCAGACCGCGCCGCTCACCGTGCTCCACCTCGCGGCCAACCGGTGGTGGACCGGCAGCGCTGAGCCGATCATCCGCCTGCTGGTGGGCCTGCGGGCCCGCGGCCACCGCGTGCTGCTCGGCCTCATCCCCGGCGACCGCTTCGAGCAGAAGGCTCGGGAGGCGGGCCTCGAGCCGCTCCTCGGCCTCTCCCTCGAGGTGCGCGGCCATGCGTTTCGCGCGGTGGCCGATCTACGGCGCGTCCGCGCGATCGTGCGCGAGCAGCGGGTCGACGTGGTCCACGTCCACCACTCGCACGACCACTGGCTGGGGGCGCTCGGCCACCAATCGGCGGCACTCGTGCGGACCTTCCACAACGCGCGCGCGGTACGGCTCGGCTGGCCGACCACCGCGCTCTATCGGCGCACCGACCGGGTGCTCGCGGTGAGCCACGAGATCGCCGCGCGGTGCCGCGAGGCTGGCATCGCCCTCGATCGGATCGATCGGCTGGACGGCGTGGTGGACCCGGGGCGGTTCGCGCACGGCGACGGCGCCGCCATCCGGAAGGAGCTGGATCTGGGGGAGGCGCCGGTGCTCGGTTGCGTGGCGCGCCTGGCGCCTCGCCGCGGCCACGAGCTCTTGATCCACGGCTTCCGCTCGCTCCTGGCCGAGCGGCCAGACGCACGCCTGGTCCTGGTGGGCAAGGGCGAGGCGCGCGCGCCGCTCGAGATCCTGGTGCGCGACCTCGGGCTCACGCGCGAGATCCGGTTCGCGGGCTACCGGGACGCGGACCTGCCGGACGTGCTGCAGGCCCTCGACGGCTTCGCCCTCATGGGCGCGGGATCCGACGAATCGTGCCGGGCGGTGCTCGAGGCGATGGCCGCGGCTCGGCCCGTCGTGGCCCGCCGCGTGGGCGCGCTACCCGAGACCGTCGTGCACGGAGAGACCGGGCTCCTCGTCGACGACGATCGACCCGAGTCGGTCGCCGCGGCCCTCCGCACGCTGCTCGCCGATCCCCTGCGCGCCGCCGCGATGGGCCGCGCCGGCCGGGAGCTTGCGCTGCGCAGATTCAGCCCGGGGCGATACGCGGAAGTCGTGGAGCAGAGCTATCGCAAGGCCCTGAACGCGCGAGCTGTTCGAAACGGTCGCCCGCCATCTGGGGGAGTGCGGGGGCCATTTCTGGGCCCCCGCAGATGAAGATGAGAATCCTGCAGCTGGTCTCATGTCGGGGGTGGTCGTCCGATGCGTACTGGGCGGCGCGCGTGACCGTGGAGCTGGAGCGGGCCGGACACGACGCGGTGCTGGTCTGCCGCCAGCGGAGCGAGGCCCGCGTCATCCGGCGCGCGCAGGAGGCCGGCGTCACGCGCGTCGAGACGCTCGCCCTGGCGAGCGGATTCGCGCCGCTCTCGGACGCCGCGGATCTCCGCCGGCTCAGCGGCTGGCTGCCCGCGGTGCGCGTGCTCCATGTGCACCGCAGCAAGGAGCACTGGCTGGCCGCGCTGGCCAATCGCCGCGCCTCCGTGCGACGGCCCCTGGTGCGCACCCGCCACATCGTGCAGCCGGTGCGCGCGCACGCGCTCAATCGCTGGCTGTACGGCCGGGCCACGGATCTGGTGGTCACGGTGACCGAGGCGATCCGCCGCCAGCTCGTCGCGGGGGGCCTCGCGGCGAGCGATCGCGTCGTCGCGCTCCCCGGCGGCGTGGACGCGGAGCGCTTCGACCCGAAGATCACCCGCGGCGATACGGCCCGGGCGCGGGCCGCGCTCGGCCTCGCGGCGGACGCGCCGGTGATCGGGCTCATCTCGGGCTTTCGCGTGATGAAGGGCCAGCGCACCGCGGTCGAGGCCGCGGCCCGCCTCGCCGCGGCGGGACATCGCTTCCACCTCCTGCTGGTCGGGCAGGGGCCCTTCGTGCCCGCGGTCCGCGAGCTGGTGCAGCAGGCGGGCCTCGTGCACCGCGTGTCGATGCTCGGCTTCGTCGACGATCTGCCCACCGCGATGGCGGCGCTCGACGTGGCGCTCTATGCCGCGCTCGAGTCCGACGGCATGTCCCGCGTGCTCTTCGAGTACCTCGCCTCGAGCGTGCCGGTGGTCGCGAGCCGGGTCGGGGTGGTCCCCGAGATCCTGGAGGACGGGCGCACCGCCCTGCTCGTGCCGGCCGGGGAGCCCGCGCTGCTCGCCGACGCCATCGCGCGCCTGCTCACGGACGGCGACCGGCGGCGGGCCATCGGCGCGGCCGGCGCGGACCTGGTGCGTGCGCGCTTCTCGGGCGCGTGCCTGGCCGAGCGGCTGGGCGCGCTCTACACGGAGCTCACCGAGGCCGCGGCCCAGGTCGCGCCGTGAAGACCTCGATCCTCTGCTTCGACGTCTCCGACAACGCGATCGGCCGCGCGTGGCTGCTCGCCCGGCTGCTGGAGCCGCTGGGATCCGTGGAGATCGTCGGCCCTTGCTTCGGCGCCGGCGTGTGGGAGCCGGTGGCCCAGGAGACGGTTCCGGTGCGCTCGGTGCGCGGCGGCCGCTTTCCGGCCTTCGCGGCGCGGCTGCCCGAGCTCATGCGGCTGGCCGCGGGCGATCTGGTCTACGCCTCGAAGCCGCGGCTGCCCAGCGCGGGCGTCGGCTACCTCGAGCGGGTCGCCAGACGGCGCCCACTGCTGCTCGACATCGACGACTGGGAGACCGGCTTCTTTCTCCGCGGCGGCTTCTGGGGCACCGTGGGCCGGACGCTGAATCTTTCGAATCCGCGTAGTCTTACGTGGACCTGGCTCATGGAGCGCCTCACCTGGCTGGCCGATGGGGTGACGGTGGCCTCGCGCTTCCTGCAAGAGCGGTGGGGCGGTGTCCTGCTCCCGCACGTGCGCGACACCGACCGCTGGGCGCCGGAGCGCATCGATCCGCGGCCGGCCCGCGAGTGGCTCCGCCTGAACGGCGAGCACGTGGTGATGTTCCTGGGGACTCCGCGTGCCTACAAGGGTGTGGAGGACCTCGCGTCCGCGATGAGCCGGCTCGGCCGCCGCAACGTGGCCCTGGCCCTGGTCGGGACGGACCCGGCCTCGGCGACCGGGCGCGCGCTCGCCGAGCGGTATCCGGGAGTTCGCCTGGTGGGCCGCGTGCCCATCGCCCAGGTGCCGTCCTACCTGGCCGCGGCCGACGTCGTCGTGGTCCCGCAGCGCGAGAGCCGCGACACGCGCGGGCAGGTGCCGGCCAAGCTCTTCGACGCGATGGCCCTGGGACGCCCGCTGGTCTCCACCCGCGTGTCGATGATCCCCGAGATCCTCGAGGGCTGCGGACTCGTGGTCGAGCCGGGCGACGTGGCCGCGCTCAGCTCGGCGATCGAGCGGCTGCTCGACCACCCGGACGAAGCGCGCGCGCTCGGGGCGGAGGCCCGCCGGCGCTGCGTTCAGCGCTACAGCTTCGACGCCGCGCGCCGGGCGCTCTTCCCGCTGGTGGAGCGGGCGCTCGCGCGCCGATGAAGCTCGGGCTGATCTGCCGCCCGTTCTCCTTCCACGGCGGCGTCGAGACCGCGACCGCGGGGCTGCTCG
>Ga0187766_10002361_pt1 | contig 11163 bp, 7 predicted proteins | sample 0216_QUI02_MP05__4_FD_132971 | JGI IMG/M metagenome (GOLD analysis project Ga0187766, IMG submission 132971) | Tropical peat soil microbial communities from peatlands in Department of Meta, Colombia - 0216_QUI02_MP05_20_MG | ecosystem: Environmental > Terrestrial > Soil > Wetlands > Peat ... | reverse complement strand
TCGTCAATTCCCCCGAGGTGAACGCCTTTGCGCTCCCCGGTGGCTACGTCTTCGTGAACCGAGGTGCGATCGAAGAGGCCGATCGACTGGATGAGCTGGCCGGCATCATGGGACACGAGATCGGGCACGTTGTAAGGCGGCATTCTGTTGAACAGCTGCAAAAGCAGGAGCGCGGAGAAGTGGGACTCGTGCTGCTCTGCACGCTCACCAGGGCGTGCAGCACCCCTGGGCAGCGAGTCGCCCTCGGAGTGGGGTCAAAGGCCTTGTCAGCGCACTACAGCCAGCGTGACGAGGCGCAAGCCGACTCGGAGGGGGTCGTCAACACGGTTCGCGCCGGCATCGATCCGGAAGGACTCCCATCGTTCTTCCAGAAGCTGCTCGACGAGCAAGCGACCCGGCCGACCGCGGTCGAGGCGTTCTTTTCCACGCATCCGACCGACGCCTCACGAGTGGCGGCGACGCGCCGTCAGATTGCCGAGCTGACGCAGAAGGCCGGACAGACTCTCGTTCGCGACACTCCGGAGTTCCACGCCATCCAGGCGCATGTTCGCGAGCTTCCCCCTGCTCCTCCTCCCGCGCCGGCTCCGCCCGCCACAGCACCCACGCCCTGATCCGACATGAGCGGCGCCCCAGCCCCGTCGCGCCTCCCGTCGCTCGCTCGCCGCACCCAGCTCTCCGCCGCGGACGGGTCGTGCGCGCGACCGCGCGACCCGTCGCGACGGCGAGCTCAGACTAATTCACGGAGGAGATAGCGACGTCCCTCCGACGCTATTGCGTGCCGGCCGGAAGAAGCGCCGACCTGCCATCGGACCAACTCCGCACCGGGATCAGCAGCATGACGTACTGCGCATCGGGGTCCAATCTCGAACCATCGATGAGCGTGTTGGTCCCGCCGCCCACTCCCCACATCGCCGCCGACATCGACTTGTCGTAGAAGAACATCAGGTGCGGCATCCAGTGCGGATTCGTGTTCGCCAGGTGCTGCTGCGGCGAGAGCATGAACGCCATCGCGCCGACCTCCGGCGCGGGGAAGACATGGGTCTCGTAAGACTTCTTCGTTCGGAGCGCGATCTCGGTAGGGCTCACTCCAGCCATGATCCACTCGGCGCGCATGCGCATCTCGGGCAGCACGCTGCGGACCGCGGGTGCGTTCAGGCAGAGCGGCGCGCGGATCAGCGGATCCCAGAAGCCGGGGCTGCCTATCTTGCTGTCGAACGAGTGCTGCACGAAGCAGGTGAAGCCGTTCGTGCCCTGCGCGGCATCGACGTAGCCGGTTCTCGTCAGCACCAGTACCGTCGCCGAGTCGCCGACGTGCTTCGGCGCGGCGCTTCTGGCGAGTGCGATCTCCGCCGCACGGTCGGGCATCAGATAGGGCGTAAGGTCCGGAGATTGTTGCGCGATCGTCGATCGTGCGCACAGCACCGCGATCGCAGCGAGCATCGGCAAACGATGAGTGGTCATCGATCCTCCTCGTAATGAGTTGAGTGGCTGATGCGGGCTCGAAGCGATTTCCGCGTCCCGTAGTATTCCGTCGCGCGGTCGGTTCCGACTCGCGGAACATCGCCTCTGCTGTCTACCCCGAGGGGGCGAGAAGTTCGCCGGGGGGCGGCGATGACGAGGGCTGGAGGTCACGTGGACCCGACGCGTGCGGCTGGGGCCGGGGACGACGAAGAACCGAGACTGAAGGGGGAGTTCCCCGTCGCGGGGTACCCGCAGGTGATGGCGCTCCGTCAGAACCGGCGTGCGGGAGCTACCGCCTGGAGCGCGAGCCGGGCGTCCCGATCCGGCGGGCGCAGGTCGCGGTTTTCGTCGGCGCCCGACGCCCCGGCCACTCCCACAACCCGCAGCGCTTGAGCAAGTTACACACGTACGACCCGGTAGCTCAGTTGGTAGAGCAACGGACTTTTAATCCGTAGGTCCTGGGTTCGATCCCCAGCCGGGTCATGTCGTCTGGCACGGAGCGGAAGCGTCATGGCGTCGCGCCTCCCTCACGCGCGGGCCAGCGCCATAGCGCGTCTACGCGAGTTGGGCCGCCCGCTCGCCGGTGCTGAGGAGATACGCGTTCGCCTCGTGCGTGAGCGAGTCGTCCGGCAGCGCGTCCCAGAGCTTGCCCAGGTCCTGGCGGACCCGCCTCACCAACACGTCGGGCACCCTTCTCGACTCACCGTCGAAGAATCGGCGCGTGGCTCCGTCAGTCTGGAAGAGCTGCCGCACTCGGGCGTGCTGTCGCATCCGACCGTACCTCTCCGATGAGAGGCCGCGCACCACGTTGAACCAGCGCGGAACCGCGCTTTTGGCCGGCATGCATCGGACCAGGCGCGAGAGCCGGAACGCGTGCGCTTCGAGGTCGAGGAGTCGATCGTAGAACGGCAGCCAATCGTAGTTCAATGGGCGGACGTTCATTGCCTGGCTACCGTCGAGAAAGTGGAACGGGACGGGGACGACTCGCCCCTGGCGCTGGAGCTCCAGGTTCATCGGCGCCGCGCGGCCGAACGCGGACAAGAGCGAGAATGCGGGGAAGGCCCGTGGTGAAAGGTCGAGAAACTGCTTCGTGAGCTCGAAGGGAGCCGCGCCCTCGTCGGTATCGAGCCCGAGGACGAAGTTCGCCTGCACGTAGGGGATGTACCGCAACACCGTGTTGAGGTGCGAGGACACCTGGCGCACCTTGTCGAGCCCGATCGCTGCCCCCGTCTTGCTCTTCGCCCCCATCGCGAACCAGGACTCCACCCCAGGCAACAGGGCTTGAAAGCCGTTGCGTTTAAGACGTGCGAGATGTGGCTCGGAGAGGAGCGAGAGACTGCTCTCGGCCACGAAGTGGATGCGTCCCGGAGGGACCGCTTCCTCGATTGCCGATAGGTAGTCGTCGAAGCGCACGCCGAAGTTGGGATCGTGCCACCCGACAATGGGCCGCTCGATCTTGCCGAGCAGAAAGCGGAGATCCTCTTTGATCTGGTCGAAGCCTAGAGGCTGGTACGGCACCGTGGAGTCGATGCAGAAATTGCACGTGTACGGACAGCCGAGGCTTCCGATCATCGGAACGATCTTGAAGACCGGCGCCTTCGCGATCGTGGGCGCGATGAACTTCCACCGCTCCCGCACTCCCGGCAGAGTGGCAGGTTGGCGAGCCACCGATCGGTGCATACCGATCGGCCGGTGCGGTGCACACTCGCGGAGGATCTCGTCGACCAGGGGCTGGTCGGTGAATCCGAGGACGTAGTCGAAGTGCAGCTGCGCATCCTCGGGATAGCACCGCGCGTGCGGTCCACCCAGGATCGTCACGGCGCCCCGACGGCGGTGGAGATGACTTATCGCGTAGGCGAGATACGCCGCCTGTGTGAATGCGCCGACGAAGAGGACATCGGTTGGCACGAGCACTTCTTCCAGCAGGTCCTCGAACCCGGTGTAGCAGACAAAGTGCACCTGGTGACCGAGCTGCTCGCACCAGACGGCGAGCGCCTGCGGCATGATGCTGGCGAGGTTGGCGTTGAGGACGCGCGCGTAGAGCGCCCTGGTCGGGCGTTCCGTGGTGATGTCGAGGATGGTGATGCGCAGGCGACGCACGAACAGCTCCTCCTTCGAATGGGAGTGCAGCTGCAGGGTCGCGAGCGTCTGTAGGGATGGCGTCCGTCGGCGCCGGCGCAAGCGGTGGGACGGTGATGCGCTCGGCGACAGAAGGTGTTCCGTGTCAAGACCGAGCCGGGTCAACATAATAGGATCCGGGTCGGTGCGCGACCGGATCCGCTTGTCGATGCTGTGAGCGGGCGGCCTTTCGACTCCGCCCACACCCCGTGCCCGCGCGAGCGTTAGGTGTCCTTCGCGCAACGAAACCCCACGTGCGCCGCGGCGCCCCCGGCAGGGTGGCTGTCGCGGTATCGCACGCGGAGGTTGATCGTGCCACCTCCGAATGAGCCGCCGCGGATAACGACGCGCTCCTTCGCGGCTTGCTCCGCGTTGCTACTCCACGGCGCATTCCCTCTGGCCGCGTCGGACCTCGCCGCGCGTGGGCTCGTCCACCGATCGGCGACGAACTCCCAGACGTTGCCGGCCATGTCGAAGAGCCCGTATCGGTTGGCGGGATAGCGCGCCACGTCGACGGGAGCGTCGATGCCGCTCGCCCCGTAATTCGCGCGCGACGGGGTAGGGAGCTCTGGCCCCCATGGAAATGTCTCTCCAACCAGACCGCCACGAGCGGCGTACTCCCACTCGACCTCGGTCGGTAGCCGCTTGCCCATCGAGGCGCAGTAGGACGTCGCGGCAAACCAGGTGACGAAGGTGACCGGGAGACTATCGCTCCGCGCCGGCGGCCGGCCGCCAGCCCAGGGGCGCAGATAGTCGCCATTGGAGATCCGCGCGGAGTCACCCGTCTTCGCCCAACGCGGGTTCTCAGCCACGAATCGGGCGAAGGACGCTGTTGTGACCTCGGTACGATCCATGAGAAAGCTTGCGACCGTGACCCGGCGCCGCGGGACCTCCTCGAGGAAGAGCGCCGCCACTCGTTGGTCTGTCACGCCATAGCGCAACATCAGCTGCGGAATTTCCGCGGAGTCGGTGCCGTAGTCGAAGGCGCCTCCGGGGATGCGGGCCATGTCATCGCTAGGCGCCGCGACTCCAGGCGGCACACCGAGCGCCAGCGACGAGGCGAGAACGAGGGCGAGGGGGAGGGGGAGGGGGAGGGGGAGCGGGAGGAGACGGTCGGGCATTCGGCTTTCGAGTAGGTGTGCCGGGTGTGCTGAGACAAAAAGCCCCGGGAAGCTACGTCCTTCGCTCCGACTGCGCAGCGGCGTCGCGGCGCTGCGACCGTGCCGGAATGGTGAGGGGCCGGTGAGACCCGCGTCAGGCCGCCGTGATGGGCCGGGCCTAGCGTGCGCCTTCGAACGCGGCGGTGGAGGGCGTGCTCGATTCGCGACCCCTCCCCCGCCCGCACAGATCGGGAGGTCTCCATGCTTCGCCTCGCCTCGCTGGCTCACCCGTCGCCGACTCTCTCGCCTCGGCCCCTCACGACGCTCAGCGGCGCCGTGCTTCTCGCCGCTCTCGTCGGTATCGCGTGGGGATGCGACAACCCGCCGACGTCCTCACACCCCCACCAGATCGCGATAGCACCGTCGCATGCCACCGCGATCGGCACCGATCTGGCGATCGAGATCACATCGTCCGAACCCTTCTTCTCTGCACCCAGCCGGGCCGTCTGGCTGCAGAATGGCGTCGCGACGACGCTGGCCACGACCGGGGTCAGCTCGGGCCGGGTCAAGGCGGTCATCCCCGGGGCTCTCCTGTCGCGCGCCGGCGCATCGCAGATCTACGTGGTCACCGCTGATCCCACTTCCGACTCGCCTCACGCGAGCAAGGTATCGGAGTACGTCCCGTTCCCGGTTTACGCCCCGCGCCCCGCCGGCGCGATCAGCTTATCGCCGGCGCAGGCTAACAACCTTGGCAACGACCTGACGCTGACGATCATCGCGACATCGGGCTCATTCGATGCGTCGAGCCGGGTGCTGTGGTCGATGCATGACACGAGCGCGTGGCTCTCGACGACGAGAAAGAATGCCACCGAGCTCACGGCGTTGGTACCCAGGGATCTCTTAGACCTCCCCGACAGCGCTCGGGTTTCCGTCGTCATGGGCGATCCAAACGCGAGCGAGCCGCTCGCTCAAACTGCCGCCGCGTCGTTCCGCGTGATCGGCTCATCGCCCGGCTTCAGCATATCACCGGACAGCGCGCTCGTCGGGCACGATGATCTCAGCCTGACCATTCTCGGCACGGGCTTCGTAAAGGGGGGCCACTACCGCAGCTGGGTGGTGTGGAGCGCTCCGACCGGCGATAGCTGGTTGAATACCACGTTCGTCGACCCCAATCATCTCATTGCGCTGGTCCCTGCCTCGCTCCTCTCCGCCCGAGGGATCGTCACGGTCAAGGTATTGACGGGGGACCCGCAGAGCGACGCCCCGATGATTCTCTCGGGGCAAGCGAACTTCATCATCTGGGGCTCGCCACCCGACTTCTCGGTTACGCCGGACAGCGCGGCGACGGGGAGTCCCGATGCCAACCTGACGATTACGGGATCCGGCTTTTCGAAAGGCCAAGTGCACAGCCTCGCGGTGTGGATCGTGAATCACGACACGACTGCGCTGGCGACGACGTTCATTAGTGCCGAGAAGCTCACGGCCGTCGTACCCGCGGCGCTGCTTCTTGAGCCTCTGGCAGCAGACGTCGAGGTCCTGACCTTTGATGCCACGGGGGCTGTCCCACCGGTGAACGTTGGGAGGGCGACCTTCACCGTGTGGGGCGCGTCCGCCTCGGGAAGCCTGATGGTATCGATCCGCGGGTTGCCGTCAGGCGCCTCAGCTCAACCCCGGGTGAAGGTCATCGGCCCTGACGGCTTCTCTCAGGATCTGGCGAGCTCGAAGTCGTTCGGCCACCTCGTTCCGGGTGACTATGTCATCACCGCCACGGCTTTCTCCTACAAGGGCAGCTACTGCCGCGGATTTCCCTACTCGCAGACCGTGGCGGTCAGCGCCAATGAGGCCTCTGCCGCGAGCGTCAGCTACGACTGCGAGTGACGGTGGTGCGCTGCGAGGACGCACACGGTCGGTCGAAGAATGCGCCTCGATCAACCCCGCCCGGATCAACCGGGCGGGGTTTTTCGCCGGCCTCGAGCTGCAGTCAGAACGCACTCGCCAGAACGATGCCTGGCGGAGGTGACCCACCGGACGCGCATCGGCGGGGGCTCAGCAGGTGACACGGCGGTGAGACTCGACTGAGCCCCGCCTGAAGGCTGCCGCCTAGAGTATCGCCCGTATGCAGGTGCAGTGTGGGAGCGCTCGACCAGGCCTCCCCGCTTCCCTGCCCAGATCGGGAGGTACCTATGCGTAGCCCCTTCACGCCCCTCGGGCCAGCGCGCGGTTGCGCGGCGCGCCGTGGTGTCGCGTTCATCCTGGCAGCCTTTGCGCTGGCGTCCTGCGAGTCGTCGAGCACGGCGCCCAAGGGATCCTTGGCGCTCGAGATCTCGGGGTTGCCTGCCGGGGCGGCAGTTTCCGCGAACGTCTCCGGACCCAATCGCTACTCGCGCGACGTGTCGGGCCAAACGACCCTCGCTGGTCTGTCGCCCGGCATGTACACCGTGGCGGCTCTGTCCACCACCACGTCGGTGGGTCGCTACGATCCGGATCCTCGTCTCCAAACGGTCGACGTGTCGTCGAACCAGACGGCCATCGCCAACATCACATATCACTCGGCCCCGGCGGGCAGCCTCGCCATTGCGATCAGTGGACTGCCGCAAGGCGTCAACGCGGACGTTCTTGTGACCGGAGCAGACAGCTTCTCCGAGCATCTCGTCGAGTCGTCCACGCTGCCTTTCCTCGCGCCGGGGAGCTACGGCGTGTCGGCCCTCGCTGTGCGTGCTGGGGGCCCTGCCTACGCCCCAGCTCTCGCCGCGCAGACCGTAAATGTCACGGCGAATCAGAGCGCTTCAGCCAGCGTCGTCTACCACATCGTGAGGGGAAGCTTGCGGATCACCTTCGTAGGGCAGCCTGCTGGCGCGACAAAGGGCAGCGCAACGGTCACCGGGCCGGACGGCTTTTCCGCTCTCGTCATCGGCAACACAGAGCTCACCGATTTGGCTGCCGGAACGTACATGATTTTCCCTCATGGCTACGCCTACAAGGGAGCCGATTGCTCGCCCTGGAGAAGCGCCATATCGGTCGAGGTCACAAGCGGGCCGCTTGTCGCCGTGCGGGTGGACTACGATTGCGAGTGAGGCGGCGGCGGGACGCTGTCATGTGCGGGCGCGGCTCTATGCGGCCGCGCCCGCGGACCGGCGACGGCGTCGCGCCTCGTGGGCCTCGGTGAGGGCAGACCTCGTCCCCCGTTCGCGCGATCGAACCGACGCTGCGCTACCGAGCTCCCGTAACGACAAAGCCCGCCCAGAGGAACGGCACTGCGCGGCCCTGATCTCGAATCGCCTCGCGCTGCGCTTCCGCGAGAGCGTCCGCCGCTGGGACGCCAGTCTCGAACACGCGATAGAAGGTGGCCATGAGCGTCGCCGTCGCCGCGTCTTCGACGGGCCAGAGCGTTGCAAGCACGTCGCGGGCGCCTGCCCTCAAGAAGGCGCTGGTGAAGCCCACCCACTCATCGCCCGCGGGCACATCGGCGAGTGCTCCTGCGCCGAGAGCGGTTTGGCAGGCGCTCAGCGTGACGAGTTTCGCACGCATCCGAAGCGCCAGCACATCGGTCACCTCCAGTCGGCCATCGTCGGAGCCGTGAGGCGAAAGCTCGACAAATGAGAAGAGCGGGTTGTGCTTGTTGAGCACACCGAGCGATGCGAGGTGTACGACGGAGCTTGTCGGCGCTCCGGTCACGAATGCCTCACGCGTCGCGCGGCCCCCACGGAGGATGGTCGCGCTGGACCCGTAGATCTTGCGGATCGCGTCAACCTCGCGCTCCGAGGCGGGAAGGACGTCGATGCGGGGCGCGAGCGCGAGGATTCCTCCCTCGGCTGATCGCGCTCGCTGTGTGAGTCTGAGCCAGAGAGTCGCGCTCGGGGCCGTGAGTATCGACGCACTCTCGACCAGGAAGTGGTCACCCTTTCCCGGGCGCATGAGGGCGCCGAAGGGGAGAAAGTGAAGCTCGGCGTGGGGCACGACGATGATGCGGTTGCGGCCGCGAAGCAGGCCGGCGTCCTCTATGGGCTGCATGAGTAGTCCATAGAGGCGTTGGAGCGGCGCACGCCAGTCTGTCACGCTGCGCGACGTGGTGCGAGCGATCGCATCACGCGCGTAGTCGACCAACGCCGCGAGCTCCCGACGACGCAGGTCCAGGTCTGCCACAAAAACGGTGTCCGACGTCAGGGCGAACACGGTAGCGGCAGAGTCCGTGATCAGGTACTCCAGCAACAACTCGTCCGCGCGCAACTGCGCCGACACTTGGCGCCCCGACATCGTCGCAACCTCGGACAACCGCACGGATGCGGTGTCGACCGCTCGATGCTCGAGCAGAAAGGCGTCGTATTCGTTCTCCGCTTCGGCGAGGGCGTTGCGCGCGGCATCTCGTGCTGAGGCATCGTCGTTGGCGCCGCGCAGTGACGTCTCCGTCGGCGGGCCGCCATCGACCAGCCGCGTGAGCTCATCGACTCGATGCCGAAGGGCCTGCTCCTCGGCCGCCGTCGAGTCATCGGCGGAATATCGCACCGTCCCGCGATCGAGGAGCTCGAGCGCCTGACGGGCGCGCAGGCGCTCGCTCGCCTCGAACGCCTCGGCGGTCCTTCCGCGCTGTTGCTCGGTGAACGCGAGCGTGGCGTAGACGTCCCACTTGTCGGCGCGATACCCGCTCCGCTGTTCGGGGAGGCGAAGCCGACCCGCCGTGCGCTCGATGTACGCAATGGCAGTTCGCAGCTCCGTGCAGGCCTCGGGGAGTGCACCGCGCGCGCGTAGGGCCGCGCCCAGGCCGGCGTGGAGCCTCCAAGCGACGTCGGGTGTGGGGTTTGCGCCCATCACCTGGATTCCGCGGCGGAAGTCCGCCTCGGCGGCAAGAAGCGCGCCTTCTCCCAGCTCGAGGTTGCCGAGCGTGGCAAGGGCGGCCGCTTCACCGGCGGGATCCGCCGCCGACCGCATCTCGCCGCGGGCCGTTGAAAGCGACCGACGCGCGTGCGCGGTGTCACCCTTCTGGCCTTGGGCGTAGCCTAGCGAGATGCGACTCGCCGCGGCCCCGCGCACATCGCCCCCGGCTTGATGGTTGCGGATGGACGCGGCGAGCACCACCGTTGCTTGCTCGTAGTGCTGGCGCTCGATGAGGAGGAGCGCTTGGCCGCGCTGCGCTTCGGCCTGGAGGCTTCGCTCGCCCGCCGCGGCGGCCAGCTGCGCCGCGCGAGCGTAATCGCGCTCCGCGTCCGCCAATCTATTGAGCGACACCGCTAGCTCGCCGCGCGCCATCGCCATCCTTGCGCGCAGATCTCCAGGCGCGCTCGCAGCCTCGGCGCTGGATTGGGCGCGGCGGATCGTCGTGAGGCCCTCCTCGACCTCGCCGCGAGCGGCTTGAAGCGATGCCAGATCTGTGAGCTCCGCGAGATGCTCCATCGTCGCGCCAGTAGAGTCGGTGAGGGCGAGCGCAAGGCGGAGCGAGACGAGAGCGCCGTCATAGTCGGCGCGACGCATTTGCAACAGGGCCAGATTGTGGAGCACGACGGCCTGGTCATCGCGCTCGCCCAGGCTCGAATGGATGGCGAGCGCCTGGCGATAGAGCGAGTCAGCCGCGGGTGAGTCCCCGGTCAGGCTCGCGAGATTGGCGAGATTCGTCAGGTTGATGGCGACGGAGTGCTGCCGACCGGCCACACGATTGTCGGCGAGAGCGGCGAGGAAGGCGCGGCGTGCCCCATCGAAGTCCCCGAGGGACTGCGCTACCAGGCCGAGGTTATTGCGGTCAGCGGCCATTCCCCGCCGATCCCCGCTCAATTCGCGTAGCACGAGGGCTCGCTCGTAAAGAACGCGCGATTCGCGCAGACTGCCACGGTCTTTCTCGACGCTTGCGAGAGTGCCGACAACGTTGGCTTCGGTCCGCTTGTCGCCGACAGCGATCGCCAGGCGGCGTGCGCGTTCGAGATAGGCGCCGGCGGAGTCGAGCTCGCCCTCGAGATAGAACCCTGCACCGAGATTGCCGACGGCCGCGGCGAGGCCTGAGCTGTCGCTCAGCGCTCGGAACTCTCGTGCGCTGCCGCGCCAGAGCCGGATCGCCGCGGGCGCACCGATGCGTGAGACGTTGGCGATCGCGCCCCGGCGCACGCTATCCGCCGCCACCCACCGCCGCCGCCAGGCTGGTGGCTCAGCGGCGAATCGAGAGACCTGACGAACGAAGAATGAGTCGTTCCACGCGGCGGCGTACGCCGTTGCAAGGCGCCTGGAGAACTCGACGCCGGCGCGAGAGGAGTCGGTGTCGCGGTGTGCCGCTAAGGCGCGGGCGGTCGAGAGCGCGGCGCGGAGGGAATCCGGCTCGCGCTTCGCGACCTCGACGAGCGCGCTGTCGCTGGTGCTGCGAGAGATTGGTGGCGAAGAGTCTTCACTCGCCTGCAAAGGAACACCGGCCACGAGTAAGGCCCGGAGCGCCTGTGCCACGATACACGCGGTGAGCAAGGTTGGTCACGCCGTCAGTTCGGTGGCCAATCGCGCGCCGGTAATC
>Ga0187766_10002360_pt1 | contig 11166 bp, 10 predicted proteins | sample 0216_QUI02_MP05__4_FD_132971 | JGI IMG/M metagenome (GOLD analysis project Ga0187766, IMG submission 132971) | Tropical peat soil microbial communities from peatlands in Department of Meta, Colombia - 0216_QUI02_MP05_20_MG | ecosystem: Environmental > Terrestrial > Soil > Wetlands > Peat ... | reverse complement strand
GCGATCGCGGCGATCCCGCTGGCCCTGCCGATGGTCGTCCAGGTGGTCCTGTCGCTGGGCAGCGTGGAGCTGGCGAAGCAGAAGGCGATCGTCAAGGATCTGCCGTCGGTCGAGACGCTCGGGTTCACCTCGGCGATCAACTCGGATAAGACCGGGACGCTGACGATGAACCAGATGACGGCCGTCGAGGTCCTCGATCCGACCGACCGTTACGCGATCACCGGCGTCGGCTACAGCCTGGAGGGGACGGTCAGCCACCCGGCCGGCAGGACCGATACGATCGACGCCGCGATCATGCCCTACGTCATGGCCAGCGACGCCAGGCTCGTCGACGGCAAGGTAGTCGGCGACCCGACCGAGGGCGCGCTGCTCGTGCTGGCGCACAAGGCGGGCGTGTACATCGACGCGACGCGCGAGGAACTGCCGCGGCTGGCAACACTGCCTTTCGACCCGTCCTACAAGCTGATGGCCACCTTCAACCAGGCCACAGACGCATCGGGCCACGAGATCGTGCGCTGCTTCGTGAAGGGAGCGGCGCCTGCGGTGATGGCCCGGGCGGCGACCGCGCTGGCCAACGGGGCCAGCGTGCCCTGGGACGATGACCTCAGGCAGCGCGCCGAGCAGAACGTCCAGCGAATGGGGGAAGCGGGCCTGCGGGTGATGGCCGGCGCGGTCCGCGATCTGGATGCGGCCGGCTTCGACCCGGAAGGCGACCTGCTCGCCCTGGTCCGGGACCTGGAGATGACGAGCCTGGTCGGGATGGTCGACCCGCCTCGCGAGGAGTCCAAGGCGGCGGTCGCCGACGCGCAGCAGGCGCACATCCGGGTGCGGATGGTGACCGGTGATGACGTCGTCACCGGCGCCGCGATCGCCGAGCAGCTCGGCATACCCGGCGAGGCGATCCTCGGCGCCGACTTCGCGGCGCTGAGCGAGGCCGAGCGGCTGGAGCGGATCGACCGGATCGGCGTCGTCGGCCGGGTCGCGCCCGAGCACAAGGTGCTGCTGGCCGACACGCTCAAGAAGAAGGGCCATGTCGTCGCGATGACCGGCGACGGCGTCAACGACGCGCCCGCGATCAAGGCCGCCGACATCGGGGTGGCCATGGGCAGCGGCACCGAGGTGGCCAAGAACGCCGGCCGGATGATCTTGTCCGACGACAACTTCGCGACCATCGTCTATGCGGTCGAGCAGGGCCGCAAGCTGTATGACAACCTGTCCAAGTACATCCGCTTCGTGCTGCTCGAGCTCGTGGCGTTCGTGCTCACCTTCCTCGGCGCGACCTTGTTGGACCTGGCCGCGGGCCAGCCGTTCACCCCGGTGCAGATCCTGTGGATCAACTTCCTGGTCAACGCGCCGTTCGGCGTCGCGCTCGGCTTCGACCAGGAGACGCCCGGGCTGATGGAGCGCCAACCCCGGCCGCGCGGGGAGTCGATCCTGACCCGCGGGGTGATCATCACCTGCGGCCTGGTCGGGTTGTTCATCGCGGTGGCCAACCTGGCGCTGATCGCGACCGGGAAGAACCACTACGGCAGCGTCAAGACCGGCCAGTCGATGGGCCTGGTCGCCTTCTCCCTGATGCTCGTGGTCGCCGCCTTCGAGGCCCGCAACGAGACGGAGACGGTCTTCGGGGCCGGTATTTTCAACAGCTCCAAGATGAACGTGATCGCCGCGGCCGAGATCGCCGGCGCGTTCCTCATCACCCAGGCGAACTTCCTGAACCGGCTCCTCGGTACCACCCAGCTGACCGGCGCGCAGTGGGGGTTCGCGTTCCTTGCCGCCGTCATACTGCTCCTGGGCTGGGAGGCAGGCAAGCTGATCGCGCGGCGGAGGACCGCAGCCGAGCATGCGGCCGGGCCACCGCACTAGTGAGAGGTAGCGAGATGGCAAAGACAAAGAAGGACAAGCACCGGCACGAGGAGGCGGCCCGGGCCGCGGCGGATGGAGCCGGACGGGCGGCCGTGACAGGGGCGCCGGGCGCGGCGGGGGCGGATGGGGCCGGGGCGGCGCCGCAGATGAAGAGGCGGGAGTATGAGGCGCAGATGCGCGTGCTGCACGGGGAGCTGGTGGCGCTGCAGGAGTGGGTCAAGGGCACCGGGGCGAAGATCTGCGTGGTGTTCGAGGGCCGGGACACCGCGGGCAAGGGCGGCACGATCAAGCGGATCACCGAGCGGGTCAGCCCGCGGGTGTTCCGCGTGGCGGCGCTGCCCACCCCGACCGAGCGGGAGAAATCCCAGATGTACATGCAGCGGTACGTGGCGCACTTCCCGGCCGCGGGCGAGGTAGTGATCTTCGACCGGTCCTGGTACAACCGAGCGGGCGTCGAGCGGGTAATGGGCTTTTGCACGCCGGAGGAGACCGAGCGGTTCCTTCAGCTGGTGCCGGCCTTCGAGAAGGCGATGGCCGACTCCGGAATCCTGCTGCTGAAGTACTGGCTGGAGGTCAGCCCCGACGAGCAGACCCGGCGGCTGGAGAGCCGGATCCACGACCCGCGGAAGATCTGGAAGCTGTCGGACATGGACCTGAAGTCCTACAGCCGCTGGTATGACTACTCCCGGGCCCGGGACGCGATGCTGGCCGCGTCCGACACCGCGTGGGCGCCGTGGTGGATCGCCGACGCCGACGACAAGAAACGGGCCCGGCTCAACATCATCTCCCACCTGCTCAGCCAGATCCCCTACAAGCCGCCCCCGCACCGGGACATCACTTTGCCCCGGCGGCAGCGGTCCGGCGGCTACCAGCCGCAGGACCTGCCGCTACGGCACATCCCTACACCGTTCTGACCGCGGCCTCGCCACGGGACGTCCGGCCTTCCGCGCGGCGGAGAACCACGACTCGTTCGGAATATTGATCTTGATTTTCCTGGCCTGCCGCCTGCCGGGCCGCTACGGTCAAGTGGTTCGGGGCCGCGCCTGTTCGCGCACCAGCCAGCGCGGGATCGTACGGTGAAGAGCGTGGGTGAGAGGCATGCCGGGTCCGGCGGAGCCGCGATCGAGGAGCTCGCGCGCGAGCGGCTCGGCTTCGGGCGGCTGCGTCCGGGACAGCTGCGCGCGACGGAGGCGCTCGTCGACGGGCGCGACGTGCTGGCCGTGCTGCCGACCGGCGGCGGGAAGTCGGCCATCTACGAGCTGGCCGGCATGGCCCGGGCGGGCCCGACGGTCGTCGTCTCGCCGCTGATCGCGCTGCAGGACGACCAGCTCGCGCACCTGCAGGAGGCCGGCCTGCCCGCGATCGTGCTCAACTCGCAGCAGTCGGCCGGCGCGCGCGCCGCGGCACTGCTGGCCTCGTGCGACCCGGGCACGTTCGTCTTCCTGTCTCCGGAACAGCTGGCGAACCCGCAGACCCGGCAGGCGCTGGAGCGCGCGCGGCCGGGCCTGTTCGTGGTGGATGAGGCGCACCTGATCAGCCAGTGGGGCCACGAGTTCCGGCCCGACTACATGCGGCTCGGCGGACAGGCCGAGGCGGTCGGCGCGCCGGTCCGGCTGGCGTTGACCGCCACGGCCGCGCCGCCGGTGCGCCAGGAGATCGTGCGGCGGCTCGGGCTGCGCGAGCCGGAGGTGGTGATCGGCGATTTCGACCGGCCGCACATCGCGCTTTCCGTGCGCCGCCTGCTCACGCTGCCGGACAAGCACCGCGAGCTGGTACGCGCGGCGGGCGAGCTGGCCGGGCCCGGGATCGTCTACGCGGCGACGCACGCCGACGCGCAGGCGGCGCACGACGCGCTCGTCGCGGCGGGCGAACCGGTGACGCTCTACCACGCCGGATTGTCCGGGCGCGCGCGGCACGACGCGATGACCGCGTTCCTCGGCGGCTCGGCCCGCATCATCGCGGCCACCGTCGCGTTCGGCATGGGGATCGACAAGCCGGACGTCCGCTGGGTACTGCACTTTGACCCGCCGCCCTCGCTGGACGCGTATTACCAGGAGATGGGGCGGGCCGGCCGGGACGGCGGGCCGTCGCAGGCACGGCTGCTGTACCGCTACGAGGACTTCGAGCTGGCGCGTTACCTGACTGCGGGCAGCGTCTCCGGCGCGGCCGTGGCGCGCACCGCGGCCGCGCTGGCCTCCGGGCAGCGCGCCGAGCCCGGCACGCGGCAGCAGACGGCGGCGCTGGTCCGGCTGGCCGATCTGGGCGCGGTGAGGTGGCAGGCGGACGGCGAGGTTCGCTGGACCGGGGCGATGAGCGTCGCGGCGGCGCTGGCGGCGTCGGACGCGCAGACGCAACGCGAGGACGAGGTAGAGCGCACGCGGCTGACGATGATGCGCCGCTACGCCGAGCACACCGGTTGCCGGCGTTCGTTCCTGCTGTCGTACTTCGGGCAGGACTACCGCGGCCCGTGCGGGAACTGCGACAACGACCTCGCGCACGCCGAGGCCGAGCGGGCCGAGGTCCCGTTCGCGGTGGGCACGCGGGTGCTGAGCGAGCACTGGGGCACGGGCACGGTCCAGCGGTACGACGGCGACCAGGTCACGGTGCTGTTCGACGAGCACGGCTACCGCGAGCTGTTCCTGCCGCTCGTCCTCCAGCGCGGCCTGCTGCGGCCCGCATGAGGCGCAAGCCGGCGGGGTCCGGCGTGTATCAGATCGGCGTTACGCTCCTCCGGGCAGGTAAGCGGCGGGGACCGCCGAGGTAGCGCAGCTGGCGCAGGGCGCGGAAAGACGGGGGAAAGCAATGGCTGAGAACAAGTTCGTGCTCCACGATCACCAGGGCGGGCCCGCGGGCCTGGGCTCGGCGCCGGTGCCGCTGACATTCCGGCGGATCGTGGACGTCCCGTTCGAGACGTGCCTGGCCGCACTGGACGGCGGCCTGGGGCCCGACGGCGAACTGCGGTTCGGCGAGAGCCGGCTGCCTGGGCCGGTGGAGCACGATCGCGACACGGGTACCCTCCGGATCGAGGTCCGCCTGGCCCGGGGACGGCTGCGCGCGCCGCTGCGCATGAGACTGGACATCGACCGCTGGTCCTCGTCAGCCACCGCCCTCGAGCTCATCCCGTGCGGGCGCGTCCGGCCGACCGCGGCTTATTTCCGGGCCGGCCATCTGCTGCTTGACGCGGTGACCCGCTCCCTGGCGCAGCACGTGCCCGCGGCTGCGGCCCGGGACGCGGCGAGCCGGGCGCGGGTGCCCGCCGGTTCGGGGCCGGCGGGCCGGGATCAGGTACGCGTCCCGCCATGGTGGCGGCTAGCGCCGGGTCATCGGACGTGACGCTTCGCGTGCCCGCGGCGGGTGCCTACCCGCCGGTGTCCTGTGGCAGCTCCCGCACGACATCGGCTGGGTCCTTATCGTCGCGCAGGCCCTGGAACCGCGGATGGCGCAGCTCCCCGTCCGTCGTCCATTCGCTGAAGCCCACCTGGGCGACCAGGCGGGGCTGGACCCAGTGCACGCCGGATCGGGGCAGGCGACCGCGGTCGAACGGGGGCCGATCCTGCTCCAGGCCGGCCAGCATGGCATGCAGGCGGTCCAGGGTGTGCTGGCTGAAGCCGGTACCGACCTTGCCGGCGTAGACGAGGATGTGACCGGGGTCGTAGTAGCCCAGCAGCAGCGCGCCGAACCCGGTGCGGGTCCCGCGCGGGTCGGTGAACCCGCCGATGACGAATTCCTGACCGCTCTCGCACTTGAACTTCAGCCAGTCCCGGCTCCGGCCCGCGCGGTAGGGCGCGTCGGCGCGCTTGGCGATGACCCCCTCCCAGCCGCTGGCGCACGCCTGGCGGAAGTACGCCTCGCCGTCGGTGTCCCGGTGCTCGGTGAAGCGCAGCGGGCCGGTGAAGGCCAGCAGGTCGCCCAGGATGCTCTTGCGCTCGCGCAGCGGCAGCGGGCGCACGTCGCGGTCATCAGCCCACAGCACGTCGAAGATGTAGTAGTAGACCGGCACCTGCTCGAGCAGGTCCGGTCCTGGATGGCGGACTCCCAGGCGCTGCTGCAGGAGGGCGAACCTGGTCTGGCCGTCATCGAACGCGACGATCTCCCCGTCGATGATGAAGCCGTCGGCCTGCTGCGCCGCCAGGGCCCCGGTGATCTCGGGGTAGGTGCTGGTGTCCTCCTTCTGGTTGCGCGTCATCAGCCGGACCTGCCGTCCGGATTTGAACGCCAGGCATCGCTCGCCGTCGAGCTTGCGCTCGAAGATCCACGCCGGATCGGAGAACCGGTCCTGGGTGAGCGTGGCCAGCTCCGGGTCGAGCCAGCCCGGCAGGTCCGGGCCGGGCTGCGACCGCCCGCTCACGGCACCGGATCCGGGCGCGGGCGTCATGGCCGGCCCGGCCAGGGGAGGCGACCGGGCGGCGTCGCGGGCGATGGCGTGACAGTCATGGTGCCTCCGGTGGTGCGGATGGCCAGGCCGGGCTGGCTGCCGGGGACAGCCGCGCCCGGATGAGGAACGTTCACAGGTCCCAGCATCCTCCTTGCTGCCTTACTGCGCTTTACTGCGCCGGCTCGGGGTGTCAGCCTGGACGGGTGAGGCCGAGGATCCGGTACTGCGCCACGCCCGCGGGCCGCGTGGCTTACTCGACGTCGGGCGCCGGCCCGGCACTGTTGTTTGATTCGGGCTGGGTCTCCCATCTGCGCGAGCAGCTGGAGCTGGGCGCCTTCGGCAGCTTCGTGGAGCGGCTGGCCGAGCGGTTCACCGTGATCCGCTACGACAGGCCCGGATGCGGCCTGTCAGACCGGGACGGGATCGACCTGTCGTTCGACGGGCAGCTGAGCGCGGCGCTGGCCGTGGCCGACGCAGCCGGCGCGAACCGCTTCCGCCTGTTCGGAGCCTCGCAGGGCGGCCAGGTCGCCGCCGCGATCGCGGCGAGGCACCCGGACCGGGTCGAGGCGCTCGTGGTGTACGGGATGTGCGCCTGTGGCAGCGACCTGGCCCCCGTTGAGGTCCGGAACTCGATCGTGGCGCTGGTCCGGGCCCACTGGGGCCTGGGGTTGAAGGCGATTGCCGGAGCCTTCGTCACCGACCCCACCGCCGAGGAGCTGGAGGCGTTCACCCGGGCCAACCGGATCAGCGCCTCGGCCGACGTGGCCGCGCGGCTCCTTGAGGTCTACTACGACACCGACATCAGGGGCCTGCTCCCGGCCATCCGGGCGCGCACGGCGGTGCTGCACCGCGAGGCGGACAAGGGCACCAGGTTCGAGCTGGGGCGGAAGGTCGCCGCTCTGATCCCCGGGGCGACGCTGATCCCGCTGCCGGGTTCCAGCCACGTGTTCTACCACGGCGACTGGACGGCGGTCCTGGATGCGACGCTCGGCTTCCTGTGCGAGCCGGCGAGCCCAGGACCGCAGCTGACCAACCGTGAGCTCGAGGTGGCCGAGCTGATCGCTGAGGGGCTGACCAATCAATCCATCGCCAGGCGGCTATCGGTCGCGCCGCGGACAGCCGAGGCGCACGTGGAGAACATCCGCCGCAAGCTGCAGGTGCACTCGCGAGCCCAGATCGCGGCGTGGGTCACCGAGCACCGGCTGCGCGCTGGAGCGGGTCGGTAGTTTGCCCGATGCAGGTACCGGGGACCGCCGCCCCGGCCGGGAGAAACGGGCACATTGCCGGTAGTTCACCCGATAGCCAGGCGGAGCTGCCCGTGGCCGGCGGCCAGTGCCTGGTAATCGCCTGGCCGGCCGGGCGTGACGGCCGTAAGCTGCCGGCCGGGTCGGCGCTGCTCGGGCCCGGCGGCAAGGTGCTCGCCGTGGCCAGGGCTGTCTGGCTGACCGTGCCGCGCCCGGTTCCGGCGCTGGCCGCCGAAGGGGCGTTGTGACCTGATTGGTTCCGGCCAGCCACCCCGGCACCCGCGCCGCGGCGGCGGGGGACTCGTCACACGGCGGACTTTGCCTCTTCCAGCGCGCCGTCCAGCTGGTCGGCCGGCACTCCATCAGGCAGCGCTTCCACGCCGTCTGGGGAGGTACTGCCGGGAACCGCCCGCGTGTTTACGCGTGGCCGCGGATTGGCGGTGGTCCAGCGTTCCGTGCACGACCTGGCGTCCTTGCAGTACCAGCGGATGTCGGCGCACGCCTGGCCGCCATCAGGTACGAGCAGGCCCAGCGGGAGCGCGGTGCCGCACAAGGAGCACTGGGCTGACTCCAGCGGCCGGAGCTGGTCGCCCTGCTCGGCCGCCGGTGGTTCCGCCAGGGCCAGACCAGGACTGACCGGAAGTTCTTCAGGTTCCGTTTCCGATGCCGTAACCGGCTCGGCAACTGCCATACTGGACATGTCGGGGTTCCTCCTAAGGTTGGTCCGACACAAGGTCCCGGTCGTGTGCTCCGAACACCTGGCCGGGACCACTCATGACTAGCGGGTGATCCGTGTGAAGGTCACCTCCTGCCCGTCCGGCATGAGGAGTAACGCGATATCACTGGCTTTCTCTCTCGGCTCAGACTCACCTGCAGCCCTTGACCAGCCAGGATAACGCCCTGTGCACAAGTCTGTGGATAGTTTCGGTAAACTTGCTGGTCAGCGCCTGTCCAGCTGTGGACGAGCGGGGCTGTGGAAATGTGGATAAGCCACGGCACGCACAGTCCTTCCAGGTCACGCGCCTTCGCGGCCCGCCCTGGAAGAGTCCGGGCTCGCTCACCGATCTTACGCTCAGTGACCAACGTCAGGCTGGCCCGACACGCCGGGCGGTCAGGCGCGGTCACCGAGCCGGACCGCCTGCTGGGCTGGCCGGGCCTAACGGCTCCTCCCGTACCATGAGGTCCCATGGCCGCCGTCCTGGACCACCTCGCCGTCGGCACGCCGGACCTGGCCGACGGCTGGGACCTGTTCGGCGGCGTGCTGGGCGGAACGTGGGCCTACGGCGGCGACTCCGCCGGGTACTGGTGGGGCCAGCTGCGGTTCGCCGCGGGCCCGAAGATCGAGCTGCTGACGCCCACCGGGGGTTCTGATGCGGCCTTCCTCGAGCGGTTCCTGGCAGGCCGCGGCGCAGGCCCCCACCACTTCAACTTCATCGTCACCGACATCGAGGACGTGCTGTCCCGGATACGCGCGTCCGGCATCGAGCCGGTCGGCGTCAACTTGGCCAATCCGGACTGGAGGGAGGCCTTCCTGCACCCGCGCAGCGCTCATGGCATCGTCATTCAGGTCGCACAGCAGGGCGGTGCGCCGCCGAGGTCCTCACCGCCACGGGCACTCCCCGAGCCGGGCCCGCCGGCCCGATTGGACCTGGTCGAGTATCGCGCTGGTGACCTGGACGGCGCGGTGCGGCTGTTCCGTGACCTCCTGGATGGCCGGCTCGAGGCGGCCGACGCCGGGACCGCCGAGCTGACCTGGCCCGGCGGCAAGCGGATCAGGCTGGTGCGCGAGGACGGTCTGCTGCCGGGCGGGGCGGTGCACCACCTCCGCTTCGCGCGCGTCCGCGGCACGTTCAGTGCTCAGGACCGCCAGCGTGCGGGCCTGCTGGCCAAGCGCCTCGGCCTGACCATCGAACTGGCCGACTAGATCAACACCGACCAGGACTCCCCCGGAACTGAAGCCCTTCAGGTGATCTCCACAGACTCGGTGAACGGACTTCATACGGACATGGTGGCCTAGCTGATGACCAGAGTAACCAGGCAGTGACCCGGACCGGCACCCACCTGACCTCCGGAGACGACCATGCGTGACACGACGTGGATTCCCGTCGGCGTGCCGGGAATCACCGAACCGGAGTGGCTACCCGGCGGTAAGAACCTGCGGGACGTGGCCCTTCAGCTACGGCTCATGCTCAACGGCGGCGTCTCGTTCGCGATCGCGACTGTGGTGGGCGCGCGCGGATGCGCGGTGCGGCTACCGGGGACGGTGGTGGTGATCAGCGAGCCCGGACACACCATCGGGTTCAACCCCGCCGGCCCGCTCGACAGGTCCATCAGGAACCTGGCCGCGGAGGCCCTGGCGACCGGGCAGGACCGGCTCAAGCGGATGGAAATCGACCACGAGGCGGCCAGCTACATCGGCCTATCCGGCCGGGTCAGCCTGGAAGTCCACGCCACCCGGGTGCGGGCCGGCGACCCGATGTTCGGCGGCGCGCTGCGCTACCTCGACAGCGGCGCCGCGACGGTACTGGCCGTCGGCACCTGCGGCGTATCGGGCCACGCCGTGATCGGCGCCGACCGGGTCGCCGGGCGGCTCAGCCGGCCGGAACTGCCAGCGCAGATGATCGGCGACGCCCGGTCCATGCTGGGCTCCCGCCGCACAGCGCGCAGGACCTACTGCCTCGGCGGCGAAACAGGCGATGCCGACGTCCAGGTCTGGATGCAGTCTCATCCCGCTGGGTGACATATGGCGCCTCTCGCGCTGAGTGATCGGTCTGCCAGGCACACGAGGGGCCGCCCGCCGGGTCCGTGGTTCAGACCTGGTCGTCCCCGGTTAGGATGCCGGGCGGCACTACATCGGTGTCGGGTCGCGTGGCCGAACGACGGCCGCTGGCCTTTTGCCAGTAAGTCTCCTTGCCCAACAAGGCCTCACCGAACCGGTCGAACTCGGCGATCACCTTCTGCGTCGCCGCCGTAATGGCCTCACCGGTCCGTTCACCCAGCTCCTCCAGCTGCCGGGACACCTCGGCCCGGATCTGAGTGGCCACCTCGTCGGCAGCCAGGGTGCGCGCCTCCTGCTTGGCCTCACGCACCGCGGCGCGCAGATCCTTGGTCGCGGCATGGGCTTCGCGGATCATCTCACGGCACTCAGTCATCGCCGCTTCTAGCCGGTCCAGTTCGCTCACGGCATCCTCCTCGCTCTCCAGCACGGCCCGGGCCGCTCCGATCCCGGCCGACCCCAGACCCGCGCACCGCGATGACGTCGTCGAGCACGGCTAGCAGCCGGTCACGACGTCGCGCGCTGCGGCTCAGCCGCGCCTGATGGACCAGTAAGGCAGGGAACCGGACCATCCTGCGGGTCGGCGAGGAAGCCGAGCGGCACCTGGCCAGGTTACTAACCAGCGCCGGGCAGGCTGACCAGCGCCTGCACCCGGCCCTAGGAATGGCGGGTCACGTTGTCTGGGGTTGAAGTCCAGTACTTACGCCGCGACGCTAGCTGCGTGGCTAGGATCACGATGGTGACTCACAGTGCGCCTGCGACCGAGGGCGGATCCCGGTCCGGGGAAGAGCTGCGGCGGCGTCAGGGCGTGAGGGCGCGCACGGCCGGGCGGCGGTGCGCGATCATGTTGTCCGGCCTGGTTGCGCTGGCCCTCGCTACGAGCGGGTGCACCGCCGCCCAGCCCT
>Ga0187766_10002358_pt1 | contig 11171 bp, 6 predicted proteins | sample 0216_QUI02_MP05__4_FD_132971 | JGI IMG/M metagenome (GOLD analysis project Ga0187766, IMG submission 132971) | Tropical peat soil microbial communities from peatlands in Department of Meta, Colombia - 0216_QUI02_MP05_20_MG | ecosystem: Environmental > Terrestrial > Soil > Wetlands > Peat ... | reverse complement strand
AGCAGCCGTTCCTGACCAGCCAGAGTCTGCTCGAACAGCGAGATCGCCTCGGTGTCACGGCCCGCCGCCTTGTAGGCGGCAGCAAGGTTGCCGAGCGAGTTCAGGGTCCTGGGGTGCTCGGCAGTTAGCAGCCGCTCCCGGGCGGCCAGGGTCCGCTCGAACAGCACGATCGCATCGTCGGCCCGGCCCGCATCCCAGTAGGCCGCAGCCAGGTTGTTCTGAGTGGTCAGGGTGTCGGGATGGTCGGCACCCAGCTGCCGGGCCCGGGCGGCGAAGATCAGCTCGTACAGCCGGACTGCCTCGGCGGGACGGCCTGCCGCCTGGTAGGCGGCCGCGAGGCTGTTCTGCGTGGTCAGGGTGCTGGCATGGCCAACCCCCTGCAGCCGTTCCTGGCGGGCCAGGATCTGCTCGAACAGCCGGCCCGCCTCGGCGGGACGGCCCGCCGCCAGATAGGCGAGAGCGAGATGGTTTCGCAAGCCCAGGGTCTCGGGATGGTCGGCGCCAAACTCCCGTTCGAAGTCAGCAACCAGCGGCTCACCCACCCCGATGGCCTGTGAGACGCTATCACCCAGCTCATTCAGGTGATACAGGGCCCAGGACTGAAGCGACAGCAGCCGCCTCGCCAGCTCGTGGTCGGCCCCGGCTCCGGACCCGGCCGCATTCTTCCGCAGCGCCGTTACCTGCTCGGGGATTTCCCGGGCGGCCATACGGTCCGGTGAACCCGCGAGCATCCCAGCGCGTGTGTCCAGAACCGAGGCGGCGGCCCAGCACACTGCCGCCAGGCGGCCTCGCCGGTCCAGCCTCTCGCGCATCACCTGCATGACCAGGCTGTGCATGATGACCGTCTGGCCATCCAAGCTGAACGTCAGCAGCGATCGCTCAGCCAGCCGCACCAGGGCCCGAACCACCACCGTAGCGCTCACCCGAGGCCGGAGCCTGCGTTTGGCCAGGACACCCGCCCGCCCGGCGGCATACAGCAGCTCCCGGCGGACCCCGTTCGGCGACAGCACCGCCATGATCTCCAGTATCCCGGTACACACGCCCGCCGGGTCATCCGCCCGAAGCGCCCGCATGGATAGCAGCACCGACTCCGCGACACCACGCGGGTAGGGCTGATGGTCCTTCTCCGGGGTCAGGTAGTCCCCGGCCGATAGCGCCCGCGCCCGCTTCAGGTACGTTCCGTATCTCGTCCGCTGTCCGGCCAGCACCCCCGCCGCCTGAGCCAGCGTGAGCGGCAGGGCCCCCAGCAGGCCCACCACCGCCGCGGCTCCCCCGTCGCCCAGGCCGGTCCGCTCGGCCAGGAAGGCCAGCGCCTCCTCCTCACTGAACACGTCCACAGGGACGCTGATCCCCAGGGCCGTTACCGGCTGCCTCGTACTGGTCACCAGCAGCCTGGCCGCGCCGTCAACGGGAACAAACGGCCATACCACATCGGGGTCTTGCACGTCATCGAACACCAGCAGGCAGCGCTCCCCGTCGGCTTCCAGCTGCCGCCGCACTGCCCGACCCAGATCAGCCGCGTCCCGTCTTGAACCGCGGCCCGAAAGTCCTGCGGCGTCAGCCACCGCGGCCAGGCCAGCCAGCAGGCTTCCGGTGTCCTCGGCGTTGATCCAGGCCACTAGACGCCAGCCCGCGGCCAGCTTCGCACGCGCGTAGGCGGCCGCCAGCTGGGTCTTGCCCGCCCCTGCAATCCCGGTCAGCACCTGCACCGCCGACGTCCCGTGCTCGGCTTGGTCCAGCTGCGCGAGCAAGGTCGGCCTGGGCAGGAATCCGGGTGGTTGCTGCGGGATGGTGCCCACCTCTATCTGGGTACCCGCCCCCCACGCCAGCGGCTGGAAGACAACGGTCATGTCAGCCTCAGCCGGCTCCTGGACGCTGCCTGCCGGTGTCCCGTCCGCCGCCCGTCCCAGCGGCGGGAAGATAACCGTCATGTCAGCCTCAGCCGGCTCCGGGACGGTACCCGCCGTTCCCTGGTCCGTGAGTCCAAGGAGCGGGCCCAGGACGAGCGTCGGCTCATCATCGGCAGCAACATGCTGCCCGGCGCTTAGGTCCTGCCGTGCGTCGCGGTCGGCCCGGTCGCTGGACACGGCCCTCCACTGCCTCACTCGGCCGAGGGCTGGGCCTCGGCGATCCCTAGCTCTCCGGCCGCGCTCGAGGCCCGAAGCCCGGTTACGGCCATCGCGGCCACGATACGACCCACCGCCCACTCCCAACAGCCGAACAAGAACTGTAACTCATGGACAGGTAACCGCGGTAACGGTCAGCTTCATGCCCACCGTGCGCGGGTTTGCCAGAGCCCGGATCGGTCCTGAACGGATCGAGTCGGTTCGGTCTCGGGCCGGACCAGGGCGGCCACCGGCGGCTGACGGCAACGAAGCGTAAACCCAGTGCGTCCGTGAGGCGTCATCTGTATGTAGAGGTGCAGATTCACGCAGCGTCAAGGGTGGGGGCAATGTGGTTGGCCGGAACCGTGGTACTGGATTCATCGTTCGCGGGTTGGAACACCAAAACCGTCCGTCAAGGTTAGATGCTCAATAGTTATTAAGTGGAGATAATAAATTGACCTTCTGCCGCCGGGAGAAATTTCTGCGGCGGAGATATGAGATTTCGATTGGGGCGCCGGCCCCTAGTTAGGTTCTGATACAGATGGCACTCTCGGATCTGTCAGTCTCCCAGGGCCGACGCTTGCCGCAACTGGATGTGCGACCGGAGCATGCGGCTGAGGTCCGTACCATGCTGCCGTATCGTCCTATTTCCGCAGCCCTCGCGATTGCGCCGACGGTGAGTGTCATCATCCCGGCCAGGAATGAGGCCGCTAATCTCCCGCATGTATTCAACACGCTGCCGCAGTGGGTGGATGAGATCATCCTGGTTGACGGGCACTCCTCCGACGATACCGCCGCGGTCACCCAGGCACTTTGCCCTCGAGCCAAGGTGATAGCGCAAAGTGGCAGGGGCAAGGGGGATGCGCTTCTGGCCGGATTCGCCGCGGCTTCCGGCGACATCATCGTAATGATCGACGCGGACGGGTCTAATGATGGAGCGGAAATAGTTCAGTTTGTCGGCGCGCTCGCCGCAGGCGCTGATTTCGCGAAAGGCTCACGCTTTTCCGGCAGCGGCCAAAGCGATGACATCACTGGTGTGCGGCGCTGCGGGAACCGGGTCCTGAACATACTGGTCAACCGCATGTTCAGGACCCAGTTCACGGACCTCTGTTACGGCTACAACGCCTTCTGGTCTCGGCACCTGGACGCGCTGCAGATTGATTGCACGGGTTTCGAGATTGAAACCCTGATGAACATCAGGGCGGCTAAGGTCGGCCTGAAAATCCATGAGATTCCAAGTCACGAGCGGCGACGCATTTTCGGGACCAGTAACCTTCGCGCGTTCCGGGACGGGTGGCGGATTCTCAAGGTGATTATACGGGAGAGGTTCAGCCACCTTGAGGAGCGTGATCCCAGCGGTATCGCCCCTACACCGCCTGTCCCGGCCCTGTCCGGCGTGTTGGCCGAAGTCGCCAACGCCGGCAGGGGACAGGGCATGAGCACCTGACGTCCACATCACCGCACACGATCGCACGGGCTCACCCGGGGCGGCCTGTTGAATCTTGACCGTGCCGAGAACGTAAATGACGCGCCGTCTGCGTGTGACGTCATGGTGCTCGCGTTCCCGGCCACTTGCGGGAACGAATTCTCGGCCTCCTCGCCGACGTTTATATGAGCTTCTTTCTGATGCCTTCCCCGCTATGCGCCCGGAGTCACGGTCGCGTTGCCTTCGTTGAGCAGAACCGTCCCGACGCCGGATACCTGGTTGCCCGAGGCGGCGACGTCGAGCCTGTGCTGCCCCCCGCTGAGCGAGATGCCGACGTCGCTGCGCCGGTCGCCCAAGATGACGTTACCGGTCACCGACAGGTGACCGGTGCCAGCGTTCGCCTGCGCGACGCCGATGTAGACGTAGGAGGGGCCGGCCGACTCGCCCTGATCGTTGAAGACCTTGTTTCCCAGGATCGTGGAGCCGGGTCCGTCCTGGGCCGTGGCGATGATGCCGTACCAGGTGCCTGATCGCTTCCCGTCACCGAAGTCCTCGACATAGTTGCTGGCGATCGTCGTCCCGAACAGCCGGTACGCGGTGATACCGTCCTGGCCGTTATTATATAGGTGATTACCTGAGATATTCCAGCCTGCGGCATTATCAAGATGGATGGCATCCAGCCGGGAAGACGCGATATCGTTATTTTCCAGGAAACCATCGGTAACGCTGTTCCCGCTGTCCTGAACGTAGAATCCGTACCGGCCGCTGCCGGTAATGAAATTGTTGTCGAAGCGGCTGTTCACGCTGGTATTGGTAATGACACCGCCGCTCGCATTGGTATTGGTGTCAACGATTCCCGACCCGCCGCAGCCGCTGACGTCCACGTTTTCCACGTCGGCTTGCCAGTCGAGCAGGATTATCCCGTCCGTGCTGCCGGAGCCGTCGCAGGCTACCGTGAGGTCGCGGATGCTCAGCGGCGCACCCGTCGTGGTCGAATTATCGACGTAGGCGGATGACGCCAGCACATAGCTGGCGCTGCCATCCTGCTTGAGCACCGTTCCTGTGGTGCTCTCCCCGGTGTAGGTCCTGTCGCCGGGCAGCGTGATGCCGGTGGTGAGCAGGCAAGTGCCTCGGAACTGGATGGCCGCCCCCGCCGGGCTCGAGTTGATCGCACGTTGCAGCATCGCCGCGTCACTGCTGCGGTCGTGGCAGCTGACATGAACCGAGGCTGCCGGCAGGGCCGGGGAACTCGCCGCCGGCGACGCCGGGAAGCTGGCCGTCGGCAAGGCGGGGGAGCTCGCCGTCGGCGACAGCACGGCCGACAATATGGCCGTGGCCGACAACGCGACGATGACCACCGCCAGCAGGCCCCAGCGATAGCGCCGGCCACGGCGGGGTGTCAGGCTGCGATGGGCAGGCGGGCCTGGGTGATGTGGTTGGTATTGAGCCGGGCCAGGCCGGCCTGACTTGACAGTGTTCCGAGCCATTTATCCACATCATATTCGGCGCGCGGCGTTCCTTGCCGTCGCTGGCCACCCTACCGTGGCGGTCATGACAGCGTCATGAACCGGACGATGACTACGGTGACGAACACCACGAGCACGGGAAGCGACCAGATGGTCAACCGGCGGACGAGCCGCCGCGGATCCTTCTGCCAGATGCGCACGAACTCCCTGGCGGCCAGGAGCAGAAGCAGGAGGGCCAGGACGGCGAGCCCGATGGGCGTCCAGATATCCCACGGCCCTGCCGCGCCCTGGCCGGCCGGCGGCGGCTGGGCGGCCGTTCCGGGCGCCCAGCGAAGGGTGTAGACCACGGCCGTGCTGTCGGCGTACGCCACTTGCACGCCCGGGAACGCGCGCATAGCGGCCCGGAGCGCCTGGCCCCACCCGGCCGGATACCCGGCCGCCTGCTCGAGAAAGGCCTCCTGCGTCGCCGTCGTGATCAGATAGCTGCCGGGACCCATGGCCCGCAGGTCAGCGACCAGGCCAGAGACGCCGGCGGGATCGACGGGCGCGGGCTCGGCGATGTACTGGACCTTTTCAACGTCCCGGTACTGCCAGGGCATGTCCGGCGTGGCACCGGCCACGGGCGGCACGCTCAGCCAGGCCAGATTGACGCCGGAACTGTCGTGCGCGTACACGTAGTTCATCGCGGCCAGCTCGCCAGATGGCGCCTGCTCGAATGCCTCGTTGCCGTAACGCGCGACGACGAACACGATGACCGCGGCGATGGCGCAGACCGCCGCGACGGGCAGCATCCGCCCGGTCCGGCGCGCAGTCGCCGGGCCGGGGAAGAAGAGATAGGCGGCCAGGACCGAGGCACCGGGCAAGGCGAACAGATACACGCGCAACGCCATTTCCCCGCCGTAGCCCTGGAGGGCAAAGCCGGCGAACGGCACGCACAGGAGCACGAGGGCCACCCGGTCGTCGATGCCGAGACGCCTGCGCCGCGCCCAGCCCGCCACCGCGAGGATCAAGACGGTCCCGGCGAACGCGGCGCGAGCGTACAGCACCAGCGAATGCAAGGTGGTGCTGCCCGCCATCCGGCCTGACACGCCGCTCGACGCGTTGGACAACAGGTCGCCGAGCCCGCCGAAGATCAACGAGATGTGCCCCGACCAGTAGGCGACAGCGGCGAAGCTGAGCCAGCCAGCGAAGATCACCCCTAGCAGCACGGGCAGCCCGGGAAGCTGGCACCTCCGGACGATCACTAGGCCGGTACACGCGGCGATCATGAAGAACGGGGTCAGCTGGTGGCTTGACGTGGTGAACACGAAGATCGCGATGATCAGGGCCAGCACGATGGTGCGCTGCGCTCGCGCCGCGGGCCGGGCCGGCAGGTCACCGGGGATGGGGCCGGCCCAGCGCGGCGGGTTCCACCGGTCAAGTCTGGCCCGGCCGGGAGCATCCGCGGGGACGCGCCATCGGTTTCCGCCCTTCGCTGCGGCGACTTCAATGCGGAAGATCCCCGTCTCAATGGTTGGCTCGGCCGTCGGGTCTTCGGTCGCCGGACTGGCGTGCGGCTGGGCCGGTCTGCCGAACCAGGTCAGCAGCAGCGCGATGAACAGCAGGTAGAGGAGGTAATCGAACGACTGGGGCGAAAAGTAGTCCTGGCCCACCCAGTTGCCGACGGAAAAGACGAAGACCGCGAACCACCTCGCGCGCCAGCTTGCCCGCAGGCGGGTAAGTATCATGCCGAGCGGTACGAGGCAGAGCAGGTCGATGGCCAGCGGCCAGATGCGCAGCACCGGCAGCAGGTTGTGGCTTCCTGTCGCGCGCTCGGCCAGGGCGATCAGTTCGAAGAATCCAGGCCAGCTGAAATAGGCCGACAACCCGGGCGCCGTATGACCGGTCCTGCTGACATAGTCGACGAAGCCGGCAATCCAGTAAGCGGTGGGGAACCTCGGCTGGGGCTCGGCGATCGCGGTGACCCCGTCGAGACAAACGACGATGGCCACGATCATGCCGCCAAGAACGAGTGGCCGGGGATGGTCCAGGCCAAGCGCGAGAACGAACGACAGGGCCAGAAGGGCCAGCCCGGCCAGGGCGCTCGCCGGCATCACCGAGATGAGGCCGAGGCCGTTCATGTGGCCCAGCCCGGCGGTCACCCTCCCCAGAGATGCCAGGAACAGCGCAAGACCGGCTACCGCCGTCAGGCACAGAGTAACTAGCGGCCACGACTTCCGCGGCCAGGCTCTGGCCCCGGGCGGCGAATCAACGCGCCGGTCAAGCAGTCCTTGATCGGTTATGACCACTAAGCCCTTCACCTCACCAGATTAGCCAGTCCTTGGTCCAGGTCATCGATCTAAGGTTCACTGCGGTTCGCCCGGCGGCAGACACGATCCGCCTCAGTCCCGGGGCAATCGTGAGGGCAATCACCGACTCGCTAACGAGTACCGCAACACCCGCTCCCACCATTCCCATCGTCTCGGTAAGCGCCAGCGCGAGCCCGAGCATGAGAACGCAGCGGACAATCTGGATGACGGCGATCAGCTTCGCCCGGCTCTGCGCCCGCAGGGCACCGAGATACGTCTCGGTCAGCGTCTTGGGCAGCGTGGCGATGGCAAGCACCTGAAGAATCGGGACGCCGTACCTTGCATAGCCGGGGCCGAACAGGCCGAGGGCCGTGGGCGCCAGCAACGCCGCCGCCGCGACCACGGGCACCAGCAGCAGCATGGTATGCCGCAGCGCCGAGCGGCAGTCGGCCGCGAGCGTCTCGCTGTCGAACGCTCCTTCGACCGTGAGAGACCTGGACATGCTCATGGCGAGCAGAAACAGCATCCCGCCGATCGTCCACGCCATATAGAAGTAAGCGTTCAGGCGCGGGCCCACGCGGATCGCCACCGCGATCGGAATCAGATTACTGATGGCGAGTACACAGAGCGCACCGGTGTAGTCGCCGGCGAGGAAACGGCCGATCTGCCGGGCGGTGGGTGGCCGGCGGTCCCCAACGGACACCCGATGGTGTGGTATCAGCTTGCCGAAGATCAGCAAGTTGACAAGCGGCAAGGACAGGATCACCGGCAGCATCCACGAGATGCCGATGCCGAGGCTGGGGAGGGCAGCCGCGAAAGCCAGCAGCAGGACGATCTTGACGACACCGAAGGTCCCATTCTCTATGGGAACCCATACCGCGCTCCGGAGCCCGATGAGGACCCCGTCCTGAAGCGTGAAGATGCCCCACGCCACGACGCATGCCATGAAGCAGACTGCCGGGATCATGCCCCGGAGCTCGGCGTAGGAGGGACCCCAATGGCTGATGGAGAGCAAGAACACGAAGGCGACGGCCACGGACGCCACCGAGCTGAGCAGGTAGGCACGCAGGACGAACGCTGCTGTCCGGTGCCCGGATTGCGGCACGAAGCGGGTGATGGCCCCGACGATGTTGGCCGCGGCGAACCCGGAGACAAAGTTCATCGCCGCGTAGGCGGCCGACGCCCGGCCGACGTCAACCGCCGGGTAGTAGCGTGCCGCCAGGAGCCAGTACACGAGGCCGAGCAGCCCTGTCGCACCGGTATTGAGCATCAGGGCATATCCGTTCCGGAACAGCGGCGAGGTCAGCTGAGCGCGGAAATTGCGGTAGCGCTCGGCGAGTCCTGCACGCCCACGCTCCGGAGCTGCCGGCGGGCCGGGGCCACTGGCTGCGGAGGCGACGCCAAGCCGCCGCAGCAGCTCGGGATCGCCCGCTGCGCCGTTGCGGCTAGCGGTCTCATGCACTGCGCAAGACGCCTCCGACGACGGCCCTGGCCCTCCTGACCAGCGCATAACCCTTGGTCAGCGACCGGTCCTTAAGGAAGATCACCGACTCCTTCTCCCCGCACACGATGTGGTCGAACGTGGCGGGCCGGGTTGACCGGCGGATCGTCAGCCTCGGCAGCGCCAGCGTATCGTGTGCTGGGCCGGCGGTGACGTTGCCGACCGCGCAGGCGTGGGCGTAACCGACCTCGGCCGCGACCCTCCGCACTCGCGTATTCGAATAACCGTACGGGTATGCCATGTCGGGCACGGCGAGGCCCAGCTCGTCTTCGAGCAGGGACTTGCTGGTCACCAGGTCGTCGCGGAGGCTGCTCAGCGGGATCTGGTCAAGCTGCGGGTGCCGATGGCTGTGCGCGCCGATTTCAACCCCCGCGGCGGCGGCCTCGCGGATCTGGTTCCAGCACAGCATGCGGCCGGGCCTGCGGCCGACGGCGTGCCGTCCGGCATCGGCGATCCAGCCGGTCGTCACGAAGACCGTCGCGGTGAAGCCGTACTGCCGGAGCAACGGCAGTGCCGCATCGTGGAAATCGGCAAACCCGTCGTCGAAGGTGAGCACCACAGGTCGTTCGGGCAGTCCGGCGGGGTCGGCCGCGAGGGCCGACGCCAGTCCGGTCAGCGTCAGCCCGGTGAAACCCGCCTCGCGGAGGTGCTCAAGCTGCACGGCGAACGAATCCGGCGGTACCGCCAGCCGGCTGGAACTGTCCTTACGGGCGGCGATCTCGTGGTACATCAGGATCGGCACCTCGAACCGGCGTTGACCCGGCGCGGTCACCTTCGGCTGGTTCAGCGCGGCCCGTGATGCCTTATTCACTTGTCATCCTCGTTAGCTTGTCCCCGCCGACTGCTCCGAGCGGCGCCCGCCGCGGGAGGTCCGGCGGCGCTGGGCCGCCTCGCTCAGGATTCCGGCCGCATACCCTGTCGTGGTGGCCGCGAGGCCCGTCACGATCGCGCCCGCACGGCCGAGACCGGCTCGGTCACCGCGGAACGCGTCGGCCAGCCCGCGGGCAACGCCCCGCGGCAATGTCCTGGTGGTGTAGCGACGCTCCGATGACAGTCCGTCACCTGTCCCGACGCTGCGGGTAACCATCGCCTTCGACAGTCCCTCGGCATAGCACCGCGCCCGGTAGTAGGCGAACCGTGTGCGCTCGGCCGAGACGCGATGCCAGATCGTCGCCCGGTTGTCGAACAGGAGGACCGCGCCGGGTGTCTGCTGATTGAGCCGGATGCAGAACTCGGTCTCCTCGCAGCCCAGCGGCCGCTTACCCTGGCCCCGCCCGATGCCGCTCCTGAAGCCGCCGACCTCCTCGAAGACCTCGCGCCGGAACGATGCGTTCCCGCCGAGCAGGTTGCGCACGGGCGCTCGGTTCGTTGGCATCCCGATGTAGGTGCAGCCCACCACCCAGTCGAATTCCCCGGGGAACCAGGACGGCCGCCGGGTATCCCACTTCGGCAAGGTCAGGCCGCCGACGCCCACGACGCCGGGTTGGGTGTAGGACTCGGCCATGAACTTGAGCCAGTTGGCGTCCGCCACCGCGTCGTCGTCAAGAAACGCCACCACCTGGCCGCTGGACATGGCCACGCCGGTGTTCTTGCCTCCGGACAATCCCTGCTGCTCACGGTTCTCCACCACCGTCGCGTCCGGCAGTGCTGCCTTCAGCCGCTCGTAAAGGGACCGGTTGTGGTCGACGACAACGATGAGTTCCTTGGCCGCGTAGCTCTGCCCGCGCACTGAAGCGATAGCGGCCAGCGTGTCAGCCCAGCGCAACTCGGTATGGGCACAGACGACAACTGACACCGACAGCATGCTTATGCCCCCTTCCGGCTGGCTCGCCCGGCCTCAGCCAGCCCGCCCGACAAGACAGGCGAAGGCACCGGAGCGGCGAGTCCGGTCGGCCGAGACTCCGGCAAGGCGGTAATTGTATCCATCGGAAGGTGATCTGAGTTGAGTCGAGTGTCCTGCGATAACTAATGAAATGTTTGCCATCCCCCAGGCTTTGAAAGACGTCACAGTGAGGACGCGCGACCGGCGCGGTTGGTTGACGTCAGGTAAAGCAGACGTTGACCATGTCCGGCGCGTCTGGCCCGCCCTCCCCGGCCGCCCGGCATGGTCCGGCAACGGCAATCACGGGCTAACGAGAGGTGCGGGGCAGCTGACCACGTGAGGGCGAGCATACGCGGCAGGCCGCCCGGGACGTCGGCGGTCTTTCCAGGGCACCGTCCGGTCACGAAAGGCGAAATGAAGGGTCAACCCGTCAACCCTTGTGCGGCGTCTTTCTTGAAAAAGAGCGGGATCGGCGAGCGCTTCGGGCGCGGCCCGTGTAGCCTAAAGCGTCCTGAAGACCAGCTGTGGATTACCTCAGTACACTGAACCCAGCCGCTGTTCGT
>Ga0187766_10002357_pt1 | contig 11172 bp, 13 predicted proteins | sample 0216_QUI02_MP05__4_FD_132971 | JGI IMG/M metagenome (GOLD analysis project Ga0187766, IMG submission 132971) | Tropical peat soil microbial communities from peatlands in Department of Meta, Colombia - 0216_QUI02_MP05_20_MG | ecosystem: Environmental > Terrestrial > Soil > Wetlands > Peat ... | reverse complement strand
TTCGAACCCACGCTCCTGGACATGGTGCCCCCCAACGCGATTATCGCGACCGAGGAAACGTTCGGTCCGGTGGTGACCGTGGCCAGAGTCAGGGGGGTGGACGAAGCAATCGCGCGTACGAACGAGTCGAGGTACGGTCTTGATTCCTGCGTTTTCACAAACAACTTCTACACGGCATGGAAGGTGGCAAAGGCACTGGAGGAGGGAACGGTATCTGTCAATGACGCGCCCGCCCATGGCGTTGGGTTCTTCCCGTTCGGCGGAAACAAGGACTCCGGTATTGGGAGGGAAGGAGTCGGGTACAGCATTGACGAGATGACCCGGATAAAGACCATCCAGTTCAACCTGGCCCCCGCTGGGCTCGGTAAGACGCGGCAAATTCCTAGGATGTAAAGAAAACAGCCTGAACCTAAATAACTCACTCTGGAGGCGACCGAATGTGCTCGGGCTGAAGGAAATCAGAGCGATCGACAAGCAGGGACTCTGGGAGGCCTACGCCCGGTGGCCTTCGGCGGTGCGCACATCCCTGGCCCAGCCTCTTAACCTCCCACGGGCGAAGAATTTCGACTCGGTGATCCTCGCGGGAATGGGGGGCTCGGGGAGCGCATGCGACATCCTTGCAGAATGGTCCAGGCCCACCATCAGAGTGCCGATAACTGTCATCAAAGAATACCACCTCCCCGGTTTCGCAAACCCGCGGACCCTCGTGGTGGCTGTTAGCCTGTCAGGGGATACCAAAGAGACGCTCAGTGTCCTCGGCGAGGCGGTAGCCAAGGGGTGCACAGCGGTGAGCGTCTCGTCAGGAGGAGCCATGGAAAGGACGTGCGTCGAGCTTGGGATACCTTTCAACCGAGTCGAGAGGTTGCTAGTCCCCAGGGCATCCACTCCTGGGATGTTGCTGGTGCCTGGGCGTATCCTTGCCGCATTAGGACTGCTCGATGGCCGGGACGAGTTTGAGAGGGTTGAAGGGGCGGTAAGGAGGGCTCTAGGGAGGAGCCTACCATCAATCTCCTTCGGAAGAAATCCCTCCAAGAGGCTTGCGAAGATGCTCCTCGGCAGAAGAGCAGTTGTCTATGCGTCCACAGGCGCTTTGTCTGCAGCTGTGCACTTCAAGAACTCCATGAACGAGAATGCTAAGGTACCGGTCCTGGTAGAGGCTTACCCTGAGCTCTTCCACAACGGCATAGAGACCTGGAGGGCGTCGGAGAATAGGGTCGTGGTCCTGCTCCGGGGACCGCGTGAAGAGCGCGAATTGCAGAAGAAGATTGTTAGCCTGAAGCGCATGCTGAAGGAGGTTGGCGTCCTGGTCGCGGAGTTCAGGTCCGAAGACGGAGAATTGGCCACCCTTCTAAGCTGGTGCCTAGCCCTCGATCTAGCTTCGGTCTATCTTGCTGTGCTTAAGAAAAAGGACCCCACTCCAACCCCTATCCTAAGCCGGATGAGGAGTGGCTGAAGTGGGACGGATCAGGTAGGGCTCTCGCTAGGAAAGAGGGGCCGATGTACGTATGGCGCCGTTTCGAAGGTTCCCTGTTATGGTGGAAGATGGCTTTACTTCTTAGGCTGGAGTGCCTTCCAATCCTTCGATGAGCCCCAGCTGAGGAGCCCTACGCCAACGAGCTGTGAGAAGCTGCCATCTAGGGAGAAGTACCCTACTAGCAGGTTGGCTTCTTGCTTGTTATTCATTTCAATGGTCACGTCGGAGCCCAGGATTTAAGGCTGGTGCCGGCCGAATCTCAAGAAACTTACCTGAGGGGCCATTTCGGGGTCAGAGGGGGACTCCTTATCCCTATCAGAGACGAACTCTGCTTGTGGGGGCCCATTGGGGGCGACCGCGGGTCGGGTCGCTCCTCGTCTCCTATTTCCGGGCTGACCCCATGTCGGAGGGCACTCGGCTCCTTGGAGAGTCGTCAAACCCCCCCAGAAGAGCTTATTTTCTTCGGGGAGATGTGGCTCGTCAATGGGCGAGAGGAGAGGGAGACAAGGGATGGCCACCAACGGCTGGCTAGACCTGATGCTTATCCAGTGCTCGTGCGCCTATTTCGGATGGTCCTACGCGAAGTCGAAAGAGCCCAGCAAACAGGAGCAACCTTCGCTCTAGATGCCTTGAATTCAGAGGCGTGGGGTCCCTCTCTGGGAGACCTTCCTACTTCGCGAGCAGTTTCCACGAAAGCACTATGCCGAGAATCGAGAGCAGCGTGGCGAAGCCGGCAAGCACTGTGAAGTCAACCCAGAGCGGGGCCAAGATGTTGTAGCCAGCCGCGGCGGCCGAAGCCGACCCTGAGCCGAGCAACATCTGCCTGACGCCATCGACAGCATAACTCACAGGGTTGAATTTCACCACGGATTGAAGCCAGCTGGGCATTATCTTTACCGGGAGCATGGCGTTGCTGGCGAAAAGAAGAGGCAGGTTCAACAGGTTGATCACGGCCATCTGGGTCTGCCAGTCGCTCGACCTCAGAGCCAGCATCACGAAAAGGGAAGAAAGCCCGAAGGTCATCAAGAACAGCATCACGAAGGAACCTCCGACCGTTAGGAAGCTGAAGTTCGTTGTGTCCATGCCGAGCGCCACAGCGATGACGAGCACGATCGCGGCCTGAATGAGCGATCGAATGACGCTCTGTAGGACTTTGCTGGTCACTATGGCTCCCCTTCCAACGGGGGTGCTCAGGGCCTTGTTCATGAAACCAAACCTTCGGTCCCAGACCACCGACATGCCGGCGAAAGCCGCCGTGAACATGATGATGAAGGCGAGCATCCCCGCACCTAGGTAAGAGAAGTAGCTGGTAGTCCCGAAGGTGCCGAGGTTTATGGTGTTCAACTCCACCTGGGTCACCCCGGGCTGGTTGGCGAAGATTCCTGTGATGTTGAATGCTTTGCCGAACAAGCCCAACCATACGATTGGCTGGATGAGGGAGATAAACAGCTGAATTGGATTCTTGTACCATTTGACGAGGTCGCGGTTCGTGAGCGCCCAGAGGCCGTGAAGTGGACTCTTGTTGAGCTTCGGGGCCGCACGGAAGGAACGTTCTTCCTCTCTTTCCTTCTGCTCTTCGATTGCTTCCTGTTGAGCGGTAACCGTGGACCTAGTGAGGTCTTCTGTCATTTCCTCATCGTCACCTTCGCGCCCTCATCATCGTGACTCTCTGCTTGAACGCGTCCATCTTGTTTGCCTCCTCCTCCCGGATACTGCGCCCGGTGAACTCGAGGTAGGCCTCGTCAAGTGAGGGCTTTGTCAATGATATCTTGGTCACGTGAAGCCCCTTCGATCTGACGAGGTCTATTATCTGGATGGAGGACTCCTCCCCGACTTCAGATTTCACCCTGTATTCGTGATCGCTCTTCTTGACTTCCTTCACAAGAGGGATCTTCATGATGTCGTCCGAGATGTCAGGTCCGGTCTCGGCAACCCCCACGACGATAATGTCCCCTCCTATGCTCGCCTTCAATTCATCCGGGCTTCCTATCCTGATTATGTGCCCGTGGTCGATGATGGCGATTCTGTCGCACAAGGAGTCTGCCTCCTCAAGATAGTGAGTTGTGAGGAAGAGGGTCATCCTGTATTCTTCCTTCAGCATCCGGATGTAGTCCCAGACTGCAGTCCTCGTCTGGACATCCAACCCGAGCGTGGGTTCGTCAAGAAATAGGAGCTTGGGATAGTTGATCAGACCGCACGCCAGCTCGAGTCGGCGTCTCATGCCTCCGGAGTAGGTACTTACCTTCCTGTCCGCCGCGTCCTCGAGTTCGACAAGCTTGAGGAGTTCCATTGCGTGCGGTTTCGAGTTGGTTCTTGGGATCCCGTAAAGGTCGGCACAAAGCAGAATGTTCTGGAGGCCAGTCAGGTCTTCGTCTGCGGTGTACTCCTGGGGGACCACCCCCACTGTCCTTCGAACCTCTGTGGCGTGCGTGTGAATATCGAGACCGTCAATCGTCGCAGTGCCCCCGGAAGCGCTTAGAAGGGTCGTGAGCATGTTGATTGTAGTCGTCTTCCCAGCACCGTTGGGTCCGAGGAATCCAAAGATCTCCCCTTCGCGGACCTCGAAGGACACTCCGTCGACCGCCTTTAGCTGGCCAAAAGACTTCGAAAGTCCCTCCACCCTGACGATTGGTTGCTGGCTCATGAGGATTCACCCAGTTTGGTCATCCGGTCTGCGAGTTCCCTAATTAATTTACTATTCTGGGTAAACTGTTGGTCCTTCGAGCGGGCCATGTCCTCTAGGTAGGAAATGTTGCTTGAGATGTCTCCCAAGATACCCTCTACAGACCTTGGACCTGTCCCTCGCATTCGCGCGGGCCACTCGGCCTCTTCTCTCCCTTGGGGCGTGATTTCGTACTTCCCGTCTGATTCGCGCTTCTTGACAAGGCCTTCCTTGGAGAGCTGGTCTAGCATCGGATACACCGACCCGGGCGAGGGCCGCCACCAGCCTCTGCTGGTCGACTCCATCGTATCCATTATCTCGACGCCATTCATTGGTTGTTTCGTGACTATCATGAGGATCCAGGTCCTCAGACCTCTGTGAGCCCTCTTCGACCAATCAAGCCACATATCGAGTCTTCGATTACGGTTTTCCGATACACTACTTAAAACTTTCGCCTATTCGAGAGATAGACCGCCCTGAAAGGCGTTTAAGTCGACGATGAATCATGGAGGTTGAGATGACTCACGTCTGCCCATACTGCAAGAAGAGCGAGCTGTTGCTGATAAGCGAGACGACTGACGCGGTGGGAAAGAGACGCTACCGCTACAAATGCCCTCGCTGCGGTGCAACCTGGCCATTTTGACGGGGAGTTCTGAACCGTCTCCGGGCACGAAAACGAGCCTCATTCACGTCTGCGCCGTCTACTTTGCATTGGTCCTTTAGGACAGGATTCATAAGTGGTGGGCTAAAACCATGCCCATGAACCCAACCACGAAACAGGGAGAGAGAGCCACGCACGGGTCCGTCAAGCGCAGAGCAGCGTCCAGCAAAAAGCCCAAGGGATTCACGGACGAGGAAAGAGCCGCGATGAAGGAGCGCGTCCAAGAGTTGAGGGCGGGCGAATTGGAGGGCGAAAGCGCGGTGCTGGCGAAGATCGAGGCGATGGCGGAACCGGATCGCTCTATGGGCAAGCGGATTCACGCCATCGTAAGAGCCACCGCACCGACCCTCTCGCCAAGACTCTGGTACGGCATGCCTGCCTATGCCAAGGATGACAAAGTCGTCTGCCACTTCCAGCCAGCGCAGAAGTTCAAGACGAGGTATTCGACCCTCGGCTTCAGCGACAAAGCGAACCTCGATGAAGGTGCGCTGTGGCCGGTTGCGTTCGCACTGAAGGAGTTGACCGCGGCTGAAGAAGCTAGGATTAGTGCACTCGTGAAGAAAGCGGCGAGCTAAGAACTCAAGGCCGAACGCTGGGAAGTCAGACTAGTCAGTTTCTTGCTCCATTCGCCGGATGGAGGCTATTCTGGGCTATTTTGAAGTAGCCCGGCTAGGGGATGATGTTACGTAGGAGCATTTACATCAATATTGGAGGCTCGAATCCGACCGGGCTCGCACCCATACAGGTTCGATACCCATCTCGAAATGCCCTGCTAGGACGCGTTCCTAGGAGGCCTGAAATAAGCAAGGAATCAAGGCCAGATACGGTCCTTTGAGAGTAGGGGAACTGATAGACAAGCAGGTGCCGGGAATCGAGAATCCCGTGGTGCTGCTGAGTGTAAATCCCGTAATCTACCAGACTCGAGTCGTGGACGCGATAAGATATTTCTCCGAAAGATTTGGGAAGGGTCTGTACATTACCCTGAACAAACCGTCAGCCGTGCTTCAGGTGGTTTTCGAGAGGGGCGGGCTGGCTCACGAGAGTCTCGTGTATATCGATTCTATCACAAATACACCTGAGCACAGCACCGAAACATGTCACTTCCTGGGCAGGATGCGTGAGCTCACAGACCTGAGCATAGCTTTGGCGAAGATGATGTCCGAAAAAGAAGTCAACTTCGTCTTTGTCGACTCTGTTTCAACGCTCTTGATTTACAACGACTCCAACTCCGTCGCCAGATTCTGTCACGCAGTAACCGAAAAACTCAGGAGCTTGAACCTACCAGCAGCCTTGATTCTGGTAGAAATGGAAGAGGGGAAAGGCATCGCCGCCCAGTTGGCTCAGTTCTGTGATGCGTATGTTGAGGCGGTGAGTTGAAGTGAGCAAGAGGGCGCTTAATGTTGCCTTCAGGGAGATCGATCGGACGGCGATGGACGCGCTCCTATTTGGGTTACTGGAGAGTTTGGATTACTTGGGCGAACAAAGACGCGTATTTCTTGACAAGATGGAGTCAGCTATGCTCCAGTACCTGGTCGAGACTGGGACGATTTCCTCACCCGGCTCCGAGGGGAAGTCCGGTCATTCTTTGAACCGCCTGCTCGCCAACAATGGATACGGTTCCAAGCACCCGACACGCTTGCCCTCACGGACGCGGTCATCGCTGAATATGATCGAAACCCTGGCCCAGACAGGTCGTCGTCCCAGACGTGCGGGCTATCGCAAGCGGAGTGTTCCGGAAGGGAAGAACAGGGTGGATTGGGTGTTGTACGAAGCGGTTCTGTACGCCATGACCAAGGCACTTGATGACCAGCTTGGGGTGCAGGGTCAGCTCATCTTAGACCGGATCGGGACTTCGATGCTCGACTACCTGGTCAGCCAGGGAGCAATCAAGCGGTCTGATGACACAAACGTACTACTTCAGAGGGTGATTGACTACTTTGTCAAGGCAGGGTATGCGAAGAGCTTCAGGTTCGAACTGGAAGGAGCCCCGCCTGATACTTTCGTCAGCAGATACGAGTCGGCGCGCTACTACACAAATGTCTTCAGGCGCACCCAGAAGGAAGGCAGCGCGCTCCTGGCATGCCCACTATGCGTGATTGGCCATTCGATGTGGGCCACACAGGGTTGGAGGTTTGGAGACATCTTCGAGGTGCGGATCTCGTCGAGCGGCAATGTCTTCTCGAGGGCAAGGATCTACCCCGCGGGTGAACGATTTACCGAAAAGGACGCCCTAAGATTCTCCAAAATGAAAGTGCGACCCCCTTCTTGAGGCATGGTTCCCCGTCCCAGGGATTTGCAGACCATGCAAATCACATTCAGCAAATAGCGTGAAATCCATTTTATTCGCTGAACAGAGTTCATTCTGAGCTTCTTTTTCTAGCCCGGTTAGATTATTATGCGATTCGGTTAGTATCCCGAGCACTCCTTGGCGTCAACATAGGTTCGCATTTACTCTTAGGAAGTCCCTGGCCGAGCCTAATCGATCTACGTCTGCATGAATCCTGACTTTCTTCCTTCTTACTTCTTTCTCCATGTGATAATGAATCCCAGGCCCCCCAGGACAGCACCTAGCGCCGCCAACATTACGAGCCCGCCTATTGGATTCACCAGCTGACCAAGATACGTGACATGTATCTGATAGTCCGAATAGCCCAGTCCCCCTGCTGAGACAGCTGCTCCTGCCCAGCCCGCTAGGTAGCCTCCCCATATCATCAGTAGCATGCTCGCAGCTACCCCGACATTCATGAAGACTATGTGCCCCCATGCCAAATAGTTTGCCAGTCCCGTGTAGACTTTCCCCATCGTTCCCTCAATGTAGGAGTAAAAGGTCGCAGTGACGGCACTCGCTACCACCCCAACTATGAGGAATAGGACATAGCCGGTGAACATCCAGGTCCCGCCTCCGCCTCCGGCTATTACCTTGGACGGAGAGTAGTACCAATTGATGTTGAAGTACGTCCATGGTTCCACGATGATAACGGTCACAACGACCGCGATGATTCCTTGGATGATTGAGGCCCAGATAAACCTGGAAGCCCACTTGCCCTTACTCTGCTCCAACTTGCTGGCCGTCGAACATTTTGACGGTTACTTAAGCCAACTGGCATGGAGTAGAGGACGAGGGGTAGCCCGGCTAGGGGCTAACCCTACCCAGGGGCTCTTAGATCGGGAAATAACAGGCTCGAACCCGTCGAGACCCATCAGGTTTACCGTGCAAATCCGAAATGAGTTCGGGCCCGGAGGGATGCCTACTCAACAAGGTAATCAACACTGAACTTCACTGTGGAGCTGCTTTTTGCACCGTTTCTGACAGCCTGGTTGACGTACGGCCCCGGACGGAATACTATGCATGGCTTTGGCGAGGCGAAGTAATTGACGTTGTCAATTGTTATTCGAGTGACTTCGTGATGAGCAACATCGCGCGGGGTAGTGAACTCAGCGGACACGACTAAGTCCTCCTTGCTTCGCGCCGAAGTGGGTAGTCCTATGTAGTACGCCTCTTTCGAATGGTCCATCCATTCAGAAATCGTCATCACGTCCTCGACGTGCCTCCATCTAGCCTTGGGGGCTCTCGTGGCACTTGCGGGAATCTTGGTGATTCCCCGGGTGTAGTGCACACGTGTCAAACCCTCCTCTGAGATTCCCTTCAGATAGACTCTGGTGCTCTCAAACAGTGGTTTCATGTCATTTGGAATGAGATCTAGCCCATACGAATCATCTAGCACAAGTCCGGACGGCCGGGCCAAATCCATCAGCTTGGCCGCCGCGTTCAGGGGTCTTCCTGAATAATCCAGTGTGACCCCGCCTGATACCAGCCTGGTCGCAGCTCCCCTGCTCAACCCGACGCCCATCAATTTGGGTACGTCGAAATTGATCAATGGATCTCCCTTGCAGAGCTTCGGGTAGTCGGAGACCAATTTGTTGAGCGATCTCAACACCGCTGAAGCTAGGTGCTCAACATTTTCCGCGCAAGGAAAGACAACTACGAGTCCGTCACCTGTCAGTTTGTAGAACTCGGAACCATGAAGATACCCATCGATTATCCTCGTGTAGACCCGCCTTAGGTAAGCTGCGGCTTGTAGAGAGTCCACTTTCATGGCGAACGCGGAGAAACCTCTTATGTCTAGGACGGCGGCGATGACGAACTCGGGCTCGCCTTTTGCGCTCCCCAGCAGTTTCCTGAGCCTAGTCCGACTAGCTGGCGTGAGTCTCACGCTCCATGAAGTTCTTCCAATAGGCCTCGTCTTCGAGTTTCTCGGTATCTTCCCCGGTCTTCTTCTTGGCGTAGACGAGGTCACGTCTTGCTAACAGCTCGAAGTGGTCGTAGAGCTCCTTGTTCTCACGGCGGAGTTCCAGGATGTGCCTTTTCGCCGTGAACCAGTAGGCGAGTATGCTGTGGTAGAAGCTCTCGAACAGGATGTCCTCGTGAATAGCATTCTTGCTTAGCAGAAGACCTGCCTCTTCGAAGAAGTCCAGCACGTAGTAAGCCTCGTCCACCAGCATTCCTTGGATGAAACCGGTCGCAGCCTTCCGGCGGAGCTCCTTCATCCTGTCGCTGTCGAACTTCGCTTCCAACCTCATGAGTATGTCAAGGCTCCTCGTCACCCTGGCATGACTATTCTGAATCCACACCGATGCTATCGCACCCACCGCGGTCACAATCGCGGCCCACGACGAGACCATCACCCAGTCGATGGCTTCGACCAAGCGAATCGGAGACTGCTGGCTTGCATTTTGCTTTAAAGGAGAGACACGATTCTCACATGAGAGAAGCGTATGCACGCGTTTCAGCAGCTTTGGGCCTCTTCTTTCTGGAAGACCTGTTCCTTACCGCTTGGTGTTATGAGGCGTATCCTACACTCGTCGTTTCTCATGGCTCACAGGGTGAAAGTTCTACTCATAAGAACGCCTTGCAGTGTTGGTAGTGGTCTGGGCTTAAACAGGATGCGGGGTTCGATTCCGGCGGGAAGGCTCGCAATCTAACGGTTCACAGCGACGAGGACCTCGTCACCGACTACCTTGACCTTGTAGGTCTTCAAATCTGTCGCCTCCCTGCGAGTCGCCATCCTTATCGACATGCCGACGTTCTTCACGACCCTCCCGGTGGTGATATCAAACTGAGCTCCGTGGACTGGGCAAGTCACGACACCTTTCTCGAGGCGCCCTTTGGGCAAATATCCGGAGAGATGAGAGCATACCGCGTCCATCGCATAGAAATCTCCGCCCATTCGGCCGATGAGGATCTGCCGTCCTTCTACCGTCACTCCGACCATGGAACCATCGGCCAAGTCGCTCACCTTTGCGCAAGTGATGAATCGCTCTCCCTGACCTGGCCCTCCTGCAAGCTCATGTTCTGTCATTCTTACTCACACGGCTGGAGGCCGACGCGGATTAGCCTTCTACCCAACATGTTGGGCTCATCCATATTAGCCACCAGCGGTGGGCTCACAACATGAGAAGGGCGGTAGTGGAACTGGAACTCAGAGACCTGCGAGAAAGAGGATTCGTTGGCTTGTTCGAGAGGGTAGAGGCACTCGAGGTTGTCCACTACTTCAGGTGCGACAGCGGCGGCTTTGCAGGGGTGTGCAGGATAAGGCCGAGATACAGTAGATTCAGACCCGGAGACATTGTGGGGCCCGGCGGCGTTTCAAAGGTAAGCGTTCTCTCAGAGGACAAATCCACCAACGCCGTGGTCGCGTATGTCGAGAGTGACGCAAGCTCGTTCAGAGCGCTCGGGGGTTCGTTCCACAATGTCTATGTGGCTGCACCCATGGAAATCAGAGACGAAAAGCTGAGGCTCGGATTCATAGGCAAGGCCGAAGAGATACGACGCCTCTTCAGACGGCTGGATAGGTCCGGCCTGGCGCTGAAGGTCGTGTCGATTACTGACGAGAGATTCGATCCCGGTTCGCCACTGTCCTCGTTGACCGAGAAGCAGAGGCACATGCTCCTCTCCGCCTACGAGTTAGGGTACTACGATTTTCCGAGAAGAATCAAGTCCAAGCAACTGGCCGACATGGTAGGACTTGACAAGTCGACAGTGGTTGAACATCTAAGGAAGGCTGAAAGGAGACTGATTGCGAAGACGATTGCGGGGTAGGTTCGCTTCTTAGTCCGACTCAAATGATTGGGAGGGTGCTGTACCCCTCTGAGGATGCAGGCCCGACGGGACTCGCTTAGAAGACAAGCGGGTCCTAACCGTGGAGCTATACGCAGACTAGCTCGAATCAGGCCCCACTAGCCAGACGGAGCTCATTCTGAGCTTATTTTCCTAGCCCGGCTAGGATTCGAACCTAGGTCGAAGGCTCCAGAGGCCCCCATCCTTGACCACTAGACGACCGGGCTACGAGTTGACCGACCCTTTCCCGACGCGAT
>Ga0187766_10002354_pt1 | contig 11178 bp, 11 predicted proteins | sample 0216_QUI02_MP05__4_FD_132971 | JGI IMG/M metagenome (GOLD analysis project Ga0187766, IMG submission 132971) | Tropical peat soil microbial communities from peatlands in Department of Meta, Colombia - 0216_QUI02_MP05_20_MG | ecosystem: Environmental > Terrestrial > Soil > Wetlands > Peat ... | reverse complement strand
CGTTGACGGAATACTGACGAATAAGGAGCGCTTTGGGTATCATTGCTGTCCCTGTCGCATGCCAGCCAATGACAAAGAGTGGGATAGGGATATCGTATGTCCTTGCGTGTACTGTGATCCCGACGTTGCCGAGTACGGCGCGTGCTACTGTGGGTTGTATGTGAGCGAGGAGTGTGCCAAAGGCGAAAAAGAGGTCCCTTACCACATTCCTGAGAGACGCCCTACCGAAAAATGGCAGCGCTACTGACCTGATTGCTAGGTAATCATCTCCGCTACACGTATGTAACAGTCCCCGGCGTTGCGCAGCATCTGTCTGCTTTTGCTCAGCAGGCATCGGCAGCACATTGAGGAGCAACACGTCTACAAAGTCAAGGGTTATAGAACTCGGACATTAGATTAGTTTGAGAATGCCAATCTTAGGCTCATAGCATTTTCCTTCGTCCATAAGTTCTTGCACCACTTCTTCGACGTCGTCTTCTTCCATCCCTTGAGCCTGCAGTCTTTCGAGAAGGGTGTCGTATGGGACGCCGGAACCGGTATCAAGCTCCTTCATTGTGGCAAGCACGCGTTCCCTATTTATCGATTGCTCGCCAGCTGCTTGCGAGGACTCACGCTCTGCTTCTTTATCTTCTTGCTCCTCTGAAGCACGCTCGTTTTCCTTGATGGCCCCATCTCGACTCGCGTCTTCACGCGCCGGTCGCGTCCCTATCTTTGCCGTCCTGAATCCACGTGGTTCGGCAATCGCATCAATCGCCGATGCGATCGTGGGTACCATATCAGCAATGACCTCAGGTGCGTTATAATACGCAGCCGCGCGGACGACTCCTTCGGTAAGCAAGGGATGGACGTTGTTCGCAAGCAGCTTCTCTCGAAGTTCATCGTTGTGCAGGCCCGAGCTTGAGACAATCCGAAGCGCTTCAAGTCTGTCGAGCGTTCGTTCGGCGGTGTTTATGACCCAGTTGTTACGAACGGTCTCAGTCGTTGAATTCACTTCTTTTGGCCATATCGACGCGTATGAAGTCTCGTTGCGCGTGTAGAGGCGCGCTCTCCCCAGGACGGTGATAAATTGCGGCACCTCGGCCTGTGCCAGAAATGCTGCCGTATCAGCCTGGTACTTTCCTGCGTAAACGGTGAAGCTCCCGGTGGGATCAGCAATGTGTGCACGCCGCAAATCACTGCTCGAGAGATCCTCTACCTCAGTCAGTACGCCAACGACGAACATGCGGTTCATTTTCGCACCGGTTGGAGAGATGACGTAGGTGGGGCCGTGCTCTTCGTCCTCCTTATACTGCAGCGTTGATTGGTTAAACTCGTGAGCAAATATCCGCCACGCAGGTTCTCGTGCTACCATAGAATATTCTCCAATCGCTTTTTGATCTGCTCGATGCGGGCCTTTTCATCCCGTTGAACCGCAGCGTCTTTCACCACGAACGTTGTGCCATGCTCGCTCGTTGTCGCGTCTCCTCGCACGTTTAGCGTCATTCCGAGAAGGAGTCCCAGGTTATCTTCAAACGTATTAAGCGATGTCGCTTGTCGTGCTGCCATCCCCTGCGTTACGAGCTGCTCGTACACTCTCTCAGCCGGTCTCCGGCCGATGATTGCGGCCACCGCTCCCGTGCCGTCATCGATGAGGGCCTTTATCCTGAAGTCACGAGCAGGAACAATAGCCCCGTGGCTTAGACAGCGCGCGGCATGTACGATTCGCCCGCATTTCGGGCACCGTTGAATGACGCCTGAACTGGGCTTAATCGATATCACGCTGCCCGCCACCATCACGTCGTACGCCCCCTCTCGAGTTGTGAGCTCGCTAATTGATACCTTTTGAGGGGCTGCGAGGCGGGGCGGGATCTCTTGCTCGATCTCGTATATCACGCTTGCTTCGCTCACGTTCACCGTCGGCATCCCGTTCCAGCTTTTCACGTACGCGTTTTCAATTCGCACAATCGTGCCCTCCTCAAGGTGGGGACCCCAAGAGGTAAAGGGGAGCTTCCCACTCTCATCAGACAACGTTCCTAAGAGAGCAAATCGCGATCTGACACGCTTCAGCTCTGCGACAAGCACGGCGACAAGTAAGTTGATCCCTTTCTCGCCGCTTTTAAGCTCGGCGAGCCTTTTGATAGGGGCCATCTCCTCGTATTTTATTGGCGTGAGGTAACTGCGATGGGTGATTACAAAAACGCGCTCGCCGACAAGCTCTGTGACTTCGCCGTTCACTATTTTGAGCACGGTACCATCCCGAAGCTCGGCAGAATCGAGCGCTACGAAGCGCATTTGTCCTGAATCGTCGGCCATCATGCCAAACGAGACGCTCGTTGGGCCCCCTGGTGAAGCGATACGCCGAGTCTCTACGTCATAGAGGCGGACGATAACCGTTGCGCCGTGCGCGCCTGGGTGAAGCGCGTCCAGCTCGTGTATGTCGGCAGTTCCCACACGGGTGCCGTCATCACCATCAAATAGCGGTTCGCCGTTGGTGATGAGGTCGACTATCGTTTCACGAAAAAGGCGCCTTCTATCGCCAACCAGTGAAAACTCGCGCTCGTCTAAAAAAGCTGTTTTGCGTAACGCCATTCGGCACTCACTCGCTCACCCAAACCCGATGCGACGTGTAAGGTGTATTAACAGGATACTATATACACATGGGTACGAATGAACGTTGCACCGTAACCCAACAGCACCGCTGCAACGAGGTAGTTTATCGTGCGATTGAAGATGGTTCCACCAATTGATCTTGAACGAACCATGACGATTCAGATTCCCGCGCTTGAATGGATACACACGGGAGATGGATATGACAGACGTGTTGACGGAGTGACGCAGCGCATCAGCCCTCGTGCGTTCCGCGGTTCGTTAGCGCAGGAACTTGACGTGGAGCACACGCACATAGACGAGCTCCACTGGGCACCCCTTCTCAAGCTGCCTAGCGATAACCCATGTGTACGAAAGCTGCGAGATTTTTATGCGGGCATATACTTCATGAACGGACAGGACCCGTTCAGATGCCTTGTACTCACCATATTAACCCAAAATAAAACCGCGGAGCGCGCGCGAGCGGGGTTTTATGAGGTTGCTAAGCGATTTGAACCGATCGCTCCACAAACATTGTGTGAGGCCAACCCGTGGGATATCGTGCCGCTCCTTCGTCGGTGCGGTCCACACAGGAAAGCAGAATACCTCGTGTCCGCTGCGCGAGAGCTCATGAGACGGTGGGAAGGGGATATGTCGTGGGTGTACGATGAGCCGCATCGAGCACGCGAGATGTTGCTCTCGCTTCCCGGGGTCGGCCCTAAAACTGCCGACTGCGTCCTGCTCTACGCGGCAGGACACGACGTCGTGCCCATTGATACACACGTCGAACGGGTTGCCCGCAGGCTTGGCTTTATCGAACGTATTGCGCTGAAGCGTGAGCTCAACGTTGACGTCGATAAGATCCGCGGGAGTGATCGATCAAAGGAGCTTGCGAAAGAAGCACTTGAGACTGAGCTTACGCATCCTGGCGAAAGTCACCTTCTCCTCATCCAGCATGGTTTTGAGTTTTGCCACGCGAGTAGCCCTGAGTGCTTCTCCTGCCCGACTCGCCAAGAGTGCACCTCCGTCGACAATCGTTACAAGGCGTCGGGTATCTAAAGCCCTTTAATGGAGACCGGCGTCCCGCTTACGATGCCGTGGCGTGCGCAAAAGCCCGCGTTCACCTCAAGCGCATAGCGCACCGGCGCCCTCGACGTGTACAGGGGGCACGGTTCTCGAGCGCACGGCGGCGCTGAGCGGTACACCTCAAGCACGTGCTTGTCTGCGGTGATAAACACGATGTCTATGGGAAACCGCATGTTCTTCATCCAGATGCTCTGTGGCCGCACGCTTGTAAAAGCGAAAAGCATGCCTCCGTTCGCGTCCAGATGCGTCCGATTCATCAGACCCTGCTCCTGTTCTTGCAACGTGGTGGGTGCCTCTGCGTACACCGTCATCGTGCCGATCATGACGCGATAGCTCGCCGGCTTCGCGTGTGCGGCGGTAGGTCCAACCCCTGTGGTCGGCCCGTGGCTCGACAGCGCAGCACTCGTTGCGCTCGTGTTATTCGGCGCGACATTTTGGGTGACGCATCCCGCCAGCGTACCTACGGTAACGATTGAGCAGATGACGACCAGCAGTGACGTTTTTACCCACATCAAAGCAGCCTCGTCTTCATAACTTCACGAAGAACAGTTGTGGCGTAGCCTCCCTTGGCGAGGGAGAAGGCCAGCTCGACTTTAAAGCGTTCCGCATTGCATTCATCTGGGGCAACGTCGAACTGGGTATCTGCTCGTAATAAGATATCTCGCATTACCCCCTTCGATGCGAGCCGTGGGCAGCTCTCGACCCTGAACGCATCGAGATCAACGTCTTCACACGCGAGCGTCTCTCGCTCTATCTGGCCGATAAGGCCATCTGATAACTCTGTATCATATCCGGGGACGGGCATTTGCACCGAGGCGGCTCGCGCAGCGAGCCTCTTATTCATTTCGTCGATGTTCTTGGGCACGACAGTTCTCACGCGTCTCTGTTCGACTATCGACACTCGATCGCCATCAATCCCTGCGTTCAACGGGAGCCCGCGCTCTATCCTACTGCTCAGCATTTTATTAAAGAGATACGACTGGAAGGAGTGGACGAAGAGCTTCTGCAAGTTCATGGATAGGCAGCCGAGAGCACCGTCGAAATCATTCGGGTATTTCGCGAGATGGTTCATCATCGCGCGTTCATAACGCAGACGAGTCGGCATGTGCCTCAGCCCTGCTTTGAAATCATACGTCTTGGCGACCAGCTGTCGTGCTTCCTTGGCGTCCTCTGGCTCATCCGGGAATGCTTTGCCTATGTACGTCATGACGGCTCGCTCGATGTTCCCTTCGACAAGCGCCCGTCCGACAAGGTGGTTCACCGGGCGAATGGACCCGAAACGCTGGATACCAAAGAAGTTTGGGGCTCCACCGGCGCTTTGCATCTCGTCGACGACGCTGCGAATTGCCTGCACGATGCGCTCGTACGGCCCTTCGACGGCTCTGATCGTGATGCAAAAGGAGTTGCCTTGGAGATCGCCCAGTGATATCGGTTTGTCCGCTCTCCCTATAGGCTCTACGACGACCTTGCGAATGGTGAGAGGCGCCTCGAGGCGCACCGAGTCGATGCTCATGCGTTGGGCCGTAACGGCGCGTTTGTCTTTTGTTCCCGCCCAGCTAATCCTCTTCTGGCTGATGCGCAAGCGTCGCGATAGTTCGCGCACCGCGTGATGCGTCTCCACGTCAGTTTTCGTTACTTTGACAAGCTGATAGCGTCCCTGCTCGTCGTTGCGGTCCGTGTAAACCTCATTGACGAGAAAATCCTCCGCGTGCTGCCGTATGCGCCCACCGATGCCACCGGATGCGGTTAGATACGCGTTCATTCCTGCGACTGCGTCAGTTTCTGGCACACGCACCGTGCTGTTCATCATTAATACGTTTAGAGCAGTTTGAGGTCGCTCGTCACCTTATCGAGCTCCTCTTCCTTTGCTGGACCGATACCAAGAGCGGTCACCGTTCCGGGAGGCACCTCAGTGAGTCCTGCGTCGATAACGAGCGCTGTAAGCAAACCGCGTGCTTCAGCTATTGACTTGAGTTCGTACAAGTCCTTAAGCGTCGGAACCTTGAGCGCGACTTTTCTTTGCCCTTCGCTGAACCACCGACTCTTGGTGATATGATCCGAGCGCTCGTAAGCACTGACAGCGGCATGAGCGAGTTGCACTGCCACTTTCCCTGGAGTAAGCTTGAGATCAGACCGAATGATGAGGCACTGTTTGTACTCCATGCGTCCATCCTTCATGTGGGTAGTTACCTCTCTGTTATTACTCTGAGCCTAAGATTGACCTATTATATAAACAGTAAACTCGTAACGCTTACGCGCATGGAATATGACGTCGTGGTGGTGGGAGCGGGCCCTGCCGGCTCAATGGCCACAAAGTACGCTGCCCGAGCAGGGGCGAACGCGCTCATGATCGAAGAGCACGCGACTATCGGGCAGCCCGTGCAGTGTTCTGGCATTATCAGCACGCGAGCGTACGAGGGATGTGAAATACCGGACTCGATTGGTAAGTGCGAGATCCGTGGGGCCTACATCCACGCACCCGACGGGCGCGTTTTGTGCGTCGATGGCAAGCGAACGATGGCGTACGTCATCGATAGAAGAGAGCTTGATCGCGCTATGGCTCTAGAAGCTCTCAAATCTGGAGCGGCAGCATTCGTCAAAACCCGATATTGCGGCTTCCGGCGAGAGGGGGGCTGTCTCGCCGTTACCGCGGTACATCACGGTGAACCGATCGAACTACGAACTCGCGTGCTCGTCGGTGCGGACGGAATACAAAGCGCGGTCGGTAGGGATGCGGGATTAGGCCGCGTCAAAACCGTGCTTACATGCGTACAGGCTGAGGTGCGTGCGGATCTCGCTCATCCCGATTTCGTCGACCTCTACCTCGGGCGCGACGTCGCGCCCGGCTTCTTTGCATGGGCAATACCCACGCACTGGGACACGCTGCGAGTCGGCCTCTGCTCTTCCAAGCGGTCGATCGATCGATTGTACCCCCTTATGGAACGCTTGTCGCGACGATACGCCGCATCGCTGCTGGATTTTTCTGTGGGAGCCATGCCGCTCGGACCGCCGGCATCCACGGTCACCGATGGTGTCTTGATCGTAGGAGATGCCGCAGGGCAGGTCAAGCCGACAAGCGGCGGAGGGATTTACCCAGGGACGCTTTGTGCCAAGATCGCAGGAGAGATTGCCGCGCAAGCAGCAAAGCATAATAACGTCTCGAAGGAGGCGCTTATGGCGTACGACCGTGGATGGCGATCTGAAATCGGGCGGGAACTCACAATGGGTCTGCGTACACGAGAGGCATTCAATGCGTTCAGCGATGAAGATCTTAACTATCTCATCAAGGTGCTTGATGATGAGGGAACATTGGACATCATATCGCGATACGGCGACATGGACCACCCCTCTATCGTTCTTCGTAAGTTGTTGTTGAGCGCCAAGGCCCCTCGATTGCTGAAGCTCCTCAGACCTATGGTTAAGCTTGGCTTCGCTAAGGGCGGGTCATAGTAGGTCGGAGAGGAGAGAGGAATGAACCATATCGTACACAGCTCGTGTCGCACAGCTGAGCGAAGCTACTTAAAGGTTGGTCAAAAGCATTATTTTATAGTAAAAGAGAGTTGAGCATGATGGATTTACAAGTTGACGTACAGGCGAATCGGCCAGAATTCTCCATAAATCTCACGCGCGTCGGTGTGACGGACGTCAAAAAGTTGATCAAGGTCACTCGTCGCGACAAGCGTCCGATCATCTTAGTTTCTGAATTCGATCTATTTGTTGACCTACCGTCTGATCGTAAAGGCGCCAATCTTAGCAGAAACTTCGAGGTTATGGATCAGGCTTTGGAAGACGCCTTAAACGCTCCGGTATACGAGATAGAGCAGTTTTGCGGCGATGTCGCAGAGAAATTGCTCGATCGACACGAGTACGCGTCACGCGCCGAGGTGCGCATGCGCAGCCAGTACATGGTAAAGCGTCAGACACCGAGCACCGGCATAACCACCCAAGAGATTACCAGCATCTTCGCCGAAACGACGACGTATCGCACAGATGACAAACAACACAAGACCCGTCGCATGATAGGCGCCGAAGTGGTGGGCATGACCGCCTGTCCTTGTGCGCAAGAGCACGTCAGAGAGCTGGTTGAGATGCGTCTGAAGGAGCTAAACATCTCGCAAGCAAATATTGACGCGTTTCTCCGGGATATCCCGCTCGCAACACACAACCAGCGAGGACGTGGGACGATTTCAATCGAGGTGGGTACCGGCTATGAGGTGCCGCTCGATACAATCATCGAAATCGTCGAAGAGTCCATGAGCTCGAAGATTTATGAGCTTCTTAAACGAACGGATGAAGCGGTCGTTGTCGAAACGGCACACAAGAGCCCAAAGTTCGTCGAAGACTGCGTAAGAGTCATGGCGCATAAAGTAGTTGAAGCGTTTCCCTATCTGCCGGATGATTCCATCGTCACCATAAAGCAAGTCAACGAGGAGAGTATCCACCGCCACAATGCCTTCGCCGAGCGTGTGGCAACGTTCGGGGAGCTTCGTCAAGAGCTTGCCATAGAGCACGAAGCAGAAGTCAAAGCGTTTTGTCAGACCTAACTTGTCAGAAGCGGGCTGATGTTGGAACCCCTTGATCTTCTCGCCGAAATCGACGCCGTTAACGAAAGAATACGAGATGCCGGACGCCAGCGACTGGAGCTGGTCGAGCAATTTAATCGTGAACTGCGCGGTCTGATACAATCCTTTGAGGATACCCCCGACACCTTTCGGATCTACGTCGATCTGGTGAAGCGTCTCGAACGGATCGCCCGCCGAGTCGAAAAAGCGCACGCGGACGGCTCACTCGACTACACCGAGCACTTCGATAAGGCTCTTACTGTTCTCAAGAAGCGTAAGTTCGAGACCGCCACCAAAGAGCTTGATCGCATCCCCGTTTTAGGGCTCTTACCGAGACAGCGCCAGCTATTTGAGGAATACAAGAGAGCCTATGCGGCCCTGCGTTCTCGATGTGAGAACGTGGAGAGCGAGATGAGAGAGATGACCGCGTATTACCAGTCTCTGCAGCACGTTGAGGTCGCCAGTTTTGACGACCTCACTACCCTAGCAACAAGAATTGACACGTACAATAACGCTGTGGGCGCATTTCTGGAGGACTTCTTCAAGCAGGCCGCCCTCTACGGGGTCCTTAAGACATGCATTGACGCGAGCTATCATCCAGAGCTCGGGTTCCCACGACCACCGAGTTATGAGAATGCGGAGAGACTTCTCTCTTTTGTGCGTAAGGAGGACATGGCCGCGATCCCACTGCATCGTCTGTTGGAGTACGCAAAGTACTCTGATAACAAGCTGGCGCACTATGTGGCGGATACGACTGCTTTCAGACAGGTCTTAGAATCAAACATCACGTGGCTTGAGACGCTCGATGATATTAAGCGCCGGGATGCTCTGAAGCTTTCCCTTAACGAGTTGGGCACGTCACTTGTCGTCAAGATCCCGAGGATGATCACTTTTCTATCGAAGCTAGGCGCTCCCACGGAGATGCTTACTTTCCTACGCGATATGCAGAAGCTTGTCACCTGTGGGCGTTACGAAACAATACGCGCAACGACGACGGTAAATCGTAAACATGTCGAGAAGCTACAACGGGGAATGCACGTTGACGACCTCAAAGCCTTGCAGGATGAGCACGTTCTTTTGACAAAGAAGCTGAAAGAATTACAGGAGCCACGTGCCGTTGAACTCAGGCTCGCTTGATCGCCGAACGCGTTCTCCTGGCGCCTTAGTTCGTGACCCGGTCATACGATGAGCACGCCACATACCGCTGAGCGACTCACCGATTCAAACCACGTACCCATATTCAGAACCGCCAACCGCCGAAGGATATGATCACGACACAGGTTACACACGGATCAGCACAATGCTCGTTCATCCCTCCGTTTACCTAGAGCAAGGAGGACACGCCTCTGAAGAGAAGGAGGAACCCGGGCATTGTCAAATGAAAGCTCTCGTGCGGGCAACGTTCTTATAGTTCCTACCACTACCCCCCTAACAGTCAGTTATGGATAAAGCCACCGACAGCGATGAAGAATTTCAGGAGCTTCTGGACATCGCGAATAAGCTTGGCGCGACTGCAGCACGAATATTCAAGGCGAAGGATATTGTGGTCGATGAGCGGGTGCGATTGAAATGCAGTGTTCCGATATGCAAGAACTATAACGCGTGTTTGATGTGCCCACCAAACGTCATGCCTCTTAACGAATTTAGAGACGTCTTGGCGCGTTATACGGAAGCGCTGCTCGTCCAGATTTCCTACGATGTGCCTAGCTGGATGCTCGAGCGCATACACGCCGCACAGGACCTTGCGACCCTCTACAGAGATGAGACGTATATCAAAGGGTGGGAGGAGACCTACTTAGTCGCTAAGCGTAAGCTGGACGTGATCGCCGATCGTCTCGAGGCTGCGGCCTTTAAGGGAGGCTTAAAGTACGCTGCCGCCCTTTCTGCCGGAAAATGCACGCTTTGTGATGAGTGTGCAGGCGTCGGCAACCGTTGCCGAAATCCCTATAAGGCACGGCCATCGATGGAAGCAATGGGTATAGACGTTGGGGAGACGGCACGCAATGCGGGCTTGCCGTTCAAAGAATCTGCCGATGATCGAATCGTGTTGAACGCATTGATCTTGCTGTGCTGACAATCACACCGTTTTAGATGGAAGAGTGGCATATGCTCGAGCAACAGGAAACGTTGACCATTACTGAGGCTAACTGGAACGATTACGACGCAATACTAAATGTGCTCAAAGTGGTGGACGATGAGTTTGTGCCAAGGCTTACCGAGGGTGAAAATCTTCGCGTGAAGATAACCCGTATACTGAATGACAGGCGACGCAACTGGATAAAAGCGGTTGCTGGAGAGAACGTCGTTGGGGTTGTGGCCGTAATCTATGATTACAAACGGCCTCGGCTGGGGCTGATTGAAACACTTGCTGTACTCCCCCGGTACAGGCGGCTCGGTGTCGGTAGACAACTCGTGCAATTTGCCATGTCGAAACTCTTTCAAAATAACATGGAGGCCTCGCTCATAACGACGTGGGAGACCAACGTTGCCGCCGTACACATGTACGAAGATTTAGGATTTAATATGGTCATGCGAAAAAAGGTCGATAGCTCGTATTTTAAGCTCTTTTTCCTGTTTAGCTTTGATCACTCGAAACGATTCCGCAAAGGTTTCTGGCGTCTTGCGGGGTACCCTTGTTAGTGTGCACGAAACAGAAATTTGCGGTGTTAACAAGTGATCAGAGGAGATGGCGCAGCATAAACATAAGCCGAGGGTCCTTTTTCAATAAGCGCTTCATAATGTCCTTCGCGTTGAACTCCTCGGGTCGTACACCGTGGAATGCCCGCGCGATTCTGTTTAATTCGTCATCGGATAGCTGAACGAGGAACTCCTTGATCTTGTACATCTGTTTCCGCGCCTTGCCAAACGAACGGTTCCACTCCGCTTCATATTCACAAAGCACTTTCGTCGAGGCGTCATTTTGTCGTATGGCTTTGCAAGCGACTGCTCCTGCTATCATTCCGCT
>Ga0187766_10002353_pt1 | contig 11179 bp, 11 predicted proteins | sample 0216_QUI02_MP05__4_FD_132971 | JGI IMG/M metagenome (GOLD analysis project Ga0187766, IMG submission 132971) | Tropical peat soil microbial communities from peatlands in Department of Meta, Colombia - 0216_QUI02_MP05_20_MG | ecosystem: Environmental > Terrestrial > Soil > Wetlands > Peat ... | reverse complement strand
TGGTCCTGTGCACTGGCCACTATGCACGCTGCGTTCGTCCGGGATACGACCATGTAAGCAGCATCAAATATCCCGTACGGTCAGCGGGAGACGATGTACGGAACGAAAGGGCCTGGCCGTGACGGGACACGCGGACGCCGTAGTGATCGGCGGCGGGCACAACGGGCTGGTCGCGGCGGCGTACCTGGCGCGCGCCGGGCTGCAGACGATCGTGTGCGAGCGGCGCGATGTGGTCGGCGGCGCGGCCGTCAGCGAGCACCCGTTCGGGCCGGACTACACGGTGACGTCGCTATCGTACGTGATCTCGCTGCTGCCGCCGGACCTCGTGCGCGACCTGCGACTGGAACTGCACGGCTACCGCGTGTACCCGCAGGGACCATACTTCGCGCCGCGGACGGACGGACGGTATCTGCGGCTGCCGGACGACCCGGTGCAGCGGCGCGCCGAGCTCGCCCGGTTCTCGGCGCGGGATGCTGACGCCTATGCCGCCTACTCCGAGCACCTAGCCGGTCTTGGGCGGGTGCTCGGCCCGCTGCTCCACCAGATCCCGCCGCGGCTCGGATCACGGCGCCCGCAGGACCTGCTGCGCCAGGTGCGGCTGCTGACCCAGCTGCGCACGGTCGACGAACGCGCCGCGGTCGACGTGACCCGGCTGCTCACCGGCAGCATCGCGGATTTGCTTGAGGGATACTTCGAAAGCGACGCGCTGCGCGGCCTGCTGTCCGTGTCCGGCGTGATCGGGACCTGGGCCGGGCCCCGCTCGGCTGGGACCGCGTACGTGATGCTGCACCACCACATCGGCGAGACCGCGGGGCAGTCTGGCGCCTGGGGGTTCCCGCGCGGCGGCATGGGAGCAGTAACGGGGGCGCTGGCGCGAGCGGCACAGATGTTCGGGGCCCAGGTCAGGACCGGTGCCGAGGTCGCGCGCATCCGCACCCGCGTCGGCCGCGTGACGGGCGTGACACTCGCCGGCGGCGAGGCAATCGATGCGCCAGTGGTCGTGACCACCGCCCATCCGCAGATCTCGTTCCTGCGGCTCCTCGACCCGGCGGAGCTGCCGGACGGGTTCGTCGCCGACATCCGCGGCTGGCAGAGCCGCAGCGGCACCGTGAAGATCAACCTGGCGCTGGATCGGCTGCCGGTGTTTAGCAGCCACCCTGCCCCCGACCCGTCGGTCTACGGCGGCACGATCGTGCTCGCGGAATCCCTCGACGACATCGAGACGGCGTTCCAGCAGGCCGTCGCGGGAGCGCCGGCCGACCTGCCGTTCGCTGACGTCTGCATCCCGAGCGTGTTCGACGACTCTCTGGCGCCGGCCGGCCAGCATGTCATGTCGCTGTTCACGCAGTGGGTACCGCACACCTACGCCGACTCCCCCGACGACGCCGCCCTGCAGGCGTACGCCAACCGCGTGCTGGCCCGGATAGAGATGGTGGCACCCGGGTTCACCGGCTCGGTACTGCACCGCCAGGTGATCGGGCCGCATCAGATGCAGGAAGAGTACGGGCTGGTCGGAGGGAACATCTTCCACGGGGAGCTGTCGCTCGGGCAGATGTTCCACGCCCGGCCCGCGGCCGGCTACGCCGACCTGCGCACTCCGGTCCGCGGACTCTACCAGGCCGGGTCGTCCACCCACGGCGGAGGCGGCGTCACCGGCATCCCCGGCCGCAACGTAGTCAGGCAGATCCTGGCCGACCGCCGCTCCCAACGCTGGCGCAGGCGGGTCGTAAGGCGACGGGAGAGGCGAACGGAACGCGAGGGAAAGGCGGCTGTCGCGACGATGTGACAGTGTGCCGGTTACTACGCCGAGATCGGAGCCCGGCTGTTCCTCAGCGGGGCCACCGTCAAGACGCACGTAACCCGGATACTCAGCAAGCCCGGCGTGCGCGACCGCGTCCAGGCAGTCGTGCTCGCCTACGAAACCGGACTGCAGCCCGGCGGACAGGCCGGGCCGTAAGGCTGACCCGCCAGGCCGGACGGCCTGCTCGATCCCGCCACGACGGCTAGACCCCGGTGAGCTCGCCCACTGCCGCGGGATGTTGCTGACTCTTGCAAAGATATCTTTGCAAAGATATCTTTGTATCATGAAGAGCGACGACGTGGCGAGCCAACGGGACGCGACGCCGGGCTCCACTGAGGACCCGACGGACCCAAAGGACGCGGCGCCGGGCCTGACGGAGGACGCTACGGGACCGAAGGACGCGCCGACCCGGGCTGTCACCCGACTGACGGACCCGCGGGCGCTGCGGGCGTACGCGCACCCGGTCCGGATGAAGCTGGTCGGGCTGCTGCGCACCGAAGGGCCACTGACCGCGACCCGGGCCGCCGAGCTGCTCGGCGAGTCCTCCGGGACCTGCTCGTTCCATCTCCGGCAGCTGGCCAAGTACGGGCTGGTCGAGGAGGCGGGAGGCGGCACCGGCCGGGCGAAGCCGTGGCGCGCCACCGCGATGACCACCGCGTGGGATGCGATCGCGGACACGCCCGAGCTCGCCGCGGCGACTGGCCTGCTGAACACCGTCATCGTCGAGCAGTACTTCGAACAGCTGATGGGGTGGCTGGAGGTCAGCCAGGACGAACCGCCGGAGTGGCAGGACGCGTTCCCGTTCGGCGACCAGATTCTCTACATCACGGCGGGGGAGCTGGCCGAGCTCGGTCGCGAGGTGCGCGACCTGGTCGACCAGTACGTCGAGCGCCAGGTCAAGCCGGAACTGCGTCCGCCGGGTTCACGCCTGGTCACCTACCTGCACCTGGCATTTCCTAGCGACCCGAGGGCCAGGAGGCGCTGACATGAGCGCCAGGCTGATGCCCGCGCTACTTCGCGACCGGGTGTTCCTGCGATATTCGGGCGCCTCCACGATCTCGATGTTCGGCGACCAGATCTCCGGAATCGCGCTGCCTCTGGCCGCCGTGATTGCGCTGCATGTCGGCGCCGCGCAGATGGGCTACCTGACCGCGCTCGAGTGGCTGCCCAGCCTGCTGTTCGGGCTGCCAGCCGGGGCATGGGTGGACCGGCGGGGACGGCGCCGGACGACGATGATCGCCGCCGACCTGGGCCGGGCCGCACTGTTCGCTAGCATTCCGCTCTGCTACGCGCTGCACGCGCTGACGCTGCCGCAGCTCTACCTCGTCACGTTCGCCGCCGGCACCCTGAGCATCCTGTTCAACGTGTCGGACGGGACGCTGTTCGTGTCGATTGTCGCGCCGGAACGGTACGTGGACGGGCAGTCGCTGGTCTACGGCAGCCGGGCCCTGTCGTTGATGGGAGGGCCCAGCATCGGCGGCGCGCTCGTGCAGCTGCTGTCGGCCCCGTTTGCCGTCGCCGCAGACGCGCTATCGTTCCTGGGCTCGGCCTTCCTCCTTGGCCGGATCCGGCCCGCTGAACCGCCGACCGATGACGCCCCGGGATCGATCACCGCGGGCGCCCGGTTCATAGCGGCCTCGGGCATCGTCCGCGCGTCGCTGATAGCGGTCGCCACCATCAACCTCTTCACCCTCATGTTCAGCGCGCTTTACCTGCTGTACGCGGTTCGCGTGCTGCACATCCGGCCCAGCGTGCTAGGCCTGGTGCTCGGGGTGGCCGCCCTCGGCGGGCTGTTCGGAGCCCTGGTCACCAAGCGGATAGCAGCCCGGGTCGGGGCGGGCTGGGCCTGCACGGCCGGCTGCCTGCTGTTCACCGCGCCGCTCGTGGGCTGGCCGCTCGCCCGAGGGAGCATGGCCGCAGTCCTGGCCGTGCTATTCGCCGCGGAGTTCCTGGCCGGCTTCGGGGTGATGGTTCTCGACATCAGCATCGGGGCAATCTTCGCGGCGGCGATTCCGGACACGCTGCGATCCCGTGTCACCGGCGCCTTCCAGGCCGTCAACTACGGCACCCGGCCGGCCGGGGCGCTGCTCGGCGGGCTGCTGGGCACGGCAGTCGGGCTGCGTCCCGCGCTGTGGGTCGCCGCCGTCGGAGGCGTCGCCGGGTTCTTCCTGCTGTTGCCCTCGCCGCTACCGGGGTACCGGCTGCCGGCCAGGTCGACGGGCGCGGACCCTGCGGACCCGGCGCATCACGCCGACCCCAGCGAGGATCCCGCCGAAGCGCGACGGGTCTGCGCATAGCGGGCCGACCCGAAGTTCCGCAGGATCTCGGCCAGGTCGCCGTTGCGGCCGCGCTCGATGGTGATATCGCTCATGACAGTGCCCGCTTCAGGGGCTCGCCTCAGGGGCCCGCTTCAGGGACTCGCTTCAAGGGCTCACCTCGAGGGGCGTCGCCTAGGCGCGTCCGTCGCGGGGGGCCATGACCGCGAGCGCATCGGCGTCGCTGGCGCGGGCGTGCAGGAAGTAGTCAGCCCACTCGGCCACTTCGGGGTACGACGACTGTTCCCTGACCAGCGTGCAGGCTGCCACGGGATCGTAGCATGTGCGCCGCATCGTGACCGCGCCGTCCGCCAGCCGGGCCCAGTGCGCGCCCTGGCGGCCGTACGGCATGCCGACGCTACCCGGGTTGATGATGTGCCGCCGGTTCGCGAGCCTGGCGAAGGGCATGTGCGTGTGCCCGCAGACCACGGTCATCACCTCGCCGGGCAGCCCGGCGAGGACCTCGGCCCATCGCTCCAGCCGCGAGTCCACGACCACGACCTCCTCGTCATCGCGCGGGGTGGCGTGACAGAAGACGACCTCGCCGAAGCCGTCGACGTTGAGCGTCACCGGATAGGGAAGCCCGGCCAGCCAGTCGACGTGGTCGGCGGTGAGCTGCCTGGCCGCCCACGGCGCGATAGGGTCGCCCACGTCCTCGGTCTGGCCGCGGGCCAGCTCCACCAGTTCACGGTCCGCGTTGCCGCGGACCCAGGTGACACGGTTGCCGAGCCCCAGCAGGCGATCGAGTACCTGCACTGGCTGGGGGCGGGCCGCGATGTCCCCGGTGAGCACGATGCGTTCGGCGTCGACGACTGCGGGCTCCGCCAGTACCGCGTCCAGGGCAGGCAGCACGCCATGAATATCCGACAGCACGGCGACGGAAGCTATCACCATGACAACCCTGCCCGCTGACGCCGCCACCCGCCAGTAGTCTCGCTGCCGGCGTAAACCCGCGGGCCGAGTTATCGCCTGCGGCGGCGCTGCCTGATCTTGATGTAGCCGAAGATCGGGTGGCCGGTGACGGTCACAGTCGGGGCGCCCGGGTCGGCCGTTTCCGCGGCGTTGTTGCTGATATGGCCGGTATAGGTACTCAGCGGGCCCACGCGAGCCGCCCAGCCTTCCGGCAGGATCAGCCGGATCCAGCCGGTCCGGGTGACCACCTCCACGGAGACCTCGCGGTGGGCGCAGGAGGCCTCGGTGAAGTCGATCGTGATCCACCCCGTTGTGGACTCGGCGGTGATCCGCCGCGGAACGACCCAGCGGCCGGCCTGCTTGATATTGGGCGTGGTGGTCCTGAGGACAAGCGTCTCCGGCTCGGCGCCGATGCCGGGGAAGGTGAGCGGCGCTTGCGCAGGCAGGTCGGCCACCAGGGTAGCTAGTTCGCCGTACGTCTTCGCGCTGTAGGCCTGGCCAAGCCGTTCATCCAACTCCCAGTCTTCGATCCGGCCCTCGCCCGCGGCAATCCGCAGCCGCTCCGCGACTGCTTCCCGGTCCGCATCCGCCGCCCGCTGCGTCGCGATGTCATTCGGCGTCGGCCGGTCCGCATCGGTCATAGGGCGACTGTAGGTCATGACCCGCGGCGCACAGATGGGCACGCGTCAGAGAGCCTGGAAGCAGCTGGCGATGCGCAGCGCCTCCGGTCCCCGCTGGCCGGGCAGTAGACCCCCGAGCCCTCGCTCATGCTCGAGGGTATTCATGGGCGGCTAGTGGTGGACGGCAGCGAGCAGAGCGGCGTAGGCGCGGACCAGCGCGGCGTGTTCCAACGGAAGCAGCGGGCTGTCGGGCTGGCTACCCTCACGCAGCCACTGATCGGAAAGGTCCATCGCCTGGGCCCGGTAGACCGCCACCGGCCTGACCGCGTCCTCGGGCTCACCGTACAGGTAGCAGTACAGGCAGGTTAGCGAACCAATCAGGTCGTCAGCCGGTCCGGGATCGAGCGAATATTGGCGCTCCCGGTGCGCACGCCACCAATCGATCTCCAGGACGGCGGCCCGCGCCGGATCCGCGGGCTCGCCGTAGCGGAGCCTGACCAGCGCGTAAAACCGCCGCATGCAGGCCCGGGCCCCGTCCGGGTCGTTGTCGGGGAATGGAGCCCAGAGCTGGCTGGCGCGCAGCATCAGCCAAGCGCCGTGCAAGGTCCGCACCCAGTCCATGCCGAAGCCCAGCCGGATCAGCCTGACCAGGGCCGCGAGCACCTGAGGCCAGCGACGCTGGTAGTAGCCCACCCACATCCGGTACTCCAGGTCGGCGATGCGGACCGGATCGAACGACCGGAGCCGACTCGGCGACCCTGCGCTTGCTGTGTCGGTGTCGGTGCCCATGGGCTCCCTCTCGCTATCGGCTACCAACGCTGTTCCCCCTTGCATCCTGACGCGATGCGCTGAGATCGGGCACGGACTTGCCATTCTTGACATAACCATGCCACAAATGACACGGTAGTGTCATGCCCTCCGGAAGCCGGCTGCGCGAGCGGCAGGCGGCGGTGATAAGGGAAGCGATCCTTGATGCGGTCGCCGCCCGGCTGGGCCGCGACGATCCGGACGATGTCGCGATGCCGCAGGTCGCGGCGGACGCCGGTGTTTCCGTGCGCACGCTGTACCGATACTTCCCCACCCGGGAAGCCATGTTCGACGCGGTCGGGGACCACGTGGTCGCGCGCCTCGGGTTGCCGCGCCAGATCGTGAGCGCGGACGATATTGCTCAGGTCTTCCTGGAGTCAGCCCGGCGCGGAGCGCAGAGCCCGCAGCTGGTCCGCGCGATGCTCTGGACCCGGCTGGGCCGCCAGGCCCGCTCGGCGTACCTGAGGCGCCGGGTGGAGTCGATCATGGCCGCGCTGGCCGAGGTGACCTCGAACCTGCCGCCGGCAGAGGCTGGCCGACGGGCAGCGGCGATCGTCTACCTGGCCAGCCTGCCCGCCTGGATCACCGTCACCGAGGAATGCGGGCTCAGCGCGGAAGACGCCCGGCTCGGCATTGCCTGGGCCATCGAAACGCTGGTGGCAACCCTGCGGCAGGAGAACGAGCGCCACGAGAACCGGCGCCACGAATACCAGTCGCCAGGCAGACCAGGCGGCGAGCAGGCCAGCCTCTAATCCGAGCGGGCACGCGCCCCGCGCTGCGAATACAAGGCGTCCGACAGACCGGGGCGAGTAGGCCTAGGCATCTAGGCCTGGGACTCCCATGGTTACGGCGGGCCGCCAACCCTGATCCCACTATGGTCTATCAATCGCCCCAGTTATGTCACTGGGTCACTCGGCGGTCACCGCAGACCCGGGGCGAGTAGGCCGGCCTTTACCGCCGTCGGCCCGCACCCCGGCGGCACCGGCCAGCTACCTAACGTCAAGGCGAGGACAGCACGAGTGACACGCATCGGCCGCGTCCACGGCCGCCGGATAGGTCGTTCATGCCTGCTCGACGGGAGTGTCGGTCATTCGGCCCCACTCGGCCCACGATCCGTCGTAGACGCGCACGTGATCGCGCCCGAGCAGGTAGGTAAGGACGAACCACGCCGTGCAGGCGCGCCCGCCGATCGTGCAGTACGTGGTCAGCTCGTCCGCGCCGTTGAGGTCGACGGAGGAGAAGATCCTGCGGAGATCGGTGCCGGGGCGGAACGATCCGCGATGATCGTAAAGACCCTCGATGGGCTGATGGACCGCCGATGGGACGTGACCGGCACGACCGCCCGGCTCCAGGCCACCGGAGGGCCAGAATCGCTCTCCTCGGTACTCGTCCCAGGTACGGACGTCGAGGAGGATCTTGCCGCGGACGCCGATGGCATCCCTCACCGCAGCGTGGTCGGCGCGGAGTCGTGCGTCTGCCCCGGGAAGGACATACCTGGCGGCAACTCGCTCGCCCGGCTGGCTGCCTCTGGGACGGGCCTCGTCTCGCGACGCGTCACGCGAGCAGTCAAGGATCCGGACGTCGGCATGGCCGTAGAGCTTCATGAGCCAGAAGCCCATGGCGAGCGCGTAGCCGTAAAACACCACCGTCGAGTCCGGGCCGATCCCCGAACGGGCCAGCAGGCGTTCGGTGGCCGACGGATCGGCGAGCCGGTAGTCAGCGTCCTTCAGGTCCTGGTAGACATCCCACAGGACGGCACCGTCGACATGCCATTCGTCATAGGCGCGCCTGCTCACGTCGACTTCGACCACCCTGACCCCGGGGTCGTGCAGGTGCGCCTCCAGCCATTCCGGCTCGGCCAGGACGGCGTTGCCGACGCCCGGCTCGCGTGCTGCTGTGGTCATAGCTGCTTGGGTCTTCATCTGGGCCTCCATGTGGCTCACTGATCATCGGTGTGTTGCCCGCGGGCTTTGCGGGCGAGGATCCGGCGTCCCCGCATGACGGCATCGTGGCGCGCGGCGGCAGGCCGTGACATCGGTATGATCACCCAATCAGAGGGGGCGCCGGCTACCCATCTAGCGCGGCGGAGTACCCAGCTAGCTGCGTACGGCGCAGGCCGGTCTTGGCCAGCAGGCTCGCCACATGCTTCTCGACGGTGCGCGGTGAGAGGAACATCCGCTCCGCGATCTCGCGGTTGCCCAGGCCCTCGGCGACCAGCAAGAGGACCTCAGCCTCCCGTTCAGTCACGCCCAGCGCGCGCAGCTGGCTCGGCAACCGGGCGTCGCCGGGCCGCCGCCGCGGGACCGGCGACCCGGCCCGGCGCAGCAGCCGGCGGCAGGCGGCCGCCACCTGGTCGTCGCCGCGCGCGTCGAAGTAGGCGGCAGCTTCGCGCAGCCAGCCCACTGGCTCGCCCCAGCCATCGGCGAGGGCCGCTTCAGCGGCCAGCCGGCGCGCGTACTGCCGGTACCAGGTCATCGGCGGCCCCATCTGCCCGTCGGCGGCGGCGAACGCCGCGTCGGCTTCGGCGCGCTTGCCGCGGCGGCCAGCCAGGATGGCATCGGCGTAGCCGAGCAGCGCCGCGACCACCAGATGCCGGGTGCCGTGGGCGGCCCGGACCCGGGCCGCGGCGTCTTCAGCATCACGATCGAGCAAGGCGCCCAGCAGCGGCCATAGCCCGAGGAACGGCGGAGCGGTCGTCGCCGGAGAGCTCAAAATGAGCCCGGCCCCGGTCGCCATCTGACTGTGCGCCTCGCCGAGATCCCCGGCCAGCAGACAGAACGTGGCCCGGCAGTGCCCCCAGGCACAGCCCAACACGTCCTGGTCGTCCGGGGCGAGCGCCACCGCCTCGGCGATCCTGGCCTCCCATCTCGACCTTCTCGCCGCGGATGGCATGCGCCGCGGCCTGGAAGATCAGCGCCATCGGCAAGGCGGCCAGGTGGAAGCGGCGGGAGGCGTCCGCCGACCGCCGGGCCGCCTGCAGGGCCTCATCCGCGCGAAACTGCTTCAGCCCGGCCGCTATCTGCAGGTCCAGTGTCGCGGTCAGCGCCAGAGCGCCCTGGGCCACCGCCAGCTCGCGCTCTTGCTGCAGCCGGCTCACGCTCTCGGTACGGAGCTGGTCAACAGTGCCCAGCTCATGCAGTGCCCGCAGGTGCCAGAGCCGCAGCCCGCGCGCGTCGGCTACGGCCGCGGCCCGCGCGAACGCGCGCTCCGCCTCCTCCAGGTCACGCTGGCGCGCGACCCGCCCGATCACCTCCAGGGCCTCGCAGGCCACCTCCGGCAGGTCGCCGCTTTCGGCCGCGCTCAGCGCGGCGCGGGCCAGCTGGTCCGCCTCGGCCAGGCGTCCCCGGCCCGCGGCGACCTGCGCCGCGCAGGCATCGACCTGAGCGGCAACGGCGCCATCGGACCCGCGGGCGACCTCGATGCTCGCGGCGGCTTCCGCCCAACGGGCACCGGCAATCGCCGCCCGCGCGATCCCCAGATGCAGGTTAGCCGCCCGCGCGGACCGGGACCCCACGGCCCCGTCGCCCAGCCGGGCCAGCAGCGTCTGACCGGTCTCGATGGCCAGGTCGACCTGCCCGGACATCGCGAAGGCCTCGGTCAGCGCCTCGTCGACCGCGGTCCGCAGCACAGCGTCATCCGAGCCGGTCAGGGTCCGGGCCCGGGTCAGCGTGTGCTCGGCGCTGGCCAGGGCGCCGACGGCCAGGTCGCGTCGGCCAGCCTCGAGCAGCAGCGCTCCAGCCCTGGCCGCGTTGCCCGCGCGCCCGGCCAGGTCGGCAGCCAGCATGCACCACGCGCCGGGAAGCCCGGGATGCGCCGCCTCCACCGCGAGCAGCGCCCGGCCGGCCAGCATCGCCCGCTCCGGAGGCAGCAGCTGGGCCAGCACCGCCTCATGGGTCAGTGCATGCCGGAACCGGAAGCTATCCCGGTCCGCCGATCAGCTGCGGGCTCACGCCGTGCCGCAACGCCGCCACGACAGCGGCATCTGTCATGTCCGTGACCGCGCTCAACAGCGCCCAGTCGAAACGGCGGCCCAGGACCGCGGCCGAGCCGATGACGTGCCGGGAGTCCGGGCCGGCCGCATCAAGCCGCCGGCGTACCGCATCAGCGAACGTGGCCGGGACACCCGGGGCGATCAGGTCAGCGGCATGCCAGCCGCCGTCCTGCTCGGTCAGCGCGCCCGCCCCGATCAGGCCTGCCAGCACCTCTTCGACCAGGAACGGGATGCCCTCGGCCCGCTGGGCCACGAAGGAATGGACCGTATCTGGGAGGTCAGCGGCGCCCACACACGCCAGGGCCATGCGGGTCATCGCCGCCGGGTCCAGTCTTTCGAGCGGCAGCACGGCAGCGGATCCGCGCACTTCGAGCAGGCTGGCCAGGCTGGAGGCTTCTCCGCCTTCATCGTCGCGCAGGGTACCGACGCAGAGGACTCGTTCGGCGGAAAGGTTGTCAGCCAGGTATTCCAGCAGCGCCAGCGTCTCCCGGTCGGCCCAGTGCAGGTCCTCGAGGACGAGCACGCATGCGGCTTCCGCGGACAGGACGCGCAGCAGCCGCAGCACCGCCTCCCCCAGGTAGACCAGGGACGCGTCCTCCGGTGCCCCGTGCGGCTGCCGCAATTCGGGAATCAGCCGCGCCAGCGCGGGCCGGAACGGATCAAGCTCCGCGCTAACTAACCGGCAGACGTCCCCCCCGCCCGGCCGACACCAGCGCCTCGGCGAACGGCCGGA
>Ga0187766_10002351_pt1 | contig 11180 bp, 8 predicted proteins | sample 0216_QUI02_MP05__4_FD_132971 | JGI IMG/M metagenome (GOLD analysis project Ga0187766, IMG submission 132971) | Tropical peat soil microbial communities from peatlands in Department of Meta, Colombia - 0216_QUI02_MP05_20_MG | ecosystem: Environmental > Terrestrial > Soil > Wetlands > Peat ... | reverse complement strand
CCGCAGGAAAGGGTGGTTGAGCCGCTTTTGCTCGATCTCGCCTACGACACGCACCTGCCGATCGTGGCGACCAACGAGCCTTACTTCGCTAGCCCTAACGACTTCGAGGCGCATGACGCGCTTCTCTGCATCGCCGAAGGAAGCTATATCGCGGTGGACCAGCGACGGCGCCTGAGTCCTGAGCACTATTTCAAGGATGGGGGCGAGATGACAACTCTGTTCGCCGACCTACCAGAGGCGATCGAGAACACTATCGAGATCGCGCGTCGCTGCTCGTTCCGTCCGCAAGAGCACGCGCCCATCCTGCCACAGTTCCTGAACGGCAAGAGGAGCTCCGGCGCCCAGGGAGAGATCGAGGCAGCCGAGCTCCGTCGCCAGTCCGAAGCCGGCCTTGCCCGCAGACTAGCGGAGGAGGGAACGGCTGCAGGCTACGACGCCAAGGCCTATGCTGATCGCCTCGCCTTCGAGCTCGAAGTCATCACTGGCATGAACTACCAAGGCTACTTCCTGATCGTCGCCGATTTCATCCAATGGGCGAAGGCAAGGGGGATTCCCGTCGGTCCCGGCCGCGGATCCGGCGCTGGCTCCCTCGTGGCCTGGGCACTCACCATCACCGACCTCGACCCTATGCGTTTTGGGCTGCTGTTCGAGCGCTTCCTGAACCCGGAGCGCGTGTCCATGCCGGACTTCGACATCGACTTCTGTCAGGACCGCCGCGACGAAGTGATCGCGTATGTGCGCGAGCGTTACGGCGACGATCGCGTCGCCCATATCATCACTTTCGGCAAGTTGCAGGCGCGCGCGGTGTTGCGCGACGTGGGGCGGGTATTGCAGATGCCGTACGGCCAGGTCGATCGCCTGTGCAAGCTCGTGCCCCACAATCCGGCGAACCCCATCACGCTCGCGCAAGCCATCGCCGGCGAGCCCCGCCTTCAGGAGGCGCGTGATCAAGAGCCGATCGTAGCGAAGCTGCTCGACATCGGTCAGCGCCTGGAGGGGCTTTATCGCCACGCCTCGACGCATGCCGCCGGCGTGGTGATTGCCGATCGCCCTCTGATCGAACTCGTGCCGCTCTACCGCGATCCCCGCGCCCAGCTTCCTGCCACGCAATTCAATATGAAATGGGCGGAAGCAGCGGGGCTCGTGAAGTTCGACTTTCTAGGCTTGAAGACGCTGACTCTCGTCGAGACCGCACGCGAGCTGCTTGCGCGCAAGGGCATTACCCTCGATCCCGCGCGGCTTCCCCTCGACGACGCCGCGAGCTACGACCTTCTCGCCCGTGGCGACACGGTCGGCGTGTTCCAGCTCGAAGGTGCTGGGATGCGCGATGCTTTACGCAAGCTGAAGCCTGACCGCTTCGAGGACATCATCGCCATCGTTGCGCTCTATCGCCCAGGGCCGATGGACAACATTGACAACTACGTGAACCGCAAGCACGGGCGCGAGCAGCTAAACTATTTGCACCCCGCGATTCAGCCGATCCTGGAAGAGACGTATGGCGTGATCATCTACCAGGAGCAGGTGATGCAGATCGCACAAACCATGTCCGGCTTCTCACTCGGCGAAGCGGACCTGCTTCGCCGCGCGATGGGCAAGAAAATCAGGAAGGAGATGGCGCAGCAGCGCACACGCTTCATCGAGGGCGGCGTCAGCAAAGGCGTCGATCGGGGCCGCGCCGAGTTCATCTTCGAGCTGGTGGCCAAGTTCGCGGGCTACGGCTTCAACAAGTCTCACGCCGCTGCTTATGCGCTGATCGCCTATCAGACGGCCTATCTCAAGGCCAACCACCCGATCGAGTTCCTGGCGGCTTCCATGACACTCGATATCGGTAACACCGACAAGCTGAACAGCTTCGCACAGGAAGCCCGCCGCATGGGTATTCGCATCGAGCCGCCATCGATAAACCGCTCAGAGGCTGGCTTTGTGCCAAGCGATGGCGGCATCCGGTATTCGCTCGCTGCACTCCGAAACGTCGGCCGCCAGGCCGTCGACCATATCTGCGCCGAGCGAGAGAAGCGCGGCCGCTTCCGGGACGTGTCGGAGTTCGCGCGCGCCATCAATCCACGGATCGTCAATAAGCGCGCGCTGGAGACTCTCTCTGCTGCCGGCGCCTTTGACGAACTCGGCATCGACCGTGCCACGGCGTTGGCCAATGTGGATCGCTTCATCGCAGCTGGCACCCGCTCGCTCGAAGACGAGAACGGCGGTCAGAGCGACCTCTTCGCCGGTGCGTCGCCCACGCCGCCCCCGATCGAGCTTCGCACCGCCAAGCCTTGGGTTCCCACCGACCGGCTGTCGCGCGAATTCGAGGCCGTCGGCTTCTTTCTCACCGGCCATCCCCTCGACGACTATCAGGACGTGCTCGACGCGCTCGGCGCCGAGACCTGGGTCGACTTCGCAGCCAAGGCCCGCACGCGTCGCGTTGTTGGGACGCTCGCCGGCACGGTGCTCTTCGTCCGCGAGCGCAAGGGTAAGACCGGCAATGCTTACGCCTTCGTCGCCGTCTCCGATCCCACCGGCCAGTTCGAAGCGGTGGTCTTCTCGGAAGCCTTAGCGGTTTCGCGCGACCTGCTCCAGCCCGGCAGCGCCGTGCTGCTCGACGTCGAGGCCGAGGCCGACGGCGAAACCGTCAAGGTACGCGCCCAACGCATTTCCTCGCTGGAGGCAACAGCAGAGTCGCGCCACCGCGGCATCAAGGTTTACCTGGACGGCACGCGCGCGCTCGACTCCATCGCCGAGCAGGTCGGAGATCGGGGAGGGCAGGGAGAACTCAGACTCGTGCTCAGACTCGACGATGCGCGGCGTTAAGTCGAATTCGTGCTACCGCAAGGCATCGACGCCACCCCGAAGCAACGGGGCGCGCTCAAGCTCGTCGATGGCGTGGTCGCCGTCAGCACCCTTTGATCGGTCGTAATCGAAAGCCTCCCGCCCTTGCCAAGAGCAAGTTGCATCCCTATAAACCGCGCGATCTCACACGCGGGACCTTAGCGCCGCGAGGCTGATTCCAAGGCCTCTGCGCTCGCTCCGGTGTCCGGGAAACCGGTCTCATCATCCCGCGGCGGCAGAACCGGAAAAAGGAGAATGCAGTCCCATGGCACTGCCTAATGTTACTATGCGCCAACTGCTTGAGGCTGGCGTGCATTTTGGTCATCAGACTCACCGCTGGAACCCGAAGATGGCGCCGTTCATCTATGGCTCCCGCAACAACATCCACATCATCGATCTTACCCAGACCGTTCCGCTGTTCCACCAGGCGCTGCTCGCCGTGGCGGACACGGTGGCCAAGGGCGGCCGCGTGCTGTTCGTCGGCACCAAGCGGCAGGCTTCGGAGGCCGTGGCCGAGGCGGCGCGATCTTGTGCCCAGTACTACGTGAACCACCGCTGGCTGGGCGGCACGCTTACCAACTGGCGCACAATTTCGAACTCGATCCGGAGGCTCAAATCCCTCGAAGAGCTGCTTGCCGGGGAGACGCAAGGCCTGACCAAGAAGGAGCTCCTACAGCTTACCCGTGAGAAGGAGAAGCTCGACCGCGCCCTTGGCGGTATCAAGGACATGGGCGCACCGCCGGACCTGATGTTCGTGATCGACACCAACAAAGAATCGATCGCCATCGCCGAGGCGCGCAAGCTGAACATGCCGATCGTCGCCGTAGTCGATTCGAACTGCGATCCAGAAGGCATCAGCCATCCCATTCCCGGGAATGACGATGCCGGCCGCGCCATCACGCTTTATTGCGATCTGATTGGGCGCGCGGCCATCGACGGCATCGAGCGCGCTCAGGGCTCCGCTGGTGTCGACCTCGGCGCGTTGGAGACGCCACGCAGCGAGCCCACCCTCGATGGTGGTAAAGAGGACGGCGAGACCAGGGAGCCGTCGCAATCGGACGGCGAGCGGCGCCCCCGGCGAAAGCCCGGGCGAACCGAAGGGGGCAATGGCAAAGCCAAGGCTCCGCCGCACACAAAGCGTCCCGCGCGGGTGCCACGGCCACGGGCTGCGGAAGGCAAGCCCGAGCTGAGCGATGACAACAGTTAGAACCGGAGCAAACAAATTTCCGGCCCGGCAGAGGATGGCATGGCAGCGATTAGTGCAACGATGGTGAAAGACCTGCGCGAGAAGACCGGCGCGGGCATGATGGACTGCAAGGCTGCGCTGAACGAGACCGCGGGCAATATGGAGGCCGCGGTCGATTGGCTGCGCACTAAAGGTCTTGCCAAGGCTGCCAAGAAGGCAGGTCGCGTGGCGGCGGAAGGCCTGATCGGGCTTGCCGCCGACGACACGCAGGCGGCGCTGATCGAGGTCAACTCCGAGACCGACTTCGTTGCCCGCAACGACAAATTCCAGGAGATGGTGCGCACCATCGCTGCCGACGCGCTCAAGGCCAAGGGCGCCGTCGACAAGCTTGCCAAGGGCAAATATGGCGGCGGCAAAATCAGCGTCGCCGATTATCTGAAAGAGATGATCGGTTCGATCGGCGAGAACATGACGCTCCGGCGGAGCGCCTATCTCGGGGTGAAGAACGGGTTCGTCGCGAGTTACATGCATAACACGATCGCGCCGGGGCTCGGCAAGATCGGCGTGATCATAGCGCTAGAATCGACGGGTAACGCGGGGAAGCTCAAGAGCTTCGGCAAGCAGGTGGCCATGCATATCGCCGCGGCCAATCCGCAAGCCTTGGACGTGGCTGGCCTCGACCCAACTTTCGTCGAGCGCGAGCGCGCGGTGCTCACCGAGCAGGCGAAGGAGTCCGGCAAGCCCCCGACCGTGATCGAGAAGATGGTCGAGGGCCGCTTGCGCAAATTCTACGAGGACGTTGTCCTCTTGTCGCAGGCCTTCGTCCACGATCCGGAGACGACTGTCGCCAAGGCGCTTGCCGCCACGGAGCAAAGCGTCGGCGCGGCGATCAAGATCACCGGCTTTCATCGCTTCGCGCTCGGCGAAGGGATCGACCGGCCGGAAAGCGATTTCGCAGCCGAAGTCGCTGCTGCGGCGTCGGGATCCTAGAGGCCGGCGAGGGATCGGCTCATGGCACAACCACGCACGGGCCGATCGCTCCGCTACCACCGCGTCCTCGTCAAGCTTTCCGGTGAGGCCTTAACGGGGCGGAACGGTTACGGCATCGACGTGGACGTGCTGAACCGCATCGCGGCAGATATCTGCGAGTCCGCCGATCTCGGCATGCAGCTTTGTCTCGTGGTCGGCGGCGGCAACATCTATCGTGGCCTTGCTGGCGCCGCCAACGGCATGGACCGGGTGAGTGGCGACTATATGGGCATGCTCGCCACGGTGCTGAACGGACTTGCGCTCGGTCAGGCGCTTGAAGCTAACGGCCGGTCGGCGCGCGTGATGTCGGCCATCCCCATGTTGAGCATCTGCGAGCCTTTCATCCGGGCCAGGGCGCTCGCCCATTTGGATGATGGCCATTTGGTGGTTTTCGTCGGCGGTACTGGGAACCCCTTTTTCACCACCGACACCACTGCGGCACTCCGGGCCGCCGAGATGGGATGCGACGCGATTCTAAAGGCGACCCAAGTCGATGGCGTCTACGATACCGACCCGGCAAGCAACACAAGAGCCCGCCGATACGATGCGCTAAGCTATGACGATGTGCTGCGGCAGGACCTGCGGATCATGGACGGAGCGGCAATCGCCCTTGCCCGGGACAATCGGATTCCGATAATTGTGTTCTCCATCAAGGGGCAAGGCGGGCTTGCTGCGGTTTTGCAAGGGAAAGGCTCCTCAACCACGATATCTTAGCTGATCCCGAGAGCACCAGACGGAGGCACGGATCCGCGGGATGATAAGCTCGCTAAAGCACGGATTTAGCCGCGCGACGAGGAGAGGCGACATGGCTAGCTTGGACCTTAAGGAGATCGAGCGCAGGATGCGTGGCGCGCTCACGGTGCTCAAGCAGGAGTTCGGCGGCCTGCGCACGGGACGGGCCAATATGAGCCTGCTCGATCCGATCATGGTAAATGCCTACGGCAACCAAATGCCGCTCAATCAGCTTGCCACCATCAACGTACCGGAATCCCGGTTGATCACTGTGCAGGTGTGGGACCGGTCGCAGGTCGGCGCCATAGACCGGGCTATCCGCGATTCCGATCTAGGGCTGAACCCGGTGGTCGAAGGACAGCTTCTTCGCCTGCCGATCCCTGAGTTGAATGAGGAGCGACGCCACGAGATCGCGAAAGTCGCGCACAAATACACCGAGCAGGCGCGCGTGGCGGTACGCAACGTTCGGCGTGACGGAATGGAGCACCTGAGACGCATGGAGAAGGACGGAGACATCGGCAAAGATGAGCACCATTCGCTTTCTATCAAGGTGCAGGACTTGACCGACAAGATCATCAAGGAAATCGACGAGACGCTCGCGAGCAAGGAAGCTGAGATAATGCAGGTCTAGCTGGCGAGGCGGCGCGAAGAGCACGACGCCTCTCACCCTTATTGGAGTACTGAACACGTGACCCTTGCAGTAGAGGAGCTTGCCTGGTCGACGACCGAGATGCCGGCGCCTCGGCACATCGCCATCATCATGGACGGAAATGGCCGCTGGGCTAGCGAGCGAGCACTTCCGCGCGCCGAGGGTCATCGCCAGGGTGTGGAGAGTGTGCGGCGGACGGTGAAAGCGGCGCTCGAGCTTGGCGTCACCCATCTCACCCTGTTCAGCTTTTCCTCCGAAAACTGGTCGCGCCCGCGTCAAGAAATCCACGACCTGTTCGGTCTGATGCGGCGCTTCGTCCGACGCGATCTCGCGGATTTGCACAAGAATGGCGTCAAGATCAGGATTATCGGCACACGCGTGGGTCTCGATGAGGACATCTTGCGCTTGATCGACGATGCGGCTCTCCTCACCAAGGACAATTCGGCGCTGCATCTCACCATCGCCTTCAACTATGGCGCCAGAGACGAGATTGCCCGCGCCGCCTCGCGCATCGCGGAAGCGGTGGCGCAAGGGTCGCTCGCCGCGGCGGACATTACGCCTGAGCGTTTCGGCTCCTATCTCGACACCGCGGATATGCCCGATCCGGACTTGCTCATCCGCACGAGCGGTGAGCTGCGCTTGAGCAATTTCTTGCTGTGGCAGATCGCCTATAGCGAATTCGTCTTTGTCGATACCTATTGGCCCGACTTCTCGCGTGAGACTCTCCAAGCCGCGATTGCCGAGTATCAGCGGCGCACCCGCCGCTTCGGCGGCCTCAAGGCGAGATCTACCGCGTGATGCCGTTCGACGTAGCGCCGTGTGTCGTCAAATGACGATACGCCTTGCGTCCGCAGTGGTCATGGCGGCGCTTGCGCTTGTGTCCGTGCTGGCGAGCGTTTGGACTTTCGTGGCGCTGGTCATTGCCGCTGGTGTCACCGTCGCCTGGGAATGGGGGCGGCTCGTGCGGAAGACAGGCTTCGATGCCATCGCCGTGATTCAATCCGTTGCCGTCGCCGCCATCGCTGTCGCCATAGCCTTGTACCGCCCTGGCCTCGCTCTCATTGCCGGCATCCTGGCGCTGGCTGGGACCGGAATTCTCGGCTTCTCCTCCGCCACGCTCGGCTGGTCGCTGTTGGGGATAGCGTATTCGGTGTTGCCCGCTTGGTCCATGGTGTGGCTGCGGAGCGATCCGACGCTCGGCGCCACTGCGCTACTTTATCTGCTGCTCATGGCCTGGACGACCGACACCGCGTGTTATGCCGGGGGCAAACTAATCGAGGGTCCCAAGCTTGCCCCAAAGATCTCGCCGCAAAAGACCTGGAGCGGGCTCGTTGCCGGAACATTCGCGCCGGCGCTGATCGGCTATGCTTTCGCCTTGTTTTTGGAGGACACTTCTGGCTGGCGCTTGGCCCTGGTCAGCGTTGTCATCGCGGCAGCCTGCCAGATCGGGGATTTGAGCGAGAGCGCTGTAAAGCGCCGGTTTGGCGCCAAGGACATGAGCAATCTCATCCCGGGTCATGGCGGGTTGCTTGATCGCATCGACGGCCTTCTCCTAGCCGCAATTGCGGCAGCATTGATGGCCTTGCGCGATCCGGCCAACCCCGGCCGCGGCTTACTGATCTGGTAAGGCGTTGCGTATGATCGTACTCGCCCCTGATTCCGTTGCCGTCAGGCTGAAATCACCTGGGCCGCGGCCGCGTCGCATCTCGGTCCTCGGCGCCACGGGGTCGGTCGGCGAGAACACACTCGATCTTATCAGCCGCGATCCGACATCCTACGCGGTGGTGGCCTTGACCGGAGGCCGCAACACAGCGCGCCTCGCCGAGCTTGCCGTGAAGCACAAGGCCGAGCTTGCGGTGATCGCCGATGAGGCTTGTTACGCAGACCTCTGCGCCAGACTCGCCGACACCGGCATCGAAGTCGCTGCCGGCTCTGAGGCGCTTATCGACGCTGGCAGTCGTCCCGCGGATTGGGTGATGGCAGCGATCGTCGGCGCCGCCGGTCTCAAGCCGACACTCGCCGCCGTGCGGCAAGGCACCTGCACCGCGCTCGCCAACAAGGAATGTCTCGTCTCGGCGGGCCGCATCTTCATGCGCGAAGTCGCCCGCTCCAAGACCTCGCTTCTGCCCGTCGACTCCGAGCACTCCGCGGCGATGCAGGTGATGGGCGGCAGAGCACCTGAGAGCATCGAACGCATCTGCCTCACCGCCTCGGGGGGACCGTTCAGGTCCTGGAGCCTCGCCGATATGGTGGAAGTAACCCCGAAACAAGCGCTCGCCCATCCCAACTGGTCGATGGGCCCGAAGGTCACCATCGATTCGGCGACGCTGATGAACAAGGCGCTCGAACTTATCGAGGCGCATCATTTGTTCTCGGTCGATGTCGGACGGCTCGAGGTTCTTATCCACCCTCAATCCATCGTGCACTGCCTGGTCTATTATCGCGACGGATCGGTGCTTGCCCAGATGAGCTGCCCCGACATGCGCACGCCGATCGCCTATAGTCTTGCCTGGCCCCACCGCATGCGGGCGCCCACCGCGCGGCTTGATCTCGCAAGCATCGGTGCGCTCGCTTTCGAAGCCCCGGACGAGACGCGCTTCCCGGCATTACGGCTCGCGCGCGACGTGCTCGCCGTCGGCGGCAGCGCGAGCACCGTACTGAACGCCGCCAATGAGATCGCGGTGGGAGCATTTCTCGATGGCCGAATAGGCTTCCTTGCCATCAGCCGTCTGGTGGAGGCTACGCTCGACAGCTCCGCCCATCTTGTCGGGCCATCGGCCGACAGCGTCGACGAGGTTCTCGCCATCGATGCCGAAGCGCGGGTAATCGCCCTTTCGCTTCTTCTCCGATTTGCACAATCGGCTCCAGCACGCTAGGAAGCCCTCACGACTCCGGGATTCACTTATGGATATGCTATTCAAGCTTTCAGGCTTCGGCGACACCTTGCTCTCCTATCTGTTTCCCTTCTTCTTCGTGCTCACCATCGTGGTGTTCTTCCACGAGCTCGGCCATTTTCTCGTGGCCCGTTGGTGCGGCGTTGCGAGCAAGGTGTTTTCGATCGGGTTCGGTCCTGAGATTGTCGGCTTCAACGACCGGCACGGCACGCGCTGGCGGATCTCATGGATCCCGCTTGGCGGCTACGTGAAATTTATCGACGACGACAATGTCGCGAGCGCGCAAAGCGGCCGCAAAACGCTTGAGGGGTTGTCCGAAGTTGACCGTAAGCGAAGTTTCCAGGACAAGTCCCTTGTCGCCCGCGCCGCGATCGTCGCCGCAGGGCCAATCGCTAATTTCATTCTGGCCATCGCCATCTTCACCGCGATCTTTACCTTCTTTGGCGAGCGGAGCACCGCAGCCAAGGTCGACATCGTCAATCTGGGGAGCGCTGCCGAGCGGGCCGGCTTCAAGGCTGGCGACCGCGTCGTCAGCATCGACGGCCAGGCAATCGACAGCTTCGGCGAGATGCAGCGCATCGTCGGCATGAGCCCAAACCGGCAGCTTCATTTCGGCGTCGAACGGGAGGGAAAACAGGTTGAGATTGTGGCCACGCCGGAGCTGAAGGAGATCACCGACAATTTCGGCAACACGATGCGCATCGGCCTGCTTGGCATTCAGCGAAGCGCCTCGCCGGACGACTGGACCTTGAAGCGGCACGATCCTTTGACCGCCTTGTTCATGGCGATCAAGGAATGCTACTTCGTGATTTCCCGGTCCCTTGGCTATCTCTATGACGTGGTCACGGGCCGGGAAGCTCCTGACCAGCTTGGCGGCCCCATCCGCATCGCGCAAGTTTCAGCGCAAGTCGCCTCGGCGGGATTCGTCGCCCTACTTAACCTCGCCGCCATCGTTTCGGTCAGCATCGGGCTGATTAATCTCTTCCCGATTCCCATGCTCGATGGTGGCCATCTTCTCTTTTACGGAATCGAAGCGATCCGCGGCAAACCGCTCAGCGAAAGCACACAGGAAATCGGTTTCCGTATTGGCCTTGCCTTCGTACTTATGCTAATGATCTTCGCGACTTGGAATGATTTGATTCACTTGAAGTTCTTGTAAGCTGCGCGGTCACTCAGTACACAACGTAAGCGCGTAATTCACCTAATGCCCCCGTGGGGGTAAGAACCAAAAATCGGCCACAAAACAGTGGCCATTTTCGATTTTGGGCTCTGCGTCCACGGGGGATCGGTGTTGAGGGGACGACACCAGTGATGGTGCGGTCGTGTTTGGCAAGAGGGCTGTCTGCAGCCTTGCTCGCAGCAGGTATGATTCTGCTGTCACTCGGCATGAGCGTCTGCCTGGGTGAGCTTTCCGCCCACGCCCAATCTGCCGCAAGGATCACCGCCATTCGTGTCGAAGGCAATAAGCGCGTCGAGCCCGAAACCGTCCGCACCTATCTGACCTTCAATGTCGGCGATCCGTATGATCCCGCCAAAGTCGACGAATCCCTAAAGGCTTTGTTTGCCACTGGCTTGTTCCAGGATGTTCGCATCCGGCGCGAGGGCGGCACGGTGGTCGTTGTCGTGGTGGAGAACCCCATCGTCGCTAAGGTCGCCTTCGAAGGCAACAAGGAGGTCCAAGACGACAGTCTCACAGCCGAAGTCCAGCTCAAACCGCGCACGGTCTATACCCGTGGGCGCGTGCAAGCCGATGTGCAGCGTATTCTCGATGTTTATCGCCGCCAGGGCTTTTACGCGGCGGAAGTCGACCCCAAAATCATCTACCGTGAAAACAACCGCATCGACGTTGTATTCGAAATCAATG
>Ga0187766_10002350_pt1 | contig 11180 bp, 8 predicted proteins | sample 0216_QUI02_MP05__4_FD_132971 | JGI IMG/M metagenome (GOLD analysis project Ga0187766, IMG submission 132971) | Tropical peat soil microbial communities from peatlands in Department of Meta, Colombia - 0216_QUI02_MP05_20_MG | ecosystem: Environmental > Terrestrial > Soil > Wetlands > Peat ... | reverse complement strand
TTTCGCAACACTGTCCACCTGAATAGTGAGCAGCACCGGAACACCCCGCCTACCTAGCTCCCTTGCGAGCGTAACGGCTTCTGAAGCCCCCCAGCTATGACCGAAAATGATGATATTTGCTTGCTCTTTCTCGCTGTTCGTGAGCTTGCCGTCACGATTTGTGTCGAGTAGGTTAAGGACCTCGCTCAGAGCTTTATTGCCTTCGTGGTTCGTGAACAGCTCAACCTGCACAACTCCAGCGTATCGCTCGCGAAGATAGGCAGCAAACTGCACCTCAGGATGCGTCGTGTCATCGCGCTTTACAAACCCCCCGACAAACCCAATGACGATGGCGTTTCGCACGGCAATGACCTCCGTTCGGCCACTGTTTCGGAGGCAGACCAGCCGTAAGGCTTGTTCCGCAACCGGGGTTTTCCCCTTTTCAGTGCATACGCCGATTGGGGCCTTGTCCGAATAATCAACGTTTGCATCTGCAATGGATCTGGGTTGCGCGTAGGCCGTGCACGCTACGGCGAGGTACAACACCACTGAGATCGGAAAGAACGCCTTCCGCGGGTTATCGCCACACTCTCTCATTCGTGCCTGTCTGCTTGGATGAGGGCATTCGCATGGCCACGATCTAGGGCTGTAAGTGAGGCTTCTTTCATGGGATACAAACTCAGAATAGGCGTAAACCCGCCCGCATACGGGCACGGCCCCGAATTGGGCACCGCCAGCGCTTGGCAATTTGAGTAGAGGATGAACACGGAAGGTCGAGCGCAGACCTTATCAGTCAGGACAACTGCTTCTACCGATTTTTAGTACCTCATGGATGATTTGGTTCCAGACGAATCTGATGACCCAGGCATCATTGTAGTAGTACGCGAGATTGTGATTCAGGGTGGAGAAACAGTGGCGTTGGCACTGTTTTTTCATTGCTCTCAATTGCCCCTGATCGAATTTCGGATACTGACTGTTTCCCCAGTCAAATACAGAAGAATACATTGGGAAACAGGGAGCCACGGTTCCGTCCGTGCGGACGACGACGTTGCTTTGCCCCGCTCGGCAGCTCCACTCGGCGAAATGCACTTCACCGTCGGCCTTCTGCACGATGCCGGGCATGGAGCTGATTTGACAGAGGGCCGCCTCGTCCTTGCTGTTCTTATCGCCGAACCAGCCGAGGGTCTTCAAATCGTTTGAATTCCCGGCCATGCGCATAAAGGCCTTCATTTCGGCGAGCCTCGGCACCGAATTCACCATGTGGTATCCCGCTTTCTTCTTTGCGATGAGCCAGTCGATCAGCTCATCGACTGCCCGCCAATCCTGGGGGCGGATGTATGTAGGATTGTCCAGTAGATGTTTGAAGTGGTCGTCTTGCTGCAGCATAGGAGTTTCATTGATGTGGTAATCCGTGGCGATGCGATGAGCGCGGGCATACTCCGTCAACTGTTTAACGTCATCGAAATTATTGCGGCAGATGTTGATGTTAAGAAAGGTCATGTACCCGTATACGTACTGTTTTCGGAGCAAGTGCGCCAAATGGGACTCGATAGGAACTAGGGCTTTGGGCAGTCCAGGCTTCTCGTCCCAAGCGTCCACGGCTACGTTGAACACCGCCACCCCAGCATCACCGAGGCGATCAGCGACCTCGGGCCTGAGAAGTCTCGCGTTGGTAGCGATGTAAATCCAGAAACCCTTTTTTGCGGCGTAGGAAACCACCTTGTGCACGAATTGTGGACGGAGCAGCGTCTCTCCGCCCATTAGAGCCAGCACCCGACAGCCATTGTCGTACAGCCAGTCGATTGCCTGGCGCGCGGTATCTTCGGTCATTCCTTTGACCTTGTTGTTGAACGCCCAGCAGTACCAGCAGTCGAGGTTGCATTTATATTCGACAAACAAATAAGCCACGATAGGGTGGAACAGGCCAGGCAGTACCCGCGACCGAATGTACGGGAACAGCCAACCCTGCATCGCCCGATAAGTTTGCGACAGGGTCCAGGCCCGTTTTTCGGGAGGCACTTCGGGCCCGGCATCGGCCAGTCTTTCTGGGTACTGCGGAAACACCGGATCGGGAAGTGTTAATCCTTTTGCCGTCGGAGATTGCGGAGCGTTGGGCGGCGAAACCATCAATTCACCATGAATCTCAGGGTCGATGCGGAATTTGGGAACTGTAGCCATGTGCCTCCTCCAATGAACAGCCCAGAATTGCGACCTTACGATTGCAAGATTCTCCCTTGCGACTTTACTTCGCATCTTTCTTGCCAAGTTCCAAGGATGCAAGTCCTTACCACACATAAACCTGAACCAGACACAACCCTCCGCAGAGTGCCCACATTGAGGCAATGCCCTAGCGAGGGCATTAAAGACACTCCGCGATGAGCAGTAAATACCAAGTAGGACATGGGTTAAGGGAAAGCTCGGATTGGCAAATGGGGTGCACCCGAACGACGGCTGGAGTGAGGCCGAGTGGAATGAAAAAACGGAAAACGACAGACTTCTGGCTAGTTTTGGGACTAATCAACCTGTTGGCGATGATCTATCCGATGAGCTGTTTCTTGCGAGCGGACAGCATCGAGGACCAGGTCGTGGCGGTGTTTGTGCTTATTGGCGTTGGGTTGCTTTTAGCGATTGTCGACACCGTTAGTGTGGTGGCCTATTCACAATGAGCGCGTCGCTTCTTCAAGCCCTAGTTTCCGCGCTGTCCATGTTGCCGCTATTCGGACTTGGATTGGTGGCGGCGTGGATTACGATATTGATCGCATGCTGCCTGGGCTCCTTGCTCGATTGCACCCTCGACTTCATCTCCTCGCGATATGACCTCAGAAAGTAGTCAATCGTTTCGACGCGCAGCTTGATCGACGCGACTGGTTTGTTTTCGTCTAAATCTTTAAAGCAGAAATAGGGCGTCCCAGACTGCTCAATGATGCGTTCGACAACGGAATAGACTGGCGCATCGTGACCACACTTGAAGCTCGAAAACTCAACGGCGACAAGATTGGGATGGCGCGCCGTGAACTTCGCTGCCCAGATTTTCATATTGCTGCTCGCGGCCGTCGCCGTTTTCCAGACGTCGGAAATGTCCAGAGCATGGCTGATCACGCCTGCGCGCACTTCGTCTCCAAACAGGCGCTCCAGCAGGTCCACGTCGAGAGGCAACGTGTTCTGAGAGAGGACGGGGTAACCAAGCTTCTGGAATTCTTCCAGGATGCCGTGGCTTAATCCCGGGTCGTGGTGATAGGGTCGGCCCAGCATGACGATACCGAGGCGGTCTTCGCGTTCGAGCATGTCCAGTGCCGCCCTTGCCTGCGCGCGAATTTCAAGCTCATACGATTGCCAAGCTTCGAAACCGGCTTCCACGGCTCGCTGGTTTTCGTCCCGGGACAATCCCAAAACTGAGCCCCAGCAATCGAACATTTGCTTCGCAAAGAGTTTTCTATCCGAGAGATTCACCAATGGATGCAGGTATTGAATCTGGTTCTCGGCGAAAATATTGATCTCTTTTGTATAGGCGGCCTCGACGGTTTCCGGTGTCACCGCCACAGTCGGGCACGCATTGCACGCGCGGGTGTGAACCAACGGGGAACAGAGCACATCGAACATCGGCAGGAAGATGCAGTCGAGCGGCTTGCGTGTGTGCTTGATGAAAATCAGGTTATGGAAGTGCGCAACGGCAATCTTTGAGGGGAAGCAAGGGTCAATTGCGCCCCGGCTGGAGCCCGAGCGATACATCTCATTGGTGGTGAAATCCGAGTACACGATGTTCTCGGGCTGCACCCCCAGACTCTCTAGGTAAGCGCTGAACAGGGGAGCATAGACGTACATATTCAGGATGCGCGGAATACCGATCCGCAAGTGCGAACGGTTGCGCATCAATGCAACGCGATCCTTAACTGACTTTTTCCAACTTGAGGCCGGAATGGCGTCGCAAGCCGGCGCCGGGCGGCGCGATTTCCAGACTTCTCGTGCCGCTAGATCCACCAAATTGGGAGTAGCGGCGCGGATGGAGTCCAGGCCAGCTTTGATTTCGCGCAGACTATGCAGGTCTTGCACTGTGCCCTTTTCGCAGTTCGCGATAATCACGCGGCGCTCGCTGGAGTCGGACCGTTCCCTAGCCGCAGTCAAATCTAGCGAGCTTTCCGCATTGATATCGAGGAAGGTACGCATGCAGTTGTTTGTGCAGAAATGGCAGCGGGTTTCTTCACTGCGAGTGGACTGGTAACGAATGTTGCGGACAGCGTCCAGCCCAATAAACGTCGTGCGCCGCCCTTTTTTATGGAGCTGCCTGGCTTCCAGTGCCGCACCGATGGCGCCCGCCTCTCCGCAATGCTGGTGCACGATAATCTCTGGCTGTCGTTGGCCGTTCCCGAAGGTGCTGCGAATGAAATTGACCTCGGCCTTCACCACCGCAAGGTTGTTTTGTGTGCCACCCTGCAAAACGAAACGTGTGCCCAAACTGGCGACGTTGGGAACGTTTGCCACATACAGGAAAATATTTTTTGGCAGAACGGCGGCCAGGCCAGCGAGGATTTCCGCGGGACGCCAGCCGCTACGCTGGAAGTTCACAATGTCTGACTGCAGAAACACGGCGCATCCGTAACCAAACACCGGCATGGTTTCGGCCGAGAAGGCGAGATCGGCAAAGTCCTCAGGAGCCACTCCAAATGAGTGTGCGGTGGACTGGAGAAAATAACCGTTGCCAGCGGAGCATTGCGTGTTGAGCCGGAAGTCCTTGATACGCCCGTTTCGTAGCACGATGATCTTGATATCCTGGCCACCCACATCGACGATGCAGTGCGGGTCCTCGTAGTACTGGAGACCGGACTTCGTGTGGGCTACTGTTTCGACCAAGGCCACATCGGCGCACAGGACATCGTGCAGCACATCCTTTGCATATCCGGTCGTGCCTACGCCAAGAATGTCCAGGTGTGCTTTCTGCGATTCAACCTGTTGACGGAGCTGCTCCAGTAAGTCCTTGGTGTCCCGAATGGGATCGCCGTGCGAGAGTTGGTAGGCTTTGCAGAGCACGTCTCCCGATGGCGAAAGTAGCACGGCTTTGGTTGAAGTTGAGCCGGCGTCGAGACCTAAGAATGCTCGGACAATCTCGTCAGGACGAAAGCTCAAAGGTCGGAATGGTTTCCTTGAGTATAGCCTCTGGAACTCCTGGAGTTCCTCAGACGAGGAGACCAAGCCTGACGCGCCGGTTCTGGCCTTGTTTTTCTGCCTCCCCTCGCCCATGTAATTCTCCAGGCACTCTGCTCCTTGGTAGCGGCCGATTTCTTCTCCTTCCCTTCTTCCAAATTCGAGGGCACCTAGCGCGGCGTAGTACACCGCATCGGCGGGCACCTTGATAACATCTCCGGGACGTCTGCCGTCGGGCAAATCGACCTGACGCTCCTTCCAGAGCAAAGAGATGTTACCTATCCAAGCCTCACGCATTCCACGAATCAGAGCGTTCGGACCGCCCAGCAAAAGTACTTCCGGTCGCAGAGTGTTGCCCCGCGCCAAGACTGACAAATTCTGCAGAACGATAGCGTTGAAAAGTGAGGCCATGAGTTCGTCGGCCGGAATTCCCTGCTTCTGCAGGCTATTGATGTCTGTTTCCGCAAAAACACCGCATTTTCCGGCCACCTGATGCAAAGGGATTCCGTTGTAAGGCTGGTCCTTGAGCTGCTCGGGCGAGATATCCAGCTTCGCGACGATTTTGTCGATCACGGCACCGGTTCCCCCTGCGCACTTGTCGTTCATGGTAGGGATTTTTTTCTTCGGTCCGCTGTTTACTTCTTCCTTGAAAATGATAATTTTGGAGTCCTGCCCACCGAGTTCTACAACCGAATTCACTTCAGGATGGAGTTTTTCTACAGCAAGTGAGACCGCGTTCACCTCTTGCACATATTTTGCGCCGATCAGACTTGCCAGAGAGTTGCCGCCCGATCCGGTGATAAAGACGCGGGTGTTGCCGGGGCAGACCCCAGCTTGCTTTTCCATGTGTACTAGGAAATCGAGCAACACTTCAGGTTGACGACTATCGTGACGTTGATAATCGCGCCAGACAATGCAGTCGCTTGAGCCTTCCACCACGATCGCCTTGACTGTCGTGGACCCCACATCAATTCCAACGAGCAAAGAAGCATTCATCTCAGTTCCGCCGCGGCAACGCAAATACTCTGCGACTGCCCTTCATGCGCCCGGCTACATGCAAAACAAAATTGGCGGCTACTCCCGCCACCCCCGCACGTTTAGGTACGCGGTAGAGAGGGCTACGCAGTTCAGGATGATCCGCCACATAGTCGCGAATGCCTTCCGGCCGCACACGAGTGGTGGCGAGGCAGCGATCAAACTCGGCCCACGCTTTCGCTTTGGCTTCCGTTAGCGCCATCTGCACGCGGCTCTGTGCGTTTACTTCACCTTCGCCAGCGGTCTCGATGGGCAGGAAGATCATCTCCGGAAAACGATTGACAACCGCCGACTGGACACCATCGGACTGCGACGATGGCATACAGGCGAAGGGCTTGATCGCGAGGACCATATGGCATAGGTGATTCGTTGTGTAGTAAACGCTTTTTCCAACCTCCAGATGTCCTTCCCCGCCACGCGCGAGCGAGTGATAGAACGGATGTGCCAATCGTGCTAGTTCTTTCTGGGGTAATAGAGGAGCGGCGACGCTTCCCAGGGCTTCGGCCGCTCTCTGATATTGCCGAGCCCAAATGCGCTCACCCAGAGTCAAAGGCGTCCATTTTTTCTGGAAATGTAGTTCGTTCCACAACTGTTTCTTGATTTCCCACCAGGCGGCGTCCGGATACGGCGCGTCGACATTCTTCCGTTCCTTCGCGTTGGCTTTGGCCTGGTGAAGCAGGTACATCACCCAGTTACCGATAGAATCCACGGCGACGTGCGCACCTTCTCGTTCGAGGAAAGAGAACATGTTGAAGTTGCCGTCGCCCTCGGTGAGTTGCGCCCAGAACTCGCCGGTGACCTTCACTAGGGGCTTTACTCTCAACCGATCTACCTCGAACTCGCCAAAGCGGGCGCGACAGCGACGGAGCGATTCCAAATAAGCCTTCCCGTACCAGTGCTCGCGGAGTTTACCCACTACGTTCACCGTCATTCTCAGTTTTTCGTTGCGATCCAAGCGCGAGTACAGCCATTCAGGTAACCGGCCCAGGACGTCAATGCTCCCCTGGTCGCGGAGCAAGCGGCAAAGTTCCTCCACAACCCATTCGATGGCGCGGTCTGTTTCCCCAGGAACAACCTCATAAGGTCGAAGATTGTAAGCCGTGACGTTTGTGATATCGCCCAAATTCAAGGCGTTCATGGAACCGAATCCCAGGTTCACGGTGAAGTTCAGCCCGGGTTCGCCCGACTCTGCCTTGATCCCATCGTTTTGCGAAAACAGCAGGACCCGGAAACCTCCGAATCCGGCCTTCTCCAGAGCCATGCGGTACTCGGATTCGTACATTCCGAAGCGGCAGGGGCCACACGAGCCTGCCGTGAAAAAAACGTAGTTGTCGAGAATCTGCTGTTTCGAGAGACCGTGACCCTCCAGTTCACGCAGGTACTGGATCAGATTCCCGACAGTGAAATAGGTGGGATTGCATTGACCGGGATTCCCAAATGCCCGCCCAAGGTGATAGCTCGAAAGCGTGGGATTGGGCAACGGCTGGCAACGGTAGCCGCAGCCCTGAAAGGCATTCTGTATAAACTTTTCGTGTTTCCAGGTAAATCCGCCGAACAAGATGGTTACACGATCGCGTTCTTCAGCCGTGAAAGGCCGCTCAATCGGACGGTGAAAATGCTGGACTGGTGGTTGGCTCACAATCTCTATCCCATTGAGATTTGGGGAGTTTCAGCATGCACTCTAACTGACAACTCGTACAGACTCGGACAACTCGGAAATTCCGGACGTTCACCTCTATTCGATTTATGAGGCTGATGGGCGAATCTCGGTTGCTGTATGCTCCTCTTCTGCTGGCGTGCCGGGCGTCCCCAAACACTCCGCGCTCGAGGATCGCGATTGAGTACCTCCCGCAGTCTTCTCCGGCCGTGGAACACTCTGGTTTTTGCCGCCCTGACTGATATTCCCAGGATTCGAGCGATCTCTCGCATCGAACACTCTTCTAGATCTCGCAGTTGAATTACAACACGCATCGCTGGTGTCAGCCGTTTCAATGCTGCGTACAAGATTTGCTTTCGCTCTTGTGCAAGGCAATGGTCGTCAGCAGCGACACTGTAACGAAGCGTGTGCGGAATGCTCATTTCTACATCCATCTCGTCCGAGTCTTCCACCTGGACCTCATGCCAGCTGCGCTTCCTTCGTAGCAGCATCAACGCTTCGTTCACGGCGATTCTGAACAGCCAAGTGGAGAAGGAAGAGTTTCCTTGGAAGCTATGGAGTCGCGTAAACGCTTTGAGAACGCTCTGCTGCCTTACGTCTTCCGCATCCTGCCAATTGCGTGTGATGCGCATTGCTTGAAGAAGTATCTTTCGTTCGTAGCGTTGGATCAGGAGTTCAAATGAGCCAGTCTGGCCATTTTTGGCCGCGGCGATGATGGCCGCTTCGTCCTCGATATGACAAACACTGTCCCCTTGATTCGACTTCTCTCGAACCTCAAGTTCCATAGGAGTACCTTCCTCTACGTTCCCATCATGCCTAAGGCGTGTCGTCACCTAGCCCGATCTTTTCGAGTCGTTCCAATTCATCCGGCAGCTCAGAGCGCCAAACGCAGAGCGGAAACACAAGTAATTCGGGTTGCTCGCGGTGCACATCCGAAATGAATTCAATGGCCTCATAACTTCTAACGTCTTCGCCAATCAAAACGGCGCCAAAATCGCTGGTCTCAATCAGATCGAGGGCCTCGTCGGGTTCCGTGACACAGGTTACCCGGTGTCCCGCGCGTACTAGAACCGACTTGATGGGACTTTGAGGCAACGGATCGAGATAAAGGATCTTCATACCGTTTGGCTCCCACAGGCTATGACCTGCCTGCTCCAAGCGAGCACTGATTTACCTCAATCTGAACCATCTCTGCCTCCTTCGATTACCAGTGACTCGAAAGCAGAATTCGGCAGATAGTCGAGGTAGCTAATCGTGACGTCGGTCTTTCCAAAGATGCGTGCCTCAGTCACGCTTTCTGTCGTGAAAGGAAACCAAAAGCTTCCGGACTTGTGGTACTGCTGCACGAAATGAATGCTGCGTGTCCAAAATGAAGGATTCCTTGCTGGTTTGCCTTCGGCTCGAACGAGCGCAAAGTCCTCGGCGTCCACCCAGATGCGGCCCTCGAAAAGATACTTGTCCTCGCGCTTCGGTAGAACTTGGATGACGTAGGTGGGTCGTCCTTCCAGCAAATCGCTGCCAAGCATCCGGAATCTATAATTCTCGGGAGTAACGCTGGTCTTCGGACGAATCTGAGGCTGGGAAGTTTCTGTCTCCGATTCGAGCATCTTGCGCAGAACGTGCTTGTTCGCAGATTTCCAGCCCTGCTCCGAAACAACTTCAAAATGCTTGGTTCCGTCGAGACCACATTTGACGCCCACAACCATTTCGGAGCGCTTATTCAAGCGCTGGTTTTCCAGAACATAGTGTCGATTACCGGTGTACCCGCGTCCCAACTTGTCTCTCTCGCTGTTATGTTCGATCAGCTTCGCGATGACATCGTCTGCGTAGAGAATCGGAGGTTGCTGTGCACGACAGGCAATTGTTGGTCTCAACGCCAGAAATAAAATGACGGCTGTTCGAAGGTTCATAATCACTCCACAGTGAATTTCCCGCGTATTCACGCCAGGCAGGGTAAAAGAACTCGCCAAAGCGAGTGCTTTCTTCGATGTTTTGCACATCGCGCGAAGTGTGAATACCGTCAGGTACCGTCAAATCGTGCCGCAGGTGCTCGGTCTGGCTTTCAGACAGATTTTGATTGCTCGCAGTCTCATAATCCAGAACCCAATAGGCAGTCCACGGCGGAATCCACTTCATTGACGTCCGGCTGATTTTTGTATCAGTCTTATGCACTTACAAGGAGCCCGACTTCACGTGAAGTGTAATTGCATTCGTGGGACCAAGCGTTGGGGTGCTCTGCCAAGCCGCTTAACTGCGTACCCGTGAAGCACATATAGGCTGCAGTACCAATTAACCCCAGAACAGCAGAAGCCAGATCCAGGGTGTCGTGACCGAATGCGGTCAGGCGGGTTTTCTACGTTCGCCACCCTTGATGGAACTGCTTCTTGTGAGCGACCGCTATCACTTCAATACGTGGCTGGTAATTTGCCAGGAACGAAGCTATCGTCTCGCCCTACAGCGGGCAACGCCCCGAATTGTGGCAATGCATTTCTAGCCTGGTTTTAGCCCAACCATCCTTAATATCAATCAAATGAATGGATCCAAAACTTGGCAGCCGATTTGCCTATACATGCAGTGAAGCAACCGACCGATGGTTGCCAGATTTGCATCTGGTGTCTGCAGTCGGACTTGGTGGCGGAGACATCCAGTGTGCGTGATGTCCGCGAGCATTCTCATTTGATGCTCAAAGGAGGCTTAAATAATAGCAATGAACGAGCGTCGCTGATGAGTTGTTCGTGACCAATCCGCCCCGCGGGCCGTACCCGGGCAAACGCCAGCTGGCCTGGGTACGGCCTCCCACTCGCAGAGCAGAACGATACTGTGGGGGCATTTCTCGAAGCTCGAAAAGAAGCAGGAACATCATGTCGACAGCAGCTCAATTACAGACCTTGGGAATATTGGATCCGCACCGCCGCAGTTCCGCGTCGTGCCATTTCGAGGTGGCTTTGCGACAGCAAATTGTCGGGCAAGATGCGGCAGTACAGGCACTGGTCGAGTTTTGTCAAGTATTCTGTGCCGGTCTCAATGCGCTTGGGCGTCCCATAGGAAATCTACTGTTTCTTGGACCGACCGGTGTTGGGAAGACCCGCATCGTAGAAGCTGCGGCGGAGATCCTGTTCGGGGACAGCCGAGCCCTGATCAAGGTGGATTGCGCGGAATTCCAGCATTCCCATGAAATCTCCAAACTGATTGGTTCCCCTCCGGGCTATCTCGGCCATCGAGAGACACCCCGCTGATTACGCAGGAGGCGCTTGCCAAAAGTCATCGACGTGAACTGAAGCTCAGCTTTTTGCTGTTCGACGAGATTGAGAAAGCGAGCGACGCATTGTGGCAGCTCTTATTGGGCATTCTCGACAAAGCCACCTTGACA
>Ga0187766_10002346_pt1 | contig 11184 bp, 11 predicted proteins | sample 0216_QUI02_MP05__4_FD_132971 | JGI IMG/M metagenome (GOLD analysis project Ga0187766, IMG submission 132971) | Tropical peat soil microbial communities from peatlands in Department of Meta, Colombia - 0216_QUI02_MP05_20_MG | ecosystem: Environmental > Terrestrial > Soil > Wetlands > Peat ... | reverse complement strand
TTCAACATCTTCCTGATCCTGCTGAGCGTGTTCGGCGGCGGGGACGGACGGTAGTAGTAGGCGGTCCTCGGGGCAGTAGGCGGTCCTCGGGGCACTAGAGCGATCCTCGGGGCACTAGTAGGGCGATCCTCGGGGCAGTAGGCGGTCGTCGGGGCAGTAGGCGGTCCTCGGGGCAGTGGGCGGTCCTCGGGGCAGTAGGCGGTCCTCGGCGGGGCGCTCGGTTGCGGGCTGTCGGGGGCGCTCGGACCTGGATCGACGGCCTGCGGGTGGGCCTCATTAGACGGCGAGACGCACGGTCGTGGACGCCTGCTCCCCCTGACTGATCCGTGCGCGCCCCCCACTCGGCGCCTCTAGCGTCCTCCGGCCCGGCGCCTGCGGCCCTCGTCCCCGGACTCGAGCACCAACCGCTCGGGTGTCCGCATCGCCTCCGGGACCTGCCCCAGCTTCGCGGCCCGCACCCCGCTCCGGACCTGTATGAGAACCCAAACCGGAACGGGCGAAGCGGCTTTCGGCGATCGTGCACGCATGTCATGCACCAGCGCCAAAAGCCTTCCCGGATCGTCCGGTTTGGGGCGAGATACATGTCCGCCAGCCGCGACGGCCCGATCGCCCGCACGCGGTCGGGCAACGTCGGAAACGCAGGTGCGCCTACGGCCCTCGATCGTCAGGAACGTAGTGGCGCCCGCCGCCCGAATCCACCCATACCCGCATCACTTCGTTGGTGCGCGGGTCGCGGAACCGCTCGCCCGTCGGCTGCCAGTCGGGCTGCGGCGCGTCAGCGTGGCCGTGCCCGCGTCCCCGTCGGACTCGCCGGCCGCGCTGCGGCTCTTCGGCCAGCGGCGGGAGATCCGCCATCACCGCGGCCGCGGCCTCGCGGCTTTGCGCGCCGTCAATCGCGGCTATCCGCCGCTCCAGCTCTTCAAGCCCGAGCGTTCCAGCCGCAGCGTGGCGCTTGAGCCTCTCGAACAGCAGCTCGCGGTCGGCATCGCTGAGCAGCACGCCGCAGCGCGTCCTGCCTAGCGCACGTAATCGACCTTCACGGCGGTCCCGTAGGCCACGATCTCCGTGAACTGCTGGCCGATCTCCGAGGAGTCGAAGCGGACCGCGACGATCGCATCGGCGCCCATCAGCCGGGCGTTCTCGACCATCCGGTCGATCGCGTGTCTTCTGGAGTCCTCAAGCAGCTGTGTGTATTCGGCGATCTCACCGCGCCGCAGGGCCTTGAATGATGCCGCGACGCCGCCTGCAAACCCCATGCTCCTGACCACGAGCCCGTACACGACACCGAGGTTCTCCGTGACCCTCGACCCCGGAATCTCCAGGGCAGTCGTCATTGGCATGACCGCGGTGGAAGCGTCGGACACTTGGCATGAACTTATCACCAGCGGCCGCTGTGATCGCGCGTTCGGCCAGGCGGCGGACGTCGCTGATCGCGCTCGCCGGGCGGCGGACGTCGCTGATAGCGCTCGCCGGGCGGCGGACGTCGCTGATAGCGCTCGCCGGGCGGCGGACGTCGCTGATAGCGCTCGCCGGGCGGCGGACGTCGCTGATCGCGCGGCGGCGAGGTGCAAACGTGGCTGTCGCAAGTCCCCGAGGCGACGGAAGTCGCCTCCTCGCTACCGTTCCCGCTCCCATGCAAGCGCGGAACTGGACCCTCGCGCTGACGCTCGTGCTCGGGCTCGGGCTCGCGGGATGCGGCGGCAGCAAAAGCTCCCCAAACAGCTCAAGCGCGGCCTCTCCCACACGCACCGCGACCACGGCGGCGGCGGCGGGTGCGGGCACAGTCGGACCCCAGGGGATGCCGCTGGAGCAAGGATCGGCGCTCGCCCCGGCGTCGAGCACGACGCAGGGGACCACGGTCGACGGGATCCAGTGCGCTCCGATCGAGCGGCTGGCCTACCACATCCACGCGCATCTGCAGGTGTACGTGGACGGCCAGCCGCGCCAGCTCCCGGCCGCGATCGGCCTGATCGGTCCGGTCGCCGAACAGACCCCGAACGGGCCGTTCTACGGCGCGCAGCAGTGTTACTACTGGCTCCACACCCACGCCAGTGACGGCGTCATCCACATCGAGTCACCGACCCCGCGGGTTTACACACTCGGGAACTTCTTCGACGAGTGGCAGCAGCCGCTCAGCTCGACCCAGGTCGGTCCGGCGGCCGGGAAGGTCACCGCGTTCGTCAACGGCGATCCTTGGACCAAGAGCCCCCGGACGATTCCGCTCCTCCGCCACGCCGGTATCCAGCTCGACGTGGGCGCTCCGGTGGTGCCGTTTCAAGCGGTGTCGTTCGCGAACACGGGGCTGTAGCGCGCCACGATCGACCACCGACCGGCCGTGCTGCGTCTGGGTTCGCCCTCGTCGGCTCGCACAGCGGTCCTCGACCACCGCTCCCCGGTGCGCACAGGCATCCACCCGCGAGCACTCTCACAGCAAGCGCGTTTACTGTGGGAAGGACTTGGCCGCTCGCTCGCGAGCGCGGCGCCGACGACGCACGATCTCGGCGCCGACGCCAAGTCCCACCAGTACGACGAGGGCGCCGATCGTCACCCAGCCGAGGTCGTCAACCAGGTCTTCGATCGGCGGCCCGAGGTAGAAGGCCCCGAGACCGATCCCGACCGCCCACATCGCTGCGCCAGCCGCGTTCCATGGCAGGTAGACCGCAGCACGAACGTGATGGATACCCGCAACCCACGAGGGCGTCAGCTGAATCGCCAGAGCCGCATACCGCTCGAACACTTGATCGCCCCTCCTCAGCGCGCCCAGGCGCATCTGGTGCAGCGGCCCTCTCGTGATCAGCACGGCTCGACCGGCTTTCATCCCGATCAGCCACCCGGCGACGCCGCCGAGGGTCGCGGCCGCCCAGGCGACGGCCAGCACAGAGCCGATGTCCAGCTTGTGCTTGGCGGCCAGCAACCCGGCCGCGATCAGCAGCGGCTCGCCCGGGCCGGGAACGCCAACCCAGCTCGCCGCCGCCGCCGCCGCCAGCCCGAGGTAGTCGATCGGCGGTCCATGAAAGTGGTGATGAAGCCGCAGCGCCAGTCCCAGCACCAGCAGCGCCTTCATGGCCACACCCAATCGCTCCATTCCAGCGATCGTCGCAGATCGCGCCGTCGAGTCCGCCACTGCGCCGGGAGCCGGCGTGGTGGTAGCTCGCGCCACGGCGCACCGCCGGGCATCGGTACAGGTGGATAGTTGGGCCTGAGGATCATTGGCCAGCGGGCCAATGATCCGGAGATTGCCGTTCCCCAGGATTGCGGACCGCATGAGCACAAACTTGATCGTTTCTTACGATGGCACCGTCAACGACGACGACGCAGTGGCGCTCGCAAAGCTCCTCGCGCGTTCAGGCGCCCAACTGGCGCTGGCTTATGTTCGTCACTCGCGCGAGTTCGACGCGCGCCGCGAGGAACTCGCGCAGCATGACGCCGAGCGTCGCCTCGACCACGGCGCAGCCCTACTCGATGCTGACGAGACCCCGCGCCACGTCGTGATCAGCGCATCGACCGGGGAAGGACTCCAGCATCTCGCCGACGCCGAAGGGGCGGCGGTGATCGTGTTCGGCTCCGACTACCGGACTCCGCCCGGCCACGCTGAACCCGGCACCTCTGCGCAACACCTGCTCGAGGGCGGGTCCGTCGCGATCGCGGTCGCCGCGGCCGGGCTCCGGACCGAGGAGGACGCCGCGATCAAGACAATCGCGATCGCCGGCCCGGACGGCGACTCGGCCGCTACACAGACTGCGGAGGCGCTCGCCTCCAGGCTCGGGGCGACGATCGTCCCCACCAATGCCAAGCAAGTTGACCTACTTGTGGTCGGTTCCCAGCCGGGAAGCCCCGGAGGTCGGATCGCGCTCAGCGGCGCCACGCGATCGCTGCTGAACTCGGCGCACGGCTCCGTGCTCGTCGTGCCGCACGACAAGCCGGTGAACCTGTAGACCGCCCACACCGGTCTACAGGCCTGCCCCCCGGCAATCCCGCCCCTCGCCAGCGGACCCGCCCCTCACCGGCCGACCCTCCCCCTCCCCGGCCGACCAGCCCCCCACGCGACCCGCTCCCCGACGGCACCGGTTCGCTCGCACAAGCGAGCCGCCCCGATTGGCCCCTGATCGCCCCCGTTGATCCGGTTTTCCGCCTGAAAGCGACGTGGCTTTATCCCAATGTCCAGGAGCCCCAATCGATCGCTGGACCCAAGGCCATGGCTGCAGCGCCTCATGCCGACAAGACTTCCGCAAACTTTGGGCCAGTGGGCCCTGCCGCCGCCCGTGGTCGGCGGTTGACCGACCCTCCGGACAAGGAGAACGATGTACCTACCATACGAACCATGGCTCAGCCCCGGTGACAACGCCTGGCAGCTGACCGCCGCGACGCTCGTCGGACTGATGAGCGTTCCCGGTCTGGTCGTGCTGTACGGCGGTGTCATGCAGAAGCGCTGGTCCATCAACAGCATGATGCTGACGTTCGGGACCTTCGCGATCGTGTTGATCGTGTGGGTGCTGTGGGCCTTCAAGATGGGCTTTGGCCACCCGATTGGCAGCGGCTCGGGTTTCTTCTCGACGTTCATCGGCAGACCGGATCCGATCCTTGGGCATGCCGAGGAGCAGGGTCGGGCGAACATCCCCCTGCTCAGCGGCGGGATGCCGAACTTCAAATTCCCGATGTCGTCGCTGGCGTACTTCCAGTTCGTGTTCGCCGCGATTACGCCGATCCTTGCGCTGGGGTCTGTGCTCGGCCGCGTGAACTTCAAGGCGTGGATCCCGTTCTGCGCCCTGTGGATCACGTTCGTGTACGCGATCGACGCGTTCCTACTGTGGGGCGGCGGTTGGTTCGCGCACAAGGGCGCGATCGACTTCTCCGGTGGCTACGTGATCCACCTGTCTGCCGGGGTGACCGGGTTCATTGCAGCGGCGGTGATAGGACCAAGACTCCAGCGAGACCGGGAGATCGATGCACCCAACAATGTGTTGATGGTCGCCACCGGCGCCGGTCTGCTGTGGTTGGGGTGGAACGGATTCAACGGCGGTGACCCGTACTTCGCCGGCGCGGCTGCATCGGCGGCGGTGGTGAACACAAACCTGTGCACCGCGGTTGCGTTCCTGGTCTGGGTCCTGTGGGACTACTTGACGGGCCGCAAGCCGTCGCTGATCGGCGGCGTCAACGGCATGATCACGGGACTCGTCGTCATCACTCCGGCGGCGGGTTACGTGAACGGCTGGGGCGCGATTGCGATGGGGATCATCGGCTCGACGATCGTGTACTTCTCGCTTAACTACGTGAGCCGGCTGTGGCCGTTCCGCGCGGTCGACGACACGCTCGGCGTGATCTACACACACGGCATCGCGGGGCTCTGCGGTGGACTGCTCGTCGGGATCTTCGCCGACCCGTTGATGCGCGTCTACCGTGGCGTTGGTAAGACCCCCGACATCTCCGCGGCCGGTGCGATCCACGGTAACTGGACGCTGCTCAAGTGGCAGTTCTTCGCCGCGTTGTTCGTGATCGTCTGGTCGGCTGTGGCAACGTTCATCCTGCTCAAGCTCGTCGGCCTATTCATCCCGTTGCGGATGTCCGAGGAGAACATGGAGATCGGCGACACGGCCGAGCACGGACACGAGGTGTATCCCTCGGACGTGCCGTCGCTCGGATTCCCGAGCGGGATCCCTGGTCTGGCTGGGACGCCGGGCGAGACGGCTCCGACCACGGCATGAGGCAAGAAATGGGAGCTCCTACGGATGGGCGCAGGCACGATGCATCGCGCCCCATCCGTTGAGAGCAACCAGCAGTCGGCCGACGACCGGGGGGCGGATGCTTCCGCTCCCCGGTCAACGCCGCTGGCGATGGTTTCCGGCGCAGTCGCGGGCGATGACCTCCAGAGCGTCGCAATCTCCGCGTCGGACGCAATTGGACGCCCTGTGCTGATCGCAATCCCGGCGCTCGGAGAGCCCGTGATGTGGCCACCTGAATCGATCACCCCGGCCGACGTGCAGCTGATCGTCGAGCATGCGGCCGACGCAATCCGCCGGAACGCCCCCAAGGACACGGCAGTGATCGGTCAACACACGCCGAACGAGGCGCCGGTGATCCGCGGCGAGGCGCGCAAGCAGTCGCCCGTCGGTCGCGAGGACGCGAGCAACAAGCCGCCGGTCAACCGCGAGGAAGCAAGCAAGAAGTCGCCGGTCATACGCGAGGACGCGAGCAACAAGCAAACGGTCATCCGCGGGGACGCGCCCAGAAAGTCGACTGCGACGCCGGCCGGTGACGACTCCGACGAGGGCCCGCTGTCGGCAGCTGATTCTGCTCGCGGCGCCGACGCGCTCGCCGACGAGGTCCCCGTGTGGATCGGCCGGGAGTTGATCGGCATCGTGGCCGCGACCGTCGATGATCGCGGGACTGGCGTTCCCCCCTCCGAGCACCGCGCCTGGCTCGAAGGGGCCGCGGCCGCGGCGGCGGTCACCGCCCTGATGCGTGAGGCGCGAAACGGCGATGTGCGGGGCTCGCGGCGTGCGCTGTTGCAGGCGATCGGAGCCGGCCCCCCGGCGGACATCGGGGCACTCCTCGATCACGCTCGGCGACTCGGAATCGATCTTTCTTCCGGTGCGATCGCGATCTGTGCGCAGGCCGCCGGCGATCAGGGGCCGGGCCCCCTGGACGATCTCGTCAGCCGCGATGACGCACTCCTGGCTGAGATGGGCGACGGGCGCGTGCTCGGCCTGCTGCCGATCGCATCCACGCCCCCGGCGGACAGCACAGCCGCTGCGCTCACATCCGAGCTCGCGACCCGGGGAATGGACGTTGCATCATCGGCGCCCCGCCGCGACCCCTCGGCGCTGCATGAAGCGCTGCGGGAAGCGGAGCTGCTGCTCGAGCTCACCGCGTCGCCCGATGGGTTGGTGTCCGGTCAGGAGGAAACGCACCGGCTCCTGATCGGAGTATTGCTCCGGGATCCGGAGGAGCTCGAACTGCTCCGTGCTCGGACGATCTCGCCCTTGATCGAATACGACGCCGAGCACGAGACGGAGCTCGCCGCGACGCTGCAGGCGTTTCTCGTGCATCATGGTTCGACAACCGAGACCGCCGAGGCGATGAACTTGCATCGCCACACGGTCGGCTATCGCTTGGCGCGGGTGCACGAGGTCTCCGGGCTCTCCCCGTACGAATCCGATGGCCGCGAACGGCTGAGCCTCGGACTGAAAGCTGACCAGATACTCGCGGCGGAAAGACGCCGCACCCAACACGAATGACCAGACACCCGTTAATCACGTAAAGGAGGACAGGGTGGCAACCACAGACATCCCACACACGGCCGCAGCGGCGGGCGCTCAGGCGGCGCCGGAGGTGCTCGAGTTTGCGGCGGAACGCGGGGTCGAGATGGTCGACCTCAAGTTCGTCGACCTCCCGGGAACCTGGCAGCACATGACCTTGCCGCTCAGTGCCCTCGATGCCGACGACTTCGAGTCCGGGCTCGGCTTCGACGGGTCCTCGATCCGGGGCTTTCAGGAGATCCACGAGTCGGACATGCTGCTCGTCCCAGATCCGACCACTGCGTTCATCGATCCGTACTACACGCGCGGGACGCTGTCGCTGATCTGCTCGGTCGCGGACCCGGTGCTCGGCGAGCCGTACTCGCGCGATCCGCGCTTCGTCGCCCAGAAAGCCGAACGGCACCTGGTGAAATCAGGGATCGCCGACGTCGCCTACTTCGGCCCCGAAGCCGAGTTCTTCGTTTTCGATCACATCGCCTACGAGCAAAGCGAGCATCGAGCGTTCTACGAGATCGACTCGGCCGAGGGTTTCTGGAACACCGGCCGCCCGGCCGGCACGGCTCCGAACCTGGCGTACAAGCTGCGCCAGAAGGAGGGCTACTTCCCGGTTCCGCCCGCCGACTCGCTCGCAAACCTGCGCAGCGAGATGGTCGCGACGATGGAGTCGTTGGGGATCCGCTGCGAGTTTCACCACCACGAGGTGTCCTCGGGCGGTCAGGGCGAGATCGACATGCGCTTCCAGCCGCTCGTGCTGATGGCCGACCAGATGATGCTCTACAAGTACGTGGTCAAGAACGCCGCGGCGGCAGCCGGCAAGACGGCGACCTTCATGCCCAAGCCGATCTTCGAGGAGAACGGCTCCGGGATGCACGTCCACCAGTCGCTGTGGAAGGACGGTGAGCCGTTGATGTTCCAGGCGGGCGGGTATGCGCACCTGAGCGACCTCGCCAAGTACTACATCGGCGGCTTGCTCACGCATGCACCCTCATTGATGGCGTTCTGTGCGCCCACGACGAACTCCTACCGACGGCTCGTCCCTGGCTACGAGGCTCCTGTCAACCTCGTCTATTCGGCGCGCAACCGCTCGGCCTGCGTACGCGTGCCGATGTACCACGAGGCCCCGAAGACCAAGCGGGTCGAGTTCCGCTCCCCCGACCCGACGGCGAACCCGTATCTCGCGTTCAGCGCGCTGATGCTCGCCGGCCTCGACGGGATCAAGCGCAAGCTCGACCCCGGTGCGCCGCTCGACGCCGACATCTACGAGCTGCCAGAGGAGACGCTCGCGAACATCGGCACCGTGCCCGCCTCGCTGGAGGCGAGCCTCGACGCGCTCGCGGCCGATCATCAGTTCCTGATCGACGGCGACGTGTTCACGCCAGCGTTGATCGAGGCGTACATCCGGTACAAGCGAGAATCCGAAGTGGACGCGATTCGGATGCGGCCGCATCCGTGGGAGTTCGCGCTGTACCACGACGCCTGATCGCCGGGCACTCGCACCGTCCGCACGCACCGCGCGCTTTCTGCTGCTCGGACCCGCCTAGGCCTAATGCGCGAGGTGCGTCCGGGCGGCGGCGAGGCCCGCGCCCAAGCCACCCGGCTTACCCGGACAGTGGCGAGGCCCGGGGGCAAGCGCGTCGTGCGTTGAGCGGCGCTCAGCCGAGGATGAGCTCGGCCGCCATTCGCAGTGTCTGCGGGTCGCCGCCGATCAGGAGCGTGGTCACGATCGATTCGCGCCACGCCTCGAGCTGGTCGCGGATCTTGTCCTTGGAGCCGACCAGCGCCAGCTGCTCGATCAGCTTCGTCGGCACAGCGGCCGCCGCCTCGTCCTTGTGGCCCGCGAGGTACAGGTCCTGGATCTTCGCCACTTCCCGCTCGTAGCCCATCCGGATCGGGACGTTCGCGTGGAAGTTCGTCTCGCGCGCGCCCATCCCGCCGAAGTAGAGCGCGTACATCGGCCGAAGCGTGTCGGCAACCGTCTCGACGTCGTCGGTCACGAGCAGCGGCACCGTCGCCGCCACCTCGAACTCCTCGATCGTACGCCTCGCGCCGGGACGCGCGAGGCCCTCGCCGAGGCTCTCGCGGTAGAAGTCATCGTGGTGGGGCGAGTAGAACAGCGCCAGCCACCCATCGCACAGCTCGCCGGCCAACGCGATGTTCTTCGGTCCCTCGGCGGCGAGGTATATCGGGATGTCCTCCCGTAGTGGGTGGATACTCGCCTTGAGCGGCTTGCCGAGGCCGGTTCCGTTTTCGAGCGGCAATGGGTAGTGCGGCCCATCGCTGGTCACCGGGCCCTTGCGTGCCCAGATGTCCCGCAGGATCCCGATGTACTCGCGGGTGCGTGCAAGTGGCTTCGCGAACGGCTGCCCGTACCAGCCCTCGACCACCTGTGGACCCGAGACGCCGAGTCCGAGTATCAGCCGTCCGCCCGACAGGTGGTCGAGCGTCATCGCCGCCATCGCCGTTGCGGCCGGCGTTCGTGCCGACATCTGGACGATCGCGGTGCCGAGCTTCAGTCTGCTCGTCGCCGAGCCCCACCAGGCAAGCGGCATCAGCGCATCGGAGCCATACGCCTCGGCGGTCCACATCGAGTCAAAGCCGAGTCGCTCGGCTTCGAGCACCAGCTCCGCCGCACCCGGCGGTGGGCCGCCGGCCCAGTAGCCGACGTTCACTCCAAGCCTCAGTTCGCGGGCCATCGCCATCCCGAACACTACTCCCCGGGGAGCGACCGCCGCGACCCGCGACCCGTGACGCGCGCGAGCGCACGCGCCCAAAGGCCTGGGGGCCGGGGCTGGGTGCGCTGCCATTCGCCGCGCGTTGGCAGCCGGCCTTTGCGGCGCGCGGCCAGCACGCACTCCGTGTGCGCATGCCGCCGGCGGGTCGAGTCCCCCTCCGGGAAGATCAGCATGTGCTCGCTCAGCGCGGGCAGATGCGCTCCGCACAGGGGACAGCGGTAGGTAGCCGGCTTTCGGTTCTGAGCGCGACGTACGCTCCACCACCGCGCGGTCTGGAGCCGGGCCATGTGTCGAAGGATCGCAGGGCGCCGGGTGGCCCGCGATTGCCGGCCGCGGTCGCGGATCGCGACCAGGCAGATCGTCGCCACGGACGACCGGCGCACGCAAGTCCGGGCGGGGAGCTGCAAGCCGTAACGCAGGGATCGCGAGGGGTATGTTTAAGCGCATGGCGACTCGACGGGCAGACGAGCTCGATGGCTTGAGCCGCAGCGAGGTGCTGCGGGCGTCGCCGCGCATGTTCGAGTCCGACCTGCTCGACAGACTCTCGCGCGTCCACCCGAGCGTACCGCCGATCCTGTTCGGCCCGACGATCGTGTTGATGCTGATCGAGGGCTTCGTCCGCGGGGTCGGGTGGGCGGCTCCATTGTGGCTGCTGGGCGGCTATCTGTTCTGGACGCTGACTGAGTACTGGCTGCACCGGATCGTGTTCCATTTCGAGCCGGAGGACGGTATCGGCGCCCGGCTTCATTGGATCATCCATGGAGTCCACCACGATCATCCGAACGACCCGATGCGGCTCGTGATGCCCCCATCCGTGAGCGTCCCGCTCGCAGCGCTGTTCGTGTGGATCTTCTACCTGGTCCTCGGCAGCCCGGCGTTCCTGCCGTTCGGGGCAGGCTTCCTCAGCGGCTACCTGCTCTACGACATGCTGCACTACCACGTTCACCATCACAGGCCGCGGACGGCGCTTGGCAAGAAGCTGCGCGAGCTTCACATGCGCCATCACTTCCAGAACCACGAGCGCGGCTACGGCGTCAGCGCGCCGTTCTGGGATCACGTGTTCGGCACCGCGCCGAAGAACGCTCGTTGAGCGCCCGGTCGGCGGAGCGGAGAGGGCGGGATTCGAACCCGCGATGGAGCGTGAACCCCATACTCGCTTAGCAGGCGAGTGCCTTCAGCCACTCGGCCACCTCTCC
>Ga0187766_10002344_pt1 | contig 11188 bp, 2 predicted proteins | sample 0216_QUI02_MP05__4_FD_132971 | JGI IMG/M metagenome (GOLD analysis project Ga0187766, IMG submission 132971) | Tropical peat soil microbial communities from peatlands in Department of Meta, Colombia - 0216_QUI02_MP05_20_MG | ecosystem: Environmental > Terrestrial > Soil > Wetlands > Peat ... | reverse complement strand
CGTTTGAGCGTCTGCGGCGAGAGGTCCCAGGGAGCCTTGTCCAACCTCGCGCAGGCCCACCAACCATCCTTGTAGATCGCCCTGCTGCCGATGATCTCGAAGTACTGCACCGTGTGCTGCTCGGCGGCGGTCGCATCGTCCAGCGTGTAGAGGAAGCTGGTGCCGTCCATCGGCTCCTGCTCGATCCCGTCGACAGTCTTCGGCTCGGGGATGCGCAGGGCCTCAAGCACGGTCGGGCCGATGTCGATGCAGTGGGTGAACTGCGTGCGCAGGTCGCCTCTGGCCTTGATGCGCTCCGGCCAGGCCACCACCATCGGGTTGCGCGTCCCACCGAGGTGGCTTGCCATCTGCTTGCCCCACTGGAAGGGCGTATTGCCGGCATGTGCCCAGGCCGCGGCGAAATGCGGCGCGGTGTGATCGTTTCCCCAGGCTTCGATGCCACCGTACTGCTCAATCAACTGCAACTGCTGCTCGGCGTCGAATACGAGACTGTTAAGGAAGGTCATCTCGTTGAACGAGCCGGTGATCGTCCCCTCCATGCTGGCGCCGTTGTCCCCCCAGATATAGAAGATGAGCGTGTTGTCGAGGTCTCCCATCTCCTCGATGGCATCAAGCAGCCTTCCAACATTCCAGTCGGCGTTCTCTGAAAAGCCCGCGAAGACCTCCATCTGGCGCGCGTAGACCTTCTTCTCGGCGTCGGAGAGTGAGTCCCAGGCCGGAAAGAGTTCCGGACGCTCGGTGAGGACCGCGTCCTGTGGGATGACGCCGAGCTGCTTCTGGCGTTCGAAGGTCTCCTCGCGGTACGTGTCCCAACCCTGGTCAAACTTGCCCTTGTATTTGTCGGCCCACTCCTTCGCCACATGGTGCGGCGCGTGGGCACAGCCGGTGGAATAGTACATGAACCAGGGCTTCTGCGCGTCCTGCGCACGCACCGCGTGCAGCCACTCGACCGCCTTATCGGTGAGATCGTCCGGGAAGTAGTACGGTTTGCCGTCCTTGCCCTGCTGGACACCGAGCGTCGAGTTGTCCTGCGTGATGATTGGGTCATACTGACCGGCAGCTCCGCTCAGAAATCCCCAGTAGTGATTGAAGCCCCATGCTTGCGGCCAGTGGTCGAATGGGCCTGCGGCACCTGCGACGTTATCGGGGGTGAGGTGCCACTTGCCGAACCCGCCGGTGACGTAGCCGTTCTCCTGCAAGATGCGCGGAAGCGCGGCGCAGCTCCTGGGCTTGGCGGCCGTGTAGCCGGGGAACGGGCCGGGGAGTTCCGCGACCATGCCGAAGCCGACGCGGTGGTGGTTGCGGCCGGTGAGCAGCGCAGCGCGGGTGGGCGAGCAGAGCGCGGTCACGTGGAAGCGGTTGTACGTGAGGCCCTGCTGTTGCACGCGGGTCATATTGGGGGTGCTGATTGGCCCACCAAAGGTGTCCGGCTGGCCGAATCCTGCATCGTCGATCAATACGATCAGTACGTTGGGTGCTCCTTCAGGGGGTTGAGGCCCTGGGATGATCGTCCAGTCGGGCACCGACTGATCGATGGTGCGCCCGATCGTGCCACCGAAGGTCCGGTCGGGGATCGGCAGCACTGTGCGGTCGGGGCTGAACTTGCGGCCGGCCTCTGCCAGGGCGTCTTTGAGCTCACCCAGGCTCCCTTTGTCCATCTGGGCGACCGATTTGGCAGGCGAGTCGGCGAGCGCCTGTTCGGCGGTCAACCGGTCATCGTCGTCGACGATGGCGATAATGGCCGCCGTACCCGGTTTGAGCTTGTCGCCAAGACCCGTTTCGATGCCGCTATCGACCTTGTGCTTGGCGAATTTGCCGACCAGACCACCCGCCGCCGAACCGACGGCAATCGAGGCAAGCAGTGGCGGTGAGAAGAGGCCAACCACAAGGCCGACACCACCGCCCCAGCCCATGCCTTTGCGTCCCATGTGGTCTCCAGTATGGGTTACGCGCACCTTGCCGTCAGCATCCTGCTCGACAAGGATCACACCCTGGGACCTGACCTGCTTGCCTTTGATAAGCTTGACGAGAGCCTCGAAGTTCTGCTGAGCTGGCCCGGTACTTTGATAGCCAGCTATGATGACAGCATATGTGTCTTTCATGAAGTTCTCACTTTCTTCGCTGAATTCCCGTCGGAATTCGGCCAAATACTCTAGAATCTTTGCAGCTAGACCCAAAAAATATTCATCCTCAGCCCAAGTATACCGTATATTACTAGTATAGTACCCAGAGGCAAAAGAAGCATGCTTCAAACGCACTATTTAAGCCTGCTGCTAAACAGTAATATACTGAGCGAGGTCATGGTTCCTGTAATGCATTTACACTGAAAGTGTTCCGCTATTCTTTCATACCGATCTGCTAAAACATACTTCGTTACACTCATGAGCTCTTTGTCATTCTTCACTTCGTTCAGAATCTCGTAACCTTGCGCAGGAGATCCTTCGCTTCGCTCAGGATGACGATATATGGATGTCAATAGCAGCGAAAAAGTGGCTCTTGCTGGTTTTTGGTGAGCCATGCCGTAAACTCATGAGATCCTCCTTCCTCCTTCCATTTTCAGCTGTGATCACGCATCATGCAAGCTTCGTTGCCGCAGGTGAACAAAGCCAGACCGACCGTACATGGCTCTTTTGAGCATCTTCAGCTTGTTCGCATTGCCCTTAGTGGTTCCGTGGCGATGGAAGGGTCGCGACGGCGAAAGTGGAGCAAGGTGGAGTCTGACTATCCTCGCCGTCCCTGCGCAATTTCCAGACGATACCCGTCAGGGTCATGCGTGAACATTTGTCGCTCCCAGGAGCGATCGACTGGCGGACTATCGAAATGTACCCCCTGGGCTTGCAGCTGCTCATAAAGGGCATCGAGGTTCTCGGTACTCAATTCGATATGGATGGCTCCACGCGGAGCGCTGGGCCACTTCGACACATCCATCTTGAGCAATCCGAGGGTTCCTTCACCCAGGCGCAGTAAGGCAAAGTTGTCGTGCCGGATCTGGAGCTCAAAACCGAACTGCTGATAGAATGCGACGGAGCGTTCGACATCACTCACGGGTAGGCTGATTCCATCAAAATGAATGGGTTCTGTCATGGATGTTCTTCTTTCTAGCTAAAGTATAGCTATCTTGCAAATCATCGTTCGGTTGGCGAGATGAAGAGTTTGACCAGCAGCCGATGCAACATTTCCTGTTCTTCGCGATGCCCACTCCACAAAGCATGCTTCATCCACCTGCCTTCATATCTCTCAGTGTAGCATTTCCCCCTCCCTTCTTCAGGATGGTTCTCCATGAGATGAGACATTTGGCCGTTCAGCGCAATTGATGAGCACGACAAGTGTGAATGGGCCTTTTCATATCTTGCCTCTCTTGCAAAATCAGGGTACTATAGAGAGGGAGAAACGTCGTCCCCGTGCCCTCTAACCACGGTGATATCTGACAGCTTGACGGACGAATAAGCCTGAGCGAATGTAAACATCACTAAACAGCAAAATGACCGATATGAGCGTTTAAGCCACAGGAGGGCACTCGAACGTGCATTCTACTCGGCCACAAAGGGGAGAAACATGCCAAGGCCAATCTTATGTGATTGGACGCTTTCACGCAGCGCTCGTTCTCCAAATGCGCTTAACACCTTGACTCATCCCCTCATGACATCTCAAGCATACTCGAAGTGACAGTGTTTCTGACGGTTTTCAGCGAAAAAAGCAATGGAATTGATATGACTGAACGGTACGTCGATAATAATACAGCCTGAGTTTCATCTCCTAACTCTCGTGTTATACTATATTCGTATACGCTTCCACTGGTACTCGTACGATGTAGCCCTTGCTCAATTTTAATAGGTAAATAGTATGACGCTAGAGGGACTGCAGCTTGGCCGCTATCGTCTTCTGCATTTGTTGGGAAAGGGGGGTCTAAGCGAGGTCTACCAGGCAGAAGATGTGCTCATCGGACAACAGGTGGCAATTAAGTTGCTTCATACGGAAGATACTTCTCACGCCCAGGGTTATGAGGACGGAGTTGTGTCTTACTCCTTTCTCCGTGAGGCAATGGCTATCGCCAACCTCGACCACCCTCATATCCTTCCCCTCTATAACTATGGTGAGATAAATGTAGAGGGTGCATCGTTCTTCTATCTTGTGATGCCGTTTCGGCCAGAGGGTACTCTAGCAAAATGGCTGGAGCAGCGTAGCAGGTCTGTTCAGCTCTCACCTTTGGAAGTCGCACATTTTGTTCGTCAAGCAGCCAGTGCCCTCCAATACGCACATGATCATCATATCATCCATCAGGATGTCAAGCCATCAAATTTTCTTCTACGTCCTGGTATTGAGCATCCTAACCTTCCCGACTTGTTATTAGCTGACTTCGGTAGTGCAGAGTTTATTCATGCAACCACAAGCGACCTGACAAACCGCACTGTTCGGGGTACTCCTACCTATATGGCTCCTGAACAATGGGAAGGCCATCCTGAGCGGGCTACTGATCAGTATGCGCTTGGTGTTATGGCTTACCATATGTTAACTGCTCATCTACCATTCCCAGCTTCGGTAGAGCAGAAGGTATCTCTTCACACTCAGCCGCAGAGACCGAGCACGCTCAATCCCAACATATCGACAGAACTTGATGAGGTTGTACTCCGCTCATTAGCCAGGCTGCCTCAGAACCGTTTCCCATCTGTTGCTGCATTTGCGCAAGCCTTTCAGCAAGCAGCGGAAAGCAGAGATACACCTAGAGTCGCCAACACATCCAATCCACCTGGAAGTAAAGAAATTGCAGCAACCCTCGCTATCAGCGAAGCAGAGGCAATCCACGGAACCAATCGCATGTTGGTTCTCGCAGGAGGAGAGCACATTTCTATATCAATACCGCCTGGGATACACGACGGTCAGGTTATACGTTTTGAAGGCCCATTTCAACCGAACAGTAAAAGCAAGCAGATGGATACTTTGATTATCACTGTTGCTGTTACTCACGTAGAAGACGATGAAGGTACGCTCTATTCAGGTGGTAATGACCTGACCTTTGAGAGTGGCTTTCCTGTCACATTTAGTATCCCTGCAGTAGTCAATCGGACCAACTCTCGGAATTTCTCCTGGATGAGAAAGGTAATGTATCTTGTACTTGCAATTCTAATGGTGGTAGTCACTGTTGAGCTCTTCCTTCTCGCTCGGCTAAATAGTGGAGGAGAAGCGAATACGGCTACACCGTCTGCCGCTGTAGCTGCCCCAACAGATCCCTATACCCACGGCGGGAAATTAGAACTCTACGATCCATTAAGTGATAACAGGCAGGGACATTCCTGGCAGGAGTATGTGGATACTGGTGGTGCTGCTTGTCAGTTTGCCGGGGGGGCTTATCATGCTGTGCAACCGCAAAAGGGACATGTTCAGATCTGTTTTGCTAAGTCCACCAACTTCAGCAACTTTGTCTATGAGATACAATTAACGATTTCAGGTGACTATGGTGGAATTGTCTTCTGTGCGGATAGTGCGAATTTAAAATATTATTATTTTAGCATTGGAAGAGATGAGCGCTTTTACTTCAGGCGGTATGTAGATGGTGATCCTGCTCATGCCCAGGGCTTATTACAAGGTCAAGCACCATTCATTCATAGTGGTTTAAATCAGGTTAATCTGCTCGCAGTTGTAGTGCAGAATGGATCCATTGATCTCTATGTAAATCAGCATGAGATCGGCAGTTATGACGACAGTAGCTATACCCATGGGCAAATAGGGGTTTTCGCGGGTAACGCTGGTAATTCAACCAATATTGCGTTTAGCAATGTGAAGGTGTGGCAGTTGTAGAGCATATTCAGGCTGAAATAATGCAGCCTCAAAGATGGCATCAAGTTGCTGCTATACTTGCTGACTTATAGCAGAAGCCACTTTTGTATACACAACGTAATGTATTCAACTCTTAAATACACAACTCCAGAGCAATTATGTTCAAAATTTAATCAAAGGTTCCACCAATTATCGGGTGCTGGGGATTGAAGAATCAAGAGAGGATGCTACACGTTTAAGCGGAGTGCAGTTGTCTTCGTGATCAACATGCGCATGAAAAAAAGGTGGCATGCGCTGGAAGCGAGCTAATGCCACCGCAGTCGTGGCTTTACGTGTCCAGCGCATCAATGCTGAGTGGGAAGACGCTGCCGCTTAGCACCCGATTGTTGGTGGAACATTAATCAAATAAAAGCTATACGAATGCCAAAAAATATGTTAAACTGAGGTGTGAACTTAGGGTAAGATTCAAATTACAACTTTATCAACGTCTCCTTCTTAATATAGTGCCTGCTTGTATAATATTTGCTGAAAAGTGCTTGCTAGTTGAATACGAAGAAGAAACTGACAGAATGTTTCTTCGTCTGGGGGACTAGTATGCAACAGTGTAAAAGCTGTGGAGCAAAACTTCCCATACACGCGCGATTTTGTGGATTCTGTGGCCAAGTACTGGACGCGAGCGGAGAGCTGCGAACGGCTCCAGGCGGTGCTTCTGATGCTGATTTCCGCTCAATCGATATTTCCACTGTACAGAGCAGTCCTACTTACCCTGCCTCGATGAATGTCGAGCAGACGCCACAAGAATTGGATGCTCCTTTCAGAAATATAGCGTCTGAAAATGAGCCAACGGTGCAGAGCTCACCCTCTGAGGAGAACGAATCCGATGACCGCGCGACTCCATTGCCAGAACTGCTATTGCCATGGATGTCTGAGCGACAGACATCTCCCATAAACGTACCGCATGTACAAGGTACGCCACAACCTGGTGGTGTTCCAACCGTAGAAGGCACTCCAGCAACGCCAAATACTCCTCCTGCTGGTCAAGCTTCTTTGCAAAATCCAGCTCCTTCATCTTCTGCACCTCCGCACGCTCCTTCATGGAGCATACAGGTTCGACAGAAGCAACAAATAAGAGGAACACATCGGGTTCCTCCACAACAGCATCACCAACCCGCTTCCTCCCCACACCATCCGACCAGTCGTCCGACTCATCAGCCACCACGACCAGAGCGCCATTCAGGGCAACTCCCTGGACACCATACACGTAAGCCAACGCACCATTTACATTCGGGCAAACTCCATAGGCCGCATTTACGAAATACTACTGCAAACTTACTGGCAAACCCTGTTTCGAAATGGATATTACTAATAGTTGCTGCTATTGTCGTTCTCGTCGGCAGTGGTTTCGGTTTCATACTAGCTCGTATGCCTAGCCCTCCAGTGCTTTCATTGAGCGGCAGTAGTAGCGTTACTCCGGGAAGTGTACTTTCTGTACATGGGAGCGGCTTCTCGTCGGGAGGAACTGTAGCACTTTCTCGCGATCAGGGTTCCTCTCTCCTGGCTGGTGATGGTACTACTTTAGGAAACCACTCGTTTGCTGGACAAGCTAATGCGGCATTAGCGTTGCTTTTGCCCAGTAATGGACAATCGAATGCACGAAGTATTACGGTTAAAGTCCGCAATGATGGGACATTTGATGCGAACATTGTGGTACGTGGAGACTGGTTCCCGGGATCCCATACCATTCACGCGACCGATGAAAACTCTTCCCGGACTGCAGACAGAGAGTTCACAATTATTCCAATGCCAGCCAAACTTACTGTAAGTAGTGCTTTACTTGACTTTGGGAAGCTTGAAATAGGCAATAAACCGGTACGGTCAGTGGCGGTTACGAATACGGGTCAACAGCGCCTCACGTGGAGCGCTGATATAGGAAACACATCCTGGCTCAAATTGCAATCGAAAGCAGGTGCGATTGAACTCAATGGTTCGCAAGAATTCATCTATGTCACAGCTGACACAAGTTCGTTGCACGTGGGAAGCTACTCCGGTACCCTCCGAATCAAGTCCAATGGTGGTAATGCGCTAGTGACAGTCCAACTGCAGATCGTGTCCTCTGTACCGCAACAGGCAAGACTTGCGGTTACTCCAAATATATTAGATTTTGGTCAGCTTCAAACAGGGCAGCAGTCTACACTCAATTTAGCAGTCGGTAATGGTGGCACAGATGTACTGAATTGGAGCGCGAATACAGGAAATACCAGCTGGTTATCGCTCTATCCAAATACTGGCATTGTCAGACCGGGAGCTGTACCCCAGACCATCCAGGTAACTGCTAACACAGCGAACCTGCTACAAGGGAACTACTCGGCGACGCTCCAAATCAGTTCCAATGGTGGGATAATATCGGTACAGGTAGTGCTGGTTGTGCCTCGTCTACAGTCTCCTCCGCAGCTAAAACCAGTGCCTCCCGCTCTGCTAGCAAGCCCATACAGTTTCAGTACGCCTGGAGATTCTAACTGTGCATACCAGGCAAATACGGGTTGGATATGTACAGCATGGCTGAGCAGTTACAATAGCGCTCAGACGAATCTGAATTGGTCAGCCTCTAGCAACATAGGTGGAGTCACCTTTACCCCTTCACATGGTGCACTCTCTCCTGGACAGACGACGAAGGTGATAATTGCTATTCCTAACAGGATCTGCCCCTCTCAAGCCGCTTTCACTTTCAAAGGACCAAGAAACTCAGCAGATGTCCTCTGGTTCTGTAGAGCACCTACCTGGACGTTTAGTCCAGGCATGTTCATAGCAGAAAAAGACTGTCAAGCAAGTGCAAGTGCAGGTTGGACGTGTACTGGAGTGCTGGCAGAAACTCCGGGCTCAGAAGGGAAGCTAGAATGGGCTGCATCCAGTGAGGGGTTAGATGGCATAAAATTCCGTCCATCAAGCGGTACGCTCTCACCCGACCGACCAGTTCAGGTCACGATATCTGTTGCCAATACGCAATGCCCAGCAAATGCTATCCTCAACTTCTCGGCCTCGGGCGTCATTCCAATTGCTGTCCCGTGGAGATGTGGAAAAGGAACAACTAGACTGATTGTCGATCCGGTCAGTCTGCATGCGTATTCAAACTGTTCTGGTAATGAAGACAGCGGCTGGACCTGCAAGGTGATGTTGAGATCCGATTCGAAGTCCCAGGGAAAGCTTACATGGTATGCGTCTGCGGATAGCGAATTATCGGGAGTAAAATTCGACCCACCAAGTGGCACACTTGCTCCAGATCAGAGAGTAAAGGTGACGATCTTTGTACCTGGAAATGATGATAACTGCATAGATAGTACATTTCGCTTCATAGGACCTGATAATATTGCTATTGTGCATTGGTATTGTGAGTTCATACCACCTCCACTAATCAGAGTCAGTCCGGATAGGTTGTCTGGTGATGATTCTTCTAACTGTGCAGTAAATGATTATGGATGGTTCTGTAAGGTTACGGTGAAACCTGCTGACGGCGCTCAAAGTGATTTAGACTGGACTGCAAATGCGAGTTTAGATGGAGTGATCTTCACCCCTTCAAATGGAACAATACCCCCAGGAAAATCGAAGTTAGTAACTATCCTTATTCCAAACAGTGCCTGTAGAGACAGTGTATTCACTTTTATGGGACAGGGACTGAATAATAGTGCTGATGTAACCTGGACCTGTAGTTCACATCGAACGTTGACCTCCGTTCCAAAGAGTCTCTCTGCGAAGGATTCGAGCAACTGCATCCCTACTCCAACTGGCTGGAACTGCACAATAACACTCCAGGAGACGACAGATTCTCGTGGCAATCTCGACTGGTCTGCCGATACCGGGTTATCGGGGGTAAAATTCGATCCACCAGGAGGGACATTGTCACCAGGCCACGTTAGTGAGCAAGTCTCTATCTCTATACCAAGTGCGGACTGTCAGAACTCAGACTCTTCCATCACAGGCTTTTTCACCTTCACAGGACCAGAGAACCAGGTCGATGTGCCATGGAGTTGTTCAAGCCTGGCACAGCATTGGAGCGTAGGGGTCAATCCGGGTAGTTTCAATGTTAATAAGGACTGTGATAGTGACAGTCAAAGCCACTCCTGGATCTGTACAATAGAGTTGAATAGCGACCCAAAAAACCCAGCTGCTCTCAATTGGTTGGCAACCGCCAGTGGAGCATCTGGAGCGTACTTCATCACTGCCGCAGACGGAACCATGACCCCGGGCCAGACAGTTCAGGTAAAGATTGCTATTCCCAACACTGCTTGCATAAAAAATACAACCGGATCCTTCACCTTCAGCTTCAGTGGAACTGTAAAGACTGATAATTTACCATGGAGCTGTTCATCACCGCCGAGAATAACCATCAGTCCTGACACATTTAATGCAAATGGGAACTGTTCGAGTACGGATGGAGGGTGGAACTGTACAACCAATGTGGCACCTGGGTCCGGTTCTCAAGGTGAACTCCCCTGGTCCGCAAGTAGTGATGTACCTGGTATTACATTCTACCCGTCAAGTGGGACAGTGTTATCGGGTCAAAGTATGGCGGTGAACATTTTTGTGCCCAGTGATGCTTGCAAAGATGGTACCTTCAGCTTTCAAGGACCAATAAATACTGCTGTTGCTCATTGGCATTGTGCATTGCCACCAACCTTCACGGTCAGCCCACTTGATTTAACACAATCCAACTCCTCTTGTACAGGGGAAGGCAGTAGTTGGACGTGTACAGAGACAATTACTGAGAGTGCAGGTTCCCAGAGCGATATGACCTGGTCAGCCAGCAGTAATTTGTCTGGAGTTAGCTTCAATCCACCAAATGGCACCTTGTCTCCTGGCGGGTCGGTAGATGTGACCATCTCTTCAATAGCTTGCCAGGCTGCTACTTTTACCTTCTCAGGATCAGGAGGCACAAAATCCATTACTTCATCGTGGAGCTGTACACCTCCACCACCAATACTGATAGCGAGCCCAACGAGTTTAGATACGAATAACTGTACATCACTCACAACCGTCTGGCAATGTAGTGTGACTCTATCGGAACTTAACAGTTCTCAAGGCAATCTCAAGTGGTCAGCTTCCAGTGATAACAGTGCGGCGCAATTTAACCCATCAAGGGGAACACTTTCTCCTGGCCAGTCGACGACAGTAACTATTAGCGTTGGTTGTGCAAATAACAACTTCACCTTCATAGGAGGTACAAGTCCCGTTAGTGTATCATGGAGTTGTCAACCCACACCAGTCCCTTCAGCTGATCCTACACCGTCTCCATCGCCATCGCCGTCGCCATCGCCATCGCCATCGCCATCGCCATCGCCGTCGCCATCGCCGTCGCCATCGCCGTCACCGTCGCCGTCGCCGTCGCCGTCGCCATCGCCATCGCCGACGCCGTCTCCAT
>Ga0187766_10002342_pt1 | contig 11191 bp, 9 predicted proteins | sample 0216_QUI02_MP05__4_FD_132971 | JGI IMG/M metagenome (GOLD analysis project Ga0187766, IMG submission 132971) | Tropical peat soil microbial communities from peatlands in Department of Meta, Colombia - 0216_QUI02_MP05_20_MG | ecosystem: Environmental > Terrestrial > Soil > Wetlands > Peat ... | reverse complement strand
GGCTCGCCGGGAGCAGCTGCAGGCCGAGATCGATCGCTCCGAGGGCAAGCTCGCCAACGACGGGTTTGTGAACAGGGCGCCGGCGGCGGTGGTCGAGGCCGAGCGTCAGAAGCTGGCACGGCTGCGGACGGAGCTCGAAGCGCTGTGAACGCTGAGCAAGCCGAGCGCTACCTGCTGTCGCTGGAGCTGTTCGGGATGCGGTTCGGCCTGGACCGCATGCGGCGGCTGATGACCGCGCTCGGCGAACCGGAGCGCGAGTTCGACTCGATCCACGTCGTCGGCACCAACGGCAAGTCCTCGACCGTGCGGATGATCGCGGCGATTCTGCGCCTGCACGGGCTGCGCGCCGGCGCGTATTTATCTCCGCACCTGGTCTCGTTCGGTGAACGGATTCGGATCGATGACGCGGATCTCGGGCCGGGCGCGTTCGGGTCGGCCGTCCAGCGTGCCGCCCGGGCCGCGGAGCTCGTCGACCGATCGCTCGTCGGCGACGACCGCGTCACCCAGTTCGAGGTGCTGACCGCGGCGGCGTACTCGGAGCTCGCGCGCCGGGAGGTCGAGGTGGCGGTGATCGAAGCCGGGCTCGGAGGACGCTACGACGGGACGAACGTGATCCCCTCGACGGTGCAGGTCCTGACGAGCGTCGGGCTCGAACACACGCGCTGGCTCGGTCCCACGATCGCGGACATCGCCGGCGAGAAGCTCGCCGTCGTGCAGGACGGTGCGACGCTCGTGCTCGGGCCGGGATTGCACCCCGACGCCGAGGCCGTCGCCACCGAGGTGGCCGAGGAGCGCGGCGCGAGGATCGTCCGCGCCGGCCCCGAGCCGGGTGTGCAGGTTGCTGCGCTGGGGTCGTTTCAGCGGCGGAACTTCGCGCTCGCAAAGGTCGCCGCGGAGGCGTACCTCGGGGCGCTCGATCCCGCTGCGGTGGCGGCGGCCGCCGCCGAGGTGCGGATTCCCGGGCGCCTCCAGATCGCCGACCGCGATCCGCTGACGCTGTTCGACGGCGCTCACAACCCGGACGGAATGGCGGCGCTGGCCGAGTCCCTGCCGGAGATCGTCGCCGGCCACGATCGCGTCGTCGGCGTGATCTCGATTCTCGACGACAAGGACGCCGCGGGAATGCTCGCGGCGCTGGTCCCCGCGTGCGATGCGCTGGTCTTGACCCACAGCCAGAACCCGCGCGCGCTGCCACCGCCGACGCTCCAGTCGCTCGTGCGCCAGCTGCACGGTCCGGCTTCGGAGCTCGTTCGTGAACCGTCCGCGGCGCTGGATCGTGCCCGCCGGCTCGCCGGTCGGTCCGGGGTCGTGCTCGCGACCGGCTCGCTATACCTGATCGCCGATCTGCTCCGTCCCGCCAGCGGGCGGCGCGCCTCGATGCTGTGAATGAACAGCCCCTCCTCCCCGTGAGTGACTCGCGCGAACCCCTCTTCTGACGTGAACGATCCGCGCGAACAGCCCAGCTTTCTGACGATGGTGGGGCTCGTTGCGCTGATCGTTGCGGTCGTGATCCTGGTGTTCTTCGGGATCGGTTATCTGTTCGGCCGGGTGTTCCTGTAGGGCGCTGTCCAAGCCGCGATCGGCGGTCCGACCGATGCGATCACTACACTCGCGAAATCAATGTTGCTCTTAGAGCCGGGAATCTTCGGCATCAAGAATCACGCCGTCAGCCTCGCGATCGAGCTCCTGATTCTGTTTCTCGTCGTGATTTGGCTGGCGTTGGTGTATTGGACCTACGCGGATGCGCGGCGCCGGATCGCCGACCCGTTGCTGATCGGCTGCGCCACCGCCGCATCGCTGTTCCCGTATGTGGGCACGATCGTCTACATGATCGTCAGGCCGCCTGAGTATCTCGATGACGTGCGCGAGCGCGAGCTAGAGATGCAGGCCGCCGAGGCGCGCCTCGCGGAACTCGGCTACCACCTGTGTCCGCACTGCGACTTCGAGGTCGAGAAGGACTACCTGCGCTGCCCGAACTGCATGCGCAAGCTGAAGGATCCGTGCTCCAACTGCGGCAAGCCGCTCGACCCGGCTTGGAGGGTCTGTCCGTACTGCGAGTCGGAGATCGCTACGGTGACGCAGCCGGCGCGCCGCCCGCGGCGCCGTCGCGAGACCCCCGCCGAGCGCCCGCGCGAGACCTCAGCGGAGTATCGACGCGAGAGCGCGTCGGAATACCCGCGCGAGGGGTCATCGGAGTATTCGCCGCGCGAGACGTCCTCGGAATACCCGCGCGAGACCTCGGCCGAATATCCACGCGAGACCTCGGCGGCGGAGTATCCGCGCGAGACCACAGCGGAGTACCCGGTCGCCGGACCTGCCGGCGATATGGGCGGCACGCCCGGCAGCTGATCAGCCGGCGGGCTTCTCGAACACCGAAGGGAGAACAGTCCCACATGGAGCGAACGCTGATCCTCGTCAAGCCCGATGCCTTCGCGCGCAACCTGACGGGAGAGATCATCGCCCGCTTCGAGCGCAAGGGGCTCGCGTTGGTCGAGCTCAAGCTGATGACGATCGACCGTGAGCTCGCCGAAAGCCACTATGCCGAGCACGTCGGCAAGCCGTTCTTCGAGGAGCTCGTGGAGTTCATCGGCTCGGGTCCGCTGGTCGCGATGGTGCTTGAAGGCGAGCAGGCGGTCGAGGCCGCCCGCCAGGTGATCGGGGCGACGAACCCGCTTCAGGCGAGCCCGGGATCGATCAGGGGCGACTACGCGATCGCAGTCGGGCAGAACATGGTCCACGGATCCGATTCGATCGACTCGGCCGCGCGCGAAGTGTCGCTGTTCTTTCCCGAGCTGGGCTGACGTGCTCCGGGCCGCTTGACCCGAGCGCCGCTGATCCTCGCCTCGCGCTCACCGCAGCGGCGCGCGATCCTGGAGCAGCTCGGGATTCCGTTCCTGGTGCGGGCAGCGGACGTCGAAGAGCTGGATGCGGGGCCGCCGGACGAGGTGGCGGTCGAGAACGCGTATCGAAAAGCGGCGGCGGTGTCGGCCGCGGGAGCCGGTGGCCGCGTGCTCGCCGTCGACACGGTCGTGTCGATCGGCGCGCGGATGTACGGCAAGCCGGCGGACGCCGATCAGGCGTCCTCGACGCTGCGCGCGCTGTCGGGTCGGCGGCACGCCGTGATCGGCGGCTTATGCCTGATCGAGGATGGGCGGTCGCGGACCGCGGCGACCACCACGCTGGTCGACTTCAGGGCGCTCGACGACGCGATCATCGACTGGTACGTGGCGAGCGGCGAGTGGCGTGACCGAGCAGGTGGCTACGCGATCCAGGGCCGGGGGGCGGCGCTCGTCGGTTCGATCGAGGGGGATTACCTGAATGTCGTCGGATTGCCGCTCGCGACGCTGCTCGAGCTCGCCCCGCGGCTGCTGGTTTCTTGAGCGTATTGCCGGGATCTTTAGCTGGCCTTTAGCTGTTTTCCAGGTCTTTTGGCGCCTCCCCGCGTCCTGCGAGCGCCTGTCGCTCGTCGTCTGTCAGGTACACTCACGCGCGGACGGAGCTGGCAGCTGGCGTGCCCCCCGTTGATTCGCCGCCCCGTCCTTCGCTTCCCTCTACCTTGATCTTCGCATGGGATTCTTCACGTACCTGACCGGCTTCGGTGGCCGTGACATGGCCGTCGATCTCGGGACCGCGAACACGCTCGTGTACGTCCGCGGTCGGGGGATCGTCCTGTCGGAGCCGAGCGTGGTTGCGGTCGACTCGCGCACGGGTGAGGTCCATGCGGTCGGGATCGAGGCCAAGCGGATGCTGGGGCGGACGCCGGGCACGATCTCCGCGATTCGGCCGCTCAAGGATGGCGTGATCGCAGACTTCGAGGTGACCGAGGAGATGCTGAGGCACTTCATCCAGAAGGTGCATCAGAACCGCTGGGCGCACCCGCGCGTGGTCGTGTGCGTGCCGAGCGGCGTCACCGGGGTCGAGAAGCGGGCCGTCGAGGAAGCCTGCCTGTCAGCCGGCGCGCGGCAGGCCTACCTGATCGAGGAGCCGATGGCTGCCGCGATCGGCGCGGGCCTGCCCGTCGGTGAACCGACCGGCTCGATGGTCGTCGACATCGGCGGCGGGACCAGCGAGGTCGCCGTGATCTCGCTCGGAGGAATCGTCGTCTCGCAGTCGATCCGCGTCGGAGGCGACGAGCTCGACGAGGCGATCATCACCTACGTCAAGCGCGAGTACAAGCTGCTGATCGGACAGCAGACCGCCGAGGAGGTCAAGCTCGAGATCGGCTCTGCGTATCCGATGAGCGAGGAGGTGCAGGCGGAGATCCGGGGACGGGACATGGTCTCGGGCCTGCCGAAGACCGTCGTGCTGACAAGCGAGGAGATCCGGGGAGCGCTCGAGGAGCCGGTGTCCCAGATCATCGACGCCGTGAAGGAGACGCTCGACCGCACGCCGCCGGAACTCGCGTCCGACATCATGGATCGTGGCATCATGTTGGCAGGAGGGGGATCGCTGCTACAGGGGCTCGAAGAGCGCCTCCGTCATGAGACACAGATGCCCGCGCACCTGGCCGAGTCACCGCTGACATGTGTCGCGGTCGGTTCGGGGAGATCCCTGGAGGAATTCGAGGCCATCCACCGATCGAGCAAGAATTCTCGCAACCGACGCCGCCGTAACTAGGTTTCCGGCCGGTTTCAGCGTAGCTTTGCGCAGAGCAAGACTTGGGAGAGACGCATCTCGTGCATGACAAGCAAGTTCGTCGGCGCCGGGCGGTTCTCGCAGTGCTCGTCGGCGTTTCCCTGATCCTGCTGACGGCGTACTTCGGCGAGTCGACGAACAGCCCGCTGCACACGATCCAGCGCGGGGTCGTCGAGGTCCTCTCGCCGATCCAGGAGGGTGCGAGCAAGGCGCTCAAGCCGGTCGGCAACATTGCCGGCTGGGTGTCGAGCACGCTGCACGCGAAGTCGCAGGTCGACAAGCTGCGCGCCCAGGTCCAGCGGCTGGACGTGCAGCTGGCCCAGGCCCAACAGCAGGCGATCGAGTATCCGCAGCTGGTCAAGCAGGTCGGACTCGACAACAACGGCCTCGGCGCCTACCGGCTCGTGGGCGCGCACGTGATCGGCCAGGATCCGACGTTGTGGTACGACCAGATCGAGATCGACAAGGGATCTCAGGACGGCGTCCAGAAGGACGATCCGGTGACCGGCGACGGGGCGCTGGTCGGAAAGGTGTCGTTCGTCGATCCGACCGTGTCCGAGGTGACGCTGATCACCGATCACACGTTCGGCGTCGCCGCGGAGGTACAGGACGGGGTCGGCGACCGCGGGGTGCTCGTGCCGGCGGTCGGGAGCCCCAACCAATTGCTGCTCCAGGATCTGACGCAGACGGGCCCGTTCCACGAAGCGGCCGGTCAGCTGGTCGTCACGGACGGGTTCTCGGACGGACCGCTGATCGACCTGTACCCGCCCGGAGTCCCGATCGGAATCGTGTCGAACGCAAATCAGGACACGCTGGTCAACAGCGGCGAGGTCCAGGTGTCCCCGGTCGCGGACCTGCGCCACCTCGACGACGTGCAGATTCTGACCCGCCCCCACGCGGGGACGGAGAGCGCCTCGCTCCCATGAGTGACTGGGTGCGCCTCGCTGTCAGGCTCAGCGCGCTGGCGTTCGTGATCGTCGTCCTGCAGGAGGCGGCCGTGTCGCAGGTCACGATCTTCGGCGTCAGCGCCGACCTGACCCCGCTCGTGGTGATGTCGGTCGGGCTGCTCGCCGGCTCGATGGCCGGAGCTCTGGTCGGCTTCGGGATCGGCTTGCTCGTCGACGTGGTGCTCGTCCAGACGCTGGGCGTGACCTCCCTGCTGTACATCGCGATCGGGTATGGGTCCGGGCGGCTGCGCGAACTGCGCGACCCGGCCCACGGGCTCGTTCCGGTGGCGCTCGGCGCCGCGGCGACCGCGTTCGCCGGGCTCGGGATGACGGTGATCCAGTTCCTGCTCGGTGTCGATGCTCCCGTGAGCCTGCTGCTGATCCAGCAGGTGTTCGTGACCGTGCTCGTAAACACGCTGCTCGCGCTGCCGGTGTACGCGCTCGTTCGTCGCATCATCCGCCCCGTGCTGCCCGACGATCCGCGCCGCCGGCGGCGGCGCGCATACACGACCGGCGGCCTCAGCCCGCTGCAACGGCCGTCCGAGCGCCTGGGCCAGATCCCGCGCTCGTCCTTGTGATGGATCAGCTTCCCGACGACAAGAAACTCCAGTTCGTCCCACAGGACCAGCGGCCGCCGCTGACGCCGCGGCTGGCGCTGCGCGCGACGATGCTGGGGACGTTCGCGCTGGCGATGTTCGCGATCCTGTTCTTCCGCCTGTGGTTCCTGCAAGTCCTGTCGGGGGACAAGTATCTGGCCCAGGCGCAGGTCAACCTGACCCGGGATATCGTGGTTCCCGGACCGCGCGGCGAGATCGTCGATCGCGATGGGAGCGTGCTCGTCGACAACCAGGGATCGCTGAATCTGCAGGTCACGCCGCCTGACCTCCCGGTCCGGATGTCGCCGAGCGACTGGGTCCATCCCGCGCCGCAGGACGCCGCCATGTACGACCGCCTCGCGGTCGTGCTCGGGATGCCGACGAACCGCCAGCCGTGCAAGGTGGCGGGCTATCCGCACGTCGTGTTTCACATCTCCGAGATCGGTTGCGAGATCGCCCAACAGCAGGCGCTGTTGCCGTACGGGGACGCGACGATCAAGACCGACGTCTCGCCGGACGTCGAGTACTACATCGCCGAGCGCCAGGACGAGTTCCCGGGCGTCAGCGTCGTGCACGCGTACGTGCGCCAGTACCCGCTCGGAACGGTCGCGGCGCAGCTGTTCGGAACGGTCGGCAGGATCACCGCCCAGGAGGTCAAGAAGCGCCGCTACCGTGGCGTGTCCGAGAACGACATCGTCGGCCAGACCGGGCTCGAGTGGTGGTACGACAGCTATCTGCGCGGGACCGACGGCGTCAACCGGATCGAGGTCAACTCGCTGGGGCAGTACGCCGGATCGCTGCCGGGGACGCCCACGGTCCCCGGCGACAACCTCAGGCTGTCGCTCGACGTGAACCTCCAGCGGGCGGGCGAGCAGGCGCTTGCGCAGGCGATCGCCAACAACCCCCCGTCGAACGGCGGCGCGTTCGTCGCGATGAACCCCGACAACGGCGAGGTGTACGCGATGGGCTCCAACCCGACGTTCGATCCGAACGTGTTCACCAAGCCGATCTCCTACTCCCAGTACAACTCGCTGTTCGGCCCGAGCGCGGGCTACCCGCTGCTCAACCGCGCGATCCAGAGCGCCGGTCCGACGGGATCGACGTTCAAGCCGATCACCGCCACCGCGGCGCTTCAGAGCGGCGTGTGGTCGGTCGACGACGTGTTCGACGACACCGGTACGTACTGTCTCGGCACCCAGTGCCGGCACAACGCGGGCGGGGCCGTCGACGGGGTGATCGATCTCGTGGACGCGCTCCGCGTCTCCTCCGACGATTTCTTCTACAACCTCGGGGCGCTCACGAACTCGCAGGCGCCCAGCGGCGGCGCGCTGCAACAATGGGCGCACGCGCTCGGGATCGGGCGCAAGACGGGCATCGACCTGCCGTTCGAGTCGACCGGCAACCTGCCGTCGCCGGCGTGGCGCGCGCACGTCGACGCGGAGGAGGCCGCGTGCGAGGCCAAGAACCACGTCCCCAGCTGCGGGATCGCCGACGGGCGCCCGTGGTCGGTCGGCGACAACGTCAACCTCGCGGTCGGCCAGGGCGACGTCCAGGTCACGCCGCTGCAGCTGGCGACCGCCTATTCGACGATCGCGAACGGCGGCACGGTCGTGCGCCCGCATCTCGGGCTCGACGTCGAAGCGCCCGACGGCACCGTGCTCCAGAGGATCGACCCGCCGCCGGCGCGCCACGTCAACATCAACCCCCTGTACCTCGACACGATCCGCGAAGGGCTGCACGAAGCCGCGCAGTCCGCCGGCGGAACCTCGGACGACGTGATGGGCAACTTCCCCGAGCAGGTGTACGGCAAGACGGGGACCGCCCAGTACGACGGCCAGCAGGACTACTCGTGGTACTCGTGCTTCGTCCCCTCGTGGGCGACGAGCACCCCGATCGAGGTGGTCGTGTGGGTCGAGCAGGGCGGATTCGGCGCCCAGGCCGCCGCCCCCGCCGCGCGCCAGATCCTGTCGCAGTGGTTCTTCGGCAAGCGCGGATCGTTCGTCGCGGGGTCGTCGAAGACGCTATGAGCGCCACGCCGATCCAGATCCCCGAGGAGGCCGTCCCCGCCCGGCCGCGGATCCTGCTCCGGTTTGATCCACTGCTCGTGCTCGGGGCGCTGGGGCTCGTGGCCTGCTCGCTGGCGACGTTGAAGGGCGCCACCGCGAACAACGTCAGCGGGGACCCGCTGTACTACGTCAAGCGCCAGGCGATCTACGCGGGGATCGGGCTGGTGGTCGCGCTCGTGCTCGCGCGGATCGATTACTCCCGGCTGCGCGAATACAAGTACGGCCTGTACGCCGTGATGATCGTCCTCAACCTGGTCGTGTTCGCCACGCCGCAGGTCAGTGGCGCGAAGCGCTGGATCCCGTTTCCGTTCTTCCAGGTCCAGCCCTCGGAGTTCGGCAAGGTCCTGCTGATCGTCGCCCTGGCCTCGTTCACGGTCGACCGCTCCCGGCGACTACAGGAGTGGCGGACGACGGCCAGGATCATGCTGCTCGCGCTGATCCCGGCGCTGGTCGTGATTCCGCAGCCGGACCTCGGGACGGCGCTCGTGTACGTGACGGTCGGGTTCACGATCCTGTTCTTCGCCGGGACGTCGTGGAAGCACCTCACGGGCCTGCTCGCGATGTTCGCCGCGTCGATCGCGATCGTCCTCGCGGGCGCTCCGGCGCTGGGCGTGCACGTGCTCAAGCCCTACCAGGTGCAGCGGCTGACCGGTTTCCTGCATCCGTCGAGCAACCCCCAGAGCTCGACCTACAATATCCATCAGTCGCTGATCGCGATCGGGTCTGGTCAGAAGACCGGGCGCGGTGCGAATGCGACCGAGACAAAGCTGAACTACCTCCCGGCGAACGACACAGACTTCGTGTTCGCGGCCGCGGGGGAGACGTACGGATTTGTCGGCGCGGCGATCGTACTGTCGCTCTACGCGCTGCTGATCTGGCGCGGGCTACGAATACTCACGATGTCAAAGAACATGTACGGCACCCTGATCGCTGGCGGCATCCTCGCGATGCTGATGTTTCAGGTGTTCGTGAACGTCGGGATGACGATCGGGATCATGCCGATCACCGGCGTTCCGCTGCCGCTGATGAGCTATGGCGGCTCCTCGGTGCTGGTCACGTTCATCGCTGTCGGCCTCCTGGAATCGATCTACATCCAGGCGCGGATCGCTGCCGCCACGAAGAGCCGGGGGCTCGTTCCCTGATGCCGGCGCCACCCCGTGTGCAGCCGGCCCACCAGGCCCCGCCGCGCGACGAGCGCGTGCCCGAACCCGGGTGCGCCGTCGCGGTGCGCGCGCGGGCCTACCCAATCAAAGGACTAAAGACAATTGAAGAAGCAAGTACTTGTCAGCGTCGACCGCGGAGAGACCCGCGTGGCGCTGTTGGAGGCGACCGGAAAGGTCGCCGCACGCAGACCCGGCTCGTCGGGTCCTGCTCGCCGGCGCCGTAGGCCGGCGAGCCCGGGCGCGGGCTATCACGTCGCGGAGCTGTACCTCGAGCGCCGTGGCGCACGGTCGATCGTCGGCAACATCTACAAGGGCCGCGTCGACAACGTGCTGCCCGGGCTCGAGGCCGCGTTCGTCGACATCGGCCTGGAAAAGAACGGCTTCCTGCACGTCGACGAGATCGTGCTGCCGGGCGTCGACGCCCCGCGGCGGGGCCGCGGCCGTGACGGGCGGCAGATCGGCGACCTGCTCAAGCCGGGCCAGGACATCGTCGTCCAGGTCGTCAAGGATCCGCTCAAGACCAAGGGCGCGCGCCTGTCGATGGACCTCACGATCGCCGGCCGGTACATGGTGTACGCCCCATACGGCGAGGGCGTGGGCGTCTCGCGACGGCTCGAGGACAAGGAGCGCGAGCGGCTCCGCAAGGAGGCCGCGAAGCTGGACCTCAAGGGCGCCGGCGCGATCATCCGCACAGCGGCGCACGGCGTGACGCGGGCCGACCTCGAGCGCGAGCTGGTGTACCTGTTCAAGCTCGGTGAGGTTCTGGAGCGGCGCGTGGCGGAGATCCCGGCGCCTGCGCTCGTGTTCCAGGAGGCCGACCTGTCGGTCCGGGTAGTGCGAGACATCTTCTCCGACGTGTTCGAGCGCGCGATCGTCGATGACCCGAAGCAGTATCACCGGCTGGTGTCGTTCTTCACGCGCACGGCGCCGGAGCTCGTCGAGCACGTGGAGCTGTGGGAGGAGGACAAGCCGCTGTTCGAGGCGTTCGGCGTCGAGGACGTGCTCGCGTCGACGCTCTCGCGGCGGGTCGAGCTCCCGAGCGGCGGATACCTGGTGATCGATTACGCCGAGGCGCTGACGGTGATCGACGTCAACTCCGGGTCGTTCATCGGCCGCGGCAAAGGTGCCCGGCTCGAGGACACGATCACGAAGACGAACCTCGAGGCGGCGGACGAGGTCGTGCGACAGCTGCGGCTGCGCGACATCGGCGGGATCATCGTGATCGACTTCATCGACATGGCGCGCGCCCGCAACCGCGACGCGGTGCTGAAAACGCTGCGCAAAGCGCTCGACGAGGATCGCACGAAGACGTTCGTGGTCGAGATCTCCCCGCTGGGTCTCGTGGAGATGACCCGTCAGAACGTCACCGACGGCGTCAGGGAGATCATGACGCGACCCTGCCCGACGTGCGATGGAGAGGGCGTGATCAAATCCGAGGAGACGATCGCGATCGAGTTCGAGCGACGGATGCGGGACCTGGCGAAGGCGACGTCCGCCGAGGCCCTGCTGATCCAGATGAACCCGCGCGTGAGTGCGGAGTTCACGAAGGACGGGGCGCGCGTGCTCAAGCAGATCGAGGAGGACACCGGTAAGTGGTTCCACTTCGAGGGCTCCGAGGGCCTGCCGCTCGAATACTTCGCGGTGCTGCTCGAGGGCACGCGCGATCAGGTGCTGGAGCGGGCGATTCCGTTCCGCCAGGGCGAGGAGGTTCACGTCGAGATCATCGAGCCGCACATGTACAGCCCCGGCGATGCGGTCGCCAAGATCGACGGCTACATCATCTC
>Ga0187766_10002341_pt1 | contig 11191 bp, 10 predicted proteins | sample 0216_QUI02_MP05__4_FD_132971 | JGI IMG/M metagenome (GOLD analysis project Ga0187766, IMG submission 132971) | Tropical peat soil microbial communities from peatlands in Department of Meta, Colombia - 0216_QUI02_MP05_20_MG | ecosystem: Environmental > Terrestrial > Soil > Wetlands > Peat ... | reverse complement strand
GACCTGTCGCCGGAGGCCTTCGGCCTCTTCGACGTCGTTCTGTTTCCGGGCGTCCTCTACCACCTGCGCTACCCGGTCTGGGGACTGAAGAAGATCCTGTCGGTGATGAGGGACTGGTCGACGTTCATCGTCGAGACGGCCATCCTCGACGGGCTCGAGGACCACGCCCTCCTGTACTGTCCGATCGGCCGCGAGAGCCCGTACGAGCCCACCAGCGTCACGTTCTTCAACGTGAAGGGACTGACGGACACCCTCTACTCGCTGGGGGTCACGGTGAAGGACGTGCTCTTCCTCGAGTCGCGCGCCACGCCGGAGGACGCGACACCCTCGAAGCTGCCGGTCAACCGGGCCACCTTCCTCTGCCAGGTCACCCGCGACGTGATCAATCCCATGCACGCCAAGTACTGGGATCTGAACCACGTCTACCACACGAAGGGGGCGTTCCAGTGACGGGTCGACTCACCGCCGTGGGCTGGCCGCGGCGCTCCGGACCTCCTCGATCAGTCTCGATATCTGCTCGGCGGTACGCCGCCAGCTGAAGCCCCGGACCCACTTGAGCCCCCGCTCGCGGAGATCCTCGCGCAGGTGGGCCTCCGTGAGCACCCGGTACATCGCGTCGGCGAGATCGATGGCGTCGTGCGGATCCACCAGGAGCGCGGCATCGCCACCCACCTCGGGAAGCGACGAGCTGCACGAGCTCACGACCGGGGTTCCGCAGGCCATCGCTTCCAGCACCGGGAGCCCGAACCCCTCGCGCAGGGAGGGCAGCACGAGGCACGCCGCCCCCGCGTAGAGCTCCCGCAGCGCCGGTTCCGCGGCGTAGGTCCGGAAGCTCACCGCATCCACCAGCCCGAGCGTCTCGACGCGCTCGCGCACCGCTCGGGCGTAGATCGGCTGGCCGTCGCCGCGGATGACCAGGCGCGCGGGGTGCCGCCGCCTCAGGATCGCCAGCGCGTCGAGCAGGCTGAGCAGATTCTTGTGGGGCAACAGATTGCCGACGTACAGGAGATACGGGCTCCCGGCGGGGCGCGGCGGTGCTCCGCCATCGACCCAGTAGGTCTCCGGATCGTATCCCGGATAGACCACGCGCACCTTCTCTGGAGACACCCCGTAGCTCTGGATGACGTCGCGGCGCGTGCTCTCGGAGTCGGCCACGATCATCTGCGAGCTGGCGAGGACGCGGGGGACCAAGGACCGGAAGTAGTACTGCTGCCGAGGGTACTCGGCCGGGTAGAAGAGCGGGAGGAGGTCGTGGACCACGGTGACCTGGGGAATGGGGGAGCCGAGAATCGCCTCCGGCACCGTGTTGAGGAGGGCCCCGAGTCCCGCCCGGCGGGCGCGCACGCGGAGCGCCGTCTGCACCCAGACCAGCCGCATGAGGTGCCCGCTCATGCCGCGCTCGGGACGCGCGAAGACCGTGGCCGGCAGGATCCGCGCTCGCAACACGCCCAGCGACTCGGGATGGGAGGTGTAGACGCCGAGGTCGTCCCGCAGCCCATCGAGCGCCCGGATCAAGTTGATGGCGTACCGGCCGAGGCCGGTCGGGCTCTCGCCGATGATGGACGCGTTGATCCCGACGCCGCCCCGCATGCTCACCGGGCTTCCCATTCCGCCTCGGCCCGTCATCCTCTGCCGATCGGCTTCGAGTTCATGCTCCCTTTCCACCCGCGGGGAACGCCGGCTCGCGCCGTCCATTCGGGGCGGTGACGAGTTCCCGGTAGATATCGGCCGTCCTGGCCACAGTGGAGCGAATCGCGAACTGGTCCAGCACACGCTGCCGGCCGGCCTCGCCCATTCGGCGGCGCCGCTCGGGATCGGCGGCCAGCGACGCGATGGCGTCCGCCAGCACCGCCGGATCCTCCGGGCGGACCAGCAGGCCGGTCTCGTCGGCCACGACGACGTCCCGATGGCCCGGCACGTCGGTGGCGACGATGGGCACGCCCGCGGCCATGGCCTCGAGCGGCGCCAGCGGCAGCCCCTCCTTCAGGGAAGTCGCCACGTAGAGGTCAAGGATGCCATAGACGCGGGTCGGATTGCCGAGGAACCCGGTGAAGATCACCCGGTCCTGGAGATCCGTCTCCGCCGCCAGTCGGCGGATCCGCGCCTCTTCACCGCCCCCGCCCACCATGAGAAGGGCCAGACGGGGGATGCGGGGAGCGAGCCGGCGGACGGCCTCGAGCAGGATCTCGAAGCGCTTGACCGGGTCCCAGCGGCTCACGCAGCCGATCACGAAGTCCCCCGGGCTCAGCCCGAGGCTCTCGCGGTGCAGCGGGGTCAGCCGGATCGTGCGCGCCATCTCGTCGACGTCGATGCCGTTGACCACGACCACGCTCTGCTCGGGCCGGAAGAGCCGGAGGGCCAGTACCTCGGCCTCCTGGGACTGCGACACGTTGATGACCACCCGGGTCAGCCGGCTCAGGCGTCGCTCCAGGGCGAAGTAGAGGTGCTGCCCCGCCTTCCAGTAGCTGCTGTAGTGGATGCCGTGGAAGGTGTGGACGGCGGGCACGCCGAGGGCCCGCGCCGCCAGCCGGCCGTAGAGACCAGGGCCCTTTCCATGGGTGTGGACGATGTCGATGCCGTTCTGGCTCACCAGCTTCATCGCGATCGGCAAGTGGCGGACCCCCAGCCGGCTGAGGGGCAGCTCGAGCAGGGAGACGCCCAGTCCCTCGAGACGCTCGTAGAAGACGCCGTCCCGCGGAGCCGCCACGACGATCTGGAATTCGTCGGCGGGGAGGTGGCGCACCAGGTCGAAGACGTGCTTGGGTCCGCCGCCCGGACTGGTCGTGACGAGCACGTGGAGCACCCGGATCGGGCGGGTCACGAGAGCGCTCGTTCGGACGAGAGGGAGCGCCGGAGCAGCGTCCTCACCGCGCCGGGCAGCAGTCCCGCGCCGAGCGGTCTCAGGAGGAACACCGCGCACCACCACGGGTAGGCTCCGCTCTGCAGCGCGCGCCAGCGCACCCGCGCCTCCGTCCGCAGCCGCTCCGCGTCGCGGGCCGCGGAAACGCGACCCGGGAGCAGGCGGCGGACGACGAGCGGCGCGGGAAGGTTGGCGAGGCGGGTGACGCGGCTCATCCGCATCCAGAGGTCGTAGTCCTGGGCGACGGCCAGGCTCTCGTCGTAGCCCCCGAGCTGCTCGACGAGCTCCCGGCGCATCATCACCGAGGAGTGGACGAACGGGTTGCGCCGGATGAGCGAGCGGCGGATGGCCTCATCGTCCGACGGCGGACTGACGATCGCGACCTCGCTCCCGTCCGCCCTCACCTCGCGGGCGCCGGTGCCGATCAGCCCCACCTCGGGGTGCGCGGCCAGGAAGCTCCGCTGGCGCTCGATGCGCGCGGGAAGGGCCAGGTCGTCGGCGTCGAGGCGGGCCAGCAGCGGCGCCCGGGCGAGACGCCACGCGCGGTTGAGCGAGGGCGTGAGGCCCGCCCGAGCCTGGCGCTCCACCCGCAGTCGCTCATCGCGGAAGGCGGCGAGCAGGTCGGGCGTGGCATCCGCCGACCCGTCGTCGATCACGATCATCTCGAGGTCGCCGTCGGTCTGGGCGAGCACGCTCTCCACGGCTTCACTCACCCAGGGGGCGCCGTCTCGCACGCCCATCAGCACCGAGACGGCCGGCGTCGGGCTCACCGCCGGCGGAACAGGAGGTTGAGATACGGCAGGCACAGGGAGGGGGTCTGCCCAACCGCGCGCAGGGCCGCGACGCCGGCGGCGAAGAGCGGCAGCAGCGACCGCCGGGTCCGCGAGCGCGCGGTGTCCCGGAAGAAGCGCCAGCCGTAGCCGGCCACCTCCGTCACGTCCTCGATCCCGACCCAGCCGTCCGACGGCAGGCAGTCGGCGAGCGTGGCGTTGCGCCAGCCGGTTCCGTCGGCCGCGAACTCGGCGTAGGGGACGTCGCGGAACCGCGCCGGCCGTCCGAGGCGAGCGTATCGATAGGCGACCGGGGGCGGCAGCCACTGCACGAGCGGCAGCCCCACCGAATGGGTTTCCACGGGGAAGAGGCGGTTTGGCGTGTCGAGGATCGCGATGTGCCCTCCTGGCCTCAGCACGCGGTAGTATTCGTCCACCTGCGCCCGCCGGTGATGAGCCGGCAGATGCTCGACCACGCCGATGGCCAGCACGAGGTCGAAGCGGGCGTCGGCGTAGGGGAGCCGGCGCGTCTCCTCGCCGGTGAGGACGGCGACCTCGCGGACGGCCTCGAGCCCCATCTCCTCCACCTTGGCCCGGGTGATGGCCGCCAGCGACTCATCGGTGTCGAAGGCGTGGACCTCCGCGATCTCCGGCGCCTCGGCCAGGCACTCGGTGATGTGGCCGGACGAGCATCCGACCTCGAGGGCCGAGAGCCCGCTCCGGCCGAGAGCGCGGACATAGCGGAAGAGCGGCGACAGGAAGTGCCGGCCGCGCGTCTCCTTGAACGGCAGGTAGAGCGCGGCCCGTCGCGCGCCCTTCCGCTCGATCAGCATGCGGACCACGCGCTCGCTGTAGCCGGTGGCGTGGGCCTGCCCGTCCACGGTCAGCACGCGCCGATCGCCGAGGTCGGCCAGCCGGTAGTCCTCGTCCTTCATCGACCGGAGCCGCCGGGCCTCACGGCTTGACGGCGACCGCGAGGATCATGTGACCGAACAGCCGGAGTGAGAGGGAGCTGTAGAGGAGCCGCTTCAGCACGGACCGCGCCGGACGCCCGCGCGGCCGCGCGCCGTCGGCGCCGCCGGTGGGCGCGGCCGCGTTCCCCAGACCCGGGACGAGGCGCTCGACGTGCTTCCTCCACATCCGCGCGGGGTCATAGGGATGGAAGGATACCACCCTCAAGCCCTGGGCTTCCAGGAAGGCCCGCACCTCGGCGCGGGTGAACGCGAACTGGTAGAACTCGCCGCCGGCGGCGCGGATCCGGCGGCCCTCGCTGACGAGCCTCGGGGCGAGGAGTCGGCGGACGCCGTTCCAGTACGGGACGGACAGCAGGAGCCTCCCGCCCGGAGCCAGGACCCGGGCCGCCTCGGCGACGATGGCGGCGGGACCCCGCTCGTCGTGCTCCACGACTCCGAGCGAGATGCACGCCGACAGCGCCCCCGTCCTGACGGCGAGATGCGCCAGATCCATCACCGACACCGGCGCCGACGGGGACGCCTCGCGACAGCGCTGGAGAGCGGGAAGGCTCCAGTCGGCGCCGGTCACGGCGCGCCCGCGCTCCCGCAGGAGGATCACGTACTGGCCGAGGCCGCAACCGGCCTCGAGAATCGGCCCGCCCGCGGGAAGCGCGGCCTCGATGATCGCCGTCAGCGGCGATGTCGCGGCCACGTTCACGACGCGGTGAACGCTGTCGTCGCCCCAGTGCTCCGACCAGAATTCCCGGGTGGCCGCGCGCGAGTAGTAGGCCAGCGGCATGCTTCAACCGCTCACGGGCGCGCCACGCGCTTGAGGAGGTCGATCTCCCCCTCGACGAGCCGGCCCAGATCGAACTCGCGCGCCACCAGATCCCGGCCCCGCCGTCCCAGCGCCGCGGCCACCTCCGGCCGGGTCAGCACCCGCTCGAGCTGGCCGGCGAGAGCGGCGGGATCGCGGGGGTCGAAGAGCAAGCCGGTGTCCCCGTCCTTCACGAGGGTGCGATTGCCCGAGCAGTCGGAGGCCACGCAGGGCAACCCGGTCGCCATCGCCTCGATCAGGGCCTTGGGGTGGCCCTCGGTGAACGAGGGCAGCGCGAAGGCGTCCGCGCCCCGCAGCCACTCGGGGAGACCCCGATGATCGACCACCCCCGGGAACTCGACCGGCACTCCGGCCGCCCGCGCGGCGGCCTCGAGCTCGGCCCGGAGCGGGCCGGCGCCGATCATGACCACCTGGCACGGCACTCGCGCCCGCAGCGCCGCTGCCGCCTGGATCAGCGCCGCGAGGTTCTTCTCCTCGGAGAGCCGGCCGACGTAGACGACGCGCCCGCCGCGGCTCCGCCGCTCCGCCGCCGGAGCGAACCGCCCGAGGTCCACCCCGTTGGGAATCAGGTGGACGCGTTCGGCCGGGGCCAGCCTGACCACGTGGGCGCGCAGCTCCTCGGTGGGGACGATCACCGCCGCGGCCATCCGGAGCCCGATCCGCTCGAGCGCGCGCCGGGCCACGGCGGGGAGGCCGGACCGGCCGAGCCGCGCGTACCAGAAGCCATACGTCGTGACGAACGGCACACCCCAGCAGCACCGGGCGATCAGCGCCGGGATCACCCCGGTGACCTGGAACACGCGGAGGACGGCGGCGCGGCGGAGCTCCCGCCGATGGGCGATCGGTATCTCCACCGCCCGCCACAGCCGGGGGCGGCGCCCCCGCGGCGCGAGGACCCGCAGCGCACCGGTCAGATCGGCCGCGCCGGCGAGGTCGGCCGCCGACTCCGGAAGATAGCTGAAGTACCACAGGCGGTCGAACGCGCGCGCGTACGGCCGGAGGTATCCGTCGATCAGCCGGGAGTCCTGGCCCGTCCGGCGGAGCTCGGCGATGCCGCTCCCGAGCGCCGGCAGGAGCCCGATCTCCATCACCTGCCCCTCACCTCGGCGTAGACGTCGAGCAATCGATCCAGGCTGCCGCCGGCCCCGGCGAGCGACTCCAGATGCCGGCGGGCCGCCGCCCCGAGAGAGGCGCGCCTCGACTCGTCCCGGAGGAGCGAGAGGATCGCCGCGGCCAGCCCCTCCGGATCGCCGCGCTCGACGAGCAACCCCGTCTTGCCGTCGAGGATCAGCTCCGGCGTCCCGCCCACGCGCGTGGCCACGACCGGTCGGGCCGCCGACATGGCCTCGAGTATCACGCGGCTCAGCGCGTCCGGGATGACAGAGGGCACGACGACGACGTCCGCCAGCGGATACAGGGCGTGCACGTCGCGGTTCGGGAGGGGGCCGAGCCGGCGCAGGAACGGCTCGGCGGGGAGCTCGCCTTCCCCGGCGACGACGAAGCGGACATCGGGCAGCGCGGAGACCACCCGCCGCGCCGCTCCCAGGAGATCGGCGGCGCCCTTTCCGGGAGACAGCTTGCCCACGTAGAGGGCGATCCGTCCGGTCTCCAGTCCCAGCCGGCGCCTCATCGCCTCCACCTCCGCCTCGCCGGGCGGGCCGACGAGAGGCGGGATGGTGTGAACGACGCGCACCCGGGCCACGCCGTCGAGGAGTCCCGACCGGCGGTAGACGTCGAGGATGCCCTGGCTGACCGCCACGACGCCGTCCAGCCGGCCGAGAAACCGCTGCTTGAGCCGCGCGTCGAGCCAGCCGTAGAGAAAGGCGAGCCGGGCCATCGAGCGGCGCCGCCGGCCCTTGACGTAGAGATCGAAGTACTCCACCGCGCATTCCCGCCACAGCTTGCCGATGCCGCAGTCGGGGGGCATGCGGTCGCCGTGGTGCAGGCACATCGGGGCGGCGTCGATGATGCCGCCGTCGCGGATCGTGGCGATGGCGGCCACGCCGGTCAGACGGCGAGCGATGGCGCCGGGGATCAGCATGTGCTTGTTCTGGACGTGGAGCAGCTCGAGGGACTCGCGGCGCGCGGCGCGCGCCACCGCCAGCGCCGCGTAGAGATAGAAGAGCGGATTCGCGAGATAGCGGCCGGGGACCGTCGCCCGGCCCGGCGGCCGCTTGACGGGAAACGGGAAGCGCCAGACCGCGAACCCGTCGCGCTCCTCCCGCGACGGGGCGCCGTAGTTCGGCGTGATGACCACCGCGCGGTGCCCGCGGCTGGCCAGCGCCCGGGCCAGCGCCTCGGTGCTCCACTCGGCGCCGCCGGGGGCGTGGGGCGGGAAGTACTCGGTGACGAGGCCGATCCTCACCGGTCCGCCCTCTTGACGGCGAGCGCCTGGAAGCCCGTGCTCTCCTCCGGGTGCCGCAGGGCCATGACGCGCTTCCACGTCGCCAGCCGCCGGTAGAGCCCCAGCGAGAGACCGCCGAGGGCGTCGATGGCCCCCGCCCATCGCGTGTCGTAGACCACCGGCATGAGCTCGCCGCTCACCGCGAAGCCCCCCGCCGCGAGCTCGGCCACGAACTCGGCGCGGTCGTACTCGATCTTGTGGTCGGGGTCGGAGTAGTCGAAGACGCCCGCCGCGCGGAGCTGCCGTCGCCAGGCCGTGTCTCGATTCGGTCCCGACACCAGCAGGCGACCGCCCTCCTTCAGCACGCGGTGGATCTCGCGCAGCACGGCCACGCGGGGTTGGAGGTGCTCGATGACGTCGAGGAAGAGCGCTGCGTCGAAGTGCCGGGCCGGGAACGGCAGGCGGCCGGTGATGTCCCAGGCGAAGAGGTGGACGTTGCCCAGGCCCAGCCGCGCCGCCTCCCGACTCGCCACGCGGAGGTGCCGCGCGTCGTAGTCGCAGCCGAAGACCCGCGCGCAGCGCGTCGCCGCGCGGAGGGTGTGGGCGCCGTTGGCGCACCCCACGTCGAGCGCCAGATCGGTTGGCCGGAGGTACTCGAGATACCAGTCGTGCCAGGGGCTCTCGATCAGGTGCTTGGGATGGACGAAATGAGAGCTCTTCCCCGTGTATCTCACCAGCCGCACGCCGACCGATTTGCCCTTCCGGTTCACGACGTCCAGCAGCCTCACCAGCGGGCGCGGCAGCCTAGCGTCCACGGCTCGCCTCCTGGAGCGCGCCCAGCTCCCTCACGGTGACGAAGGACTTCCCGGCCGATCGGAGCTGACGCCGAAGATACTCGAGGCCGCCCCGCGCGACGTCGCGGTCGTGGAAGGCGACGACGCGCGAGTCGTCGACGAAGGTGATGCCGTCCGCCGCGCCCGGCGGCGCGCCGCCCAGCCGCGAGATGAAGCGGAGCCCGAGCGAGGCCGCCGCCGTCACCGTCTTCGCCGAGAGCACGTTGCCGGGCGGCACCAGCGTCTCCGGCGCCGCTCCGAACCACGAGCCGAGGATGTCCTGGGCCCGGCGCAGATGGTCGCGGTGCACCTCGGCGGGAAGCCAGTCGTAGAACTCGCGGTGATACGCCCGGTTTCCCGAGAAGAGGCGGGGGCGAAACAGCCCGTCCTCCACCACGCAGTGCGTGTAGCCGTGATTGGCGATCTCGAGCAGCCCGCGCTCCGACCCCTGCCGGAGGACGCGCGCCTGGGCGGGAAACTTCTCGGGAAAGGGCACGATGTGGCCGTCGCGCTCGACCCAGCCCGCGGTCACCGCGACGGTCAGCCGGGCCCCGGCCGAGGCGAGCTCGGCGAGGATCCCCTCCCACTGCTCGGCGGTCAGCTCGGGATAGGGCGCCCAGCGCTTGATCGGCGGGAGGTACTTCAGGAAGAGGAGGTTGCCGGGAAACGGCAGGGAGAGGCCCCCGACGTGGAGGCGGGTGACGCCGTACACCTCGTGGGCCTTCGATGCGGCCCCCACGTCGTCGAGCCGGAGAGCCACCGCCTCCGCCACCCGCCTACTTCCTCCATCCATAGGCGAAGAGCGTCTGTCCGTACGCGCGCAGGAGCGGCTGGGGGACGAGCCGTCCGAGCGCCCGGTGAAGCCGGCGATGGGCGGCGTGGGAGAGCCGCAGCGCTTTCCGCCCGAGGAGCACCGCGCCGGTGATCCGCCAGTCGAAGCTGTCGGGAAGGAGCGGACGCAGCTCCTCGATGTTGTAGGTCCAGTGCGGCACATCGCCCGCCCCCAGCAGGCGCAGCCGGCGCAGGAGCGTGTTGATCTGGCGCCGCGTCGTCACCGAGAGGTAGACGCGGTCGCGGGCGACGCGGCACAGCTCTCCGAGCGCTCGTCGGGGGTCGTCGAAGTGCATGAACGACTCGTTGCAGAGCACGGCGTCGAAGCTCCGGTCGCCGAAGGGCATCGCGTACACCGAGCCGACCATGACCCGGGCCGCCGGGACCTCCCGGCGCGCCTGGGCCACCGTGGCCACGCTCACGTCGAGGCCGAACAGGCCGGCCCCGGGCGCCCGTCGCGCCACCGCCCGCAGGAGGCGGCCGCGCCCGCACGGCGCGTCGAGGATGCACCGGTCGCCCGGCCGGACGGCGCGGAGCGCGTAGTCGATGTCCACGGTGAGATCGGGCACCGCCGACCAGGCGCGCCAGTAGTCGCCGTCGCGGAAGAAGCGCTCGGCGGGCCGGCTCACCTCGCCCTCAGCCCGCGCTTCCATTCGGAGCAGACCTCCTCGTAGATCTCGAGGACGCGCCGGCTGGCGCGGTCCCAGCGGAAGCGCCGGTCCACGCGCTCGCGGTTGAACGCGCCGAAGCGGTCCCTCAGGGCGGGGTCCCCGAGCAGCGTCAGGATGCGGCGGGCCAGCTCGGCCGCGTCGCCGTGACGACAGACGAAGCCGCCCTCGCCGTCCACCACCAGCTCCGGCAGCGCCCCGCGGTCGGACACCACCACCGGCCGGCCGCACGACATGGCCTCGCCGACCGTGAAGCCGAATCCCTCGAGGGAGGACGGCGACACGAACAGGTCGGCGGCGTTGTAGTAGTCGACCTTGTCGGCCTCGGCCACCCGCCCCGCGAAGATCGCCCGGCCGCCGAGCCCGAGGGCGTCGGCGCGGCGCCGGAGCGCGGCCTCGAGCGGACCGCTCCCCGCGACGAGGAGCAGCGCGTCGGGGCGCGCGCGCGCCACCTCTGCCCAGGCGTCGAGCAGGCCGCCCAGGTTCTTGCGGCGCTTGAGCCCGCCGAGGAACAGGGCAACCGGCGCGGTGCCGAGCCCGTGTCGCCCGCGCACGCGGTCGCCCGCGCCGGGGGCGAAGCGCGCGTCGATCCCGTTCGGCACCACCTCGATCCGCTCGGGGGCCACGCGCAGCTCCGCCACGAGCTGGCGCCGCGAGAACTCGCTCACGGTGATGACCCGCTCCGAGGCCTCGATCACCCGCCGCTCGATGAGCGGGTTCAGCCGGCTCGGATCGAGGTGGTGGTGGTGGGAGACGATCGGCACGTCCAGCCGGTAGCGGCGGCGGGCGATCAGGGCGGCCGGCCCGATGAACCGGAGCGAGTGGACGCGGAGCAGGTCGAAGCGCGTGGCCGCGTGGACACGCCGGATGATGGGCGGCAGGAGCGCCATCGCCACCGGCCAGCGGAGCCCGCGGCCGATCGGCAGCCGGTGGATCACCCAGTTGGACACGCCCTCGGGATGGCGCTGGTGGCGGGCGAGCAGGATGTCGAGCACGGCGCCGCGGGCGGCCAGGTGGCGGAGCAGCTCGCGCTCGTACGTCTCCCCGCCCGAGGTGCTCTCGGGGTCGATCCCGCAATGGGGCGTGCAGATCCT
>Ga0187766_10002340_pt1 | contig 11194 bp, 13 predicted proteins | sample 0216_QUI02_MP05__4_FD_132971 | JGI IMG/M metagenome (GOLD analysis project Ga0187766, IMG submission 132971) | Tropical peat soil microbial communities from peatlands in Department of Meta, Colombia - 0216_QUI02_MP05_20_MG | ecosystem: Environmental > Terrestrial > Soil > Wetlands > Peat ... | reverse complement strand
GATCGCCGTTCGGTTGTCGGACGATCTGGTGGCGTTCGTCGACGAGATTGTCGGGAGCGGCCGCGAGCACAGCCGCGCCGCGGTCGTGGCCAGGGCGCTTGAGCGAGAACGGCGGCGACTGACTGCCGAGCGCGACGCCGAGATTCTCGCATCTACCGGTCCAGACCCTGAGCTTGCGGGCCTGGCCGAGTATGCGGCCGGAGTCGACGTCGAAGCCTGATGCGAGCGATCTACGTGGCCCGGCTGGACAAGGCGCGGCCGGTCCTCGTCCTCACTCGAGAGATCGTGCGACCCCACATGAACACCGTGACAATCGCTCCGATCACATCGACGATCAGGGGACTATCGACCGAGGTTGCGGTGGGTCCCGCGAATGGCTTGAACGACCGAGGAGTTGTCGCGTGCGACCACGTCACAACCGTCCCGTCTGGTGCGCTTGGATCACAGATCGGCCGGCTACTCGATGAGCAAGAAACAGCGCTGACCGAAGCCATACACGCCGCATTCGATCTCGAGTAACCGGCCTGGCCAGCGATCCACACGTCCGTCCCGCCGTTCCGCGCATTGCGGGCATCTGGACGGACGACGGCCGAGTACCGGGGCGCCAGCGAAGCGGGTCTCGGCCGCTGCCCGGGGCGCTACCGCTCTTAGCCCGTGGCCACGGTGCTACCCGCGCGCGGATGCGGTTGATACCCGGCGGGCTTGTGGCCCGCCGGGTCTTACCGCTCAGCTGGAGGCAGGCTCGTAGGTGAGCGCGACGACGCCGTTCGGCGACGGGGTCGTGTCGATGAGCTTCAGCGGGAGCTTGTTCCCGCTGCCGCCACCAGCCGCTCGCCCGCCGACGAGTACCGGGTGAACGGAGAACCGGATCTCGTCGACCAGGTGGTTCTCGACCAGAGTCTCGCTGAGCTGGCCATATCCGTAGATGATGAGATCACGGCCATCCTGTTGCTTGAGCTCGGTCACCGCGGTGACGACGTCGCCGCGGATGATCGTCGAGTTGTTCCAGTCAGCGCTCTTCAGGGTCGAGGAGAACACGTACTTGCGGATCGCGTTGATCGCGTCTGCGTACGGCCCGGTTTGCTCGGGCATGACGTCGGCGAAATACTCGTAGGTGCCGCGTCCCATGAGCATGCCGTCGAGGACCTGTAGCGCTTGTGCGGCTTCCCCTGCCGAGTCCGGGTCGAAGGTCGCCCAGGCTCGCGGGTCGGCGGTGACGCCATCGAGCGAGACGAAGGCGGAATTGATGATCTTGCGCATAATTGTTCCTCCTTGGGTTGTGTGGTTGTTCAGCTGGTGGTGGCGGCGAGCGCCGGTTGGTTCTCGCGGACGCTCGTCTTGGCCACGGTGGTCGAGACCGCTTCGCGGCGGACGAGCGCGAAGATCGCCGGGATGGCGAGCAGGCCGATCGCGCCGAGCACCCAGAGCGCCTGCTGGAACCCGCCGGTGAGCGCCGCGGGAGCGGCGTGGCCGGCGTGCAGCAGCACCTTGGTGTGGCTCGCGGCGACGCTCGAGGCGATCGCGATCCCGATCGCGCCGCCAAGCTGGTGGCTGGTGTTCAGCAGTCCGGACGCGAGCCCGGCCTGCTGCTCGTTGACGCCGGCGAGCGCGGCGATCGAGATCGGGATGAACGCGAACGCAGTTCCCGCGCCGGCTACGACCAGCGGCCCGGCGAGGTTGGCCAGGAACTGTCCGTGGACGGGCACCTGGGTGGCCCAGATCGCCCCGACGCCGATCAGGGTCATCCCTGCGGCCATCACGAGCTTGGTGCCGCCGCGGGTGACCAGCGCCTGGGAGAGGCCGGCGAGCGCGAGCGAGGTCAGCGATGCGGCCAGCCAGGCGAGCCCGGTCTGGAGCGCGCTGTAGTGCAGCACCTGCTGCATGTACAGCGTGCCGACGAAAATGAACGCGTAGAAGCTGCCGCCCAGCAGCAGGCCGGCGGTGTTCGCACCGGCGAGCGTGCGCAGCCGGAAGATCTGAAGCGGCAGGATCGGATCGGTGACCCGGCGCTCGATCACCAGGAGCGCGGCGAGCAGCACGGCTGCCGCAGCGAGCACGCCGATCGTCCTGGTGGCGCCCCAGCCGTACTGCGGTGCCTGGGAGATAGCGTCCACGAGCAGCACCAGCCCGCCGGTGCCGGCGAGCGCGCCGGCAGCATCAAACTTGCGCCGCACCGCCTCGAGCCGGCTTTCGGGCACGATCCGCGGCGCCAACAGCAGCGCGAGGGTGCCGATCGGGACGTTGAGGTAGAAGATGTACTGCCAGCCGGCGTACCGGGTCAAGAGGCCCCCGGCGATCACTCCGACGGTCGCGCTACCGGCGCCGAGACCGCCCCAGATCCCCAGCGCCTTGTTGCGCTCGGCGCCCTCTCCGAACATGTTCATCACGATCGACAGAGCGGCGGGCAGCATGATCGCTGCTCCGGTGCCCTGGACCGCCCGGACTCCGACCATGAAGCCGGCACCGGTTGCCAGCGCAGCGGCCAGCGACGCGGCGCTGAACAGCCCGAGCCCAACCATCAGGATGCGACGGCGGCCGAGCAGATCGGCGGCCCGGCCGCCGAGCAGCAAGAACCCGCCGAACGTGAGCGCGTACGCGGTCACGACCCATTGCAGGCTGGTCTGGGAGAAATGCAGGTCGCGGCCGATGGTCGGCAGCGACACATTGACGATCGTCAGATCGATGACCGTCATGAAGAACGCCACCGCGAGCAGCGCGAACGCCCGCCAGCGGTTGTTATCGGGTGATTGGGACCTCATTGGACCTCCTTCGGGTTTCGCCGCCCGTTTTGGCGGCTTCACCGAGGACGTCGCAGCACCGCGCCCGATTTGGACAGCCGCGGCGAAAAGAAAGTTCGCTCGCGAGCCGCGACCGTCAGTCGACGTCGAGCGTCGATAGGCGCCGCTGCAGCTCGGCCCGCTCGACCGCGTTGGCGCTGAGCGCGATCGCTCGCTCGTACGCGCGCGCGGCGGCCACCGGGTCGCCCGCTCGCCGGAGCAGGTCGGCGTGGGCTGCGTGCAGCGGCTGGTAGCGCCCAAGCGCAGGGTCGGCCAGCAGCGGCTCGAGCAGCTCGAGCCCGGCCCGGGGTCCGACAGCGAACCCGACCGCCGCCGCGCGGTTCAGCTCGACGACCGGCGAGCGCGCAATCTGGTTCAACGCGCGGTACAGCTCCGCGATCTGCTCCCAGTCCGTTGTGGCCGTGTCCGCCCCGCGGACGTGCACGGCTGTGATCGCGGCTTGCAGCTGGTACTGGCCCGGGCGTCGGAACCGCGTCGCCCGGTCGAGCGCCTCGAGCCCCTCGCCGAGCCGCTCGCGATCCCACCGCGAGCGGTCCTGCTGCTCGAGCGCGAGGTAGCGCCCGTCAGGCGCCACGCGCGCGTCGCGACGAGCGTCGTGCAGGAGCATCAGCGCCAGTAGCCCCCAGACCTCGGCCTCGTCGGGCATCAGCTCGCACAGCAGCCGCGCGAGGCGGATCGCCTCGCCGCACAGCTCGGCCCGCACCAGCCGCTCGCCCTCGCTCGCCGAGTACCCCTCGTTGAAGATCAGATAGAGCACCCGGAGAACGCCGCGCAGCCGGTCCGGCAGCTCCTCGTCGTCGGGCACCCGGTACGGGATCCGCGCGTCGGCGATCTTGCGCTTGGCGCGGACGATCCGCTTGCCCATCGTCGGCTCCGCCACCAGGAACGCGCGCGCGATCTCGCCGGTCGTGAGCCCGCCGAGCGCGCGCAACGTCAACCCCACCCGCGCCGGCAGGTCAAGCGCCGGATGGCAGCAGGTGAAGATCAGCCGCAGGCGGTCATCGACGATCGCGCTGTCCTCGTCCACGTCGGGGTGCTCCTGGCGATCGAGCCGCATCAGCTCCGCCAGCCGATCTGCTCGATCCGCCACCGACCGGTTGCGGCGCATCCGATCGATCGCCCGCCGCCGCGCGGCGACCGTGAGCCACGCACCCGGCTGGGCGGGGACGCCGTCGCGCCGCCACGCGCTAACCGCGTCGGCGAACGCGTCCTGCACGGCGTCCTCGGCCAGCTGAAAGTCGCCCACATGCCGGATCAACGTCGCCAGAACCACCGCGCGCTCCGCGCGGAACGCGTCCTCGATCGCGGCACCGACCGGATCGGGGCTCGCGCGGCGTGGCGGCTCCGGGGAGCTCAAGACGCGCTGGCGCCCCGATCGGGCCGCGGGATCTCGTCGTCGGCCACGATCGGCCGCACCTCGACCGCCCCCCACCGAGCGGCGGGCAGACGCGAGGCATGCCGAACCGCCTGGTCGAGGCCCGCGCAATCGAGCACGTAGTAGCCGACGAGCACCTCCTTGGTGACGGCGAACGGACCGTCGGTCAACTCGGTCTCGTCGCCACGGACCCGGACCGTCGTCGCGGTCGCAACGTCGTGCAGCGGCCCGTTTTTGACGAGCACCCCCGCCTCCCGCAGGCTCGCGTTCACCTCGTCCCACAGCGGCATCTCCGCCCATCGCTCAGCCCGCTCGGCCTCATCGACCTCGGGCGCATACAGCAACAGCATGTACTCCGGCATGGTCGCCTCCTATCGGTACGGCCGCACGATACGCGGCCACTACCCCTACGTCGCCACACGCCGGTCGATTTGGACAATGCGACGCAGGTACAGGCTGTCCCCGTTTCCGATCGGCGACATGCGCGTCGTGCCGCCAAGGCAGGCCGGCGCCGGCTCCGCGGAGCTGGTCTCGCAAATCGCCAAAGGCAGGTCACGGCCGGTGCTCCGGCTGCGCGAGCGGAACCCGGCGGCGAGTTCGCCCACGTGATCGAGAAGGACGACCAGCAGGAGCGACCTCTCGCGGCCGGCGGACGCCTCCTTCGCCACGCGGATGCAGAAGAGCTGTCGCACGCGACTCGACCGCCCGACCAACGTCGTAGACCTCCTTTCGGGCGACGGGCGCGCTGGGCCGATCCTTGGGGTCGATCATCGGGGAGGTGGCCCAAAATCACGAAGAGGTGCCGATCGAGAACGCGGTCGTTGCCGATCGAGAACGTGCTCGTACGACCGCTCCTCGGCAAGCTCTCGCTCCGAGCACCTCCACGCAGTAGGGTCTGGCCGATCTCAGTCCATATCGAGGAGGAATGATGCCGCAGCTCAGAGGCGGTGACGAAGGCGCTCAAGCCGAGCGCAGGGACCCCGGCTCCAGCGCGAGAGGCGGACGCGCCAGGCCGTCCAGCAGCAGCGGGGCTCGGAGTTCGGGCTCGACGGGCCAGGAGCGATTCACCCACGCGGAGACATCGACGAGCTCGGCCGATGCCGGTTTCGAGGCGGCCGCGAAGCGTATTCGGGGCCTCAACGAGCGGATCATCGAAGCCGGCAAGCAAACCGGCGAGACCACGCTGTCAGCGTATGAAAAGGCCCTCAAGGCGATCGCAACCGCGGTGGAGCGCGGTCCCGGGAGAAGCGACATCGACTGGATCGCGCAGCTGGCCACGGCGCAAGCAAAGTTCATCCGTGAGGTCACCGACGCTTGGACCTCAGCTGCACGCGAGATGCTGAAGTCACGAAGCTTTCGCGACGATCTGTAGCCGGACGACGAGCATTCGTGATTCGGAGGAGGAGTTGATCAGCGCAGCTGCTTCGGATGAATGCTGACGAGCGCGCGTGATTCGGGGAGCGCTGACGAGCGCGCGTGATTCGGGGAGCGCTGACGAGCGCACGTGATGCCGCGGCGGCGCGGGGGACGAGTATCGGGGCCGTGGCGCGCCGGGCGTACTACCCTAGGACGGCACATGCGCCGGTTTCTGCTCCCTGGATTGGTTGTCGGCGCGGCGGTCCTGCTGCTGGCGTTGCTTATGTTCGGGGTCTCGAGCCAGGGAGCGAACACATCGATAGACGCGCTCGTGGCCCGTGGCGTGCGCCCGCTCGCGCCGAACGCGAACATGGCGCTTCCGGTGCTCGGATCCGATAGCACAGCGCGTCTCGCGGACTTCCGAGGGAAGGTGGTGGTGCTGAACGTGTTCGCGTCGTGGTGCGATCCGTGCCAGGCCGAGGCGCCCGTGCTCGAGCAGGCGGAGCGCACGATCGCGAGCAAGGACGCGACGGTGCTCGGCGTCACCTACCTCGACACCTCAAGCGACTCCGAGCAGTTCGTGCGCCGCTGGCACCTCACCTATCCGGTGGTGCGGGATATCAGCGGGAACTTCATTCGCTCGTTCGGGACGACCGGGGTGCCGGAGACGTTCGTGATCGATCGGCAGGGCCGGATCGCCGCGCTGCGCCGCTACCAGGTCGACAGCTCGTGGCTGAATCGCACGCTGCCCCCGCTGCTCGCGGAGCGCTCATGAAACATGCAGCGCTTGGGATCGCGATCGCACTGGCGGTCGCCTGCGCCACTCCCGGGCTCGCGGTCGCCGTCGCGCCCCGCGCATCGCTGACCGACATCGAGAACGACGTGATGTGCGTCGCCTGTCATGAGCCGCTCGCGGTCGCCCAGTCGCCGCAGGCGGACGCCGAGCGGGGCTACATCGAAGGACTGATCGCCCAGGGCCAGACCAAGGCACAGATCGAGCGGGCGCTCGTCGGGCAGTACGGCCCGGCTGTCCTCGGACGCCCTCCCGCTCACGGCTTCAACCTGACCGTCTACATCCTGCCGCCGGCGCTGGTCGCGGTCGGGCTCGCGACGCTCGCCGTCACGCTGCCGCGCTGGCGGCGAAGGGCGCGGGCGGCGGCTGCGAGCACGGCGATGCCGGTGGCGCCGCCGATCGGCCCGGCGGACGCCAGACGGCTCGAAGAGGATCTGGCGCAGTACGACGGCTGACGCCTCCCGCGCACTCCGCACCGAGGTGCATGAGATTGTGCCCGGATATTGCACAAAAACTCATGCGCCCCACGGACCAGCCGAGGCGCACCCCGACCAGCCGACGCGCACCCCGCGTCTACATCGACTCGGGCGAGCTGACGCCAAGCAGGCCCAGCGACAGACCGATCACCGTCTGCGACGCCCTCGACAGCGCGACCCTGAACGACTCGGTCGTCGCGGGCGTCGCACCGACCACGCGGCAGTCGCGGTAGAAGATCGTGAATTGCTGCGCGAGCTCGTGCGCGTAGCTGGCGATGCGGTGCGGGGCGCGGCGCTGCGCCGCCTCGGCGACCTCCTCGGGAAACGCGACGAGCTTCTTGACGAGGTCGCGCTCGGCGACGTGCAGCGCACCGTCGCCCCAGTCGGTCGATGGGGACGAGGCGACAGCAAGGCGGTCCACCGAGAGTCGTCTCAGCATCGATGCGATCCGCGCGTGGGCGTACTGGACGTAGTACACGGGATTCTCGGGTGACTGCTGGCGGGCGAGATCGAGATCGAGATCGAGGGTCCGGTCGTGCGAGCGCTGGAGCATGAAGAACCGAGTCGCATCGACCCCGATCTCGTCGAGCAGATCGTCGAGCGTGATGAAATCGCCCCGTCGCTTCGACATCGCCGCACGCTCGCCGCGCTCGATCAGGTGGACGAACTGGATGATCGGCACCTCGATCGCGTCCGCCTCGCCGCCGAGCGCCGCCATCGCCGCCTTCAATTCGCGCACGTGGGCGTGGTGATCGGCGCCCATCGGGTTCAGCTGACGCTCGAACCCCCGCTCGCGCTTGTCGAGCATGTACGCGAGATCGGCGGCGAGATACGTGGGCTCGCCGTTCGAGCGGACGACGACCCGGTCCTTGTCGTCGCCGAAGGTCGTGGTCCGCAGCCAGACCGCTCCTTCCGACTGGTACAGATGCCCGGCCTGTTCGAGCAGCGCGAGCGCCCGCTCGAGCTCGCTCGGGGTACCCGAGTGCAGCCGTCGCTCGCTGAAGAACGTGTCGAAATGCACTCCGTAGCGCTCCAGCGTCGCCTTGATCGACTGCAGCAGCAGCTCGACCGCGCGCCGGGCGATCTGATCGACGTCGCCGTCGCTCGCCTCGGGAATCTCGGCCGCCAGCGCGATCACGTAATCCCCCTGATACCCGCCGTCAGGGACACGCTCGTGTCGCGCGCGAGCCTTGACCGACTCCCCCAGCAGCTTGATCTGCGAGCCGGCGTCGTTGAAGTAGTACTCCCGCGCGACGACGTGGCCGTGATGCTCGAGAATCCGCGCCAGAGCGTCGCCATAGGCCGCATGACGTCCACTGGCGGCCACCAACGGGCCGGTGGGATTGGCCGACACGAACTCGATCAGAACGCGCTCGGTCGGGTCCGCGGCGCCCTCCCCGAACCGATCACCGGCCCCGAGGATCGCAGCGAGCGCGCGCCGGTGCCAGAGATCGGACAGGAACAGGTTGAGGAACCCCGGGCCCGCGACCTCCGAGCGTTCGAGGCTGTCACCGAGGAGCGCTTCGAGCTCTACGCCGAGACGCTTCGCGATGACCGTCGGCGCGGCGCGGAGGACGGGCGCAAGCAGCATCGCGGCATTGGTGGAGTAGTCCCCCTGGAGGTCGCGCTTGGGCCGCTCGAGCTTGATTGCCGCGGCCGGTTCGCCGGCTCCACCCCGCACGGCCGTGGCGACCGTGCGGACCGCGGCGCTCAGTTCTCGGAGGGGATCGGCGCTGGCCACGACTCTCATCTGCCGAGAGAGCCTACCCGGGCCACGCGGCGCCCGCGACCGGCTCGAGCTAATAGTGGTAGGGCTCGCCGGCGATGATCTTGTGCCCGCGGTAGAGCTGCTCAAGCAGCACGACACGCGCAAGCTGATGGGGCAGGGTCAGCTTGCCAAGCGAGAAGCGAAGGTCGACGCCGTCGAGCTCGAGGCCGTACGGGCCTCCGATCACGAAGCACAGGTCGCGGCCGCTCTGACGCTGCTGCTCCAGAAAGTGGCTGAACTGGATCGAGTCCATCGACTCTCCGCCACGATCGAGCAGCGACACGAATGCCCGGTCCGGGATCCGGCGGCCGACCTGCTCGTCCTCCCGGACCTCGACCAGCTCCAGGCGAGCGTGGCGCGCGAGCAGCTTCTGATAATGGTGGATGTCGTCCGCGAACGGCGGACGCAGCCTCCCCACGGCGACGACCACGATCCGCACGCCGACGATATTAGGCGCTCTCGGCCGTGAGCACGGACGCCGACAAATGCTCGTCGTGGACGATCGTGTCCGCCTGCCGGCCGGTGGACGCGGTAGTCTGCGCTCGGCGATTTCGATGAGCGAGCAAAATCCCCCTGAGCGCCACATAAACATTCACTTCTCGCCGGACATCATGGCCGGCGTGTACGCGAACTTCGCCAACGTCAGCCACTCGGACTACGAATTCACGATCACGTTCGCGCGGGTTGATCACGAAGTCGAGGACGAGGAGATCCCCGGCGTCGTCGTCTCGCGCGTCAACCTCTCGCCGAAGTTCATGCGCGAGCTGATCGATGCGATGCAGGACAACTTTTCCAAGTGGCAGACGCGCGAAGGGATCAAGAACCTGCCTGAGTGGGGCGGAGCGCAGGAGTGAGCTCCCCGTCCCGGTTCTGCCGGGACCATGCCACCGCCGCCCCGATCCGCTCAAGCGTCGAGGGATGGGTCGCGACCAGCGACCGCACCCAACGCGGGGGATCGAGATCCGCTACGTTCTGGATCGCGATCTTGCGCTCGAACGAGACGAACGCCTCCGGCGCGCGAGACAGGTCGAGCGAGTACGCGTCGGCGCGGCGTTCAACCGCGCGCGACAGGCGATTGCCCGCGAGACCAACCGGCGCGGCGACCAGCGACACCGACAGTCCGAGCGCCGGCAATGCGACCGGGCTGTCGCGCTCGGGAGACAGCCACCAGCTCAGCTGCTGGACCGCGAGCGCCGCCGCTGGAGCAACCACCGCGGCAAACAGGATGCTCCGCTGCACGTCTCGGTTGCGCACGTGGGCAAGCTCGTGGGCCACAACGACCCGGACCTCGTCGCGGCCGTAGCGATCCAGCAGCGTGTCGAACAACACAACGCGCTTCGTCGGCCCGAGCCCGGTCACGTACGCGTTTGCCGCAGTCGTACGACGGCTCGCGTCAACCGAATACACCTCGCCTACCCGCACTCCGGCGGCGCGCGCCAGTTCGAGTACGTCCGAGCGCGCCTCACTCTCGGGCAGCGGCGTGAAGTCGTTGAACACCGGATCGAGGACCACGGGTGCGAGCGCCGCGAACACGGCGGCGACGCACACCGACGCCCCAGCCGCCGGCAGCCACCAGGCGCGCGGATACCGGCGCGTGGCGGCGAGTGCGCCGGCGCCGGCGGCGCCGGCAAGCGTGGCCTCGATCGCCGTCGCCTTCGCCAGATCGGCGGCCCAGCCACGCCACGATTGCGTGACGAGGCCAACCGCCTTGGCGCGCCGACGGGAGATCGCCGCCAGGGGCAACGTCGGTATCGACAGGGCGCAGGCAAGCCCCGCCCCGGCGATCGCACCGGCCGGGACCGGATGAACAATACTTCGTCGCAGGACCTGCGGGGGGCGGCGAACGAGCGCCGCCATCGCGCCCGCGTCGAGCGCCCCGCGCGCCAACGCAAGCGCGAGTTGCGGTCGCGCGAACCGCGCTCCGCGCGCGATCTGTTCGCTCGTGAAGTAGGTCTCGAGGTCGGCCGACGCGGGGATCAGCGCCTCCTCCCGGGGTGTCAGAAGCCGTCGACCGACCTCGGCTGCGGCGGCGGCCATCAGCAGCGATCCGACCAACCGATAGCGCGAAGGGTGGCTCACCGGAGAGACTGTATCCATGCGTATCGCGATCGTTTCCGACATTCACGCCAACCGGCAAGCGTTTGAGGCGGTGCTCGACGCGATCGCCTCCTCGCCCTGCGACGAGATCTGGTGCCTTGGAGACCTGGTCGGATACGGAGCCGAACCGGACGCGTGCGTCGAGCTCGCGCGCCGGCATGCAGCGGTGTGCCTCGCCGGCAATCACGACCTCGGCGTATGCGGCGCGTTGCCGCTCGAGGAGTTCTCCCACGGCGCGCGGCTCGCCGCGAGGTGGACGCAGCAGACGATCACGCCACAGACGCTCGAGTACCTTCAGGCGCTGGAGCCGCTCAAGCTCGACGAAGACGTTGGCCTGTATCACGCCAGCCCGCGAGATCCGGTGTGGGAGTACGTGCTCTCGCCTCTCCAGGCGGAGTTGTGCCTCGATGTCCAGCCCCACAGGGTGTGCCTGATCGGCCACTCGCATGTCGCGCTTTCGTTCACGCGGGCTCCCGGGGCCGCGGCGACGGGCCAAACCCGCATCGCGGACGAGGAGCTCGATCTGGTCTC
>Ga0187766_10002339_pt1 | contig 11194 bp, 10 predicted proteins | sample 0216_QUI02_MP05__4_FD_132971 | JGI IMG/M metagenome (GOLD analysis project Ga0187766, IMG submission 132971) | Tropical peat soil microbial communities from peatlands in Department of Meta, Colombia - 0216_QUI02_MP05_20_MG | ecosystem: Environmental > Terrestrial > Soil > Wetlands > Peat ... | reverse complement strand
GAACGAAGCCATGAGCCGATTGAAACTTGGCATCCCCAAAGGCAGTTTGCAGGATGCGACGATCGAGCTTTTCGCCAAAGCTGGCTGGCGGCTTTCGGTCAATTCGCGCAGCTATTATCCGGGCATTGACGATCCGGAGATCGAATGCATGATGGTGCGCGCGCAGGAAATGGCGCGCTACGTGGAAAACGGAGCGCTCGATGCCGGCCTGACGGGCAAGGACTGGATTCAGGAAACCGGCGCGGACGTGGAGGAGGTCCGAGAGCTGGTGTATTCGAAGACAGGCTTGGGTCGCGTCCGCTGGGTGCTGGCAGTGGCCGAGGATTCCTCGATTCAGACGGTGCGTGACCTGGAGGGAAAAGTCATCGCCACCGAAGCTGTCAAGATGACCGAAAAATACCTTGCGAGAAACGGAGTGAAGGCGCGGGTGGAGTTCTCCTGGGGCGCGACGGAAGTCAAAGTGCCGCAACTGGCTGACGCGATCGTGGAGGTAACGGAAACCGGTTCGTCTCTGCGCGCCAATCACCTGCGCGTCGTTGACACCCTGCTTGAATCGGCCACCTGCTTCATCGCCAATCGCAGGGCGTGGCAAGATCGGTCCAAGCGGGAAAAGATCGAAAACATCGTGCTGCTACTCGATGGTGCCATCCAGGCCTACAACCGCGTAGGCCTGATGATGAACGTGCGACGCCAAGATCTCGAAAAAGTTCTGTCCACGCTGCCGGCGCTTCGAAACCCCACCGTAGCGCAATTGAGCGATCCCGGCTGGGTGGCGATCAATACCATCATCGAAGAGAAGACCGTGCGGCAACTGATTCCTAAGCTCAAGGCAGCGCGCGCGGAAGGCATCGTCGAATACCCACTGAACAAGGTCGTGTATTGATGCGCATTCTCCAGCTCACCAGCACCACGGAAGAGAAAGTTCTCGCCTCCCGCTCGACCCGCGACCGCGACGGGGAGCGAGTAGCCGCTCGCATCGTGGAGGATGTGCGTCGCCGCGGCGATTCAGCGCTTTTCCGATGGATGAAGCGACTGGATCAGCGCGTGCTCGGCCCAGAGAACCTGTGGGTCTCGCGGACGGAACTCTCCGCCGCGGCCCAGCAGGTCCCAAAGCAATTCGTGGCCGCCATTGACCACGCCGCACGGAATCTTCGCCTTGTCGCGCGCCGACAGAAACCAAAGGAGTGGACTCTTGCCGTCGAGCCGGGGGTGCGGGTTGGACAACGAGTATGTCCGATCGAGTCGATCGGATGCTACCTTCCCGGCGGCCGCTTCTCGCTGGTTTCTACACTGCTCATGACGGTGATCCCGGCCCAAGAAGCCGGCGTGGACAAGATTGTCGTCGCGAGCCCGCAACCCGGCCGAGCCTTGCTGGCCGCGGCCGAGCGGCTTGGTGTGAAGTGCGTCGCACGAGTGGGTGGCGCACAGGCCATCGCTGCGCTTGCGTACGGCACGGACTCCATTCCGCGGGTCGAGAAAATCTGCGGACCGGGCAATCGCTTTGTCACGGCCGCGAAAAAGATCGTTAGTCACGATTGCGCGATCGATATGCTTGCCGGTCCCACCGAAGCGCTGGTTTTCGCCACCCGCGGCAAGGCGCGATTCATCGCGGCGGACTTGATCGCCCAGGCCGAGCACGATCCTGACGCGATTTTGCTTCTGGTCACGACCTCCGCTCGCCTTGCTCGTGCCGTCGCCGACGAGATCAGGAGCCAAGTTTCCCAGCTCCCGAACACCAACCTCGCCCGCCGCTCGCTCAAACGGAACGGTCTGGCGCTCGTGGCGCGCGATCGGGCCAGGGCGGCTCAATTCATAAATCGTTTCGCCCCCGAACATCTGACCCTGGCCGGGGGCACCGACGCCATCCTTGATCAAATACAGGCCGCTGGCAGCATTTTTCTCGGTGACTGGAGCGCGCAATCGTTCGGCGATTACGCAAGCGGAACCAACCACGTTCTGCCGACGGGCGGCGCAGCGCGCCTACGTGGCGGTCTTTCGGTCGCCGACTTTGTGAAATGCATCAGCGTGCAGGAAATATCGCGGGCCGGCTTCCGCCGACTGGCCCCGGTCGTCGAGCAGTTCGCGCGCGCAGAGGGCTTGCTCGCGCACGCGCGCTCAATCGAGGTGCGCACATGAGGGGGATTGTCATCCGACGCGCCGTTCAACGGATGCGCCCCTATCATCCTCCTCTCGAAGGACGCACGGACAAGCTGCGGATGGACTTCAACGAGAACCCGATCGGCTGCTCGCCTGCCGTACGCCGCGCGCTTGTCAAACTGGCCACCGCCTCGATCTCTAGCTATCCGGAACAGGAGACCGTTCGCCGCCAGGCAGCTCGGCATTTTGGCGTTCGGCCCGAAGAGCTTCTGCTGACCAACGGCACCGACGAGGCGCTGAGCTTGGTGGTGAACACGTTTGTCGAATCGGGTGACCGCGTGCTATTGGTCGAGCCGACCTACGCGATGTATCGCTTTTATTCCGAGCTGGCCGGCGCGCGGGTGGTGGCGCCGCGCTATGACCGACAGATGCGCTTCCCATGGAACGCTGTGATGGCCGAGCTAGCAACGGGGCCTCGCGTCTTCTTTCTTCCCAATCCCAATAGCCCGACCGGAAATCTGCTGGCGCGCGCCGAGGTGGGGCGAATCCTCGACGCCGCTGTTGGCACCATGGTTGTGATCGACGAGGCCTACTTCGAATTCTCGGGAGTCACGGTGATCGGGTGGCTTCGGCGGCACAAGAATCTGATCGTCACGCGTACGTTTTCGAAAGCGGCCGGTCTTGCCGGGTTGCGCCTCGGGTGCCTGTTTGTTCATCCGGAAATAGCGGCGCACATGCGGAAAGCACATTCGCCCTATCCCGTCAATGTGGCAGCGCTCGCGGCGGCAGAAGCGGCGATGCGAGACCACGGATTTATTGCCGAAACGGTACGCGAAGTTCGCCGCGGTCGGCGCGAACTGGAGCGCGGCCTGACACGCCTCGGCGTGACATCATTCCCGAGCGCGGGCAACTTCGTGCTGGTCTATTTCGGCAAGCGGACCAAGCAGATCGTCGCCGCGCTCGAGCAGAAGGGGATCTTGCTCCGCGATCGATCGAGCGATTTCGGCGGCGAAGGATACGTGCGCATTACGTTTGGCACTTTGCATCAAACGCGGCGACTGCTGCGGGAGTTGGAACACATCGTATGAGACGAGCGAACCTGCGCCGTGCCACGAAAGAAACGGAGATCCGGGTGCGGCTCAATCTCGACGGCCGTGGAAAGTCGACGATCCGAACCGGCATTCGCTTCTTCGATCACATGCTCGAGCAGATTGCGCGCCACGGCGCCCTCGATCTGGATCTTACCGCTCGGGGCGATCTCGACGTCGACCAGCATCACACCGTGGAGGATGTGGGAATCGCATTCGGGGAAGCAGTAAAGCAAGCGCTGGGTTCGAAGCGCGGGATTCTGCGCGCCGGATATTTTCTGATGCCCATGGATGACTCGCTTGCAGCCGCAGCGCTCGATTTCTCCGGCCGCCCCTATTGCGTCTGTGACTTTAGAATCTCCGCGCCGCGCGTTGGCGATTTTCAAACCGAGTTGATGGAGGATTTCTTTCGTGCCTTCTCGATCGCCGCCCGCGCGAACGTGCATCTGCGCCTCGTGTATGGCCGGTCGTCCCATCATCAGGTCGAATCCATTTTTAAGGCGTTTGCCAAGGCACTTCGATTTGCCGTGACCCGCGATAAGCAACTTCGTCGCGTGTTGCCATCCACCAAGGGGCTGCTATGAGAATTGCCATCATCGATTACGGCGCGGGGAACCTACCGTCGGTCGAACGCGCACTCAGAAAGCTCGGCGCGGAGACCGAGCGCGCCGTGGCTGGCGACCAGCTCGCCTCCGCCCACGCCATTGTTCTGCCCGGAGTTGGTCACTTCGGCGCTTTCGTCGACGGACTCAGCCGCCGCAACCTCACGCCAGCTCTCCGTGCGGCACTCGATTCCGGCAAGCCGATCCTGGGAATCTGCCTGGGCCTTCAGGCCCTGTTCGCTTCGAGCGAGGAGGCGCCCGGCGAACCGGGACTCGCATTTTTCCCGGAGGAGGTCCGCGCTTTGCCCCCTCATGTGAAATCTCCCCACATCGGTTGGAACCAGCTGCGTCGCATCCACACGAGCAAGCTCCTCGACGGCATTGCTGACAACGCATACTTTTATTTTGCCCATTCGTATGCAGCACCCGCCTCGGCCTCCCATACCGTGGCGGCGTGCGATCACGGCGTCCCGTTTGCCGCCGTGATCGAGCGCGACAACCTGGCTGCGGTCCAATTCCATCCCGAAAAATCGGGTGAAACCGGCGCACGGGTGCTTCGCAATTTCGTGGAGTCCGTCCTGTGACCCTGGCGCATCGGATTATTCCCTGCTTGGATGTGGATGCCGGACGCGTTGTGAAAGGCATTGAGTTCGAGGGTCTGCGCGACATGGGGGATCCGGCTAGCCTAGCAGGCCGTTACAACACAGAAGGCGCCGATGAGCTCGTTGTCCTCGATATCAGCGCCTCCTACGAAGGCCGCGCGACGTTTCTCGACACCATCCGCCGCGTCGCCGAACAGTTGAATATCCCTCTCACCGCCGGTGGCGGCATCCGCTCCATGGAAGACGGCCGTGCCGTGCTGCGCGCGGGAGCAGACAAGGTGACCGTCAACACGGCGGCCGTCCAGAGACCCGAGTTGCTTTCCGAACTTGCCCAGCAGTTCGGCGCGCAGGCCGTGGTTCTCTCAATCGACGTAAAGCGCAAGGGACACTCATGGGAGCCATATACGCGTGGGGGGCGCGATCCGACGGGTATGGACGCGGCCGAATGGGCGGCGGAGGCCGTATCGCGCGGAGCCGGAGAAATCCTGCTGACCTCCATCGACCGCGACGGCACGTGCAGCGGATTTGACTGTGAGCTCACCCGGAAGATTGCGTCCACGGTTCCCGTGCCCGTCATCGCCTCGGGCGGAGCCAACACCTTTGAGGATTTTCGCGCGGTCTTCACCGCTGGCTGTGCCGATGCCGCGCTTGCTGCTTCGATCTTTCATACAGAGACCCATTCGATTGGCGCGTTGAAAAAATTCCTGGCTGAGCATAGCGTTTCGGTCCGGCTGAGCCGGTAATTTCATGATCATTCCCTGCATCGATCTTCAGGATGGCCGGGCGGTACAACTGGTACGCGGGCGCAGGCGCGCCCTCGCCGTGGATGACATTCTTGGTCTGCTCGATCGCTTCCGCGAGTATCCGATCCTCCACGTCATCGATCTCGACGCCGCGCTGGGAAAGGGAGACAACCGCCACTGGATCAAGCGGATCTGCCGCCAGGCGAAAAAGGAAGTTCGGGTCGGCGGCGGCATTCGCACGGTTGCTCGCGCGCAACAAATTCTCTCCTGGGGTGCGGAGAAAATTATCGTTGGCAGTGCCGCTTTCCAAAAGGCAGAAGTCAATCGTGACTTCCTCGCCAAGCTGGCCGCGCGTGTTGGTCGAAAACGAGTCATGGTCGCTATCGATACGGACCGTGGCCGGATCGTCGTTCGCGGCTGGCGCGAGCGCCTGACCCTGCGCCCAAGTGACGTCATTCCTATGCTTGAGCCTTTCTGCTCGGGCTTCCTTTCCACTTTTGTCGACAACGAAGGAACCATGAAGGGGACCAACCTTTCCTGGTTCCGAATGCTCCAAGACTTGACTCCTCTGCCTATCACCGCCGCGGGCGGCATCCGCAGCATGCGCGAGGTGCGGGCCTTACAAAGGGCGGGGTTGGACGCAGCCGTGGGGATGGCCATCTACACCGGGAAGCTCGCAGGCGACCGCACCGGCTTGGGCAAGCCCTAGCGGAGGAGTTTTCCTAGCTCTTGCCGCAGCTGCTGAAAATTCACATCTCATTTCCGCCTCTTTATCGATTCCTACCCGAACCTTGGTACCAGTCGATTGTGAATCTTGGCCTATCGCCCGGGACTCGTCGGAGCCCTACGCTGTCTTCGTCTGAGCAGGGCCGAAACACGGTTTCGGCAAACCAGACTGCTGAGGGAGCAAGATGGCCACTGAGGGATTCCGTAAGACTCGAGCGAGTCTCTTCATTCTCCTAGCGGCACTAACCTTGTCCGGGCCCACTTTCGCCCAGCACGTCTTCACCGTCTTGCCGCGGCACGTCGAGGGTGACGAAAACCCCGTCACTTTCATGCGGCCTCACTACCAGATTCATTTGGCGGCGGCCAGCACGCAGGCGGGCCCTCCTTCCACGGCATTCAGTCCGTCTCAAATCCGGCATGCCTACGGCTTTGATGAGGTCAGCAATCAGGGTGCGGGTCAGATCATCGCCATCGTGGACGCCTATGATGATCCCAATGCCGAGGCGGATCTGGGCGTGTTCGACACACAGTTCGACCTGCCCGCCTGCACCAGCGCAAACGGCTGCTTTCGCAAGGTCTACAGCAGCGGCCAGAGGCCCGCGCTCAACGCCAATTGGGCCGTGGAAATCGCACTCGACATCGAATGGGCGCACGCCATCGCTCCGCGGGCAACGATCCTGCTCGTTGAGGCGCCCACAAATAGTTTGACCAACCTGCTTGCGGGTGTGGAAACCGCGGTGAGCGATGGTGCTTCGGTGGTTTCGATGAGCTGGACGGTTGGCGAATTTTCCGGCGAGTCAACCTACGATAACTACTTCGTTGCGAGCGGCGTCACGTTCCTCGCAGCTGCTGGCGACAGCGGCGCCGGCGTGTCCTACCCCGCCGCTTCCCCCGATGTGGTCGGTGTCGGCGGCACATCCTTGTACGTTACCCCGAATGGCAGCTACCAGGCCGAAACGGCCTGGAGCGGAAGCGGCGGCGGTCTGAGCCAATTTGAGCGCGAGCCCCTGTTTCAGGCACAGTTTCCGATCCCTGACGACGCAAGCGGATACCGAGGTACGCCGGATGTCTCCTTCGACGGCGACCCGGGCACCGGCGTTGCTGTCTACGACTCGGTCGGCATCGGCGGTTATGCTGGGTGGTTCCAGGTTGGTGGGACAAGCGCCGGCACGCCGCAGTGGGCCGCGCTGATCGTCATTGTCAATGCCACGCGGGCGGCCTGGCACAAGGCCCCTCTGTCGAGCGCCGACACGCGCCTCTATACGATACCGCACACGTTGCTGGCACCCGGTTTCCACTCCGTGACGACAGGCGCCAACGGGAGCTGTGGAACGCTGTGTACCGCCGGGGCCGGCTACGATTACATCACGGGTCTCGGCACGCCAGAAGTGCGCACCTTGATCGCTGCGCTCGCCGTCCGGTAGCGTTGCAGCCGAGCGCGAGAACCCTCAGGTTGTTCTCCTGCAACAGCGGGCTGCTCCTTGTCGCGCGAAAACGGCTCCATAGTGTATAGTTTTTTCAGCGCGACCGTCGGGCAGCCGGATTATTTCGACTCCAGGCCACTTCGAATCGCTTCGCGCTGGATTCTCCTGACACATGAAAAGGCCCTTACGAGTGATGAAGTTCGGCGGCACGTCTGTGGGCGACGCGCCCTGTATGGCGCGCGTGGCTCAGATTGTAAAAGACGCCGCCCGGGAAGGCCCAGTGGTCGCCGTGGTGTCGGCGATGGGGGGCGTCACCAACCGCTTAATCGAAGCCGCCCGGCGCGCCGAAGCCGGTGACCTTGAGCAGGCATCTCGGATCTTCGAAGCACTTCGCAAACAGCATGAGGTCGCTGTGGGCGAGCTCATCCGCGACGAAAGCAAGTGCCAATGGCTGTCGGCGTCTCTCAACAAACTTTTTGCCGACGGTGAACAACTCTGCAAAGGCACGGCGCTGCTTCATGAGCTCACGCCGCGCACTCTCGATACGATCTCAAGCCTCGGCGAGCGACTGTCGGCACCGATGGTCGTGGGGGCGCTTCAGGCACTGGGGGTGGCCAGCGAATCGGTTGAAGCTACCGAGTTGATCGTCACGGACTCCTGTCATGGCGGCGCCGATCCCCTCATGGAGCAGACACGTGAGGTCTCCCAGGCCCGGCTGCGCCCGTTGCTCGATCGCGGGATCACTCCTGTGGCCACCGGTTTCATCGGGGCGACCGACGGCGGCATCCTTACCACACTGGGTCGGGGCGGTTCCGATTACTCCGCCACCATTTTGGGCGCTGCGCTGGAGGCGGATGAAATCATCATCTGGACAGACGTGGACGGCGTCTTGACCGCCGACCCAAGGCTGGTAAAAGACGCGCGCACCATTCCCGAAATCTCCTACCGCGAAGCCAGCGAGCTTGCCTATTTTGGCGCCAAGGTGCTCCATCCCAAGACGCTCCGTGCCGTCGAGCAGGCCGGCATTCCGGTATGGATTCGCAACAGCTTCGCGCCAGAACGCTCGGGCACAAAAATCACGCCCAAGGGCCGCAGCAATGGCGGCGGTGTGAAGGCACTGACGGCCATTCGAGACGTGGCCCTCATTACGGTTGGCGGACCAGGCATTGTCGGTCTGCCGGACGTGGTCGGCCGCACGTTTTCAACGACCGCCGCGTTGAAGGCAAACGTCCTGTTGATTTCGCAATCGTCTTCGCAAAACGACATCTGCTTCATCGTTACGAGCGAGGACGCTCATCGCACGGTTGAAGCGTTGCGGAAAGAATTTGCTCAGGACGTCGCACACGAAACGGTTGAGCACATCACTCTCGATCCAAACATCGCAATCGTCGCTGTTGTCGGCGAAAACATGCGCGGCATTCCGGGCATCGCGGCGCGAACTTTCAGCTCGGTGGCCCGGGAGAATGTAAACCTCATCGCGATCGCGCAGGGCTCGTCGGAAAGCAACATCTCTTTCGTTGTGGCCGAAAGAGACATGAAGACCGCTCTGGAGGCCGCCCATCGGGAATTTGGACTGGGCGCGCCCATCCCGCTCGAATCCGTCGTCAAGGCTTCCTGACATGGCTGGAAGGCCCGCGCGCGCGGCAACAAGAAACGCCGGGCACGGCGTGCAGCGCTGCATCAATGTCGTGTGCGCCGCCACGTACGGTCTTGGCGAGCGCATCTACCTGTGTCCGCGCTGTGGTGAAACGCTCGAAATCGTCTGCCGCCTCGCTGCCCCCACAGATCGAGAGGCGATGCGCAAGCAGTGGACATCGCGTCGCGCCCGGCGGGCGTGGTCGGTTGACCCCCGCGAATCCAGTGGCGTCTGGCGTTATCTGGAGATGCTTCCCTTTGAAGATGACGCACCCTTCGTCACGCTGTCGGAAGGCAACACGCCGCTGTTCGAAGCGCCACGTTCGGCAGGGTATTGCGGCCTCGCTCGCCTGCGTCTCAAGCATCAGGGCTACAACCCGACTGGCTCGTTCAAGGATACGGGCATGGCCGCGGCCATGACGCAGGCCGTCATTTCCGGAGCTCGCACCGCCCTCTGCGCCAGCACGGGAAATACGGCGGCCAGTCTTGCCGCGTATGCCGCGCGTGCTGGACTTGAAGCCGCGATTCTTCTGCCGCGCGGCCAGGTGTCGGCCTCCAAGCTTGCACAAAGCCTCGATTACGGCGCCCTCGTGCTAGAAATCGATGGCAACTTCGACGCCTGCATGCGCCTGGTCAAAGAGCTCGGCGACGATCCGTCGATCTACATCGCCAACTCGATCAATCCATTTCGCATCGAGGGGCAAAAGACCGTTGCGTTCGAACTGATCGAACAGTGCCAATGGCGAGTCCCCGATCACATCGTCGTACCCGGCGGCAACATGGGCAACAGCACGGCACTCGGAAAAGGCTTTCAAGAGCTCTTGGACCTCGGCATGATCGACCGGTTGCCGAAACTCAGCGTGATTCAAGCAGAAGGGGCAGCGCCACTGGCCCGCCTGTTCGCAAATCTGAATTTCACTGGACCGGCTGGTGACGAGCAGATTCCCGAAAAGCTCGAGCCGGTCGAAAATCCGCGGACACTGGCAACTGCCATCAGGATCGGCGCTCCTGTCTCATGGAAGAAGGCGCTGCGCGCCGTTCTGCACTCCGGCGGCCAAATCATTTCCGTCAGCGAACAGGAACTGGCCGACGCCAAAGCGATGATCGGCCGCGATGGCATTGGTTCGGAGCCGGCTTCGGCCACGACGGTCGCAGGCATCAAGAAACTGGTCGCGTCGGGGCATATCGTCGGAAACGACGACGTCGTAGCCATTCTTACGGGCCACGCGTTGAAAGATCCCGATTACATGATCCGCTACCACGAGGGAACGCTTTCGTTTGCCGCGGGCGGTAAACAAGATCTGGAGTCTCGACCCATCGCGGGCGCATTCCGAAACGCTCCCGAGCGTGCGGCAGCCACCAAAGCTGCTATTCTCTCAAGCCTGGAGCGGCGGCGATAACCCTAGCTTGAGTCGCGCCCGCTCAAGCGAGGCTCCAGACCCATGACGACTGCGCGCCAAATCTCATTTGAAGTTCGTGTCCCGGCCTCTACCGCAAACATGGGTGCCGGCTTCGACTGCCTGGGTCTAGCTCTGGAGATGTATCTGAGCGTGCGAGCTACTCTGCTCTCCAAACCTGAGGGCCGCACGGTTGCGCGAAGCCGCGGTGTGCGTGGCACGTCCGAACTCCCCAGATCGCCCGACCAGAATCTGATCTTCCGAGCCATGCGCCACACGGCCGAGCGCGAAGGATTCGAGTTGCCGCGCGTACGGCTGGCCGTGCGCAACGAAATTCCGGTAGCGGGCGGGCTGGGCAGCAGCGCCGCGGCCACTGTCGCGGGAATTGCGCTGGGCTTCCTGGTGACCAACCGCTCCATCCCGAAAGAAACCGCTTTGCGCTACGCCACCGATATGGAAGGCCACCCCGACAATGTCGCGGCCGCCCTGCTGGGAGGATTGGTCGTAACGTTCACGCGCAGTGATGGCACCGTAGCCGCGGTTCGCAAAGACTGGCCGAAGGTGATTCGTCTGGTCGTCGTAACACCGAACGTGAAGCTTGAAACTAAGAAATCTCGAGCCGTACTTCCGGCGACTGTTTCCCGCGCCGACGCCGTCTTTAATCTTCAGCGCTCTGCTCTATTCGTCGCTGCGCTGGAAGACCGCCGCTACGATCTGCTGTGGGATGCGATGCAGGATCGGATTCACCAGGCTGCGCGCCAGCCGCTCATCCCGGGGCTCGGAGAGGTGTTGGCCCTGCCCCGCACGCCCGGCGTGCTTGGAATCGCACTGAGCGGAGCGGGACCGAGCGTCGTCGCCTTAGCCACCGGACGCTATGATG
>Ga0187766_10002338_pt1 | contig 11195 bp, 13 predicted proteins | sample 0216_QUI02_MP05__4_FD_132971 | JGI IMG/M metagenome (GOLD analysis project Ga0187766, IMG submission 132971) | Tropical peat soil microbial communities from peatlands in Department of Meta, Colombia - 0216_QUI02_MP05_20_MG | ecosystem: Environmental > Terrestrial > Soil > Wetlands > Peat ... | reverse complement strand
TCGCAGGCCCCGTCGCACTCGGCCGAGGATCGCCTTGGTCCGGATTGATCACCGTGGATCCCAGCGGCGGCACGCCGTAGCCGTACACGGTCTCGCCATTCAGTCCGCGGTAGCTGTACCACGACTTCGGGCCGCTTTCTTCATCGCCTGTAGCAGTCGAGGTGGAGGACTTCCCGCGATGCGTCGCCGCGATCGGGGAACGGAGCCCGCCATGGCTCGCGGGCACTCCTGCGCAGCTCAGGACCGGAAGGGTGAAGCCCGCGCAGGCCAGGATCGGGCCGAAAAGGAGGATTCCAGCAAGGAGCGCAGCCCATGCAGTCCATCGATGGGCGAGGGGTCGAGTCCGCGGGAGGGGCCTTGTTTGGCCGGCCAAGCGCGCAGCGCGCCGTTCGACGGCCTCCCGCAGGGCCGCCACGTGCGCCTGAGTCCAGGCCGCGGGCGTACGCTCGAATTCGCAGGGCGTCCTCATAGCAGGTCTTATCGCCACGACGAGAGCGGATCTTGACGTGTGATGGTGTAGATCTGCGCATCGAGTTGCATTTCCGCTGCGTAGCTCTTGCCGCAATGTTTAGGTCACACGGTTCGCACTCCCGGGGAGCTTTCGGAACGAGGTGCGGTCGATCGATCCACTGGCCGACCCGGCTCGAGCGAACGGGTTCGCGTCTCGCTCGATCCATTCCAGGTGCAGGGGCCTGCAACGGCGCGTGGCCGCCGATGCTCTAGGATCCGGTGCGCGCTAGGGCAGCAATCCTGCTCGCCCCCTTCCAGGGTCTCCTTCGCATGCTCTCCAGCGTCGAAAGAGGAGAGTTCGATCGGCTCGGGATCGTCCGGCTCCGGGGCAGTATCGCCAGCGCAGAGGTCGCGCGCATGCGTGAGCAGCTTTGGACTGCCCTCCGCCGCCAGCATGGAGTGTGTTGCGAGGCGCCGGAGACGTGGACCATTCCTCGCCCGTCCGGCTTTCAGGGGTTGGTCCGATCCGGTGCGTTTGCGCCCATGCCATCGGTTCGTGTCTGCGAGGCACTGGACGATCTTTTCAGCGAAGCGAGCTGGCAGAAGCCGGGGCGCTGGGGGCAAGCTCTCGTGACGTTTCCTGGCTCAGGCCCGTGGGACGTTCCTCACAAGCATTGGCACTTCGATCTTGTTCCCGACACATCCATCTCCGAGCTTCCTGGCGTCGTGATCTTCGCCTATCTCGACGCGGTGGAGCCCCGCGGTGGCGGAACCGTGGCCGTCACCGGATCGCATCGACTCGTCGAGGCTTTTGCGCCGCGCATTTCTACCTCGGGGCCGATTCGATCCGCCGAGATCCGAGAGGCGTTGCTTCGCGCCGAGCCATGGCTCGCTGCCCTCCGCACGCGGACCACGGGAATGGATCGGATCCGAACCTTCATGGAAGAACACCTTCGCTCTGATGGCGCGACCCTTCAGGTCGTGGAGCTCACAGGCGAGCCGGGGGATGTCGTTCTCATGGATGTACGGCTGCTCCATGCACCCGCTCCCAATTGCCGCACCGCACCGCGACTCATGCTTGCGCAGCGAATCTACCGGACGCAAGAAGAGAAAAGAGTTCCAACCTCGACCCCGTAGGCGCGGGCAGCGTTCCCTTCCTGTCGCGTTGAGCGGCGTGTTGCTCCGTCGACGCACGGCAATCCACGCAGTCTCCCCAGGCGATCTCGTCCGCGCGCTCGACGGTGCACGCGCCGTTTTGGGAGTTGCGTACGCGCTGCCGTGCCTCTGGTCACAGACGCTCCAGGGACCCTTGGCAACAATTCGCTCGGCTCTCGAGCTGGTGCGCGAGAGCCGCCGGCGCTGTGAGCCCATCGGGTAGCCAGTCCCTCCCCTTTTGAGCTCCGGCGCCGGCCTCTTCATCTCTGCGCCTTCGCGCGCGCCCTGCTCGCACCCACGCAAGGAGCGGAACAGCGGCCTTCGTCGAGGGGCGAATCGGCCCCACACGTGCCGGAGTCGGCACGCAGCTTCTCTTCACAAAATCCTCCTTGTTTCCTACACCGGGCGTATGCTGTCTCCCGGCCCCGCGAACCGGTGTTGCGGAGGCGCGGCGCCGTACAGCCAGCACAGCGCCATTTCCTGATCCTGATTGGTTGGTGCTGCATGGCGAGCGGCGCCGGAAACGGCGGAGCCAAGATGCCCTCGCCGTGTAACACCAAGGGGAAGGCGCGATGACTCCTGATCAGGTACTCAAGCCCATCATCCTCCTATTCGTTCTGTGCGTGGTCATGCTGGCGATCCGGGGCAGTAGGCGCGCAACCAGGTAGGCCTGCGTCGCGTGATGGCGTGTGGGAGAGCGGTCGAGGGTCTCCCTCGCCGAGGGGGAGAAGTCTGCCCGTGCACGAGCACGAGGCAAGCGGAACGGTTCAGGACCGCCGTGTACGGTCCGCACGGCCGAGGGCTGTGAGGAAGAGCGCGCTCTTGCCCGCGGCGTGGGGAGAGAAGAACTCCGTAACCTCGTCGTCGAGAAAAGTAAGACCGGTGGCGCCGAACCCCAAGGCGTAGGCGGCGAGATACAAGCGTCCTCCCGTCACACCTCCCTCAAGCTGCGCGGCACGGTAGCCTCGGTTGCCGAAGCGCTTAAGGAGCGGAGTGAGGGGCGCCAAGCTGTAGACATTCACGGATGCTTCTGCGGCAAGTTCCTGGAACAGTCCCAGGCGACCCGCCGGCCCGCGAAAGACGCCCTCCCGCAGAGGCTCGAGTGCTCGCTCACGCCGACGATACACATAGGCGCCTGGCGCGACACCGTCTACGGAATGGACAATGAGGTAGAGGTCGACAAGGGACGCCCCGGGCACGAGGAAGTCCGCGGCAAGACCTCGGGTCGCTCGGTCGAGCGCCGTCGAGAGCTCTTCGAAACGAAGTGACCGCGTCGAGTCGAAGGCACGGGTCGACCCTCTCTTTTGGATGACACGATCAAGCGATGCGTGTGAAAGCGCCACGGGCCGAAGCGACGTCGTCTCCCGTTGCGAGGAGGCCTCTGCTCGCGCCGGCATCGCCTGGGACCGCCAGGCCCGGGCCTCCTCTCCGGTGGTAAGCGCCGAAGCCTCGTGCAGGGATCGGACTGCAGGGTAGTCCACCTCCACGCGAGAGAGAGGCTCCGTGTGGAGCCGGAGTGTCGATACGGGCGCTTGAGGGGGCGGCAACTTGGGCGAGCGACCCAGGGGCACGAGCGTCAGCACCGCTTCCCGCCGTGGGTCGAGAGCGAGAAGCGTTTCGACAGCGGCGTCGGCAAATCCCATCACGATGCGCGGCTCGAGGGCCTCCGTCTCCGCCGCGGCGAGAAGATTCGCGTGGAGCGTCCCTCCGTCCCAGTAGCAATGGCGGTAAGAGCGCGCCTGGTATTTCCAGGCGTTGCGCCAGTAGGTAGATGCGCTTGCGAGGACGACGGGAGCGCGGGCCACGTCCGGGTTCTCGCCACTCGCCTCGAAGAGGACACTGCGGAAGTCCCCGGAGCGCAGACGATGCAGCGCGAAGTCGTGAGGACCAAAGTGATACACGCCGGCCTCGAGACCGGGGAGGTCGCCGGCCACGAGATAGAGGTCGAGATGGTAGAGGGCTCCTGTATTGGGGTACGCACGGAACAGGATCTCGCCGCCGGGATACCGCTTGCGCTTGGTAATTCCTGCCGAGAGGAAGAGGATGCGTCCAAGCACCGCGAGGTCGGGAATGCACTCGCCCGAGCCCGGGGATCCCGTCGCGGCGATCGCGTCGAGGGCGGACCAATCGCTTTCGGCAAGGTTTCTCGGAAGCGGAATCGCCTCCAGGTCTCGGTAGATCTTGAATGGAAGTGGCTGGTTCGAGAAATCGAGCACGTGACGGTTTGCCCGCAGGCTGCGCTCGCTGTGCTTCGTGGCTTCGTGGTACTCGAGCGCCGCATGGATCTCTTGATTTCTCATCGCCGTATCCGCGCGCAAGGTCCTGGATCTCTTCCGTCCGAGCGAGCCGGACACGCCATGTCGTGTCGGAAGGCGGGCGCCGACGCGGACGGAAACCCGCAACCCACCTGCCGCCGCACGCGGGCCCACGGGGTCCGCGCAGCGCCACGATTCAGTCCAGCATCCATGCTTCATGCCCGAGACGCATCCAGCGGAGGAGAAGGCGGGCGGCCCACACCCAGAGCCAGAGCCCCACCGCGAGGGAGAGCGCCGGATCGACCCAATGCCAATCCGAGATGTAGATGACGAGGGCCCCCGCGAGCCCGAAGACCGTCACCGCACCGTCTGAGAGCTCATGCGCGAGTGCGGCGCGAAACGACCAGTGTGTCCTCGAGGGCGCGGCAAACAGAAAGGCGGTCGTCAGATTGGCCGCCAAGCCCAGGGCCGCAAGCAGCATCGATGCCGGATTCGGGGGCACTCCAGGTGGGACGAGGAGTTCGCGGCCCGAGTTCATGATGATGCCGAGCGCGATCAGTACGACAAGCCCGAGCACGGCAAGGGTCACGAGCTCCTCGCCCCGCTCATGCCAGCGCGCTGCGGGAATCAACAAGACCGCGAAGATGCCGATGTGGGCGACGAGGTGCACCGCATCTGCGAACAAAAAGAGGCTGCCGCCGACCCACGAACCCATGAACTCGATGCTCGCGGCAGCAAGTGTGATGACGAGCGCCTTGAGCACGACGCGACGCGGGACATGACGATGCGTGCGATGGGAGTGCGTCATCGGATTCAGGCCCGGCCAGAGTCATACGCTCCGCACCCGATGATCGACGATCCCGACGAAACCGCCCAGTCCGCGGCATCCTGTGAACGACGCCGGCGGACACGACGGGCTGCACATGGGGGTGCAAGCCGCTCGGGGACCGGAGATCCGGTACCCTGAGCGCGGGACCATGCGCCATCCGCTCCTTTTCTTTGGCCTCCTGCTCGCCGCCGGCTGCCTCGCTGTTGCACCCTCCCGCAACATTCTCCGTGGAATCGTGACCGACTGCCTCGACCCGAGCGAGCTCTGGTACTGCAGTCGCTGCGCCCTTCCCCAAGCCGGCTACTGCGGCGTGGACTCCTGCGAGCACACGACGGAGGTCTGGTCCCAAAGCAAGGAGTACGTTGCCATCCGTGATCTCAAGATGTGTGGCTGTCCGGATGGGTTCGTTCACGGCCTCGCCATGCCGCGCTCTCCGGTGACCGGTGTGGAGGACGCGCGGCGCCCCGATGGACTCTGGCCGTTCGCGTGGGAGGCCGCGCGGAGCCGGATCGCCGAATCCTCCGAGATCGCGCTCGTCGTGAATCCACCCGGCAAGCGCACCCAGGATCAGCTCCACATCCACCTCGTGCGGCTCACCACAGACGCCCGCACCCGGCTGACCGACCTTCAGCCGGTGCGGGTCCAGCGTCTCGAGGACACCTGGATGGCGGTCGCGGCCAATGCCTGGCGACGCGGAATCACCTCCTACGGCGTGATTGTGATCCGCTCCTCCGATGGAGGGTGGCTCGTCGCGGCGGACAGCACGAGCCCGGAGGAGGACTTCACGGTTGCAGGTTGCGGCCTGTAGGCGAGGATGCCTTGGTCGGCGGAAGGAGGTGCCGGGGGTGGCCCCGAAGCCCAGAGAGTCGCTGGAAGGCCTGCGATCGGAACTTCGAATCGAGCTCACGCCCTCTCAGAGTGTGACGGCCCTTGCGTACGCGACCCCTCCGGAGAACCGGGCGGGAGTCACGCTGATCCTGGGACACGGAGCGGGCGCGGGGCAAACCAGTGGCTTCATGGTGGACCTGGCGACGGCCCTGGTCTCTCGCGGGATCGACACGGTCACCTTCAACTTTTCGTACCTGGAGCACGGCCGGCGCGTCCCGGATCCCAACGACACGCTGGAGGCTTGCTATCGGTCCGTCGTCGAGACCCTTCGCAAGCACCGAACGCTCGGCCAAAATCCCCTGGCGATTGGCGGCAAATCGATGGGGGGGCGAATCGCTTCGCAGATTGCTGCCGCCGATCCTGATCTTTGTGGACTCATCCTGCTCGGCTATCCGCTGCATCCTCCCGGCCGGCCAGAGAAGCTTCGCGCGTGGCATCTCGGGAAGATCCAAGCTCCGATGCTCTTCATTCAGGGGTCACGCGACGCCTTTGGCACGCCGAACGAGCTCGAGCCCATCGTGAAGAAACTGAAGCCACCGGTGACGCTCTACGTCGTGGAAGGCGGGGACCATTCCTTCAAGGTTCCGAAGAGCTCGGGCCGGCCGCAGCAAGAAGTCTTTGAGGCGGTTTATGATCGGATCGGAGCGTGGATCCGTGAAACGAGAGGCACACGCTGACCGGGCCTAGCTTCCGCCCTCTCGAAGGCACGGCAGGACCTTCTCGAAGAACTCGCGGTCCTTCTCGAACATCGTCTCGAGGCGCAGGATCTCAGGCAGCGTAAGCCAGCGCGCCTCGCTCACCTCTCGTGGCTCGAGGGAGAGGTCCCCATCCACCCACTCCGCAAGCCACCAATGCAAACGATGGGTTCCACTGCTGGAGAGGCACTCCCACACCTTTCGCACCGGCCGGACGGTGAGTCCGACCTCTTCCTTCGCTTCGCGAATCACGGCGCTGGCTTCGTCTTCTCCGGGTTCAATCTTTCCACTGAGCGGCGCCCAGTAGCCAGCGTTCGGGACGCTTGGCCCTCGCCGGATGAAGAGGATCTTCGCTCCCGACGCGACCACTGCGACGACGGCTTCGAGCATCGACGCATCCTATCGCGCCAAGAGGCGCGCCCCCGGATTCATGCGTGTAGACTTCCACCCGTGATCGGCTGAGTCCATTCCCGCCCTGCCCTGGCTTCCCCCTGCGCTCTCGTGCGCCGAGAGAAGCCCGATCCATCGCTGGCCCCCTTCCTTCCGCCCCACGCGGTTCGGACGCTGTGGAAGACGCGGATCGAACGTCGTCGAGCTGAAGGAGGCACACGCGCTCGCTTCGTCCAGCGTCCCGCGCTTTCCGGAGCGCGGCCTTGCGCGAGGGAAGAAATGAAGAAGAGCATCAGACTCATCGACTTTGAAGAACGCCATCGTGTGGCTTGCGCCCACGTGATTCATCGATTGCCGGATTGGTTCGGTATCGAGGCCTCGAACCAGGCATACGTGGCCGCGCTCGGAAGACTTCCCACATTCGTTCTCGAGGATCGGGGAGCGGTACTTGGATTTATCGCCCTCGAACAGACGTCGGCCGCCGCCGTCGAGATCCATGTGATGGCTGTGGTCCCGAACCTTCACCGCGCGGGAATCGGCCGGGCCATGCTCTCCCAGGCGGAGGGCTGGGTGCGTTCACGCACGTGCAGCATTCTCCACGTGAAGACGCTGGGCGCGAGCCACCCGAATCCCTTCTACGCCCGGACACGCGCCTTCTACGAGGCGCTGGGGTTCCGCCCCGTTTTCGAGACCACAGCGTTCTGGGGGCCGGAGAATCCGACCCTGGTCTTGGTCAAGTTCATCTAGCGGGACCGGCGCGATGAGAAGCGACGGATCCGCGGCTCCCGCTTGCCTCCCACGTTTTCTGCGGCGAGGATCGAGCTCGCGCTGCGAACACGCAAGAAGAGGAGACCCCAGAGGATCATGCTCCACGGTTCGATCAATCACCTCTCGATCACCGTCCGGGATCTGCCCGAAGCGATGACCTTCTTCCGTCCGCTGCTTGAGTTTCTGGGATACGCAGTGGGTGAGATCGAGCACGACCCCCGTTCCCAACACGACCTGACCGTCAATATCCATCCTGAGAACGGGATTGCATTCAACGTCTGGCAGGCAGAAGCCCCTCTGGCCAACCATCCTTTCGAGGTCTATGAACCCGGGCTCCACCACGTGGCCTTCAACGTCGAACGTCACGAGCAAGTAAACGCCGTCCACGATCTCGTGCGCAGACTCGGGGCTGAGATTCTGGATGGACCGGGCGAGTTTCCCTTCGGACCCGGAGGCTACTACGCCGTGTACTTCCGCGGGCCCGATCGCCTCAAGTTCGAGGTCGTGCACATGCCTCTCGCAGAAAAACGGGCGAAGGAGCAAGAGGCTGCTCGCCCAAAGGAGTCTGCGGCCCGGGGCGTGGTCGCCCGGCGTATGGTCTAGGATCTGCCAATGGGCGGGCTTTTCAAGGCGGCCCAGCGCACGGACCCAGCGAGAGGAGGTAGGCGTGGCGAGTCCCAAGCTCTGGTATGTCAATGTCTTCGTCAGCGACCTAAAACAGCAGTGGAGTTTTATCGGGACGTCCTCGGCTTGCCGCTCCAGTTCCAAGAGGAGAAGTTCGGCTACGCATCCTTTGCGCCCGGCGGGGCTCGATTCGGAGTGGCCCGCGTCGACGCCGGCGCTCCCGAGTCGCAATCGATGCTCGGCCGCCACACCGGCGTCGGCTGGGGCGTGCCCGATCTGAACACGGCCTACAAGGAGCTAAAGACGAAGGGCGTGCGATTCACGATGGCTCCCACGAAGCAGCCCTGGGGTGGGTTTATGGCGACCTTCGCGGATCCCGACGGCAATCAGTTCTACCTGGATCAGTTGCGAGAGCAATAGCCCGAAGCGCGGGACATGGAGGCTCTCCCTGCCGCTCCAGTGTGGAAGGCGCTCCCACGCCAGGGCGAGAGTTGGATCCAGGGGAAGTCTGTTTTCGACCACGCTTTGAAGGAGGATCCTATGGTCGGTGGAAGCTGCCTGTGCGGCGGCATCCGATTCGAGTATTCCCGTGCTGTGACCGACGTCGGACTCTGCCACTGCTCTCTCTGCCGCAAGGTCTCGGGTGCAGCCTCGAACGCGGTGATCATCGTGCCCGAAACGGATTTCAAGTGGTGTTGCGGTGAAGAGCTCCGCCAGAGCTTCGTGAAGCCTACAGGCTGGTCCACGACCTTCTGCCGCACCTGCGGTAGCCCCGTCCCGCAGAAGCTCCGCGGATCGGCAGCCTATTGGGTACCGGCGGGGATTCTCGATGATGATCCGGGGCTTCGGATCGGCGGCCACATCTACGTAGGCTCGAAAGCGTCGTGGGATGAGATCGGCGGCTTGGCTCCGCAGTTCGAGCAAGGGCCGATCCCACAGCGCTGACCAGCGCTCCGGCCCACCCCTTGTCGAGCTCCCACCCAGGGGGGATGGGTGTGCGCTTCGGCGAGACGCGCGTGCGCCTGGAAGCTTCTCAGCGAGGGTGCCTTCAACCCTCGGAGGTCCGGCCGTGGCACTCCTGATCAAAAACTTGCTCTTCACGGTCATCGCGCCGGGCACCGTCGCCGTCTACCTGCCGCTCTGGATCGCTCGCGGGCGCCCGCGCGCCTCGGGTTTCGGACTTGAGATTGCGCTTCTGCTCTTGGGCCTGGGCGCCTCCATCTACAGCTGGTGCGTGTGGGATTTCGCGGTCTTTGGGCGGGGCACACCGTTGCCGATCGACGCTCCGAAAAGGCTTGTCGTGCGGGGGCTGTATCGCTACACACGCAATCCCATGTACGTGGGGGTCCTGACGGTGATCCTCGGTTGGGTCGCCTTCTTCCAACTGGCGAGCCTTCTCCTTTACGTCGCTTTGATTTTCACCTGCTTCCAGCTCTTCATCGTCCTCTACGAGGAACCGCATCTGCAACGCGAGTTCGGGCGGGAGTACGAAGACTATCGAAAGGGTGTCGGCCGCTGGCTACCGAGACCGAAGCTCGGACGTCCTGCATGAAGCGTCGCTTCACCCCTCCCGGACCCTGAGCGCCCTCGGTCGCACGTGCTCGACTCCGTTTGAGGCACAGACAAAGGAGAAACTATGGTGCGGGGCAGTTGTCTCTGCGGAGGGATTCAGTTCGAGGCCGACGAGATTCCGCTCCTGACCCATTGCCACTGTTCCCTGTGTCGCAAGGCAAGCGGCGCAGCCTTTGGCACCTTCGCGCACGCGCGTCCCGATCAGTTTCGCTACCGAAAGGGAGACGAGCTGATCGTGCTCTTCCGATCGTCTCCCGACAATCGGCGTGGCTTTTGCCGCGTCTGCGGCTCAAATGTCCCCATCGTCCAGGCGGGTCGGCAGAGTGTCGTGATCCCTGCGGGCACGCTCGACGATGATCCGGGTGTACGACCGGCCGTTCACCTCTTCACCGCCTCCAAGGCAGCGTTCTGGCAGATCCGAGACGATCTCCCCCAATTCGATGAATGGATGCCTGGCTACGATCCGAAGACGCGGCGCCTGAAGTAGCGCTCGCTCTGCGTCGCCGATCTCGGGGAGCCCCCGCAGGGTCGAGGTGCCGCGTTGAACGGCGGAGCAGCAAGGAAGTTGCTCGCGCACCCGCTCTATCGCGGAGGGAAGCGATCGCGAGTGCTGTGCCGCCTTCCCGTCCGTCAACGCGGCGGGGTGATAATACCACATTTCTCTCCAGTCTCCTCTGGGGGTGAACTCCTAGCTCCGCCCGCCGATAGGAACTGGGGTGAGGACCCCTCTCAAGTGTGTGGCCTACCCGGCCACGAGCCCGATCGAGGCGGAGGCGCGAGCAGCCGCGGATGCCGAGGAACATGCCTGGGAAGTGGTGGCCGCGGACTGGGTCCCGAGCCGCCGCGGCGAAGGCGGCGTGCTCGTAGTGCAAGTGGAAGAACGTGCAGGGACGCTCGAAGCCTCGGGCTCCCGCAAACACTAGAGGCGGCGTCGCGCGTGTGGCCTCTCGCGCGCCCCGCATCCCATCGTTTCAGGGATCGCTCACGAGTTGCCCCGCAACCCCTCGAATGGGTTCTGTGACGCGCGCCACAAGAAAGTGTTCTTTCGGCGGTGTGCCGATCGCAAAAGGAATGGGGCCGAACACGCTGGAGTGCAAGCCCGCGTGTGCCACCACGGACATCGTCGAGATCCAGCCGGCGATCGGCAACTCGAGGACTTCCAGGACGGCGATGCTCTGGCGGGGCAGTTCAGGCGTCGCGTTGTTCTCGGCCGCGAAGAGAAGATCCCCCGCCGCAAGATGTCCATTCGCAAGGTCCACCGGCCGAACTCCGGCTCTCTCCATGTAGTACTGGAAGCCCCAGTGGCCGAGAAACCACGCGTGGCCCTCGCTGTGCCCATGGCGTTCGGTGAGTTGTGCGACCGCATTCCGCGTCGCGAGTGCGAACTCATAGTCCGCCCAGGCAACCGCGAAGGCGAGGAGTGCACCGGGCGCCAGCGCGCCGAAGGCGATCCAGCGGCGGGCGGAAGTCACGAAGGAAGAAGCGGAGAGAGCGCGGGCCACAAGGTCACCGCCGAGCGGCGCGAGCGGCAGAAGCGAGCGAGAGTTGACCGTCCAATTGAGAAACATG
>Ga0187766_10002337_pt1 | contig 11195 bp, 9 predicted proteins | sample 0216_QUI02_MP05__4_FD_132971 | JGI IMG/M metagenome (GOLD analysis project Ga0187766, IMG submission 132971) | Tropical peat soil microbial communities from peatlands in Department of Meta, Colombia - 0216_QUI02_MP05_20_MG | ecosystem: Environmental > Terrestrial > Soil > Wetlands > Peat ... | reverse complement strand
TGCGCCCACCGGGTCAGCGTCGTGCGTTCCTCCTCGGTCAACACCAGCTCCGTCTTCGGCCGCCCACGTGATGGCATGCGCGAATCATCCCACGCGCCACCGTGATTCGGCGAAGAACATCGCCGTGCACCACCCTCATTACAATTATGTAATGAATTTCTGGCGCACCACTACCCGGACAGCGATCGGGAATCACCTGAGAATACGCCCTGATGCTTGCACGCGTACCCGGTGTGAAAGCTGATCGCATGGTGATCCGCTACGTTGCACGCGCAATCGCTGTGCCCGAAGATCGCCTCAGCCGAATCGAAGCCGCTCAGCTGGTCAAGCAAGTCGCCGAGCTCAAGGGCTGGGACCTCATTCACCTCGACCACGCGATTTGGCGCTATGAATCTGGTCGGCCCTTCAACAGGGATGGCGAACCCGAGGACTTGCCCCCTCCAGAAGACCCATCGGACTAGCTTTCAGGCGGTCACCTGCTGAGGTCAGCGGCAAATGTCAGCTTTTTAGTCCGGTGTTTTTAGTCCGGTGAATGCCCGGCCTGCGGGGCCATTCGCGGCGAGCTGGCGCTGGCCGATCGGGTGTTCACCTGCGGCTGCGGACATTGCGATGACCGCGACTGCAACGCCGCAGTGAACCTGGCTCGCTGGGGCCAGACCCACCACAATGCATCACCAGATCCCCGGACCTCCAAGCAATGGGGCCAGGCCACCAATGCCCGCCGACGGGACGGCGCCGACCAGCACCCTTCGTGTGCCGGCCAACCTGACCCGGTTGAAGCGGGAACTGACGTTCATACCGCCCCCGCGGCCTGAACCGACGACACCCGAGAAGGGCGGTGCCGAACCACTCACCAGAGTTGTTCGACACGCTTTAACGGAAGTTCATGCGCGCGTCGGCGATTCCACACTCACCAACCCAGGAAACAGCTACGGTTTTCGCGTGGCAGCCAACTGGGGTTCGGCGCTGACCGGACTCATTTCCCTCGCGCTCGTAATCACCCTTTCGCCGCTCTCGATCATTCCAGCGGTGCTGGTGTTGCACGCGCCGCGGCCGCGGCCGAGCAGCCTGGCGTTCCTTGGCGGCTGGCTGGTGGCCCTGGCCGCACTGACGGCGATCTTCGTTGGGTTCTCCGGCCTGCTGGGCGGCTTGCACAAGTCGCCGCCGGCGTGGGCGTCGTGGCTGCGGATCGTCGTGGGCGCCGCGCTCATCGTGTTCGGTATTTTCCAGTGGCTGACCCGCCATCGCCACACGCACATGCCGGGCTGGATGCGTTCGCTCACCAACCTCACTCCAGCTCGGGCTGGAGTGACGGGAGCGGCGCTGGCCGTAGTAAGACCTGAGGTGCTGTTGATCTGCGCGGCGGCCGGTCTGGGCATCGGCAGCGCCGGTCTGGGCGTCACACGTGCGTGGATATCAGCGGCGTTCTTTGTCGCTGTCGCCGCGTCGTCGGTCGCAATCCCGGTGCTGGCATACGCCGGTGCCGGTGACCGCCTCGACGAACCGTTGGCCCGGCTCAAAGACTGGATGGAGCAGCACAACGCCGCCCTGATGGCGGCCATCCTGATCGTGATCGGATTATTGGTGCTGTACAAGGGAATTCACGCCCTGTAACCGGCTGAGAGAGGCAGCTCGTCGGCGTCGGCGGTCAGGTTGCGCAGTCGCGGCTCGACATTCCTTTGGGACCTCTTCTCGTCCACATGCGCTCGATCGTCCGCATCAGAGCGGGATACACAATCCAGTACCGGAACGGCTTGATCAGTGCCATGTATCCCTTCCCGAAGAGGCCGCGCGGCTTGACGTAGACCGCCATCTGCGCCCGGTAGCACCCCTCGCCACGATCGGTCCAGTTTAGGTGCATGACGCCGTGGACGGTCCGGTTCGAGATCTCCGCGGCGTATTCGTCAGCAGTTCGATACAGCGAGACGAATGGGAGCGTGCCCCAGTCGAATTCCGTTGCGCTGCCGCGCAGGTCGTCAGGGAGCCGCTCGGCCAAGGAATTCTCCGCCGTCCCGGGGATCGTGAACCCACCGCCCACACCCGCCCGAGTCGAGATCCTCCCGAGGTCGAACCACTCCCCGAGACGGTCGCGGAGATTCCACAAGAAGCGGGCCGCGCGAGATTCCAGATTTGCCGGATCGGAGGAGGTCATCAACTCAAGCACGGTCTGGAAGTCCTCGGCGCAGCCTACCGCGGGGAGGGCCCACACGTCCTCCAGCGTGAAGTCCGGGACGATCGCGTGGATGCGCCATGGGCGGGATTTGTGTTCGGCGTTGGGGATTCGCATGACGACCCTCTTCCATACGCAGGCGTATGGATCGTATGACGGATTCTTGCCCCTGTCAATACGGTGCCGTATAGATGTGTGCATGGCCAAGGTCCAGACTCCACGCGATGCCTGGGTCGACGCGGCGCTCGAGGCCCTGGCAGCGGGCGGGCCCGAAGCGGTCCGCGTCGAGGCGCTGGCCAAGAAGCTCGGCGTTTCCAAGGGCGGCTTCTACTGGCATTTCAAGGACCGGGGCGCATTGTTCGAGGAGATGCTCGACTCGTGGGAACAGACCATGGTCGAGGACGTCATCGAGCGCGTCGAAGGCGAGCCGGCCGACCCCCGCACCAAGCTGCGACGGCTCTTTGACCTCGCCCCCAGCACTAACTTCAGGGTCGAGCTCGCCCTGCGGGACTGGTCGCGACGCAACCGCGACGTCGCCCACCGACTGCGCCGCGTCGATCGGCGACGTACGGAATGGCTACACTCGCTGTTCGGCCAGTTCTGCACCGCCGACGACGCCGCGGCACGCAGCTTGCTCGCCTATTCGCTGCTCATTGGCAGCTACTTCGTCTCGGGCGCCCAAGAGAACCGGAGCCGGAGGGAGGTGCTCAACCTCGCTGTTCAGCGGCTCCTCGACGACCGATGGAATTGAGCTGTCGACCGCAGCGGTCAACAGTTTCAGTACTGCCAGCTGCCGGGCAGCCGCCGGTGCGCTCCAAGTCGCTTCGACGGATTGCGGGGGGAGCCTTAAGATCGAGGCCCGTGGGCCTTGAGGACCGGGACGCGCTGCGGGTGCTGCACGCCGCCTTCGATCAGGAGGGGGCGTGCGACGCCGACGGGCTGATCGGCCGGTTCTACACCCGCTGGTTCGCTCTCGACGTCTCGCTGCGTGACCTATTCCCGCCTGACATGCACGGCCAGCGAGCCGCCTTCGCCCACGCGCTGCACTGGGTGTACGGCGAACTGGTCGCGCAGCGCGCTCAGGAGCCGGTGACGTTTCTTGCCCAGCTCGGCCGAGACCACCGCAAATACGGTGTCACCGAAGCCCACTATGAGACGCTGCGTCAGGCGCTGTATTCGACGCTGCGCGGTCAGCTGGCCGACGCCTGGACCGATGCCGTCGATGACGCCGCCCGTCAGTCGCTCAACCTGATCACGGGGGTCATGAGTGGGGCCGCCGACGCCGACGACGGGCCCGCCTGGTGGGACGGCACAGTGGTCGAACACCTGCGGGTGTCGCGCGATCTGGCGGTCGTGCGGCTGCACCTGGACCGCCCGATGCACTACCACCCCGGCCAGTACGTCAACGTCGCGATACCTCAATGCCCACGGCGGTGGCGGTACCTGACGCCGGCCATCCCGCCGGACGATAACGGCGCCGTCGAATTCCACGTGCGGGCGGTTCCGGGCGGTCTGGTCAGCACCGCCATCGTCGGCGAGACCCGGCCCGGCGACCGCTGGCGGTTGTCCAGCCCGCACGGCGGGCTGCAGGTCGACCGCGGCGGCGGCGATGTGCTGATGGTGGCGGGTAGCACCGGCCTGGCGCCGCTGCGCTCGATCATCTTGGACCTTACCCGATGGGGTGTGAACCCGCGGGTGCACGTGTTCTTCGGCGGCCGCTACCCCTGCGAGCTCTACGACCTGCCCATCCTGTGGCAGATCGCCGCGCACAATCCGTGGCTGTCGGTCTCGCCGGTGTCGGAGTACACCGACAACCCGCCGTGGGCCACCGACTATCCCGATGTCACGCCGCCGCGGGGGCTGCACGTGCGCCAGACCGGTCGACTGCCCGAGGTGGTGACCAAGTACGGCAGTTGGAGCGACCGCCAGATCCTGATCTGCGGCGGACCGGCCATGGTCCGCGCCACCAAGGCCGCCCTGATCGCCAAAGGCGCGCCGGCGGAGCGCATCCAGCACGATCCCCTGTCGAGTTAGCCCGGGTGTGCACATCGTCGCCCTGAGCGACCCGTCGTCGCCAGTGACGGCGCAGTTCGTGCCGGACGCCGGCATGATCGGCATCTCACTGACCGATGCCGGGGTAGAGTTACTCGGCCAGCGGGGCGGTCTGAACGCCTACATCGCAGCAGGCAAGACGATGGGCATCCCGCTGCTGTATCCGTGGGCAAATCGCCTGGGCGCCACGACCTATACCGCTGAAGGTGCGACGGTGGCGCTCACGCTGGGTGAAAACCGTGTGCGGCCCGACCCCAACGGGTTGCCCATCCACGGTGTGCTGGCCGCCTATCCGGGCTGGCGGGTAACGGCCGAGTCAGCCAGTGGGTTGACCGCCGAGCTGGACTTCGGCGCCGATCCGGAGTTGCTCGCCAGTTTCCCATTTCCCCATCTGCTCGCGGCGGCGGTCAGCCTGTCCGAGCGGACACTGACGGTGCGCACCACCGTCACCGCAACCGGCGATCGGGCTGTGCCGATGTGCTTCGGCTTTCATCCATACCTTCGGCTGCCGAACGTGGCCCGCGCCGACTGGATCATCGAGACACCGTCGCTGCGTCACCTGCTGCTGGACGACCGTGGCCTACCCACCGGTGAAACCGCCGAACAACCTGCGGATAGCCAACCATTGGGCGACAAGGCTTTTGACGATGGCTATGACCAGGTGGCCGATGGTGCCATCTTCGCGGTCTGTGGCGGCGGCCGCCGTATTGAGGTCCATTTCGAACAGGGTTATCCGGCCGCGCAGATCTTCGCGCCGAGAAGCGAAGACGTGGTGTGCTTCGAGCCGATGACCGCGCCAACCGACGCATTGGGCCGCGGCGGCTATCGGTCGGCGCGGCTCGGGGAGCCGGCGGTCGCGGTGTTCTCAATCCGCGTTTAGCGTGGGGTTACGGCGGGAAGCTGCGCTGCAGGCCGAGTGTGGGGCGCGCAACCGCTCCGCACCCACCGCCGCAGCGATGTTCGTCGAATGAACGGCAACGGCGAATATCGCCGTGACCTGCTTGTATTCAGGTGCTGGGGCCGACTGCATTATCGACGTGCCACGCTTACCGTAGAACTTGGCCTTTGTGCTTTCCTCTGTGCCGCGCGACCCGTAAACCAAATCCTGCCGCAGTCATGGCATTGCCTCGGCCCAGTCGATATGTCCTTCGAAGCCAAGCGTTTTCGCCATATCGCGGTAGCTCGGCACGGCTTGTTCGGCCGCCTGTTGTGCATACCGAGCTATATCGGGCGGTTCGATGGGCCGCTTCGGATCTACCACAGGCACTCGGCTCTGGGACACCGCTGGTTGTCGGGATACCCGGGACTATACGTCCAGCTGTGCTAGAACGTCTGCAATCGACGCCCCGCCAAGGAGATCCAAAACAGCCAGATCGTGATTGAACTCTCTCTTGACGCGACGCCGAAACTCTAGTGCCTGCAACGAATCCAGGCCGATCGCGACCATGGGGACTGTGGTGTCAATCGTATCGACGCCGTCGACGCCGATGGTTTCGCCGAGCAGTTCCATCAGCCGTTGCGAGAGATCCGTCCCCTCGGCGGTGGCCGGGGTCTCGATCACAGGCGACGTCAGCTGTGACAGCTGGGACACCAAGGGGCCGTATCCGTACGCTTCCAGCACCGGCCGTGCGCGATCAAAATCGAGTGCCATGACGATGGCATTTCCCCGAAACGGGGTCATTCCCAACGCGAGCGCATCAGCGGGAGACATGGGCACGACACCGATAGCAGCCAACTGCGCTGTGCTGGCCGCATCGAGATCGAAATGGACTGTCCACTGGCCCCACTGCACGGAAACGCAGTCGAGACCCTCGGCTCGGAGCCGGTGCGCCATGGCGTCCAGCATGCGATTGGCCGCCGCGTAGACAACCTGGCCGCGACCGCCGATCGTCGCCCTCGCCGAGGAGCAGAGAAGCACGCGACAGTTGTCCGTCCGGGGACACGTTGCCAGCACCCGTGAGATGCCGACAACCTTGGCTCGCAACGCCTGGTCGACCTTCTCGGCGGTGATGTCGGACAATTCGATAGCCGAATAGTTCACGGCGGCGTGGATTATCAGATCCGCAGGGGCGTCGTGATGTTCGGCAGCCAGTCGCGATACCGCTGCCTGGTCACCCACATCGCATTGAGTGACACGGATCTGCGTCCGGCTAGAGCAAGTCGAACGGATCCGTTGCAGTCGATCTGCGACTGCAGCCGTCTCGCCCGATCTGCTTACCAGTGTGATTCGCCGGGCGCCGCGGTGTGCGAAGTGATCGCAGAATTCCAACCCGAGATTGCCGGTCCCCCCAATGATGAGCACATGTTCAGGCGGCGCGCCATCGGAGTCGGCGACGGAGGTGTCGCGCTGCGCGATCCGCTTCGCGTAGAGGCCGCCGTTGCGCAGCGCCAGCTCCGGCTCGTCGCCGGTGTGCAGCGCCGCGAGGATCGCGTTTGCCGGTTCTGACGTCCTCGATCCGGCCGGCAGATCGAGGTGCCGGAATCGCACGCCCGGATAATCGGCGCCTATGCTGCGAAAGCCAGCACTTGCTGCCGCGTGCACCGGATCTGGTGGCGCATCGTCAGCAACCACTGCCTCACCGCCCACCGTCACCAGCCAGCAGTCGGTAATCGCGTCGTTGAGTCCTGGCCACCAGGTGCGGTTGGAGAAGAATGCCGCGACCTCGGCTGCGGCGGCGCAGTCGTCCAGTTTCGGCGATTGCGGAACAAGTATGGCCAGCGTATTGAAATCACCTCTGACACCAGTGCTTTCGCTGTCGTTCAGGCAAGCTGTAGCGCCAACGCCGCCGGCCGCGGCGCAGAGCGCGGCGGCCAGATCCGCGCAGGCTCCGGTGTGATCGACGATTCCGATGGCACGCGGCCCCACGAGGGAGCGCTGCGACATCCGTACCCACTCCTCGACGAGAAGTCGTGCCGGTGTGGTTTCCGCGATCGGGGTCGCCTCCGCCGCAGCGGCCACCTGGCCCTCGTGATATGGCAGCCACAGCCGGGTCTTGTTCATGCGAGTATTGGGGAAATCGAGTAAGGGTAGGGGGACGGGGCCGTCAGATTCGGTGCGTAGGTGATCCCACGAGTAATCGAGGTCATGTACTGCCAGCAGCGCGAGATTGTGGGTGAACTCGCTTAGATCGGTGGCCGTTCGGTTGGACGTGCCGGCCACTAGGGTTGCGCGTTCGTCGGGTTCGTTGTTTAAGGCAGCGAGATTCTCTTGAATCGCCAACAAGAGTGTCGGATGTTCGGCCAGTTCGACGAACGTGTCGATGTCGCGCGCCACCGCGGCCCCGATTGCCTTGTCGAATCGAACGGTGTTGCGCAGGTTCCAGAACCAATATTCATCGACCGGTAGGTCAGCTGTGATGGGACCGCCGAGCGTGGCGCCGAGGCAGTCTATATCGGTGTCGAGGAACTTCGGATTCTGCATTTGGTGTTGCGTGGCTGCACGGACCAAGGCGGCGAGCTCATTTATCACGCTGGTGTGTGCGGGATACTGAACGCGAATAACCCGCGCGAACATGCCGCGCTCGGTGCAGGTGTCTACGATGCCCTGCACCGTTTCTCGATCACCTGAGATTCCAACCATGCTCGGCGAATTGACCACCGACAGCTCTGCCCAACCCCGGCAACGTGCCAGTAAATCCTCGCAGCTGTCGCGGTCGGCGGCGATGATTGCCATTGCGTAGTCACCGGAAGCGAACTCGTCGGCGGCACGGGCGCGGATCGAAACGACGCGCACGGCATCTGCCAACGTGATCGTCCCAGATACATAGGCCGCGGCGATCTCTCCTTGGCTGTGCCCGATGGTGATGTCCGGCGTAATACCAAATGATCGCCACATCGCCGCCAACCCGGCCATTTGGGTAAACAACGCGGGCTGGACGGTGCTCGCGTTGTCTTGCGTCGGAAGATCTTCGTCGAGCAGATAATTCAGCGGCGACTCGCCGAGCTGCGCTCCGAACGCCTCGACGCAGCGATCCACCTCGGCGCGGAACGCGGGGATCGATTCGTAGCAGAGCCGCCCCATCCCTGGTCGCTGGACACCTTGCCCGGGAAAGACATAGGCGACCCGACGGGCCGTGGCGGGCGTGTTGGTGCGAACCAACGAAGGATGTTCGCGGCCATCGATAACCGCCTGCAGGGCGGTGAGCAGGTCGTCGCGGTTGGCCACCATAGCCAGGGCACGGTGGCGGCGGGCGATCCGCGTCCGAAACAGCATTCCGGCGATCGCCTGCGGTGCGACCTCGGGATGATCTGCGGCATAAGAAAGCAGGGCGGCGGCCTCGTCGTGCAACAGCTCAGGGGTGTCCGACGACAGCAGGACGGGAATGGTGCCGTTCGGGAGCCGGTAAGGGGAAGTTGTCACTTACTCACTCCAGGGAACTTACGGGCATGGCGATGATTGCGTGCGCATTGGCGCCCCCGGCGCCAAATGACGACACGGCGCCGTAGCGGACGCCATCTTTCGGCTCCCACCGGCGCAGTTTCGTGGCCAGTCGCAGGCCTGTCAGATCCCAGTCCACCTTCTTAGTCGGGTTGTCCGAGAAGAGGGTTGGCGGAATGTGACCGTGCTGGCCCGCGAGCAGCAGTTTGATCAGTCCGAGAATTCCAGCGGCCGCTTGCGCATGTCCGGCGTTCGACTTGATCGAGCCCAGTAGCGCCTCGGCTCCCAATGCGCCATAGGTCTTGAAAAGAGCAATCAATTCCACCGGGTCGCCCGCACGAGTTGCGGTGCCGTGGCCTTCGATCATTCCCACATCGACTGGATCAATTCCCGCTGCATCCAGCGTCTTGCGAATGAGCTGCTCCTGCGCACGCACACGAGGAACGAGGATCGGCTTACCTTTGCCGTTGTGGTTGGTGCGGACGGCCAGGATGCGTCCGTAGATCCGGTGTCCCAGTTGCCGTGCCCGTGATTCACGTTCGACGAGAACCATCCCCGCGCCCTCACCCCAGACGGTGCCGGTGGCGTCGTCGGAATACGCGCGGCAATGCCCGTCCTCGGAAAGCGCATTGAGTCTTGCGAACTCATAGAACGCTAGCGGCGACCCCATAACACACACAGCGCCGGCAAGCGCCCATTCGCACTCGCTCGCCCGCACCGCCGTGACGGCCAGGTGCAGTGCGGTCAACGACGATGCACACGCCGAATCGACACACATTGATGGGCCGTTCAGTCCAAGGCAGTGCGAGATCCGGCCGGCGGCCCCCAGTTGTCCTAAACCGACAACCCGATGTCCGGTGTAAGCATCGACCGCCGCTGCACGTGGGCCGTACTCCGTATACGACATTCCGATGAAACAACCGCCGTCCGCTCCCTCAAGTGCGCCGGGATTAACCCCGGCATTCTCCAGTGCCTTCCACGCCACCCGCATCGCAACCCGTTGCTGGGGGTGCATCACGATGGCCTCGCGATGGGTGATGCCGAAGAAGGGCGGATCGAATGTCGTTGCGCCGTCCAGGAATCCACCCGCATCGCAAACCCGCCCCCAGCCGTCAAGCCGGGACAGCGACAGGAGATCGTCGACTGGCCAACCGCGATCGTGCGGAAATGAGCCGACCAGCTCCCTCGGCTCGGCAAGCGCCGACCACAAGGCGCTCGGGCTGTCGATTCCCCCGGGCGCCTCGACAGCCATTCCGGAAATGACGATTCGGTCGCTCACACCAACAACTCCGCGACGGCGTCGATGTGTGATAGCACGTAAAAGTGCCCACCGTCGAACATGGTGACCTTGATGGTGCCGGTGTGCTTACCCCACCCGTAGAGATCGCCCAGCGTGATATCGGGGTCCTTATCACCGGCCATCACGTGAATCGGAGCCGCTACCTTGATGTCCGGCGCGCAGGAGTACGCATCAAAGGCCGCATAGTCGGCTTTGATCACCGGTAGTGCCAATCTCATGACCTCGCGGTTCGCGAACACATCCGTGTCGGTCCCCTCGAGCGCTGCGAGATGGTTGAGGATCTCCTCGTCGTCGGTGGGATGTGGCGGTTTGGCTGCGGCGCGACAGGGGGCAACCGCCGCCGAGACGTTGAGGTGCCGCACATCGATTCCGCTGGCTTCTGCGAGCCGGACGAACTCGAACGCGACTGTCGCGCCCATGCTGTGACCAAACGTGACGATCGGGACCCCGCGGTTGTGCTCCGACGTCGAGAATTCGCCGAATGCTCCCGCAGCGATCTCAGGCAGCGAGCCCAACAATGCTTCAGCCGCCCGGTCGTGGCGTCCCGGGTACTGGAAAGCAATGACCTCGAACTTCTTGCTGAGTACTTTCGAGAATTCGCGGTAGGCCGATGCACCAGCCCCAGCATGGGGGAAAACCAGCAGCGGAAGGCTCTCGGGCGAATCCGGTCCGTGGAACTGCCTGATCCACCCCAGTGTGCGCGGCATACACTACCTCTCGATCGTGTCACTCCGACTGGCACGCATGGCCTGGCATGAGCACTTCGGGCAACCGCCTCAACCGCCATGCAACTTAGCAAAGGCTAACGTAATCTCCTGCACGTGTGATAGCGGGTACTGGCCCGTTGACCTCGGGGTTCAGTGCGGCTCCAGGCGCCGCCCCGGTCACGGACCATGAGGCGGCCCGCTTGTTCGGCAGATCGAGGTCCATTATGCGCCGGAACCGTGCAAGCTCGGCCAGCCGAATTGCTCGCTTGTTCTCGACGTCGGCGTCGATGACTACCCGGGGGCGCGTCCAGCTGGAAAGTGGTGACCGTGCGCAGCAGGTCCAATGGCCAGTCCCCGTGCGCGGTATTCGGTGGACCCATCAGCGCATGCGAGCCGGCCTCGTGCTCGCGGGCGGCGTAGTAGTGGGCGAGCGGGTCAAGGTCGGCGCGGGAGAGCTCGCAGTAACACAACGGGACGCCGTCCAGCTCGCCCAGGTACGGGGTGGAATGCGTGCTGCGGTCCTGTCGGCCCAGGTAGGACGCGATTTGGACCCGGGACCACGGCGTCCTCCAAGAAGCGGACCCCACC